>AMZC01002320.1_pt1 | contig 11862 bp, 6 predicted proteins | sample 948551 | NCBI WGS metagenome assembly AMZC01 (sample SAMN01120625, study PRJNA171369) | bioreactor sludge metagenome | biome: sludge; isolation source: anaerobic thermophilic cellulolytic sludge from lab reactor | place: China: Hong Kong, Shek Wu Hui wastewater treatment plant | collected 2011-05-01... | reverse complement strand
CAGGGCTACCCGCCCTGCCACACTGAAAATTCCACCCCGCAGGAGTGCCTTTGGGCGGTGCAAGTCCGCCGGGGTGATGTCCCGCAAGGGATTGTACGTTAACAACCGAATCAGGCTAGCCGGGACATGGCAACCTCAGATCGCACGGTTCCTCTCTGTTCGTGACTGCCGTCATGGGCGGAAGGGAGCCGTGTGGTCTCCCCCTGACGTCGCAGGGCAAAACACTCATTTTGCCCCCGGCGGCGGACGGGGGTGTAAAAGGAGGTGTACCATGTCTCAGCAATTTGATTTCTCTCAAATCCTGGATGCCCTCCAGGAGCCGTTCCCCTCACACGAGGTGGAGTTCAAGCCGGGCGCGACCAACCGCGAGAAGACCAAAGCCCTGGCTCTGGCCTATGTGGACAGCCGCCCGTACATCCAGCGGCTTAACCTGGTGTGTCCTGACTGGCAGGATGAGTATCAGGTGATGATGCAGCCGGATCGGGTGGTGGTGTTGTGCCGCTTGACCATTGCCGGGGTGACCCGTACGGGCGATGGCGAATGCCTGCTCGCGGGCGAGGAAGGAGATCGGGCAGAACCCAATGCGGTTACGAGCGCCTCAGCACAGGCGTTCAAGCGGGCGTGCGTGAAGTTTGGGTTAGGAGCATACCTGTATGATCTGCCGCAAGTCTGGTGCGATTATGACGCCCAGAAGCGTAAGATCATCAACCCGCCGCAACTGCCCGAATGGGCCCTGCCGCCCGCGGAACGTCTGGAGAAAGCCACGGCCCGTGCGGTTGAGCGTGAGGTAGCGGAACGTGGCGTACAGCAGCCTGAAAGCACTGAGCATCAGCCTGCGCGTGTTGCAGAGGATGAACCGCCTGATCCCGGAGCGTTTACACTCGCTTTTGGGAAGCACCAGGGCAAAACCCTGGTTGAATTGTGGCAGAGCAAGGATGGGCAAGGTTATGTGCGCTGGTTGGCCTCAGTGGACGGTAAGGGCTTTCAGCCACGCAATCTTGCCGACCAACAGGCTCAGCGCATGGCGCGGGCATTCCTGACCCTGCAATCCGCCTACGCGGGCTAGCCTGAAGGTGACCTTGCGGGAACAGAGCCGGACTACCCAGTCCGGCTCTGTCTGTTTTTGAAGAGGGCTTACCCAGTCCTCTTTTTGTTGCAGAACTTGAGTTTTTCTGAGACAACTGCTATGATAAAAGCGCTTTGGCAGAGCATCCGTGGACTACGGAACACAAGAGAGGGCAGAAAGTCCTCTCTTGTGTTTTTATGTTGTTTTAAAATTGATTGAGTGATTGTTCTAGTTTAGTCCCCCGAAGGGACAAGTATCGGCATTTGATCCCATATCTCACCATCCAACAACCGCCCCGATTTTTTCTTATTCGTTCCGCCCCATTGCTTGAAAAAGAAGGGAACATGATTCGCAAGGCATTGATCACGAATTTCACGCACCCATTCAGGCTTGATTGGACGGGCATGCGGTCCAGATTCGCCACCGACAATAACCCAGTTTATCCCTTCCAGATTCAAGTTTGAAATTGGACCTAAGAGAGGTTCTAGTGATAGAAACTTTACTTTTGCATGAGTGTTCCTCAAACGGTCAATACGGATGGTGTAATTCTGATTTTCAACGCTAACCCCCATCCAGACGTTTGCAGACCATTCAAGAATAGGATCAAGTTCAAGCAATCGTTCGGCGCGTTTGGTAAGAATCTGGAAAGTATGCCAGTAAGCGCGGCGCATGACATCAAAAACGCTTTGAATGAACTCAACAGGAACGTCCTCGTGGAATAAATCGCTCATCGAGTTGACAAAGATCGTTTGAGGTTTATGCCAGGATAGGGGTTCTTCAAGTACCTCTGGATGCAATGTTAATCGAAATCCGTTCTTGTACTTTTCTTGACCCATGGATTGTAAGCGTTTTGCCATCCGTTCAGCATAACAGTGTTTGCAACCCGGACTAACCTTATTGCAACCTGTAAGAGGGTTCCAGGTGGATTCAGTCCATTCAATTCGGCTACCAGCCATATCACAATCCTCTCGAACATTATTTCTAATTATACAAGAAATTCTACAAACACTCCATCAGGAAATGAATTCCGTCTCCGAGGTGAGCCGTCAATTTTGAATCGGCACATCTTAATCTTTTGTTCGTTTTCCAAAATACTGAGAGCCTTTTTGGCATGAGAGGCAGTATAAGGAGTTTGATCTTCAACGAAGTCGTGGATGATCTCATTTGTTGTCACTGTTTGTCCACAAAACTTTTTCGCTAAAATATTCGCTAACTCGACAATTGGGGCATCCTGAAACAATACAAGTTGATTGGGATCGGTTGCGTCTGAAAACAAGTATCCTGTTTGGGGATCCACTTTCCAGAAAGCCTCTTTCATTTTCAGGTGACCTAGGCGATGAGATGAAGCAAAGAAAAGATAATATATGGGCTGATTATATTGATCTCTCATTTCAAAATATCGAACGAATTTAGCGTGAGTTAGGAGCTGCTCTTGATATAGACATCTTAAAGCCTGAAATCGGTCTCCAGAAAAGGATAAAACATTTGTTACTTTAGACGTACCGAACATTCGAATAATATGATTTGTTATTCCAGGATTAGGATGTCCTAGAAAGCGATTGATGGAATCTACCATCACGTTAATAAAAATTTCTGTTTTAGGGTTGCTTAAGAATTTTGCAACTATGTCAAAGGGGATACCACTAAAACCGAATGGGTCAATAAAAGCAAATGTCGGAGCTAAGAGAGCATCTTTATTGCTGAGATAGCTGAAGAGTTCAGAAATTTTCTCTTCAAACGTTCCATTGATGGGGAAAATAAGCATGTTTTGTGGATATTGTTCAGATCTGATTTTGCTCTCTAAGTTCTCGATGCGGTCTTTCCTCTCATCAATAAATATAAATACGAATTCAGTGTTTTGATATTTGGTGGCAAGCGGCCTGGCTTGTTGTAATGCGATGAGGGGCGAACCAAGTTCTCCACCTTCGTACTCGCCCGGCCCACAGAAGCCATCAATATAGACTATCCTGGGAATCTTTTGTCCAAGAATGCCAAACCATGCACCCAAATAACGGCGCAAAATTTCATGTTTGGCTTTGGTATGCGGATCGATTTTCCATAACTTGGTTTGTGGAGGTGCCATAAAAGTTCCCTTTTTGCAAATGGAATTCATCCTTCCAGGATTATTCTTATGTAATCGTAAGGTTTTCCATCTAGAAGGGGGCGATTTGGAAAGAGGATGTGCTTTTGTGTAAAACGCTCCAAATCCCAACTACCGTCATCGTATTTAGATCTTAAGTCCGCATACGGAGTGGCCGATATAATAAAGGCATCAAGACGAATATCCGTTCGTCCAGTTCGTTTTGCGATGTCTTCAGACAATTCCGGTAAACGCTCGTGCAGACGCGCTTTATCGTCAAGACGATATGGCTTAGCGTAGATCATGCCGTGAGGCTCAACAAAAATAATCCGCTGTCCTTTGTGGTCCAGCACCCATAGGATAAAATCGGGGTAAAAATTGTTTTCCCCAAAAAATCCTATACCTTTGCCGTGGCTTAGATTGCGTAAAAGAAACACTTCTCTCTCTAGCGGTGAATTTTGACTCTCCGATTGCCAATAATCCCTCAAATCCTTGACAAAGCGGCTTTCACTCTCTTCCAGCGCAGGCGGTTGAGTGATCACAAGATCATTCTTTTTCAGTAAGAGCGGTAAGTAGATGTGACGGTCGAAGTACAATCGCGGCAGGTTCCCGTTTTCCCCGTTGATCAGATTTTGCAGATCATTGCTAAGTTTTCGGATGGCTTCGATGATCTCTTGCTTTGATCTTGAAACTTTGACAATGTAAGCCGGCCTGCCATTTTCGTTGATATGGCGGTTAAAAGCCAAGTTTGGATCGTTTTCATCAAGGACTTTGTAAACCAAGTGCTCTCTTTCCCATTCTTCTCGTTTATGGCGATAGAAACGGTCAACATATTTTCGCAAAATATCGGCAACCGCTTGTTGAAGCGCATTGCGATCGGCAAAAGTACGGGGGTTGAATACCGATTCATCGGCGACGAGGGTGTAATTGAAGCCCGGGTTTTCAATAATTTGGCGCAGATTTGTTTTGGGGATCACCAGATTGGTAAGCCCTCTATTTTCCTTGTAGGCAATCACATCAAGGTAGATTTGTTCCCAATCAACCAGGGCTAAGTTATCGGCGGGTATCTTACCTTCAATTCCCGAATGAAGTTGAGATTCCCAAAGTCCCGGCGCGCTGCTTTCCATGGACTGAACCTTTGTGGATAAATCAACGTGAACTTTCACGTCGGAGTCAAAATCGAGCAAAAATTGTGCTTCGTTGATAAATTCCTGACCCTCGAGCGGACGTGGTACAACCAATCCCCGTTTGAGAAATTGCTCGTTGGACCAAACAAAAAGTGGCAGGTCAATCACTTCTTCCGTTTCCACACCCTCTCGTTCCAAATAATCGCGAAATAGCGCCATGTAATTGGCACGTACAGCGAATATATTCAAAGTTTCCAGTAATTTAATATGCTTTGGGTGGTGTCCTTCTAGGGCTGAGCTCCGCTTCAGCAAAAGTCCTTTTCCGCGTAAACGCACGCCGCGTCCAAATAGTTGAATAATTTGTGAGCCTTCCTGCCGACCAATGTTAAGCAGTCCCATGTTGGAAACCCGCCAGGAATTCCACCCCTCCATGAATTTTTTTGCCCCCACAAGGATATTAATATCGGAATCGGGGTGATTGATTTTCTCAAACAACGAATCGGAGATGGCATCTTCCTCCAGGACAATTCCCGAAGTGTCTTCCTCGAGAAGTTTTTTAAACTCACCTACATCCCCGATATAAATCAAACCAAAGAATCTTTCTGCCCCGGCGGCTTTTAGACCCAGCTCCCCGGTGTTACTTTTGATATCGAAAACGTGAAGTCCTCCACCGGCAGGTGCATGAAATACGCGGTTTAGAATGTCTTGGTACAATCCTTGTGGCTTGCCCCCTTTTTCATGGAGATACAAGAATCGTCCTGCAAAAATATCGCTGCCGTCCGGTGTGATCAATCCACTCCTGCCCTCAAGCAGATTTTTTGCGGCTTTAACCACCCAGTTGTCTTTGTTCTCCAAAACGCGGTGAATGAACCGCGCAACCGTCAGCACATCACTGCGTTTTTGATTGTTTCTGGTGTAAACTGCGTTGACGGTGCTGCCCACAAACACCCACAGTGGCTTTTCCAGATTATAGGGACGCAGGTCATCGTGTTCTTCTTCGTACAGGCAAATCTGTTCGTAGAAAGAAAGCAAGTTTCCCAAAAGAAGCAAGTCGGTTTTTTCATCATCGGTTTCTTCGCGCAGGTTGAGGATGCGAAAGTCCTTGCCGTACCCGTCACCGTAGAAATAGCGGTAGGAGTAGTCGAATACAATGGCTTTCCCGTATTCCTTGGTGAGTTCATTATCTCCCGCAGCAGAAAGAGCCTGCCCAAAAGTCGCGCTGTACTCGAATGTAAATCCCGTTTCGCCGAGTGCGTTGCGGTACTTACGCCATGCCTCGCCACCGGAGCCCTTATGGCCCTCATCCACAAAGATTAGGTTGCGGCCCTCAAAGGCCTCGACCGGGACACTCACCCCGCCCCCTCTTTTTTCCTCAACCAACTTCGTTATTTCAATGACGCGGACGATGTGATTTCCACCGGATAATAACGTAGTACCTGCCGGGTCAAATTTTTGCGCGGGGATGCCGGATGCCGCCAGCTCGGTCAGGTGTTGTTCGCTCAAACCCTCGTTAGGGGTGATCAAGAGGATATTATCCAGCGGTTCGTTGTTGTAGTGTAAGAATTGGTGATAATTGAGGTGCAAAACAAGCGTTTTGCCGCTGCCCGTTGCCATCCAAAAAGCCAGTTTGGTTAAGTCGGCACCGGAAAATTCCTCAAAGGGGTATTCTTCCGGAATCTTTGCGGCATTTTGTTGTCGAACGAAGAAATTTAGCTCGTTCAGAAATTCTTTGCGGCGATTAAATAGATTGTCCAGTACAATCTCGGTGTAGAGTGCGGCCAAATATTGGAAGTACCGCAGGGTGATCGGTTCGGTTCGACCACGATTGATGCTTGTAAGATGATCACGGATGTTATCATCGTAACGTTTCAGAGTGTCGTTGGGTATCTTTACCTTGCTTCCCCGTGCAATGAGGTGGTAATACAAAAAACTCCGCCCCTCGGAGTCGAAACCCTCCGAGACATCCCGGGTATCGGATAGTAAATCTTTATTAGTCTCATACCCCAATAGATGGTTGAGGTAGGAGAGTAAAACCAGACGGTTTTCTAGTTTGAGGTATTGCTCCGATCCATTTGACATGCGTTGTCCCTACAATTGAAATATGTTTGTAATAATTTCCTTGAAACGGTTCGGGATGTTAATGACATCAATTGATTCAAAATGTTCAAGTGCAGCCAGTGGTTTCCCTTTCTTTTCAACTTGAGAATTCGATATTTTTGCAATTCCTTCAAAATCGGGACAGCACATTTCGATTTTTCCCAACGATGTTTTCACCAATTTTGAGATTTCGTCATTTAGTTCAAAGGTTCTTTGCTTTTGCTGTCTTTTATTTGCGTCTAATTCTTCTAAAGATTCCGGTAATGGGTCCTCATCGTGGATAACCACATAGGGGATATCAAATGCGTTTGCAATCTCAATGTACAACGGTAGATTAAATTTTGAGCCACAATCAATGAACGAAATCTCCGGATCATAAACACCCATTTTTTGAGCGATAAACGGAAATGAAACCTTTTCCGTTTCTCCCTCCACGAAAACCACTTTTTTGGCAAAGAACATTTCTGCTCTCTCAGGATTGATCCAATGCACCATGTTAAATCTGCGCTTTCTCTCAACTAAGTTCTCCCCTTTGAAGAGTTCCTTCGTGCATTGTCGGACGTAACTTCCTTGTTCAACCGATTGTTTTGCTATGATGGCTACTTCTTCGGGGTGATCTAGGCTTATGAAATGTGGAGAGTGGGTGCATAAAAATATTTGGTGATCGGGAGAGTTTGTAATCTCGCGCAGTGATTTGTATAACTTCCGTTGTGCGTGAGGATGCAAAAATAATTCCGGTTCTTCAACCGCAAAAATAACCGACTCAGATTGGGCTCGTGGAGTTTGAGCTTCTTCGCTTTTAGCCCTTTTATCCTGCATCAGCAAATTTGCCCATACTTGAAAAAGAGAGAAAATCATTGAGCGTTGTAAACCGTGCCCTTTTCTTACAGGATCCGTCTTTACACCATCGTCTAAATATATCTTTGTGCCAAGTTCAAACAATCTCTCGATTTCCGGGGGTTCTAATTCAATATTTACTTTTGTATTCCATAATTTCATCTCTTCCATGATTAGTTCTTCAAGTTGGGCAAGAGAATTTTTTTCTTTACTTTCTTCTGAACGTTCATTTAGGGATTGAATTGCGTGTTTCACATTTGCATAGGCTTCGGCAAGTTTCGGATCGCGTTCTGCCATTTCTCGAACGGTGCGTCCGAGCAAACGCCCGAATGTGGTTGTACTCTTAACCTGAATTTCATCCGATAGTTCACTAACCGCTGGGATAAGAAAAAAGTCAGGTAGTATTCCCCCTGCTACATTCTTCTGCCCCAGCAAAGGTCCGGATTCGAGTTGTTTTGTAAACTTTATCTCATTTTTATGTTCGTTTATATATTGTCTCTGAGCCTTTTGAATTATCTCGATTGTCAAACGAATGTTTTCCGCCACATAATTTTGGAGAGGTGTATTAGCTATTTTCTCCTTTGATGTGTAATCTTTGGCTCTATCGGGATTTAGCCAGTCTTCTCCGGGGATTTCGACATAACCGTTATAGGCGATCTCAATTTTTCCGTCCCTCAATTGAGCCGTTTTTCTCAAGCAAATGGTTCCATCGGAAAGTACGTACTTTTCAAAAGTTTTTCTTTCCTGTTCCGTGAGGTCGTGGAATGTCAATTCAACCCAAACGGAATCATCACCACTTTCCCGAAAAACAAAAAAATCCTGTTCTGAAAGTTTGGCAGATGTGGAAAGACCAAACTCAAGGGCTCGGAGTACGTTAGATTTTCCGTGATTGTTGGGTCCAATCAACGTTGTTAGTGGGGTGCAAATCAGTTCAATTTCTTTTATGCTACGAAAGTTGTGGATTTTTAAGGATTTTAACCGCATAGTCATCACTCCTTGCCGAACATGCGCTCTTTGAAAACAGGATCCAGGGACCGTGCGCCCGGAACAAACGAGTCGCCATTGATGAAGACTTCATCCGTATCTGCGATTAGTTTTTGAGTGGTGATGAAATCGGCATCGCGTTTGTAGTCGTCCTTCGTCCACCCCGTTGTTTCCCGCCAGATGACAGCGGTCGTGTGGCCATTGCGCAGGTGACCGCGGTAGACCAGATACCGCCGCCCGTTGTCGTCATAAACCCGGCGCGTTTCCACGTCCAAGCCCAGCAGGTAATTGAAGGTCTCGGGCAGGTCCACGGAATGCTCGCGGATTTCACCATCGCGATAGATGCGGAGTTTGTAAGAAAACGGTGTTTGTAACTTCTCCACGTCCAGCAAGGTTTCGCTCTTGCGCGTCTCCCACTTGAGCATGTAGTGAAGCAGGTAGTCGTCTCCAAAGAGTTCCAGTGCCTTTTGTCCGCTTTCCTCGTCAAAGATCAGATTGTTGAGTGTGTCCTCGTAGGACTCCAGCCGGATGACCTTGAGGATACCCCCACCCTGCCATCCGATTTGCTTGCTAAGGGTAGAACGGCGCTTTTTACCACAGGCATCGAATCTTTGATCGCCATGGAGGACATTTTTTATTCTTCCCAAGACTCCCAGATTCTTTACCTGTTTCGATTCTTCTTTATCATAGTATTGATATGTTTCATCAAACCACTCCCCCATTTCTACTAAGATATAGCGACGTGCGAGTTTGTGCGCAACTACAGCAGTGGTGCCGGAGCCGCCGAAGAAATCCAAGACCAAATCGCTAGGAATCGTTGAAGCCTGAATTACACGTCTTAAGAGATTTTCCGGTTTTTGCGTCGAAAAGCTTACATTTTCACTAGTGCGCATTTCTGACTGAGTAAATGAATAAATATCATTCCATATGTCACCTAAAGGGAATACTTTTTCATCGATGTTAAGAACTTTCTGGTTTAGTTTTCCGTTAGAATAACATTCGATGTAGAAGCGAAAGTCGTTGAGAGATTTTGGGTTCTGCTTATTTGGTGTTGACAGGATATCCAATTGCCCAAGACCTAATTGAGATGTATTACGATTTGGCTTCCATAGTTTCACGAAGTGCTCAGTTGTGTTGAATGCGTGAAGTAGTGTGTCGTGTTGTCTAACAAATTTAGGGGCAAAACTCTTATAACTGAATAGGCCGCTTTCCTCATCCTTAGTTGCATTTGTGTTATAAATTAATTCATTAACCTCAGAAAAAATATCCAGCAAGATAATTTTCCCGTAATGAACAGCATTGTAATCAAGGTGCAAAAAGTAGTTGCTATCTGCAGCAATAAGGGGTAGAGAAGCTCTTATTCTACCAATAATTAGAGACAACCAAGAGGAATTGGGAAACCCATCTTTGTAAAGGAAGTCAGTGCCGGTATTGAAAGGTGGATCGATATATACACATCTAACCCGCTCGCGGTACTTTTCCTGTAACAGATTCAATGCCTGCCAGTTTTCGGAGTGTACTAGCAATCCATCAGTTATCTCGTCCAGATTGTCAAAGGAAGCCAACAAACGGTCGGTGAAATCTTGAGAGAAGTGGCGTGTGTCCAGCGGCAAGGTGGGGTGGGTTTGCAAAAAATCAGAGCGATCACGCGGATTTTCATCCACAAACCCCAATGCCTGCCATTCGGCCCACTGTGCATCATTGGCGGAAATCTCCGGGTAAAAGTCTTGCGGTATATTACCTACGGTGATGACGTAAAAGGTCTCGGTGACGAACTTTTTCTTCTCCCAGAGCATCTTCTGGAAGTTCTCAATCTGCGCCAGGAAGTCAATGATCTGGTTGCCAATGCGCTTAATTAAGCGCAACATCTGGAACCACCCCTCAGAAACTCGTTCTCCGGCCGCTTCCATCTCCTCCAAATTGAGCACCTCATTCTTCAGGTAAAAGTCAAGTTCGCGGGAGAGGAAGCCCCGCAAGTCTTTGTGGATGAAGAAATCGCGGGTGTTACGGGCAGTGTACTGGCGCAGATGGTGTTCGAGGTAAGAAACAATCGTGCTGTCTTCTTTCCTGCGCCGTTCCTTGGCCAGTGCTGCCAGTGCGTTGGGAGTTTTTATGTATTTCGGAATTTCTCGAATTGTTCTCGTAATAATCGTATCCTGCTGGTTCTTCTGACCGTAGGTTATTGTTTCCTGCTCAGTTAGCGGACGAAACTGGAATGGAATGATGAGGGTTTGCGTCGTTTCATCCCAAATCATGCTGTCCAACACGGGTAGGAAGAATCGTTTCTCGCCTTTGACATTATTCTGCTCCACGTTGGCTTGCTGGAGTTTGAAATGCACGGTCACGCCGTTAGGGGCTTTGTAGGTGTAATCGGTGAAGTACTCGCCAGTTTTGACGTAGTACTGGTCATGATTGGCCCAGTAGAGGTACACCTCTTCGCCGTTGTAGGGGATGGCGTAGCGCTCTTTTTTGGAATAGCGGCGTTTGGAGATAAAGTCGCCGTCCTGCCAGTAGCGGCTGAAGAAGGTGTAGAGGTGATTGTAGATTGTGGCTTCGAGTGCTTCGGCGGATCGGCTGCCTTTGGCGCGTGCTTGGACTTCTAAGTAGGCTCTGCCTATCTTTGTGTCGTGGTATTTCTCGGCCAGGTTACCGTTTGCATCTAAAGCGTCGTCTCCTAAAGTACTCAACACATTCTCTCTGGCGGCTTTCAGCGTTTCCAATGCTTGTTTTTGCTCTGCCAGTGCACCGCGGTTCAATTCTTCGGAGATTACAAGGGGTAAATCCTGGTTGATGAATTTTTCAATTACCGCGCGTTTGTGATTCAGAACGCGGTAAATTCCGAAGTCCAGGTCGGACATGTCGAATTCAAATAATTCACGAAGTAAATTTTGAAATTTCTGTAACGACTCGCTCATCAGTTTCTCCAAACATCAAAGATTTTTCAGATCCAACCCTTTTTGGTGGGCAAAGTACTCACGAGCGGATGGTAAATCAACTGCCCCATTTGCCCGTCTCAAGATTTCGTTCTCGTAAGGTTCTGTTAGGGGAGTGATGATACCCAATTCGATGTTCTGGTGAAGGTACCAAATCCCGTCCTTATAGTTTTTATAAGTTTCTGATGAAATACTCTCGATTGCTGCATCTGCCAAAATCTCTGCTTTTTTCCCATCGGAAAGGTTGGGGTTAAGAATTTCTGTAATGGTCGGTTTGAGATAGGTATAGATGACAAGCGGAATGCCACGGAAGTTTTTCAATGTCTTGATAAGAAGTCCATCTTTCTTTCTGCTCTGATTTTCGTGATGATAGGATTCATTCGAACCGACCTTATGAATCTCGCGCCGATACAACATGTTTTTGGCTTGTTCTTCCGTGATTGTTGCTTTCAAAACGAGGATTACACCTTTCACAGGGCTGCCTATGTCTTCCGGAACGGGAACGAGCGTAGGAGCACCACTTCGAGTCCTGCTTTGTCTGGCATACTCAACGTTAAAAGGGGTGCATACCTCCTCAATCCGACCGTCTAAAGCATTTCTGATTTCATCACCCGGAGCTGCAACTATAGAACCGTATGCAAGTATGCCGATCATGCCTCGTTATCCGCTCCACTTTTTAAAATTAACCCACCCGCGCAGTTGCGTTTACTTGCGCGGGCGGCAAAAGTTTGTTATGCT
>AMZC01005441.1_pt1 | contig 12016 bp, 7 predicted proteins | sample 948551 | NCBI WGS metagenome assembly AMZC01 (sample SAMN01120625, study PRJNA171369) | bioreactor sludge metagenome | biome: sludge; isolation source: anaerobic thermophilic cellulolytic sludge from lab reactor | place: China: Hong Kong, Shek Wu Hui wastewater treatment plant | collected 2011-05-01... | reverse complement strand
GATGCGCGGCCTGTGTCCAGGTGAGTGAGGGTGCGCGGCGGGTCGGAGCCGGGCACGTCAATTTGCCCTAGCACGCGGAATCCCAGCAGATCGCGGTAGAAAGCCAGCGCCCGCGCCAGGTCGCCCACGCGGATCGCCACGTGATCCAGCCGCTCGATGCGCGGCGCGGGGGTGATGGTGGCCTGGTGAGCAGCGGGCGGCCTCTCGGCCTCGTCTTGAGCCAACAGCAGTGTCGCGACGGTCTGCGCCCCGGCAAAGATCGGCGGCGGGACACGGTCGGGGTTTTCGATATAGCGCACCATGCGCCGGATCAGCCGGTGTACTGTCTTGGGTTCGTCCGGCACATAGGGCATGATCGGCAGCGAAGGGTGCAACCCCAGGATCGAACGAATTTCGTCGGACGAAAGAGCTTCGGGTTCGTTCTGGCGTGCCGCGGCGATGATCAGGTCGGCAGTGGGGTGCAGTTCCGCCAGACGACGCAGGGCATTGTGAATGGTACGCGGGGCCAGGATTTTCACAGCGTCAATGATGGCAATATAGCCGTCGCAGTTGAGCAGACCTGCTCCCTGGGCCATCTCGTCGCTGAGCATCTGCACATAGACTGGCTGTGTCCCCACCGTCGTCAGCTTGACGAAGCCCAGGATATCTGGTGCGTCGCCGACCCGCGTCTGCGGCGGCTCCATTTCCCACACGGTGCACATGAAGTCGCGCGTAGAGACAGGCGAACGCTGCCGGGTGCTGCCCGCGCTATCCCAATCGGGACTGTAGAAACCAAATACGGCGATTTTGAGCATTAGCCGAGCGCCCTTCGCCCTCCGCCTGATCCATAGCGGCAGGGGCTGGCCGATTATACCGCCTCGGACGCTGGAACGGGGGGCAGGGTGAAATAGAACAGGCTGCCCTGACCCGGCTCGCTTTCCACGCCCACCGCGCCCGACAGGCGTTCGACGATGCGCTGCACGATGGACAGCCCCAGGCCATGCCCCTCGACATGCCCTTCGCTCAGTTGGGTGAAGGGGGTGAACAGCAACGCCTGTTCTTCGGCGGTGAGGCCCGCGCCGTTGTCGCGCACCCAGAAACGCGGTGTGCCATCGGGGAGCACGTCCGCGCCCAGTTCCACCCGCGGCGGGTTTCCGCCGTACTTCAGCCCATTGCTGATGTAGTTCACCCACACTTCGACGACCCAGGGTGCGTAGCCCATGGCCGCCGGCCAGGTGTCCCCCACCACGACCTCCGCCTCGTACTCTGCAATCAGGTAGGCCAGGCGATCCAGCGCATCCTGGACGATGGCGGCCATGTCCAACGGATGCGTCTTCAGGTCGCTCTGCCGCATCCGTGCCAGCAACAGCAGTTCGTCAATGATGTTGCCCATACGTCGCGCGTTGTCGGCGATCATCTGCGTGAAGGTGCGGCGCGCTTCGTCGGTGAGGCTGGCCTTCTCGTCGAGCAGCAACTCGGAATAGCCGAGGATCGGGCTGAGCGGACTCTTCAGGTCGTGCGCCACCGTGCGGGCGAAGGCGTCCAGTTCCTGGATGAGCTGCTCGCGCTCTTGCGCGGCCAGGATGCGTTCGGTCACGTCTTTGGCGATGGTCAGCACGCAGGGCGTGCCATCGAGTTCCACCGCTTCTGCCGAGAGCAGCGCCACGCCAGTCTCGCCCGACTTGCGCCGGAAGGTCACTTCCACATTGCGCACGGCGCCTTGCTCCATGATCGCGGTGGTGATGGCGCGGCGCTCTTCGAGTTCCGGCCACACGGCCACCTCGTCGAGCGTGCGCCCGATGATTTCTTCGCGCTCGTAGCCCACCATCTCCAGGAAACTATCGTTGACATCCACGAAGCGCCCCTCGTACAGCGTATTGATGAGCATGGCGTCGGGGCTGGCCCGGAACGCGCGCGAGAACTTCTCTTCGGACTGCCGCAACGAATCCACCAGGCGGGCATTGTCTATGGCAATGGCCGATTGGTTGGCCAGAGCCATCATCAGTTCCAGGTCCTGGTGTGTGAAGCTACGCCCGCTGGGCAGGTTGATCGCCGTCAGCGTCCCCACACTGCCGTCGTGAAACGTCATGGGCACGACGATGATGTCGCCGCAGTTGGTCTCGAGACGGCGCTGCTGCACAGCGGGCGATTCGCGCGGATCGGGTTCGTCTTTGGGCGAGATGGCCGGTCGTCCCTCGCGCAGAACCCAGCCCGTCAGCCCCTCCCACAATTCGTCCAGGCTGGGGCGCTCGATCAGGTGTGCGCCCGGCCCGCCGGTGACGAAGTGCAGCACCGTGCTGACGGTGCGGTCGAGCATGATCAGCAGCACACGGTCGGCGTAGAGCGCCGCGGCCACATTGTCTACCACGGCCTGCAACAGTTCGGGCAGGTCGCGCGCCGCCAGCAGCGTATGGCTGGCGTTGTAGAGGATTTGCGTGCGGAACAGGCTTTCCTGCAACGCCTGCTCGGCCTGCTTGCGGGCGGTGATGTCTTCCTTGACGCCCAGGTAATGCGTGATGTGCCCGTCGGCGTCCTTGATGGGCAGAATGGTGGCGAATTCCCAGTATAGCTCGCCATTCTTCTTCCTGTTCAAGAACTCGCCGCGCCATTCGCCGCCGTTGGTGATCGTGTCCCACAGCTCCTCATATTCGGCAGGGGACGTGTGCCCCGACTTGAGGATGCTGGGGCGCTGACCGATGACCTCCTCGGCGCTATAGCCCGTCACCGCCGTGAAACGCGGGTTGACGTATTCGATGACCCCCTTGGTATCGGTGATGATGACCACGCTGGGGCTTTGCTCGACGGCGCTGGAGAGCTTGCGCAACTGCTCTTCGACCTGACGGTGCGCGGTGATGTCAACCAGGCTCTCGATGCCGCCGATCACCTGGCCGGTGGGGTCGGTGAGCAGCTCGACGTTCTTGATCACGGTGCGTTCTGAGCCGTCTTTGGTGCGCACCGTGCATTCCACCCCGCGCAACGGCCCCAACGTCAGGTCGGAGCCGGGGCACAGCCCGCAATGCACCTGGCAGTCTGCCTGACTGACGAGGGTGCACGGCTGACCCAGCAACTCTTCAGCCGTGTAGCCGAGCAGTTGCTGAGCTTTCTCGTTCAGGCTGGTGATCGTCCCCTGGCGATCCACGGTGAAGATAGCCGTCGGCACGACGCGGTATACCAGTTCGGCGTATTCCCTGGCCCGCCGCAAGGCCCGCTCGCTCATCTTCTGCTCGCTGATATCGCGGACGGACATCACGCGGATGGAGCGCCCGGCATAGGGCCAGTCCTTGCTGCGCACCTCCGCCGGGAAGTGCGTGCCGTCGCGTCGTATCAGGGTCAGTTCGAGGGCGCTGATGCCGGAACGGGTGAGGCGCTCGCGGGCCAGCGGGCGCATCTCCGGTGCGATCAACTCGAACACCGACTTTCCCAGCAGATCGTCCGGCCTGTAACCGAGCAGTTGGGCCAGGGGACGGTTCACGGCCAGGATCACGCCTGAGTCGTGAATGATCAGCGCTTCCAGGGCGACGCTGGCCAGCCGACGAAAGCGCTCTTCGCCCGCGCCTGTTCCCCAGGTCTCCCGTCCGAGCTGCGGTAGCAGCGCTGCGGGGTCGGCCAAGAGCGTCCCCGCTGGACCTGCCGCGCGTTGTCGGCTCAGGTACACGATCAGGGCCAGGGCGGTCGCGGCCAGCAGTCCCAGCAGCCAGCGCTCGGCACTGTCGGTCAGGTGTGCGCTCCACAACACCAGCGCCCAGCCGGCCCAGGTGAGCGCCATCATCAGCCCCAGCCAGGGGCCAGACGGCAGGAAGAACGCGGTGCCGATGAGCAGCAGCATCAGGTAGGCGGTCTGTTCGGGTTGTTCGGTGAGGTAGAGATGCAGCAGATTGTTGGCCAGCACCAGCCCGGCAATCATCGCCCCAAAGGGATACACCCAGGCGGGGGGCAGCGGTTGGCGGCGCAGCAGGACGTGCAGGCCGAGGAGCAGCACGGCGGTCAGCAGGGCGGAGAGGGCCAGCGTCGAGCCGCTATCGCCCCCCGTCAACAACGCATGTCCCCCTGCCAGAACCAGGTACAGCACTCCCAGCCCTGCGGTCAGGGGGCGCAGGCTCCCGCGTGTCACTTCTGACGGTGTAGAACGCCACGGCGCAGCCATTGGCCCGCGCTGCTGTGCGAGTATGCCCTCTTCTGGCCATGCCTCGCCGGAGGGTCGCTGATCAGCCATCTCTCCCACCCTGTTCCCAGGCCCTGCCAGCACTCTCTCGTTGCTGGTCACTCAATTATAGTGCTAGCCACGCTAGAAAACTACCGGGAGACGCAGGATGGTACGTGCAAAATGTGTCAGGCGGTTTGCTGCCCCTCACCCCTAAATCCCCTCTCCCTCGCGACGCGGTCGCGGGGCGAGGGGACTTGTAGGGGCGGGTTTCGAAACCCGCCCCCTGCAAGGCATGGCAAGATCGTGCTACGGCGGCGTGTTCGCAGGCGCGGGAACAGGCGCGCGCTTCCCCGGCGACAGGAAAGGGCCAGGAGACCCCTGGCCCAGGCCACTTATTCGGCAGCGACCGGCATCTCCGCCTGCGACTGTGCGACAGCCTGTTCACGCGGATTGGGCAGCATCAGCGAGCTGAGCGTGCCCGTCGCCACGAAGAGCGCCGCAGCCAATGCCGCGTAGGCCATGCCGTTGGTGCGGGCGTCGGTCACGAGACGGCCAACCTCTGCTCCTTGCCCGCGCATATCCAGGCCGGTTGGCATTCCACCTGCCGCGCCGGAGGCAGGGTTGCCTCCCTCCGGCATAACCGGCGCTTGCCCGCTTTCGGTGCCCGGCGTAGGAGCCGCTGGGGCGCTCATGCTGCCATGCCCCTCGACGGGGGGCGGCCCGCTGAGAATCTCGGCGAAGTCGAAGTTGACCGGCTGCTTGGCCATTTCCAGGAACATATCCTGCATGGCCAGCACGGGCGGCGCGAGTGTCTCGCTATGGGTGAAGTCGTCCGTGAGACGGCGCTCGATGGCTGTGGTTAACACTGTGCCGATGATGGCAATGCCCAGCGCCGCTCCTACCTGCCGGATGGTACTGTTGCCACCGGAGGCGATGCCCGCCTTGGGCGCGGGGATGTCGTAGAGCACCAGGCTGGTGAGTTGGGCGATCGCCAGCCCCAATCCCAGACCGTACAGCCCCAGGATCAGGGCAATGGTTGTGGTGGACGTGGACGGCTCGACGACAGCGAACAGGGTCAGCAGAGCGATGACTTCGATGCTCATGCCGGTCGTGACAATCCACTTGGGACCGATGCGCGCCGAGAACGAACCGGCGACCGGCGCTCCGATGAAAGCCATGATCGCCAGCGGCAGCAGCGCGACCCCCGTGTCGAACGCGCTCAGCCCTTTGGTGCCCTGCAGATAGAGCGACGCAGCGAACAGCACGCCGATCTCGCCCAGGTTGACGATCAGGCCGGTGATCATGCCGTACTTGTAGCTGCGGTAGCGCAGCAGGCCAAACTCAAAGAGCGGCTCGCTGCCCTGCCGTTCGAGCAGTCGCTCGTACCAGGCGAAGATCGCCAGCAGCACCACGCCCAGGGCGATGGAAATGGGCACGATGGAAATGTCCTGCGAGGGCCATTCCCAGCCCAGGACAGAGAAGGTCTCGTCAGGCTTCCACCAGCCGTAGATCTGCCCCTCGATGATGCCGAAGACCAGCGCCCCCAATCCGAGTCCGCCGAGCAGCGTGCCCGGCACATCGAAATAGCGGCGCGAAGTGGGATCGCGCGATTCCTGGATGGCCCACAGCGATCCGGCAAAGGCTGCCGCGACGATAGGAATGTTGATGAAGAAAGCCCAGCGCCACGAAGCATGGTCAATCACCCAGCCGCCTACCAGCGGCCCAAGGGCAGCGGCCACGCCCGCCGTAGCTCCCCAGATGCCGAAGGCAATGCCGCGTTCCCTGCCCTTGAACGTCGTGGTGACGATGGACAGCGTGCTGGGGCTGAGAATGGCCGCGCCAATGCCCTGCAGGGCGCGCATGGCGACGAGCATCTCGATGGACGACGAAGCGCCGACCAGGGCCGATCCCAGGCCGAACAACACGACACCGATCAGGAACAGCAGGCGGCGTCCGTACTGATCGCCGATCTTGCCCCACAGGATCAGCGTCGCCGCGTAGACCAGCGAATAGATGGTGTTCACCCATTCGACATCGCGGAACGAAGCGTTGAACTGCCGGCTGATCGAAGGAATGGCCACGTTGACGATGGTGGCATCCATGATCACCAGCGTCAGGCTCAGGCTGAGGATCAGCAGCGCATACCAGCGCCGACGATCGTGTGGTGCGTGATCCGCGCTGCTCATGCCTTCCTGCCCGGAAGCAGAACCAACGGCAGACATACCCTCTCATCCTTTCTGTTGAAGGCGAAATACTGCACACGCCAGGTCACGAGTGCGCAATGGGAACCGCAGGTGCGTTTCTCAGGAGGCGGGCCGCAGACTGCGGGCGAAGAGCAACAGCATCTGCTCGGCGTAAGCCGTTTCGTCCAGCGCGTCCGGCAACGCCTGTGCCCCTGGCGACTGCTGCGCCGACAGGTTGGTCAGCGCCCACATGGCACCGATGACAGCCTGCGGGGCCAGGTCAGCGGCGATGGAACCGTCGGCCTGACCCTGGCGGACGATCTCGGTCAGCAGGCGCAGGGTGCGGGTATGCTGGGCGAGCAGCGCTGCGTCGCTGTGGAAGACGGGCAGCACCTGTTCCCGCCCCATGGCCATCACCTCGCGCAGCGCTACCATCTGCCGGGACATCAGGTAGCGCATGGTGGCACACAGCCGCTCGACGGGAGGTTGCCCGGCGGTAGATTCCAGCCACTCGACGAAGCGCTCGTAGTGCGCCGTCAACAGATGGGCGAGCATGGCGTCTTTGCTGGCGAAATGCTGGTAGAGCGTCGCTTTGCTGATGCCCACCGCCTCGGCCAGGTCGTCCATGGTGACGCCCGACACGCCTCGCTCGGCGAAGAGTTGCTCCAGCGCGTCGAGGATGGCTTCCTGACGCACATGCCACTGTTGCTGCCGAAAACGTCCACGAATCATGGAGCACTCCTTCCAAAACCATACAGTTTATTATAAAACTGATGAGTTTTGTGTCAAGGGCACGAACCGAATCGAGAGGTTTACCGCACGTTCCGCAGCCGCAGATCAGCGAAAAAAAACGGAGCGCCTGTTTCGCGCTCCGCTGCTCATACGTTGATCGGGGGACCGACGGGCCGCTCACTGCGTCATGGCGGCGGGAGGAGTCGCGACCGCGTCGGTCGTCGGCTCGGCTACGCGAAACTGTACCTGCGACATCAACTGCCCGTCCAGGAACAGTTCGACCGTCCAGTCGCCCGTCTGGAAAGCAGACCCCTCAGGGACGATCGAGCAGTAGGCGCAGATGTCCGTCCAGTCGCGATCGGGCACCCAACATTGCGTGTCGTCGAAGAACAACTCACCGTTCACCGTCCAGCGGGCGCTGAGCGTGGAACCGGCGGGCAGGAAATTGACGCGCGTGATGACGTAGATGGTGCTGGTATTCGGCGGGAAGACGGACGTGGCACCGACGGGGCAATCCTGGGCGTCGCGCCCGGTGGCCGTGACCGTCTGCGAGAACTGCGTGCCCGTCCCCGCGGGCGTGACCGCCGGGGTGAGCAGGCCAAAGGGCTGATCGCCGGGCGGTGCCGCCGGGGGTGGGGTGGTGGGGACGACTGCACCGCCGCCGGTCAACTGCAACACAGTGAGGGTGGCTTTGGCGGCCAGCGCTTCGTTCTGGGCGACGGCTAGCTGCGCTTCCAGCAAGACCGCCTGTGTCGCGGCCTCTTCCAGGGCGGCGATGGTCGCCAGCGGCGTGCCCAGCACTTCAATGGTGCCCTGCAGTTGGGCGTTGCGCGTCTCCAGTTGCTCAATCTCCGCCGCACCGGTCAACGTGTCGCAGCCCGTCAGCGACAGGATCATCAGAAGCAGCCCCAACGGGCACAGTCTCACGCACCAACGCATCGTGCTTCTCCTTAACTTCTGCGCGTCGCCAGAGCAAGTGTAGCGCAAAAGAGGACTGTCGTCCTATACGGCTGTCAGACGCTCCCCCACGCTCAAAAGCCAAAGCCCCGCCGGAGCGGGGCTTTGGGGGTGATGAAACGCGGACGATTACAGGGCCGAGACGATACGGGAGAAGATGTTGCCGATGGCGGGGCCGAGCAGGGCCAGAATGATGATCACGACCACGGCGACCAGAACGAGGATGAGGGCATACTCTACGAGACCCTGACCCTCTTCACGCGGTTGATACAACATATGAGACCTCCTTGGATCGTTATGATGGATTGATCATCCTGATGGTGACCCCATAGTAGCATGCAACCCCAGGCGCTGCAATCCCCCTTGAGCAGGTTTCACAAAATATTCACAGAGCATAAACAAGTTGCCGATTTCCCTTGACAATCCTTAACGTTTTCACAACAAAAAGGGGACGAGGGGTCTACCGCTCAAGAGGGTGATGGACGCTGTGCCATGATGCGCCGCATGGCCTTGACGTGTTCTTTGAGCGTCTCTCCATAGGCGGTGTCTTTGTGACGGCGCGCCTCTTCTTCCAGCACCGGCAGGACTTTCGGCGCGCCCTCCGCCATACGCTCATACCAGCGCTGCGCGGTGGGGCGGTCGCCTGCGGCCTCGGCCATCTGTCCCAGCAGGTAGGCGCTCATCACCTGCCCCTGCCGAAAGAGCAGCGGGGCTTCCGCCACCGCCTGCAACGTCTGACGGGCATTCTCTGTCTCCCCTGCCAGATACTGGCACAAGCCCAGGTAGTAACGCGACGTGAGATCGTCTTCCCTGGCGAGGGCAGCTTGCAGAATCTGAGCTGCCTCCGCGTACCGCCCCTGATGTCGTCGCAGCGAGGCCAGCGCCCCGTTGACCGACAGATAGGTGGGGGCCAGTTGCCGCGCCTGTTGCAGCAACTGCTCGGCGCGCTCCCACTTGTTCAGCTCGATATAGGCCAGCGCCACCGTCGCCAGCTTGTCCGGGTGACCGCGACCGGCGGTCGCTTCGCTCTCCAGAGCGCGGATGACCTGTCGGTATTCGCCGCGCTGCAGCAGCGTCAGGGCCGGGCCGCGCCAGGCGTACAGCTTGTTGGTCACATCGCGCCGCCACAATCGCAGGGCCATCATGCCCGCCATGAAGATCAGGAATGGCACCCAGGCCAGCGCCCCCGCCCCGGCCAGGTACCAGCCGAACGAGCCAATGCCCAGCGCCATCAGGATCAGATTGGCGATGGCGGTGATCGCCCAGGTGCGCGGCGGCTCGACAGGGCGCACCTGCTGCGCCTGCCGCCACACTCCCCGCGCCATGTAGGCGAAGAAGGCCAGCACCAGCAGAATGATCAGGGCCACGGGATCGAGTCCCGCCGCGAACACCAGTCCCAGCGCCACGCCAAAGGCCACCAGCGCCAGCGCTTCCAGCGCTCCTACCGCTTTCCACCAGCGTTTTTGTCCGGTCATGACTCCATCCAGATCGCGATTGTGCCGTTGCGCAGGGCCACTGCCAGCCGCCCATCGGCGTTCCAACTTAGGGCGTCCGCCCGCCCCGGCAACACGGCGAGCAATGCGGCGCTCGCCGTGTCGAAGACGCGCACCACCCCCTCTGCATCAACCTCGGCGCGGCGCGTGCCAGCGGGGTTGGTCGCCGTGCGCGCCGGAGCGACCGCCTGCCCCGCGCTCACCTGCAGCAGGTCACCTGTCGCCGCGTCCCACAGCAGGGCGCGCCCGTCCAGGGTGACCGCCGTCAGCACGCGCCCGTCTGCGCTCCACGCCAGCGCTTCGATGCTGTCCATGTGCGCGTCGAGCGCGCCGCTGACCTGCCCGGCGGGCATGGCCCAGACGCGCACTGTGTCGTCCCAGCCCAGCGTTGCCAGCCGTGCTCCGTCGGGACTCCACAGGGCGCGGTGCACCTGTCCTGTGTGCCCGCTGAGTAGTCGCACCGGGCGCAGACCGTCCCCGCGCCAGGTTCTCACTGTGCCGTCCCAACTGGCCGTGACAAGTTGCGCCTGTTCCGCTGACCACGCCACATCGTAGATTACCTCGTCATGCGCCTGTACTGCCAGCATCTCGCTGGCAGCGCTCAGGGACCACACGCGCAGGGTGCCATCCCAGCCGGCGCTGACCAGGGTGTCGTCGTCTATGAAGGCGACTGCCAGTGCCGGTCCCTCGTGCCCGCGCAAGACCGCGCGCGCTTCGCCGCTGACGACATCCCAGGTGCGCACTGTCCCATCGTAACTGGCGCTGGCCAGCACTGTGCCATCTGGACTGAAGGCCACATCGCTGACCCACCCCTCGTGTCCCGCCAGAACGGCGCGGGGTGCACCACTGACCGCCTCCCACAGACGCGCCGTGCGATCATACGATCCGCTGGCGATGAGCGTGCCATCCGGCGACCAGTCCGCGGCGACGACCAGATCGGTGTGCCCTTCGAGCACGAGGCGCGTCATCTGCGTGCCGACTTCCCACACGCGCAGTGTCCGATCGTGACTGGCGCTGACCAGTTGCGCACCGTCCGGGCTGAAGTCCAGCGCGTAGGCGGCGCGCGTGTGACCGGTGAGCAGACCCAGCGGTTCCAGGGCCGACGAATAGAGCCAGATGCCTACCGTGCTCCCCACGGCCATGACCCGTCCATCGGGTGACCAGGCCAGGCTGCGCACTGCTCCGCGTCCCAGGGTGCCGATCTGTGTGAACGGCCCGCTGGAAGGCGATTGCGCGCCCGTGACGAATGAGGGAAGTAGCAGATTGCCGGTGAGGACGAGCAGGGCGAGGATCAGGAGCGTGAGGCTGCGACGAGTCATCGGTGATGTCCATTCACTGGAGCGTGTTATACACTTTTTTCGCCCTCATCCCCCGGCCTCTTCTCCCGCGCGGCGGGGTTCAAAGGCGGACAGGGGCGGGTCCGGAACCCGCCCCCCGACTGACACGGAAAACGGGAAGACGAACAAGGGAAGGGTGCATCAGGCGTTCAGTCGAACTTGATCACTTCGCGCGGCTTGCTACCCTCCTGGGGCGGGCCGATGATGCCGTCCTCTTCCATGCGATCAATCAGGCGGGCGGCGCGCGTGTAGCCGATGCGCAACTGTCGCTGCAGCAGCGAGATCGAGGCTTTCTTCAGGCTGCGCACCAGCTCCACGGCCTGATCGTACAGTTCGTCCTCGCCCATGCCGTCGTCACCGGTCAGTTCCGGGTCTTCCCACAGGGCCTGCTGCGCGGCGGGGCGGCTGGAGCGGCGGCGCCCAGGCAGTTCCGTCCCCCTGTCAGCCGACCCGAAGGCAAGCTCGCGGTTGGCTGCGGCCAGCGCGTCCGGGCCGCCTTTCTGGATGAGTTGCGCTTTCCAGAAGCCGGTGATGCGCGCGATCTCCTCGTCGGAGACGAACACGCCCTGCATGCGCACGGGAGCGGCTGCCTCCGGTGACTGGAAGAGCATGTCGCCGCGGCCCAGCAACTTCTCCGCGCCGGGCTGATCCAGGATGACACGCGAGTCCACCGACGAGGCCACCATGAAGGCGATACGCGCGGGGAAGTTAGCTTTGATCAGGCCAGTGATGATGTCCACGCTGGGGCGCTGCGTGCTGATGATCAGGTGAATGCCCGTCGCGCGGGCCATCTGCGCCAGGCGCGCCAGCAGACGTTCGGTCTCATCCGGCGCGAGCATCATCAGGTCGGCCAGTTCGTCAATGACCACCACGTAATAGGGCATGCGCCGCTGATCGGGGCCGATCTTCTTGTTGTAGTCCAGGATGTTGCGCGCCCCGATGGCCGCGAATTTGTGATAGCGCGTCTCCATCTCGCGCTGCACCCACTGCAACACCCCCACAATGCGCTCCAGATCAACCACCACTGGCGCGACCAGGTGTGGGATGCCGTTATAGCCGGTCAATTCCACGCGCTTGGGGTCTACCATGATGAATTGCAGGTCGTCGGGCGTGTTCTGCAACAGCAGGCAGGCGATGATGGCATTGACACAGACTGACTTGCCAGAGCCGGTCGTCCCGGCGATGAGCAGG
>AMZC01001637.1_pt1 | contig 12074 bp, 10 predicted proteins | sample 948551 | NCBI WGS metagenome assembly AMZC01 (sample SAMN01120625, study PRJNA171369) | bioreactor sludge metagenome | biome: sludge; isolation source: anaerobic thermophilic cellulolytic sludge from lab reactor | place: China: Hong Kong, Shek Wu Hui wastewater treatment plant | collected... | reverse complement strand
TACCCTCCTCCCTCTCCGGGGGAGGAGGGTTGGGGAGGAGGGTAGGGGCCGAGCGCCAGCATCGCTCTGGACCGCACGGTGGCTGCTCAACCTCGGTCTGGGATGCCATGGCCTGGCGAGCCTTCGGCAGCGCCTCCACTGCTGGCTGCCGCCACCTTCCCCTTGCATCCCCCTCCCGCAAAGCGGGAGGGAGACAATGGAAGCTGCATCGTCTTTCTGAGAGGGAGGAGGGTCGAGGTGGAGGGTGTCTTGGGATTTTCTGCCAGGCCTAGCCGAAGGTTGGGGCGCCTCCGGACCGCAGGGGTCCCGGCCCGCTGGCCCGGACATTGGGGCGGCGCCGCACGGAGACGCGCGGCAACGGCCCTCCCTTGGCGTTTATGAATGCCTCACCAACCCGGGGCGAGGCTGAACCATGATTCGTTCGCGCCGGGCGCGGCCGCCAACCAGTGCACGGTCGAACGCGGACCGGTGCGGCTGCCATCGCCAGCAGGCGCGGCCGTTCTGCGCCGGGGGCCGAAGGGCGGCGAGACCGAACACCGTTCCGCCGCGGCTGGCCCGCCTGAGGGTGAGGTTTTCGTTTGCGAGGCCCTCCACGCATCGGAGCCCAGGCCCTCCGCGCCTCGTTGCCCCGGCCCTCCACGCATCGTTGCCCCGGCCCGACGATGATGCGACCGCACTTGTCTCGACTCGCGACAAGTGCGGTTTCACGATGCGACAAGTGCGGATGCAAACCGCAACAGGTGCGGTTTCGAACGATGACCGGCGCAAATGCGATCGTTTTAGGCGCGGGAAGGCTGCGGCGCGACCGTTCTCCACCGTGGGGTCGGAGGGCTGCCAGATCGGCTGTCGGACGAGCTGGACCTTGTCTGTGTCGGAACGAGGGGCGTCGTGTCGATCGAGGTGAAGCACTGGCAGATCGACCGCGATTGGGGCGACGAGCGTCTCGTTCGGGAGGCGGAGCGGATCGCGATGAACGTCAGAAGGCTGGCGGGTTCGCCTAAGGGTCGGAGGCGCCCAGCCTGCGTGGCCGGAGGTGAGGAGAAGAGGGCTCTCTGCCGGGGCGGTGGATGGCCCGAGCGGAGGGGCCGTCCCGCGCCGGCGCCAAGCGACCAAGGGTACGGGACCTCCCTCCGCTGCGGCTCCAAAAGTTTGCGCGAAGATATGTAAAAGAAAGGGTCCCAACGGCCCGACGCACGGGGTTGCGGGTCGAGCTCAAGGTGAGCCCGAAGGCGGTTCTGCCTCTAGACCTCCTCGCTCCGTCCAGTCGGCGCAAAGGGCCTCCGTTTGATCCAAAACCAGATCTGTGGCCCTCTGCGTCTTGTCTGGTGGGTATCCGTATTTCCGAAGGATGCGCTTGATGGTCACCCGCATCTTCGCCCTGACGGTTTCCCGAACGGCCCAGTCGACGGTGATGCTGCTGCGAACAGCCTGGGCCAGTTCTTGAGCAATCCGCCGCAGCGTTTCATCGCCTAGGACGGCTACGGCGCTGTCGTTGGCGCCTAGCGCATCGTAGAAGGCCACCTCGTCCTCCGACAAGCCGAGCTTTTCGCCGCGCCGGCCAGCGTCGCGCAGGTCTTTCGCCAAGGAGATCAGTTCTTCGATCACCTGAGCCGTCTCGATGGTGCGGTTCTGGTATTTCCGAATCGCCTGCTCGAGAAGCTCCGCGAAGGAGCGGGCCAGGACCACGTTCCTTCTGCCCCGTGCCTTGATCTCGCCTTCCAGCAGCTTGCGCAACGTCTCAACGGCCAAATTCTTCTGCGGCATGCCGCGCACCTCGGCCAGGAACTCGTCGGAAAGGATCGAAATGTCCGGCTTCTTCAAGCCGGCGGCCGCGAAGACGTCGACGACCTCGTCGGAAGAAACGGCCTTGGACACAATCTGCCGAATGGCGAACTCGACGTCCTCCGCACTGCGGCGGCCGTCGGAAGCGCTCTTGGTCAGGACGGACCGCACCGCTTGGAAGAAGGCCACATCGTCCCGGATCTCTAGGGCCTTCTCGTGCGGTACGGCCAGTGCGAACGCCTTCGACAGCTCGCCAACCGCCTTCACGAACCGCTTCTTCCCGTCCTCCTGTGACAAGATGTGCTCTTGCGCCGCGGGAAGCACCGACAGACGCTCCTGGGGCTGGCCGGATTTCCACGGCGACCAGTCGAAGCCGTGGAACAGGCCGCTGCAGACCTCGTACTTCTCCAGCAGCACGCCGACCGCCTGTTCTTGATCGACCACGGTCTGTCCAGAGCCTCCTGCCTGCGTGTAGCTGGCCAAAGCGGCTTTGAGTTGGTGAGCGAGGCCGAGGTAGTCCACGACGAGGCCCCCGGGCTTGTCCTTGAAGACGCGGTTCACGCGCGCGATGGCCTGCATCAGCCCGTGGCCGCGCATCGGCTTGTCCAGATACATCGTGTGGAGGCACGGGGCATCGAAGCCGGTCAGCCACATGTCGCGGACGATGACGACCTTGAACGGGTCCTTTGGGTCTTTGAACCGCTTTGCCATCTCCTCGCGGCGCGGCTTGCTGCGGATGTGGGGCTGCCACTCTGCCGGATCGGATGCCGAGCCGGTCATCACGATCTTGATCGTGCCTTGGTCATCGTCCGAGTGGTGCCACTCAGGCCGGATCGTGGCGATGGCGTTGTACAGATCGACGCAGATGCGCCGGCTCATGCAGACGACCATGGCCTTGCCGTCCAGCACGGAGAGGCGCTCCTCGAAGTGCCGGACCAGATCCTCGGCGATGAGCTTGAGCCGCTTCTCCGTCCCGACCAGGGCTTCGAGTTGCGCCCATTTGGTCTTCAGCCGCTCCTTGTGTTCGACCTCCTCTCCCTCGGTGGCCTCCTCGAATTCCTCGTCCAGCTTCGGCTTCTCGGCCTCGTCCAACTCCAGCTTGGCCAAGCGGCTCTCGTAGTAGATCGGCACCGTGGCGCCATCGTCCACGGCCCGCTCGATGTCGTAGATGCTGATGTAGTCTCCGAAGACCGCGCGCGTGTTCTTGTCGGTCAGTTCGATGGGGGTGCCTGTGAACCCGATGAACGAGGCGTTCGGCAAGGCTTCGCGCAGGTGCCGGGCAAAGCCGTCGATGAAGTCGTATTGGCTGCGATGCGCCTCGTCCGCGATCACGACGATGTTGCGGCGGTCCGACAGCAGCGGGTGTTGATCCTCGCCGTTCGTGGGGAAGAACTTGTGCACCGTTGTGAAAACGACTCCGCCCGAGGAGGTTTGGAGCAACTCCCGCAGATGCGACCTGCTCTGCGCCTGCACCGGCTGTTGGCGAAGCAGTTCGTGGCAGCGTGCGAAGGTGGAGAAGAGCTGATCGTCGAGGTCGTTGCGATCGGTGAGCACGACCAGCGTGGGATTCTTCATCGCCGGATGCAGCACGACCCGCCCGGCGTAAAACGCCATGGTCAGGCTCTTGCCCGATCCCTGCGTGTGCCACACCACGCCGATGCGTCGGTCGCCGGGCTTGCCGCCCTTCGGCTGCTTGGCGAGATAGCTGCCCCTGGCCTCGTGCACCGTCGAGGGGGCCGCTTGCGGCTTGCAGGCCCGAAGAGTCGCATCCACAGCCACATTGACGGCGTGGAACTGGTGGTAGCCCGCCATCTTCTTCACGAGAGCGCTTCCACCGACATCCTCGAAGACGACGAAGTGCCGCATCAGGTCGAGAAACCGGCGCTTGTTGAAGACGCCGTGCAGAAGAACCTCGAGCTCGGGTTGCCGAGCATCGGCCAAGGTCTCCCCCTCGATGGTCCTCCATGGCATGAAGCGCTCTCGATCAGCCGTCAGCGTGCCTATGCGGGCCTCCACACCGTCAGAGATCACCATAGCTTCGTTGTAGACGAACAGCGAGGGAATCTGCGCCTTGTAGGTCTGAAGCTGGTTGAAAGCCGCCCAGAGGGTGGCGTTCTCGTCGGCGGCGTTTTTGAGCTCGATCACCGCCAGCGGCAGCCCGTTGACGAAGAGTACGATGTCCGGCCGGCGTTCGTGCTGATTCTCGACCACGGTGAACTGGTTCACCGCGAGGAATTCGTTGTTCTCCGCATTCTCAAAATCAATCACCCGCACCTGTTCGTGGCCGGAAGATCCGTCTTTTCGCTGGATTTCAACGGGAATGCCTTCCACCAGCATTCGATGGAAGGCATGGTTGTTTCCCACAAGTGACGGCGAGTTCGGCCGCGTGAGCTTCCGGAAGGCTTCTTGCAGCGCATCTGCCGGCACCTGTGGGTTGAGCTGCGCCAGCGCATCGCGCAGGCGACGTTCGAGGACGACCTGCCTATAGCCCGCGCGCTCGGGTGCGGAGCCATCCGGCGCGATGTCTGGGCCGAAGACGGTTTGGTAGCCAAGATCGGCCAGCCACGAGAGGGCGGCGGCTTCGACGTCCGATTCGGTAAAAGCGCTCATGGTCTTTATCGGGCCCTTGCTTGATTCTTGCGCCAGATCTCTTCGATACGGCCGCGGCTCAAATCGAGCAAGAAATGCTCCCGTTTGTCGGGTGACTGTAGCGGCACGGGCAATGATTCGCCGTGCATTGGGAAATCATGCCGATCATCCTTGACGCGATGCTTTTCCATCGCAATCAAAGCGTCTGCCTCAGCTTGTGTAAGTTGGATCTCCGCCATTAGACGATTCTCCCAGTCCTTTCCTCAATGTTCTTCACTCGCAGCCCGCCCGAGATAAGGTTCGGCAGCAGCGCATCGCGCAGGGCGGCGTGAGCGCAGGTTACGGAGGCGGGGTTGGCGAGTGTGATCGTAGCTCTTTAGATTCAGCCTCTTGGATCTCCTTCAGTGTGCGGCCCTGCGCGTCGCTCCATTCTATGCGGCCATTTGCGGATCGGCCCAGCAGCACACCCGCAGCCGTAGAGGGTGAGTTGAAGGTGTAGTCTTGGGTCAAGCGGTAGTACGCGCCTTCATCCACCAAGACCCCTTGAGCCAACAGCGCTCGTCGTAGCTCTTTCAGGTAGCCGTGGATGGAGGGGGCCTCATCCTTGACCGCGAGAGATCCCGCGCGCACTGCAAACCCCTCGGCGGTGTCTTGCCCCCTAGCCTCTATGCCCTTGCCTTTCAGTATCAGGTCGCGCGACTTTTTGCCGGGAGCCTTTGCTTTCTCGAAGACGTTTAAGCCGACGATCGGCAGGCACAACAGCATATCCTGGAGAAACGCTTCGGCGTCTGCTTTGTCCGCTTCCGAAAGGGTGGAAAGCTGTGGGATATTGCCGTTGTCGAGTTCAGCCCGTTTGGCGTCTGCAGCCAACTGCACAAGGCGCGCTTCAAGGTACTTCACATGCGCCTTGTTGAGATTCTGGTCCTTGCTGGTGAAGACGACCGCGTGGGTCCAGAAGTCTTTCTGCTTGGCGTGTTGGTCCAAACGTGACAGAACGGAATCGCCTTCACCGACGTAGATTCGCAGAAGCTGTCCCGATTCTCCAGGTCCCATCAGCACATAGACGCCCGTACGTTTCAATTCATCCTGCTGGCGTGCTTCAGCAAACAGAGCGCGCGGAAAAGACAAGCCCTGACCGATCCAGTTTGATTTTTCAATGATACGCAAGCCGTCGGGATTACCGGACGGTATGAAGATGCGTACCGAAAAGCCCTGGCTATTCATAATCCCCTCTCCTTCAGAAAATGCTCCGCATCCTTCACCCGAATCTCCCCGCGGATGAGCTTCAGCAGCAGCGCATCGCGCAGGCCGGCGGATTCGATCGTGGATTCAGTGGACATTTCCGCCACAGCTACACCGTTTTGCGAACGCCAGTGTCCGTTCGACGAAGCCTCGGAGCTCAGCATCGCTGATCGCTTCGGTTTCCCATGACGGGTTCGTGTCGTGATGGAATCGATTTGCGTACTCCTTGAGCTCTTCGAGTTCCCGAACTGCGGCGTCGTCCAGTACTTGATTCTGCTGTCCCACTCGCTCACGGCAAAGGCTAACAAAGCGGCCTAATGGCATGCCCGGCGGGAAGTGCTCAGGACAGGCAACTCGAAGAAAAGCCTCTAAGTGAGGTCGGATGTCTCGCGCGATTTCCCGTTGTTCGCCGGTGCCTCTCTCGACAAACTCGCGAAATCGTGTATATCGCCGGTCATGCTCCGTGACGGAGTCCTGGGACACGTCCCAGGGTCGAAGAGTGGACCCGTCACCCTGGCGCACGATTTCCAAAGCCGTCCGCGTCGTCCGATCCGCTCCGTCCCAGAGCCGGCAAAGGAAGCGCTTGTCGTGAGACAGAACAATCACCTGCCTGGCTCGCTCGCTTAGGCGGCGCACTTCTTGGACAGATGTCAGGGAGCGATAGTCGTCGAGGCTTGAGATCGGGTCATCAATAACGACGATCTTCCTTGAAAGGTCGGGATCTTGATCCAGCGTCGCGAAGAAGAACGCCAGTGCCAGCGTGTTGCGGTCGCCGGAGCTTAAAGTATTCCGGAAGGACGGCTCACCCCTAGCCGGCTCACCGCCTCCGATGGATATGGGGCTCTCGTTGATCACGACGTCGTAGGTGCACGCCGGACCGCCCCGCGTGGGGGTGGAGGTCACGCTGTCCAGACAAAACCCAGCACTGAACCGGCGCAGATAGACGTTGACCGCCGTCTGGGAAGCTGGAAAGGCTGTGGTTTTGTACTTATCCAGAGCAACCCTCGCTTCGGCCCGCTCTCTTTCGGTCTGAGCCTTTGCTTCCTTTTCCGTCAGGTAGGCCGAACAGAGCGCGGCGATCTCGGGCAAATGACGATTTCGGATAGCCCGGAACTTGGCGAGATTTCGAGCGATCGTTTCAGGGTTCGCCGCTGCTACCTGCTCCTGCACGACGCGAATTCTCTCATTTGCTGCAAGAAGCGCGTCGCTGAGTTGTGAGACTTCCTGTCGGAGCGCCTCATAGGCCGCGATGGCGTCCTGTGCATGTGGGTTGTTGAGGGTATGCCGTTCCAGTGGGCTGGCTTGCTTCGCGTGCAACGCGGCCGTCACGGCTTCCCGGGCCGCGTTCCACGTACGCACGACGTGGGCCGTGTCCACCCGAATCTCTGGAACATCACAGAACCGAGACCAGAAAGTCCGTGACTCGCCAGCCACACGAACTGCCCGCTCGAATCCCGCCTGCACGTCTCCAGAATGCGCGCGCTGAATCTCGGTCAGCGCCCGTGCCACGTCTGCCTTCAGTTGCCGGTAGGCGGTGCTAAAGTACGCCCGGTAATGCACGATGAGATCGGACCCCTTGAGATCCTGGGCGCAGAACGGGCAGGCGGCTTCCGCGCCCCGTTTCGATAGATGTTGCATGCCGTCCGCGAGCCATTGCTCCCCGCCCGCCCCGAGCGTAGAGATGTGCTTCCGGACCATCGCCTCGGCCTCTGCGTCGAGATCGTCAAGACTTTGCTCAAGAACCTTGTTGATAGCTGTGATGTCGAAGGATGGAAGAACGATGCTCTCGAACAAGGCGGCAGTCCGGACAGCATTCTGTTCCTGCGCTGCAGCCAAGGCCCGCTCGGTCGCTTCGATCTTTGCATCAATGTCCGGGAGTTCTGGAAGGGAGCAGAAGTCGTCAACGGAGAGGCCTTGTCGAATTTCCTCGGTGATCGCACCTGCCTTTTTGTGCAAGGCCCTGTTGTGATCCTCAGTCCGAGTGATCAGCTCCTGAATGCGCCGGCTGAGCTTGACGCCGCGCGCACCGAGGATCACCTCGTGCAGATTCTGACGATGGTGAGGTTCTACACTCAGGCCGGAGTGGATATTGGCATCGACGAAGACGTCGTCGAAGATCACGAGGTGGGGCAGGGTCCGGTTCCAGCCGCCGTTCTGGAACACGACCTGGGGTGACTCGCCTTCGCACTCGATAACAACGTGCGGCGGATGAGCAGCGCCCAGCCGGCGCCGTTCTATGATCGGGATTGGGTCACCGGTTGCGAGAGAACGGAGCACCGCTGCGAGCGTGGTCTTGCCGCGTCCATTCTCGGCGTAGATAAGAACAAGGCGGCCAAGCGTAATCGTGGCAGCATCGACCGAGTCAAACTGTCCGATATTCCTGAGCAATCGTATCCGATGGATCATGACGTAGTCCTCCCAAGAATCCGTTCCGCATCCTTCACCCGAATCTCCCCGCGGATGAGCTTCGGCAGCAACGTATCGCGCAGGGCGGCGAATTGAACGGTGGATTCGGTAAGTAGCGTCATGGCGTTAAACCCTCTTTGTTAGTAACTGACCCCGCCCTTGCTGCGCTATCGTCTGTGCAACACAACTCCTTAACAGCTTTGATAAGGGGAACGAGGCCTGGCTTCATGTCGGCGAGATTCACTTTACCAAGCGCCTCCGCGATTCGCCTCGGCTTATCTGAGGCATCACGCGCGATCCCGAGGACCTCTTCCAGGCTTGGCTTGATGACGTAAATCCTATCGATGTCTCCGGCCGCAGCTTTGATGCGATTGTTCTTCCTCTGCTCGGCCTCGTTGTCCTGCTCCTGCCTCTTGCGCTTTTCAGGGTCTGAGATAGCATCGGTTGGCCTTATGTCCTCGTCGTGAACAACGACGAAGGGTACATCCAATGCCCGGCACGCGAGCAACACAAGCTCAATCCCGGCTTTCCCTCCGCAGTCCACAATAACCACACCTTCGGCATCGAGGTCCAGGTCGAGCTTCTCGGCAATCAAGAGAGCCGCGATGCGATCACCGTAACCCTCCGTAAGAAGCGCTTTCCTCGCGAACACGACTTCGTTCCGCGTCGCGTCAAAGCGATTCCCCAATTTGAATCGCTTCCTGGCCTCCCTCAGTGGCTCTGCATCCTTCTCCGAGACAAAGCTCACCGTCGTTTTCCCTTCGCTTCTGCGCACCACTCGGAGTGTTTCGAAACGATTCACATCCGCAAAAATCGGTGAGTGGGTCGAGTAGATCACCTGACACTGACCTTTTTCCGCCATCTCGCACAACAGGCGGTAGAAATACCGCTGAGCCTGGGGGTGAAGGTACATTTCCGGCTCTTCGATCACAATCGTTCCGAAGCCTCCCCCCAGTTGACGAAAGGCTTCAAATATCCCAACGACCATAGCGCTCTGAATGCCAAGACCGAGTTCATCTCCGGGAACCGTCAAGCCAGATTCTCGATACGCCAGCCTCAGGGAATTGAAAGGGTTCGCCGGATCGGCAAAGTCAAAGGCGATCTCGATTGATGACGTGGCGTGCCCACCTAGAAATCTCAGCATTCTTTTTGCCGTTTCCGCCACGGCTCTTTCTATGTCGCGAACACGTTCTGTACGAAGCGTATCCATGGCCTGTTCATATTTCGCCTTGAATTCGCCTTGCGCGTTAAACTCCTTACGCGCCTTTTCAAAAAGCCGACCAAGGATGGAGCCGCGAACACTAGGCCAGTGTTGAGATAGGCTGCGGCGGTGGTCAACGAACAAGACGCGGGCGTGATCGCGCAATTCCGTCCCGACGTGGAGAGGGCCGAATTGAGTTTTAGTTCCCTTCTTGGGTTGGCCAACGGCTACGTTGGGGACCTCTCCCTTCTCGTTGAGAGGTTCGAGATCGACGTGCAAGTCCCCTGCCTCACCCCACTTTCCCGACCGTTTGTAGGGTTTGCAGGTAAGGCGCAGAGCTTTGACCTCGTGCTCGGTGCTGTGAGTATCCCGATGGACATAGAAAGGGTCAAACTCGACCACGATTTCGATATCCTTGGTTGTGTCAAAGCCCATAAAGTCCTGTGGAATGCGAAAACTACGCAGACTTGGCCACACGTCGCCCACGACTAGGTCGATAGCTCTGAGCATTGTCGTCTTGCCCGACCCGTTGGGACCAACGAAGGCCGTAAGCGGACCTAACGGAACATCGATGTATTCCAAGCAACGAAAGTTCCTGACCCGTAATCGTGTTAGCATAATTCCCTCTCCTTCAAAAACCGTTCCGCATCCTTCACCCGAATCTCGCCACGGATGAGTTTGGGCAGCAGCGTGTCGCGCAGTTGGGCGAGGGTGCGGGATTGCTTGGCATTATTCACCATTTGGTCGAATATAGGCGCGATGAACGTATCGAAGTTTTTCATGTCGTTCGAGGGTGCAACAGCAATCCGTGCATCCGTGAGGTGCTTGCGTTGAATGTGTCCCATCGTTGTTGCTTTGCCAGCCGCAATTGCGCGGAACTCCGGCAGGTGATGGAGCGTGGCGTAGTAGTAAAACCACTTCGGCACCTCATTGGAGGTGATCTTGAACAAGTGTTGATTCAACGCCCCCCGCCCACCACACCATATGACCACTTCCAGGGAGCCAGACCACGAGAACAATACGTCGCCATCGACAACAACATATTCAGGCTTGATTTTGGCACTTGCACGGTCGGCGCCATCCGTATTACCGGCGCGTAGCTGCGCGATCTTGATGACTGGCAGAGACTCCTCGTCGCTTTCTGGCGGAAACTGTTGGAGCGCAAGTCCGTTCAGATAGTTTGCAATCGAGTCCAGCGAGCGTACCTCCCACCCCTCCGGAATCTCCCCCAGCTCCGATTCGACGAGCCGGTCGGGGAAGAGGTCGTAGAGGTGCGCGGGCAGGCCGGGCAGCGATTGGCCGCGCTGCCAGCGGCCTTCCATCTTGGCGCGCACCGGCTCGAAATCCACGAACCATGCCTTGAACAAGGCGCGGGCCATCGCCTCCAGCGTTTCGTTCTGCTTGCGGTTGAGCTCGATCTTGTCATCCAGCGTGCCGAGGATGTGGGCGATGGCGCGTTGTTCGGGGAGGGGGGGAACACTGATTCGAATCTGTTTGAGTGCGCTTCCGGACAGCTCCTTGAAGGTCGAACCGCTAGCATGGCGCTCCAGCTCGTCGCGGTTCGCAGTCAGCCAGTAGTACACGAACTCGGGTTCAAAGCCAGACCTGAGGACTAGGTTTCGAAAACCTTGATTCGTCGCAATGGGGCCCTTCGCAATAGCAACATAGCCGATTGGCGCCCGCGACGACAGTAGGACGGCCTTCGGCGGAAGGAGTTGGGCTGAGCAGCTCTGTAACCCTTTCCTAGAGAGATTTCGCTGGCCACGGAGTACGAAACGCTCATGCGGGCTGGACAGATCCTTCGGGGTTAGCCAAGGAACATCTCCATCGAAGTTGGAAGGGTCGCTGGTCGAGGGCGTGCTTCCACCGATTACTTCGGCGATGTCCCCAATCCGGTACTCGCGCCACTCATCCCCCATCCCCAACCTCGTTCAGTTTCTCCTCACTCATCGCTTCCCACACTCCGTTTGCAGCGCCTTCACCTTCGATCGCACAATGCCACGCTTTCATCCCTGGCTTCCTTCGTTGAGGATGTCCATATAGGCTCGATAGGCAAAGACGCGCTCGCGTTTCTTGCCGGTGATTTCCTGCACGATCCCCAGTCGTTGCAGCGCGTCGATGGCGCGCGCGGCGGTGGGGAAGCTCAGACCGGTGCGCTGGGCCAGCGCGTCGATGCTGGCGAGCGGCTGCCGACGCAGCGTGTCGAAGACGCGCAGGGTGTTGGCCGCGGCCCGCCCCAGGGTCTGGATGCGGGCGGCATCCTGCTCGAAGAGGGCAAGCAGCCGGTGTGCGGTGTCCACCGCGCCGCGGGCGGTCTGGTGCACGCCTTCCAGAAAGAAATCGAGCCACGCTTCCCAGTCGCCGGTTTGCCGCACGGCATCGAGCAGCCGGTAGTATTCGGCGCGGTGCTGCTTGAAGTAGAGCGAAAGATAGAGCAACGGTTGGCGCAGCACGCCGTCGTGATGCAGGATCAGGGCGATCAGCAGCCGTCCCACGCGGCCGTTGCCGTCGAGGAAGGGGTGGATGGTCTCGAACTGGACATGGACGAGCGCCGCTTTGACGAGCGCCCCGGGGGCATCGGATGCGTGCAGGAAGCGCTCCAGCGCCGCCATACAGGGTTCGACCTCCGCCGGTGGCGGTGGCACGAAGGCGGCGTTGCCGGGCCGCGTGCCGCCGATCCAGTTCTGGCTATGCCGAAACTCGCCGGGCTGTTTGTCGGCGCCGCGCCCGTGGGCGAGCAGTTTGGCGTGCACTTCGCGCAGCAGTCGGTTGCAGAGCGGAAAGCCCTCGCGCAGTCGGGCCAGCCCGTGTTCCAGCGCGGCGACGTAGTTGGAGACTTCGATCACGTCGTCGA
>AMZC01002325.1_pt1 | contig 12181 bp, 8 predicted proteins | sample 948551 | NCBI WGS metagenome assembly AMZC01 (sample SAMN01120625, study PRJNA171369) | bioreactor sludge metagenome | biome: sludge; isolation source: anaerobic thermophilic cellulolytic sludge from lab reactor | place: China: Hong Kong, Shek Wu Hui wastewater treatment plant | collected 2011-05-01... | reverse complement strand
GGCGTGGATCGTGCCGTGGAAGAGATGCCCGATGCCACCGAAGCCGAGTTGATGGAGCGTTTCCAGCAGCAACTGGATCGCGATCTGCTGGCGCTGAAGGAGCGCATGGCCCGGCACAAGGCGGGCATGGCGGTCGCGATGGGAGTGGGCGGGGCGCTGCTCGGCGGAGCCAGCCTGGGCATGATGGCGATGGTCGGCGCCTTGCAGCCGGGCGCGGACGTGGCCTCGTCGTCGCTGGGGGCGCGCGCTTCGGCGCGGCGGGCACCGGCCACCAGGCCATCCGACACGCCCATTGATGTGTGGGTGCGCCGTCTGCGCACGGCGATCACACCTAAGGAACGGGCGCAGGCAGCCCTGGAACTGGCGCAGCTCAACAACCCGCGCGCTTTGCCGCATCTGGCCGCTGCCTGTATCGGGGACGAAGCACCCGAAGTCCGTCAGACGGCGGAGCGTTGCGGCAAGGTGCTGTACTGGAGCGTGCTCTACTGGGAGATGGAGCAAAACGGGGCGCTGACCCAGGAGATGGAGCGGCGGGCGCGCGCACTGGGCAAGACGGTGCGTCGCGAAAACCTCGGCGATGCCGTGGTTCGTCCCTCAGCGCCAGCGGTTGACCCGGCTCCGGTAGATGTGGACGAGATTCTGCGCCGGGCACAGCAGGCTCGCAACGAGCGTAAGCGCAGGAAGCCTTGAGCCTGGGTGAGGGAGAGGACACATGCCGCTGTTCGACCGGCTGAATCGCCCGGCAGAACCAGGCAATGGTGGGGACAAGCGCCCTGAGAAGCCGCACCTGTCGCCGCTGTTGCCGGGGCGTTCCGGGCGACCCAGCATTTCCCTGGAGGCACTGCGCGAGCGCGTCGAGAGTCAGTTCCGCGAGGAGACCGCCGGACGCGACGACATCCTAGCCGAACTGGACAGCGAAGAGAATCAGCGGGCGCTGCTGCGCGAGGTGGCCGAATACGTTTTCGCGGTGGAGGCGGTCACGCCGTCGTTTGCGGAAAAGCAGGCCATTCTGGACAAAGCGTATCACAACCTGTTCGGCTTTGGGCCGCTCGATGTTCTGTTGGACGACGAGACAGTGACCGAGATTTCCATTGCCGGGCCAACGGAGGTGCGCGCGCGACGGGGGGCCGGTCCGCTGGAACTGACAACCGTCCGTTTCGATGGGCTGGCACATCTGGAAGCGATACTGAAACGCGCTCTGGCAGGCAGCGGACAGGTGCTCAGTGAAGAGACACCCTTTGTCGAAGCGGGCGCATGGCTGCGCGGGCGTCCGGCGCGAGTGAGCACAGTTGGCCCGCCGGTGAGTGCGTTGCTCAGCGCGACGATCCGGCTGCACCCCGTGCAACCGCTGACTCTGGATGACCTGACAGGCGACAGCGGGTTCATGCCTCTCAAGGGAGCGACCCTGTTGCGGGCCATTCTGAACAACGGGTATGGCCTGCTCGTGGTTGGAGAGGCGGGCACGGGTAAGACGACGCTGGCCGGAGCGCTGGCGAGCGAACTGGCGGCGAGCGGCGGGCGCGTGGCCTGGGTTGAGCGGGCGGCGGAACTGCCTCTGCCCGACGGGGTAGAGCGCTTTGGCCCGGCACCCGCGACGGCGGACGCCGCGGCTGTTGATTTCACCGGTGCGCTGCGAGCGGCACTGGCGGCAGCTCCCGCGTGGTTGGTTCTCGACGAGGCGAGGGCGGACGAGGGCACAGCGCTGTGGGAAGCGCTGGTCAGCGAGAACGCGCCGCGCTACCTGTGGACGATGCGGGCACCGGCGCGGGCCGACCGCCTGCGCAGTGCGTTGACGCTGATGCTGCACCGCGCGCAGCCGACGGTCGAGCCAGAAGTAGTGTACGACATGATCGTGCGCCATTTGCCCTTTGTGGCGATCCTGGCGCGCGCAGAGGGCGTGTTGCGCCTGATGATGATCGGTGAATGGGCCGCCGAGGCGGATGGTCTGCGGTTGAAGCCTCTGCTGGAATGGCGCGGGGAAGCCTGGGCGCTTACGCCGATGGGAGCGAGGCACACTCTGGCCCTGCCGCCGGACTTCTGGGTATAGGCGAGCGGCCAGAATTCAGTCTTACACCTCCCCAATTCGGTGGTATACTTCCCCTGCCTTGCGGTCTTGCGGAGGGGGAGTGTGCATGAAAATCGTCGTCAGCGGCTCCATCGCCTTTGACTACCTGATGCGTTTCCCCGGTCGGTTTCGCGATCATCTGATCCCCGACAAGCTCGACCGGATCAGCGTGAGCTTTCTGGTCGAGACTCTGACTCGCGAACGGGGCGGGTCGGGGGCCAACATCGCCTTCAACCTGGCGTTGCTGGGGGAGCGCCCGATCTTGATGGCGACGGCGGGCGAAGATTTCGCCGAGTACCGGGCCTGGCTGGAACAGCACGGTGTTGATACCTCGGCGGTGCGCGACATCTCCGGCGTGTACACCGCTTCTTTTTTCGCCAACACGGACGTGGAGAACAATCAGATCGGGTCGTTTTACACGGGCGCAATGGCCTATGCGAAAGGTTACCGGCTGGCGGAAGCACTGCCGGTAAGACCTGACCTGGTGGTGATCTCTCCCAACGACCCGACGGCCATGTCTGAGCTGGCTGAAGAATGCCATCAGACGGGCGTGCCGTTCCTGTTCGACCCCAGTCAACAGGTGATCTGGCTGGACGCGGACTTCCTGGTGCACGGCATCGAGCGGTGTCACCTGCTGGTGGTCAACGAGTACGAGTGGGAGATGATCGCCAAGAAGACGGGGTTGACGCTCGACCGCCTAACCGCAGTCGGCAAGACGGTGATCGTGACGCACGGCGGAGAAGGCTCGCGCATCTACGCTGGGGGCGAGCGCTTTGATATCCCGGTGTGCCCGGTGACGCGCGTGGTAGACCCAACTGGTGTGGGCGATGCCTACCGCGCTGGCCTGCTGAAAGGGATCGCCTCCGGCTTTGGCTGGGACCTGTGCGGGCGAATCGGCTCGGTAGCGGCGGCGTATGTGCTCGAACAGCAGGGCACGCAAAACCATCACTACACGTTGCCCGCGTTCGTTGCCCGTTTTCGCACGGTCTTCGACGACGAAGGCGCGCTGGATCGCTGGCTGAGTGTCCCAGAGGGCGCATGATACGGGTCGAGCGCCTGACACATCGCGCGACCATCCGGGCCTTCCTGGGGCGCGACCGGCAGCTCACCGCTTACGCCCTCGGCGACCTGGACGATGGCCTGTGGCCGGAAAGCGACTACTTCGGGGCGCTGCGAGATGGCGTGCTGGAAGCCGTCCTGCTGCTATACCGGGGGCTGGAGCCGACTGTGCTGACCGCCTTCGGCACGGCGGAGGGGTTGCGCGCGCTGCTGAGGGGCGTTGCGTTGCCTGGTGAGGTCTACTACCTGTGGTTGCCGGAGCACGCCGCCATCCTGGCCGAGCACTACGACCTCCCGGCGGAAGCGCACGAGGAATGGCGGATGGTGCTGTCGCGGGCGCGCTTCGATCCACCGCCGCTGAACAGGGTGTTGCCGGTCGAACCGGGGCATGCGGGCGAGCTGGCCGAACTCTATCGGCATGCCGCGGCACCTGGCGAAGAAGTGGTGGCCTTCAGCCCGGCACAGATCGCGCGGGGCAGATTCTTCGGGGTGTGGCGCGACGGTCGGCTGGTGGCAGCGGCGGGCACGCACGTCTGGTCGCCGCAGGAAGGCGTGGCCGCCATCGGCAATGTGTTCACACACCCGGCCTATCGGGGGCGCGGCTATGCCACGCAGTGCACGGCAGCCGTAGCACAGGCGGCATTCGACGCCGGCATCGAGACGGTGGTGCTCAATGTGCGACGGGACAATCTCCCGGCCCTGCGCGTTTACGAAAAGCTCGGCTTCCAGCGCTATGCGCTGTTTCTGGAAGGGCCTGCACTCAAGCGAGGCCGATGATGCTAACATCACAATCAGTGAGTATGAAGACAAGGAGCATTCTCTACCATGACTGTTGAGCACGATGTTCGTGACTTGAGCCTGGCGACGGGTGGGCGCTACCGCATCGAATGGGCGGAGCGCGATATGCCGGTCCTGCGGCAGATTCGTGAGCGCTTCGCCAAGGAGCGCCCGCTGGACGGGGTGCGCATCTCGGCATGCCTGCATGTGACGACCGAGACAGCCAACCTGATGCGCACCCTGCAGGCGGGCGGAGCCGATGTAGTGCTGACCGCCTCCAATCCGCTCAGCACGCAGGACGACGTGGCCGCTTCGCTGGTGGCGCATTTCGAAATTCCCGTGTTCGCCATCAAGGGGGAAGATCACGCCACCTATTACGATCACATCAAGCGCGCGCTGGATCACCGGCCCCATATCACCATGGACGATGGGGCTGACCTGGTCAGTGAGCTGCACAAGTCGCGCACCGACTTGCTGGACAACGTGATCGGCGGGACCGAAGAGACGACAACCGGCGTGATCCGGCTGCGAGCCATGGCCAAAGACGGCGCGCTCAAATTCCCGGTGATCGCCGTCAACGACAGCCTGACCAAGCACCTGTTCGACAACCGCTATGGCACTGGCCAGAGCACCATTGACGGCATCATCCGCGCCACCAATATCCTGCTGGCCGGGCGCACGGTGGTCGTGGCGGGCTACGGCTGGTGCAGCCGGGGGATCGCCATGCGCGCCAAAGGCATGGGGGCCAACGTCATCGTCACCGAGGTGGACCCGTTGAAGGCGCTCGAAGCGGTGATGGACGGCTTCCGCGTGATGCGGATGATTGACGCAGCCCCGCAGGGCGACGTGTTCGTCACCTCGACGGGCGATATCAACGTCATAGACGTGCCGCACTTTGAGGTGATGAAGGACGGGGCGATCGTCTGCAACAGCGGGCACTTCAACGTGGAAATCAACATCCCTGGCCTGCGCTCGATCGCGGTAGGCGAGCCGCGCCGTATTCGCCCCTTTGTCGAGCAGTACACGCTGCGCGACGGGCGCGTGATCAACCTGCTGGCGGAAGGCCGCCTGGTCAACCTGGCCGCGGCGGAAGGTCACCCGGCCAGCGTGATGGACATGAGCTTCGCCAATCAGTCGCTGGGGGCGGAGTTCATGGTGAAGAATGGTTCGACGCTGGAGAACAAGGTGTACACCATTCCCGCCGAGATAGACCAGGAGATCGCCCGCCTGAAGCTGGAGTCTATGGGCATCACCATTGACACGCTGACCGAAGAGCAGGTGCGTTACCTCAATCAGTGGCAGGAAGGCACATAGGCGCTGCTTTCGGCGCGCCGAGCAGTCGTCGGCGGGGCGTTGGGTAGCGCGCGGTGTCTGCGCTAGAATGGGGACGTCCGGACAGGGGTGGTGGGCTTAGTGAGGAGTAGGGAGATCATGAGACAACGAACCTGGTTTGCATGGGGGATAGTGTTGGCGCTCGCGCTGACGCTGATCGCGCCGTTGGCGCAGGGCACGGCACGCGCCCAGGCGACCGAGTCGCGCGTGCGTTTTCTGCACGCTGTCCCCGGCGCGCCCGCGGTGGATGTCTATCTGGATGGCGCGCTGGCGGTGACCGGCCTGGCCTTCGGCGAGGTGACGCCGCACCTGAAGGTGACCGGTGGCGATCATCAGGTAGCGCTGCGCGTGAGCGGCGCTGCCGCCGATGCCGCGCCGCTGATCGAGGTGGCGGTGCCACTGGTGCCCAGCCTGGCGTTTGTGGTGGTGGTGCAGGGCACGCCAGACGCCTTGCAGGCGGCGCTGTATGAGGACGTGCTCGACCCGATCGATCCGGGCCTGGCCCGCATGACGGCCATCAACGCCATTGCCGATGCGCCGCCGCTGGACCTGTTGACTTCCGAAGGCGGGCCGTTGCTGCAGGGCGTGACCTACGGCGTGCAGTTTGGCACGGTGAACATCGGCGCGGGGGCGCGCAATCTGGTGATGGTGCCTGCAGGCGGCGCGGTGGAGAGCGCGATCCTCAGCTTCGGCGATGTTTCGCTGGTGAGCGGGATGCTGTATACGTTCGTGGCGCTTGGCACGCTGGAGGGCGACACTGCGCCATCCGGCCTGGTGCTGGTGACTCCCATCAACGGCACGGAGAATTCGGTGAGCGTGCGCGTGGCCCATGCCAGCCCCGATGCTCCGGCGGTCGATGTCTATGCTGGTGATACGTTGCTCGTGCCCAATCTGGCGCTGGGCCAGATGACCGGTCATATCGCCCTGCCTGCGGGCACCTACACTCTGGCCGTGCGGCCCGCGGGGAGTCCCGCAGCCGATGCACCCGTGGCGAGCAGCGAAGTGACCCTCGACCCGTCCACGCCAGCGGTGACGGTCGCGGCGATCGGCGAGGTCGGCGCGGGGACGCTGACCCTGCAGGTCTTCGCGGATCAGGTGGCGGGCATACAGCCAGAGCGAGCGCGGCTGGCGGTGATCAACGGGGTGCCCGGCGCGACGGTGGACGTGTCGCTGGCTGACGAAAGCGGCACGGCTCTGGCTTCGGCGCTGGGAACGGGCACGCAGAGCAGCACGGTGGACGTGCCCGCCGGTGAGTTCATGATCCTGGTGGGGATCAAAGGGGTGGAGACACCCGTAGACCTGGTGGTGCCTGCTGAGACCTACTACGGCGGCGTGTACTACTCGGTATTGGTGTTCGGTGGCGGCGCGGCAGCCGTGCCCTTCGACGCCCGTGTCGCGGGCACGGAGATCAACGTGACGGTCGCCAGCCTGCCCAGGGTCGCGCCGGCGATGGCCGCTGCTGTGGAACAGCCGACTCCGCAACCAGAAGCCACACAACCGCCCGCCGAAGAGGCTCAACCGGCGGAAGGACAGGCTGAGAGCGCGCCGCCTGCGGAGACTCCCGCTGAAACGCCCGCCGAGATCAGCAGTGAAGTGGTGCAGCCTGCCGAGACGCCCGCTCCAGGGACCGATACCGAACTGGTGCAGGTGCCGGAGCAGGGGGCCGCCGAAGCCGCAGCACAGCCCACTCAGACTCCGCTGGTGCCGACGGTGGCCGCGCCGGTGGCTTATGTAGAATTGAATCCAGGCGCTAACCTGCATTGCCGCGAGTTGCCCGGCGCGGACAAGAAATCGCTGGGCCTGATCCCCAGCGGCTCGACGCTGACCGTGTTGGGTCGCACGGGCGAACCGCTGGTGCCGGAGACGGGCGATGTGACGCCCGAACCCACGCCAGTCGTGGAGACGATCGAAGACCTGTGGCTCTCGGTGCGCTGGGAGCCGCCGTCGGGCGGCTACCTGCGTTGCTGGGTGGCGGCGCAGTTCCTGCGCGTGGAGTGGAAAGGCCGTCTGCTGGACGACCTGGAAGAACTGTGGGAGCTGCCCGAAGTGCCGTTCAACGAGCCGGGCGAGGCAGTGGGCACGGACATCACACCGCCGACACCGCTCTTCGATGCAGTGATCGCCACGGTGGAGTTGCAGCCGGGCGTCAGCCTGCAACTGCGGCGCTTCCCCAAGACCGACGCCGAATCCCTGGCCCTGGTGCCGGCGTTGGCGCAGCTTGAGGTGCTGGGTTACGCCGAAGCCCCCAGCGAAGGGTTGGTGGGCCAGCCGACCAATCCCTACTGGTTGTACGTGCGCTATCGTCAGGAAGATGGCAGCGCTACGGTAGGCTGGGTGTCGGCGCAGTATGTGTCGCTCTCCAAGCTGGGCCGCCCCTACGAGATCACCGACCTGGTGGTGGTGGACGTGACCGAGGGTGGCTACTTCGAAGCGCCTGGGCAGCGCCCCGCCATCCCGGTTGAGCAACAGGATGTGGTCGGGACGGTCAACCTCAACCCCGGCGCGAACCTGAATCTGCGCGACCGCCCCAGCGCGGACGGGCGCGTGGTGGTGGGCATCCCTGCGGGCGAGAGCATGGTGATCAACGGGCGCAACGGCGACGGTACCTGGGTGCAGGTGACCTACACCTCACCGACAGGCGAACTCGATGGCTGGGTAGCGTCGCAATATCTGATCGTCACGCGCGGCGGGCAGCCCTATGACATTCGCAATCTGCCCATCGTGACCGGCGAAGAGGACTTGATGGGCGGCTAAACCCGCTACGTACAGTCCCGGCAGTCAGCAATACGCCCCCTCGATGCGAGGGGGCGTTGCGTTCCGGCGGGCCGACAGGCTATCTACTGGCGCTGCGCAGCTTCGGTCAGTTGCTTGAGCGTGTTGTAGTCGCGCTGCACGATCGTCCAGCGGTTGGTGTCGCCATAGCTGACCAGGGTGGTGGGTGTGCCGGTCACGCCGTGATCGTTGGCGAACACGCGATATTGCCGCAGGAACGAAGCATAGCGATTGGACGAGACGCATTCGACGATGGCCTGGCCATTCAGCCCCATGGCGTTGGCGGAGTCGCGAATCTGGCTCAGCGAGAAGGCCGATGCCAGTTGCTGACTGCGAGCCAGGCGGAACATTTCGTCGCTCATTTCCCAGAAGGCCCCCTGCTCTCCCGCGCACAGCGCTGCCTGCGAGGCTGTTTCGGAGTAAAACTGGCCGGTGCCGGTCGTCAGCACGAAGCCGAAGGTGGCCTGGCCGGTGAGCACGTAGTCCTCGATGAAGCGCTTCAGGTCAGTGTCGTGGTAATCCTGGCAGTGCGGGCAGGCGTAGTCGGATACGGTGACGAAGTGCACTGGCGCGTCTGGATTGCCGATAGTGGGGAACCCATTGGCGTCTACGCCGCGCACGACGCCCGGCGCAGCCGTGCTCTCCGCGTCGAGCGTGCGCGAGCCGGGCGCTTCGAGGGCGGGAACCTCGGTCGAGCCGCCCGCCAGGGGGACACAGAATTCGGGGAATGAAGCACAACTCACCGCTTTGGTCGAGCCACCCTGCTGCCAGTTGGCGATGACGAAGAAGAGGGCAGCGACCGCGGCTGCGGCGAGCACCATGATCAAGGCATTGGTCTGCTGACGCCATTGCTGCTGGCGCTGACGGCGCGTCTTGCCCACCGGGTAGGTCACACGGGGAGGCAAGGGCCAGAAAGAGCGTCTGCTGGAAGCGTCTTTGCGCGTGGGTTGACTGGTCATCGTGCTGTTCCTGAGAATATCTGCGCGTAACTCGTCCGTCGAAGTGAGCAGATTATAGTCGGTTTTGGGCGATCCGTGTACAAGATCGCGCGGCGGCAACCGGAGAATCACGCCGTACCCGGCTTCGGGTCTGGGCGCGGGTTCGGCGTGTGATATACTACGCAGGCGGAAGTTATGTCTTTTCCGACGACCCTGTAAGGATTGCGATTATGCGAGCAACCGACATCATCGAGAAGAAGCGCGACGGGCTGGAACTGAGCACCGAGGAGATTCGCTGGTTTGTCCAGGGCTTCACCAAAGGCGAAATTCCAGACTACCAGGCGGCAGCCTGGCTGATGGCGGTGTTCCTGCGCGGAATGAGCAAACGCGAGACACTCGACCTGACGCTGGCCATGGCCGAGAGCGGCGAACAGCTCGACCTTTCGGGCGTGATTGAGTATGCGGTGGACAAGCACTCAACGGGTGGCGTGGGCGACAAAGTGACGCTGGTCGTCGCGCCGCTGGTAGCCGCGGCGGGGGTGCCTGTGGCCAAGATGAGTGGGCGCGGGCTGGGGTTCTCCGGCGGCACCATTGACAAACTGGAGTCCATTTCCGGCTACCGGGTGGCGCTGAGCGAGGAGGAAATCATCCGGCAGGTGCGCGAACACGGCATCGTGTTGTGCGGGCAGACGCGCTCGCTGGCCCCGGCGGATGGGGCGCTCTACGCTCTGCGCGATGTCACGGGGACGGTGCCCAGCCTGCCGCTGATCGCCAGCAGCATCATGAGCAAGAAGCTGGCTTCGGGGGCCAGGGCTATCGTGCTGGACGTGAAAGTCGGCGCGGGCGCGTTCATGAAGACGGTCGAGGAGGCGCGGGCACTGGCGCAGACCATGGTGGATATTGGCGTCGGGGCGGGGCGGGCGATGGTGGCCCTGCTCTCCGACATGAATCAGCCGCTAGGGTGTGCGGTCGGCAATGCCCTGGAAGTGCGCGAGGCTATCGAAACGCTGCGCGGCAACGGTCCCGCCGACCTGCGCGAACACTGCCTGACGGTGGCCGCGCACATGGTGTGCCTGGGGCGGCGCGACACCCGCCCGGAGACGTTCCAGGCGGTGCAGGCTGAGCTGACAGACCTGCTCAACAATGGCAGGGCGCTGGCCAAGTTTCGCGAGCTGGTCGAGGCACAGGGGGGCGACGTGCGGCAGGTGGACGAGCCGGAGCGGTTGCCGCAGGCGCGTTACCAGGAGACGCTGTACGCCGAAGAGAACGGTTATGCCGCGGAGGTGAACGCGCTCAAAGTGGCGCAGGCGACGCTGGAACTGGGGGCGGGGCGCGCGCGCAAGACCGACCCGATCGATCCGGCGGTGGGGGTGGTGGTGCACAAGAAGGTGGGCGACAGGGTGGCGAAGGGCGATCCCCTGTTCACCGTGCACGCCAACGATCCGGAAAAGCTGGCGCGGGCCAAAGCCGTGCTGGCCGAGGCGGTGGTGCTCAGTCCGGAGCCGCAGACGCCGCCGCCCGCTTTCTATGACACGATTGTCGCGGTGCCCGCTGACTGAGAGTGCGACCTGAGCCAGCCCAAGTGCGTATAGATTACCAGGATGGGCTATCAGCGCCATTCGACGGGTCGTCCTATTTACGGGAGAGGGCAGGACCATGATCGGCGCACTCAGGCTGGCGGGACGGGCGCTGAAGGCGCTGTCCCTGGCAGAGACAGCCGTTGAACTGGCGGGTTCGCACCTGGAGCAAGCGCACAGCGAGGAGCAGACCATGAGCGAAGAGAAGAAGCGCACTTTTGTCGAAGAGTTCGAGGTCGAAGGGCGGCAACTGGTCGAGCGCGTACGGGAATTGATCCGCGAAGGCAACGTGCGCCGCCTGCGCATCAAGGACGCCAGAGGCAAATATCTGATCGAGGTGCCGCTGACGGTGGGCGTCGTGGGCGGGGGCGTCTTCGTGCTGGCTGCGCCCACGCTGGCCGCGCTCAGCGCCCTGGCCGGGTTGGTGGCCAATGTGCGGATCGAGATCGTGCGCGAGGCCGAGGGAGAAGAAGAGGAACAGGGTAAGGGCGACTCGTAGCGTTGCGATCTTCGTGGCTGAGGGGCGACCTGCTGGTCAGCGGGTCGCTCGCTTTTTGTGACGGACAGACAGGGGGACAAGGGCGTGACAGCATCCGAAGGTATGCTGGCGGGCGTGCGCGTGCTGGACTTTTCGCGCATTCTGGCCGGGCCGTTCTGCACGATGATCCTCGGTGACCTGGGCGCTGACGTGATCAAGATCGAACAGCCGGGGTCGGGCGACGGCACGCGGCAATGGGGGCCGCCCTGGCATGGGACAGGCGAAGACGCGCTCAGCGCCTACTACGCCAGCATCAACCGCAACAAGCGCAGCGTGACGCTCAATCTGAAGACGGAGGCAGGGCGTGCGCTGGCTCGCGAGTTGGCGGCGCGCTGCCAGGTGGTGGTGGAGAATTTCAAGGTGGGGCAGATGGCCGACTTCGGGCTGGGCTACGACGACCTGCGGGCGAGCAATCCGGCGCTGGTGTACTGCAGCATCACTGGCTTCGGACAGAGCGGCCCCTACCGCGACCGCCCCGGCTACGACTACGTGATCCAGGCCATGAGCGGGCTGATGTCCATCACCGGCGAACCGGACGGCTCGCCGATGAAAGTGGGCGTCGCCATCTCCGACGTGATCGCGGGCCTGTTCGCGGCGTCGGCGGTGCTGGCGGCGCTGCGTCATGCCGAACGCACGGGGCAGGGGCAGTATCTCGATGTGGCGCTGCTCGATACGCAGATCGCCGCGCTGGTCAACGTGGTGAGCAACTATCTGGTCTCCGGCGAGAGGCCGCCGCGTCTGGGCAATCAGCATCCCAACATCGTGCCGTATCAGACCTTCCGCGCCGCCGATCGCGAATTCGTGCTGGCCTGTGGCAACGATGCGCAATTCGCGCGGCTGTGCGCCATCATCGGGCGGCCCGATCTGCTGGCCGACGAGCGCTTCGCCACCAATCCGGCCCGCGTCGAGCACCGGTCCGAGCTGATCCCCTTGCTGGAAGCGATCTTCGCCCAGCGACCGGCCAGCGTCTGGGTGGAAGCGTTGCTGGAGGCGGACATCCCCGCCGGGCCGATCTACGACATCCCCGCGGCGCTGGCCGACCCGCAGGTGAGAGCGCGTGGGCTGGTGGTGGAAACGCCAGGCGTGGCCGACGAACCGCTCAAGCTGATCGGCCCGCCGGTGC
>AMZC01003288.1_pt1 | contig 12325 bp, 14 predicted proteins | sample 948551 | NCBI WGS metagenome assembly AMZC01 (sample SAMN01120625, study PRJNA171369) | bioreactor sludge metagenome | biome: sludge; isolation source: anaerobic thermophilic cellulolytic sludge from lab reactor | place: China: Hong Kong, Shek Wu Hui wastewater treatment plant | collected... | reverse complement strand
CAAGTAAGTCGCTGACAATCTTTGCATGCATCCTTGGCACGGGGGTGCGCGCAAAGTATTCAAGACTATTGCTCCAAAACGCAAACACACCCCAACCGGTCCGGCGCGGCTCTTGACTTCTCCTGCACAAGCCCGTATGCTAGGCCCCAACGTTCCTGGTGGCCCATGTTTCCTGACGGTGTCGGCCCATGTCTCTTGCTGAGCGCATTCTGAACAAACTCGTTTTCCTCTACGGCCCCGACCGCGGCCAGACCTGCTTTCAGCAGTTGATGTCCCGCCTCGACGACTTCCGCACCCGCCATCCTGCACTCTCTGCCGAGCCGGTCGCCCCGCACGAGCGCTTCACCGAACGTGATGCCGTGCTGATCACCTATGGCGACTCGCTGCGCGCGGAGGGTGAGGCTCCCCTGCGGACGCTGCATCGTTTCCTGAAAGCGCGGCTGATGGGGGTGATCTCTACGGTGCACATCCTGCCTTTTTTTCCCTACTCGTCCGACGACGGCTTCTCGGTCATTGACTATCTGGCCGTCAACCCCGACCTGGGCACCTGGGACGACATCGCCCGCCTGCGGGGCGACTTCAAGCTGATGTTCGACGCGGTCATCAACCATATTTCGGCGCATAGCGCCTGGTTCCAGGGCTTTGTCAGCGGCGACCCGACCTACCGCGATTTCTTCATCACCGTAGACCCGACCACCGATCTGTCGAGCGTGGTGCGCCCGCGCACGCTGCCGCTGCTGACGCCGGTACAGACGGCGGAGGGCGTGCGTCACGTCTGGACGACGTTCAGCGCCGATCAGATCGATCTCAACTACGCCAACCCCGCCGTGTTGCTGCGCATCGTAGACGTGTTGTTGTTCTATGTGGCACAGGGAGCCGACCTGATTCGCCTGGATGCCATCGCCTACCTGTGGAAGCGCGTGGGCACCCCTTGCATTCACCTGCCAGAGACGCACGCCGTCGTGCGCCTGTTCCGCGACATCCTGGACTACGTCGCGCCCGCCGTAGCGTTGATCACCGAGACGAACGTCCCACACAAGGAGAACGTCTCCTACTTTGGCGACGGGACAGACGAAGCCCAACTGGTCTATCAGTTCGCCCTGCCGCCGCTGCTGGCGCATACTTTCGCCACCGGCGACGCCAGCGCCCTCAGCCGCTGGGCGGCGGGCCTGGAGAAGCTGTCCGACCAGACCAGCTATTTCAACTTCACCGCCTCGCACGACGGGATCGGCGTACGCCCGGTAGAGGGCATCCTGACGCCGGACGAGATCGCCGCGTTGGTGGAACGGGCGCGGGCACACGGCGGCGACGTGTCGTACAAGACCAACAGCGACGGCTCGCGCAGCCCCTACGAACTGAATATCAACTACTTCGACATGCTCTCCGATCCGCAGGGCGACGAGCCGCTTGCGCTGCAGGCGCGGCGTTTCCTGGCTGCGCAGGCCATCCAACTGGCCTTTGTCGGCGTGCCAGGCATCTACATTCACAGTCTGCTGGGATCGCGCAACTGGTACGAGGGAGTGACCCGCACCGGCATCCTGCGGGCGATCAACCGCGAGAAGCTGGCGTATGACGAGGTAGAGGCGGCGCTGTCCGACCCGACCTCGTTGCGCAGCCTGGTCTTCTACCCCTACCGCGAACTGCTCATCCGGCGCGCCGCCCAACGCGCTTTCCATCCCAACGGCCCGCAGCAGGTGTTGACGCTGCATCCAGCGGTCTTCGCGCTGCTGCGTACGTCACCGCAGGGGGACGAGCAGGTACTGGCGCTGACCAACGTCTCCGGTGAACCGGTCACCGTTGACCTGAGCGGCGTCGCCCTGGACGATGTGCGCGCGTTCCACGACGTGCTCAGCGGGCGGCAGGTCAGCGCGGGCGAGGCCCTGCGCCTGGAGCCATACGACGTGCTGTGGCTCAAAGCAGAACGATAAGCCGGAGGCGAGACGGCAGCCCGTCCCGCTGACGGTTGATGGCTGACCGCTGATTGCCTCCCTGGCAGGAGAGTACCTCATGCGCATTGGATTTGTCGCCACACGCATCGCCGGTACTGATGGCGTCTCGCTGGAGATCGCCAAGATCGCCACCGTCCTGGCGCGGATGGGCCACGAGACCTTCTATTGCGCCGGCGAACTGGGTGAGTACGCGCAGCCCGGCCTGGAAGTGCCCGCCTTTCACTTCCGCGACCCGGAAGCGATCGCCATTCACGACGAAGCTTTCAGCGGAGCGGAGGAGTCGCGCGAGCTGTATCAGCGCATTGCCAGGGCCGCCGCCCCGCTCAAAGAGAGCCTGTATGAATTCGTCGAGCGCTTCCGGCTCGACCTGCTGATCACACAGAACGCGCAGGCCATTCCCATGCAGATTCCGCTGGGCGTGGCGCTGCGCGATTTCATCGGCGAGACGCACATCCCGACCATCGGCCATCATCACGACTTCTACTGGGAGCGCGAACGCTTCCTGGTCAACCGCATCCCCGACATCCTGGCGACTGCTTTCCCCGCCGAGGGTACTTCGCTGCGCCATGTGGTGATCAGCACGGCCATGCAGCGCGAGCTATACCTGCGCCGCCGCCTGCCAGCGACCTACATCCCCAACGTGTTCGACTTTCGCAACCCGCCTCCGCCGCCGGACGACTACGCCCTGACCGTCCGCGAAGAACTGGGCATCGCCCCCGACGAACGGCTGATCCTGCAACCGACGCGCATCATTCGCCGCAAGAACATCGAGCGGGCCGTTGAACTGGTGCGGCAACTGAGCGAGCGCGACCCGCGCCATCGCTATGTGCTGGTGATCACCGGCTACGCGGGCGACGAAACCGACAGCTACTACGAGTGGCTGCTGGAGCAGGTGTGGCGGGCGGGCATCCGTGCTCTGTTCATTGGCGACCGCATCACCGAAAAGCGGGGCATGCAGGACGGGCGACGCACCTACACCCTGTGGGACATCTACCCGCACGCCGACTTTGTGACCTACCTGAGTTCGTATGAAGGCTTCGGCAATGCGCTGATCGAGACGCTCTACTTCCGCAAGCCGCTCATCGTCAACGCCTACATACCCTATCGCTCCGACATCAAACCAGCGGGCGTGCGCGCCGTCGAGATTCGCGAGGATGTGACGGCGGAGGCCGTCGGTCAGGTGCTGGCCCTGTTGGACGATCCGACAGCGGTCGCCGCGATGGTGGAACACAACTATCAGGTGGGGCTGCAACACTTCTCCTACGAAGTGTTGGAGGCCCGGCTGCGCACGCTGCTATAATCTACAAAATCGCATATAAGATCGCGCGAATCTCATAGATTCTCGATCCTGGAGCCTGCATGATTGCTGCGCTGCACTCCTTACGTCTCGCGGCGTTTCCGCTGGGCCTGGGCCTGACTTCGGTGCTGGTCAGCGGCACGCTCAACCGCGTGATGATCGTCGAGCTGGCGCTGCCCGCCGCCCTGGTGGGCCTCTTCCTGGCCCTTCCGGTGATCATTGCGCCCGCCCGCATCTGGCTGGGCTACCTGTCCGACGGACATCCCCTGCGAGGCAAGCGTCGCGAGCCATATATCGTGCTGGGGACCCTGGTTGCCGGGCTGGGTCTCAGCGGGGCGACACTGATCGCGCTCAAGCGGGCCGCTGTCGGACCGGTGTTGATCGGCGGCGGGACGCTGGCTTTCCTGGCCTTCGGCCTGGGGCATACGCTGGCCAGCAACACCTTCGAAGCGCTGCTGGCGGACAAATTCACTGGTGCGCAACGTCCGCGCGCGGTGACGCTGTTCAAGATCGCCATGTTCGGCGGCATCCTGGGCGGCGCACTGGGCCTGGGCGCGCTGCTCGATCCCTTCAGTCACGGGCGGCTGTTGGCCGTGGTCGGCGGGGTAGCGCTTGCCTACGCGGCGCTGGCAACCCTGGCCGTCGCGCGGCAGGAACCCGCCGTCCCACACCTGGCAACGGTGGCGCAGCGCGCAGCGAGTGAGCCGTTTCTGCGGGTGGTGCGCACCCTGGTGTGGAGCGATCCGCAGGCGCGGCGTTTCTTCGCCATCGTCGTCTTCAGCGTCCTGGGCACACTGGCGCAGGACGTGTTGCTGGAACCCTACGGCGCGCTGGTGCTGGGCATGAGCGTCGCGCAGACGACGCGCCTGACCGCCCTGTGGGGCACGGGCACGATCCTGGCCATGGCGCTGGCGGGCGTCTGGCTGATCGCTCGCTGGGGCTATCTGCCAGTGCTGCGCGTCGGGTTGGGGCTGAACGCGGCGGTCTTCGGGGGCATGCTGATGACGGGGGCGCTGGGTCAGGTCGCAGCCTTCCGCGCGCTGGTCTTGCTGCTGGGCGTGGGCACCGGCCTGTCCATGGCCGGGCTGCTGACCGCGGTGATCGAGTTCACCACCTTCGAGCGGGCGGGGTTGTTGATGGGCGTCTGGGGCACCGCGGCGGAACTGGGGCAGGCGAGCGGCGGCGTGCTGGGCGGGATGGTGGTAGACGGGGTGCGTCACCTCAGCGGAGGCAATGCGCTGCTGGCCTATGGCACGGTGTTCGTCCTGGAGAGCCTGCTGTTGCTGTTCACCCTGACGCTGACGCGCGGCTTGCGCGTGGGCGTCGCCCTCTCATCAGAGATGCGGGCGGCTGCTGCGCGGCACCTGTGGGAAGAATTCACCCCCGCCGGACGCTGACGGCTACGGATGCAGGAACAACACCGCAACCCCGGCCAGTGCCAGCGCTGTGCCGACGATGGCTCGCCGCGTGATGCGCTCCTTGAAGATCAGCCAGGCCAGGGGAATGAGCAGAATCGGCGGCAGACTCATCAGCGTCGAGGCAACGCCGACCGGCGCGTGCTGCACGGCGATCAGCGACAGCCAGACTCCCAGAAACGGCCCGGCGATGGCTCCTCCCACGATAAAGCGCACCGCTCCCGGATGAGCGCGCAGCACGTGCACCGTGTGCGCAGCCTGCCCGTTGAGCGCGGTGAAGGCCCAGATGGTCGTCGTCGCTGCGATCAGGCGGATGACGTTGCCAGAGAGCGCCGAGAAGTCCCCTGCCAGGCCCTGCTTCGACAGAATCAACCCCAGCGCCTGACCGAGCGCTCCCCCCAGTCCACAGAGCAGGCCCAGGGCGTACGTGCGCGGCGCGCGATCTACCGTGTGTTGGCCGTTGCGCCGGTCGGTGACCACCCAGGCAACGCCGCTCAGCGCCAGGGCGATGCCCAGCCCTTCCCAGCCGCTGATCGTCTCGCCCAGCAGAATCCACGCCAGCACCGCGCCGATCACTGGACTGAGCGCCATCAACAGCATGGACAGGCGCGGTCCGATCAGCACGAACGCCTGAAACAGCGCCGCGTCGCCCAGCACGAAGCCCACCAGGCCGGAGAGCGCCATCCAGCCCCAGCGCGAAAGCTCAGCGTCGAAGGGCCACGGCTGCCCCTGCGCGATCCAGTGCGCCCCGCTGACCATCACCAGGGCCAGCGCCAGGCGGGTGCGATTGACGATGGGCGAGCCAACCTGTCGCCCAGAGAGAGTGAAAAAGATAGATGTGAAGCTCCAGCAGACAGAAGTGAGCAGGCCGGCCAGTTCGCCGACGAAAGAAGACACGATGGGAACTCCCACAGGGTGCGCGATCACGCTACCAGGCCGCGCGCATTGTAGCGCAGCAGGCTGGCGGGCGTCTATAGCCGCTTTGCCCAAGGGCAGGGGACGAAGAACCCCGCGCATGGCGGGGTCCAATGAGGAAAGATGATGACAGACAGGTGATGAAGCCGACAGGACGATTGGGCTAGAGCGCCTCGATGATGTCGCTGTAGGTGTTGCGGACGCCGGGGCCGAGCACTACCAGCAGCGCGATCAGCACTACGGCGACAAAGATGAGCAACAGCGCGTACTCCACCAGCCCCTGCCCCCAGCAACGGCGGAGGGCTGGCGAGCGCGCCAGAAGCCAACACCAGCGGATCATAGCCGACCTCCTTTCCTGGATTGTGTCTTTCATTATAGTACAGAACCCGGCCCGCAGATCGAAATGTATAGAATCTGAAAGGGAAATTTCACTTTTTTCACGGGGTCGCGCGTTATTGCTTAAAAAAATCAATCAACGCCTTGAATTTATTGAGGTATTGATTGACTTTGTGCATGGAACCTGCTACTATCGAACCAAACCATGCAGCACGGATTGGACGCGGCTTCTGCGCATCCCGCTTCTGACGAGGCACACGCGCAGCCTGGATCGTCACACTGAGGATAGGTCTATGTACGATGTGCACTCTGTGCCCGGCAAGTGTCCGGTATGCGACGACACGATGATCATCACCCGCCTGTACTGCCCCAACTGCGACGTGACCCTCGAAGGGCGCTTCGCCCTGGGGCGGCTGGCCCGGCTGACCCCCGAACAACTGGAATTCGTAGAAGTCTTCCTGCGCTGCGACGGCAAGATAAAGCGCGTCGAGAGCGAACTGGGCGTTTCCTACCCCACGGTGCGCAACTGGCTCAACGAGATCATCGTTGCCCTGGGCTACGAAGCGCCCGGCGGCGAACTGGCCGAAGAAGTGACCGCCGAGCAACGCCGTCAGGTGCTCGACGATCTGGCTGCGGGCCGTATTTCGACCGATGAGGCGATCAAGCTGTTGCACGGCGATCTGAGCTAGAGGAGGAGACGCGATGCCTACTCGCAAAGAGATTCTGCAAATGCTGGCTGAGGGGACGATTGACGTCAACCGCGCGGCTGAACTGCTGAACGCCGCTCAAGAGGAGTCGCCGGAAGCACCGGCGGCAACAGTGACGCCCCCCGCCCCCGAAGAGTCGCCTGCGCCCGAAGCACTCGCCAAACCGAAGCGCGAGGGTCGCTGGCTGCGCATTCACGTCAGCGATCTGCGCACCGGGCGCAGCCGTGTGCGCGTCAACGTCCCGCTGGGGCTGGTGCGCTTCGGGCTGCGCATTGGGGCGCGCTTCACCGACGAACTCGACGAGGGCCTGGCCCGCGACGTGATCGCCGCCCTGGAAGAGGGGACCATTGACGGCACGCTGGTAGAAGTGGAAGACGAAGAGGACAACGAGCGCGTGCATATCTTCGTGGACTGAGCGCCCGTGCGCGCCAGGAGATAAGGAGCAAGCAGCCTATGAACCGTCATGAGTATGCCGGTGTGGATACGTCGGTGATCGTGCAGCAGGTCGGCGGCGATTTGCGCGTGCGCGCGCACGAAGACGACGTGCTGCTGGTGGATGGCGAACGGGTGCACGTGGAGCACCTGGGAGCCGGGCAGCCCTACCTGGTGCGCGCCGCCGGCGACGCCCGCCTGATCGTCCCCGATACGGTCCCGCTGGTGGTGCAGGCAGTCGGCGGCGATGCCAAGATCACCGATGTCGAGGCCGCCGTGGAAGTGGTGCGCGTGGGGGGCGACCTGTCGGTGCGCAACGCTGCCTCGGCCAGGGTCGGCCTGGTCGGCGGTGATGCGCGCATCAAACGGGTGAGCGGTGATGTGCGCGTAGAAGGCGTCGGCGGCGATGCCACTATCCGCGATGTAGACGGCTCACTGTGGGTGAGTCAGGTGGGGGCCGATCTCTACGTGCGCAACGTCCTGGGCGACTGTGTCGTGGAACGCACGGGGGCGGACCTGGTGCTGAGCCTGGAGTTCGCCCCGGACCGCGAGTACCGCTTCAGCGCGGGCGCGGACATTCTGTGCCGCGTGCATCCCGACAGCAATGTCACCTTCGAACTGCCCCCCCAAACGACTGTGCAACTCGACATCCCCGCTGATATGGTAGAAACCGACGAGCAGCATCGCATCGTGCTGGGCGACGGCAGCGCGCGCGTGATCATCAGCAGAGCCGACCGGCTGCGTCTGGTGGGCGAAGACGACGATTACATGGTTGACTTCAGCGTGCAGATCGAAGACGAACTGGAAGCGCGTCTGTCGTCGCTGGAAGAGAAGCTCACGCAGCACCTGGAAGGGCTAGACGAGCGCATTCAGGCGACTACCGTGCGCCTGAGTTCGCAGGCCGAGCGGATGGCCGAGCGCGCACAGCGGGAAGCCATGCGCGCCGCCGAGCAGCTACGCCGGTCAATTGGCCGCTGGGAGGACAAACCCAAGCGCGGCAAGGCCAAGCGAGGTCGCTTTGCCGTAGGCATGATGGAGGGGCGGCCCACCCCACCTCCGCCCCCGCGCGAGCCGGTCACTGAGCAGGAGCGGCTGATGATCCTCAAGATGGTGCAGGAGGGCAAGATCACCATCGAAGAGGCCGAAAAACTGCTTTCTGCGCTAGAATCGTGAACAGCACGGGCCTGGGCAGAGTGCACTAACAGTTGCTCTGCAGGTGGAGTGAGGATGGCCACAACGGGAGCGTTGGCCCAGCGAAGAACATTCACCGGGTTGCGTCCGGTGCACCCGCGCGCCGATCTGGTGGACATCGCCAACCTGATCGAAGTGTGCTTCGCGCCGACGCTCGACGCTGCCGGTCGCTCGGCCATTCAGGAGATGCGCGCGCTGGGGCGGGCCAGGGGTATCATGTGGCTGACCGCCCGCCTGGCGCGGGCGTTGCCGCCGCTCTACGGCTTCGTGTGGCTGGAGCACGGGCAACTGGTGGGCAACGTCAGTCTCACTCCGGCGGAACGCGGGGGCGGCTGGGTGATTGCCAACGTCGCCGTGTTGCCCGCCCATCGGCGACGGGGCATCGCCCGACGGCTGATGCAGGCAGCGCTGGATTTCGTCGCGCGGCGTCATACGTTTGCCGTGTTGCAGGTGGAGGCCGATAACGCCGCTGCGCGCGCGCTGTACACGAGCCTGGGGTTCCAGGAACAGCGGACGTTCACGACCTGGCGTTGCCCGGCCTATCAGCGACCGGCGCTGATCAGCCTGCCGCTGCCGCCGCTGCGCCCGCTCGTCCCCGCCGACGTGCCGGGCGTGACCGCGCTGGCAGCGCGCGTGCGTCCCAACGCGCGAGGCGGCCTGGGCTGGCTGCGACCGGTCAGCGAGGAAGCCTTTCGTCCGGCGCGGTTTGCCGCGCTGCGCTATGCCTTTGGCGGTGCGCGGGCCGCTACCTGGCTGCTGCCCGGCAGCGACGGGCAACCGGTCGCGGCACTCCGGCTGGAGATGCGCATCGGGGGCCTGGCACGCTCTTTCGATGCACTGATCGCGCCAGAGTATGCGGAACAGCTTGCCGCGCCGCTGATCGGCTTCGTGTTGCGGCGACTGGCAGGGCGCGAGCACGTCGTCGTCACCGAGCACCCCAGCGACGATGAGGCGATGAACGCCGCGCTGCGCGAACACTCTTTCCGTCCCGAACGGACGCTGGTGCATATGATCTGGAACGCGGGCAACGACGGGCACAGGACTCGCCGCCAAGGAGAAAGCGATTGATGACCACTGCCGAAGAACGGATGCGCATCCTGCAGATGATTCAGGAGGGCAAGATCACCGCCGAGGAAGGGGCGCGGCTGTTACAGGCGCTCAGCAAGGGGCGCCCCGCTGCACCGCCTCCGCCGCCCACCCGCGACCCACGCATGCTGCGCGTGCGCATCACCGATCTGAACACGGGCAAGACCAAGGTCAACGTCAATATCCCCATGAGCCTGGTGAACGTGGGCATCAAACTGGGCGCGCGTTTCACACCCAGCTCCGCCGACATTGACTATGACGAGATCGTCGAGGCTATCAAAGCCGGGGCCAGCGGCAGACTGGTAGATGTCGAAGACCTGGAGAGCGGCGAACACGTCGAGGTCTGGGTGGAATAAACGGGCAAACCCTGCAGCAGGTGAGGCCTTCGCCCCCTGTCCCCTCGCCCATGCGACTGTGTTGCGCGACGAGGGGTTTTTGTTTTCTCCCTTATACGCCTGCTCCTGCCGCACTTGTTGTCGCAGCCGGGCGCAGGTGAAGCCGGTGCGCTATAATCGGGCGTGAGACTCGTTCCAGCGGCGACAGAATCGCAGGGAAGTTCGCGCGTGCGACGTATCAACAACGGCGGGCCGGTGTTCTACCAGTTCGAGCAGTGGGCGGGCAGCGACCGCCTGGTGCACGGCGTCTTCACGCGCCTGGGCGGCGTGAGTCAGCCGCCGTGGGATACGCTCAACCTGGGCGGCACGGTGGGCGACGATCTGGCCGCCGTGCGCGAGAATCACCGGCGGGCCTACGCCGCGCTGGGACTGGACGAGAAGTACACCTGCACTGTCTGGCAGGTGCACAGCGCCGACACAGTGATTGCGCGCGCGCCTGTCCCTGGGCGACGCTGGCTGGCCCGTGCCGATGGCCTGGTCACCGACCGGCCTGGTCTGGCCCTGACCATGCGCTTTGCCGACTGTACGCCGGTCGTGCTCTACGATCCCGTTCACCATGTGATCGGGCTGGCGCACGCCGGCTGGCGGGGGACAGTGCTAGGCGCGGCGGTGAGCGTCCTGCAGACGATGATCGAGGCGTTCGGGGTGCGTCCGGCGGACGTGCAAGCGGCGATCGGTCCCAGCATCGGGCCGGAGCGCTATCAGGTGGGCGAGGAAGTCGTGACCGCCGTCGCGCGGGCGTTCGGCAGCACCGCAGGGCTGATACGTCGCGCCGCCGATGGCAGCGCCTATCTCGACTTGTGGGCGGCCAACCGGCTGGCGCTGGAACGAGCAGGCGTCGAGCAGATCGAGGTGGCCGGTATCTGCACCGCCACGCGCACCGACGAGTTCTACTCGCACCGGGCCGAGGGCGGGCGCACCGGTCGCTTTGGCGTGATTGTGGCGCTCAACGGAAGTTAGCGTATGGAAGCCATTCAGACCATCGCGGAACGGGTCGCGGTAGTGCGCGAGACGATCGCGGCGGCATGTCAGCGTGCCGGACGTTCGCCGGGCGACGTGACGCTGGTCGCCGTCAGCAAGACGCACCCTCCGGCGCTGATCCTGGAAGCGCTGGCAGCGGGCGTGCAGCATTTCGGAGAGAATCGCATCGAGGAAGCGCTGAGCAAGATCGTACAGGTCAACGCCGCCGCGCCGACGCCGGTGCAATGGCACATGGTCGGGCACGTGCAGAGCCGCAAAGCCCGTTTCGTGATCGGGCCATTCGCCCTGCTGCATTCGCTGGACAGCGTGCACCTGGCCGAACGCCTGAGCCACTACGCGCAGCTTGCCGGTCGCACGCTGGACGTGCTGCTGGAGATGAACGTCTCCGGCGAGGCCAGCAAAGAGGGCTGGGCGGCCTGGCGCTGGCGGGACGACCGAGCCTGTCGCCATGCCCTGTGGGAAGAAGTGGCGCAGGTGCTGGCGTTGCCGGGGCTGCGCGTGCGCGGGCTGATGACCATGGCTCCCATCGTCGCGGACATGGAGCAGGCCCGCCCGGTCTTCGCCGCACTGCGCGAGTTGCGCGATGCCCTGGCCGGCGATTTTCCCGCCGCAAGCTGGGATGAACTGAGTATGGGCATGACCGACGACTATCCGGTAGCCGTGGAAGAAGGGGCGACGATCGTGCGCATTGGCCGCGCCATCTTTGGCGAGCGCCGCTGAGGGAGAACCTTTACCGCAGAGAGCGCGGAGCACGCAGAGGATACACAGAGTGAGTAACAGGCCGTTATCAATCCCCTCTGTGCCTTGCTCCGTGTCCTCTGTGCTGAAGACTCACCCTGCGGCGGCGCGACAACGCGCTACAATCATGCGTAGTGGGAATCAAGATCGGAGATCGTGAGCCGGAGCGGGCCAGAGGCTGCCTGCGCCGGGGTTGTCATAAGGAGATGGGGCTTTGGAAGGTCTGGCAATGATGGTCGAGCTGTTCATTCAGCTCTATTCCCTGGTGATCCTGGCGCGCGTGTTGATGAGCTGGGTCAACATTGACCCCTATAGTCCGCTGGCCCGCACCATCTTCAACCTCACCGAGCCGGTGCTGGCCCCCGTGCGCAACCTGTTGCCGCCCGCTGCCGGGCTGGACTTCAGCCCGATCATCGTCATGGTGTTGTTGCAGGTCATCGGGCGTATGATCGTCACGATGTTGCTCGCCTAGCGGCGATCGGAAGGGGGAGGATACGATGCCGCGCGATTTCGAAATCACCGATGCCCGCCATGGGGCGGCCTTTGGCGTGCGCGTGGTGACCGATGCCGACGAAGTGGCCGTCGTCGGCATGTTCCCGGATGGCTCGCTACAAATTCACCTGACCGAGCCGCTCGATATGGGGCGCGCCGATGCCCAACTGATCGCCTTCCTGGCCGAGCAACTGTCCGTTGATCCGTCACGGGTGGCGATTGTGGCGGGCGCGGGTGGCCCCAACAAACTGATCAGTGTGGAAGGGGTCAGTCCAGCCACGGTAGACGCCTGGTTGTCGCGCTGGCGGTAGGCGATGCGGGCGGTCATGTGCGCGCGTCTTGAGCGATTGCTCTGCTGGCGAGGGCGCTATGCGCTGGCGCTGGTGCTGTG
>AMZC01002435.1_pt1 | contig 12375 bp, 9 predicted proteins | sample 948551 | NCBI WGS metagenome assembly AMZC01 (sample SAMN01120625, study PRJNA171369) | bioreactor sludge metagenome | biome: sludge; isolation source: anaerobic thermophilic cellulolytic sludge from lab reactor | place: China: Hong Kong, Shek Wu Hui wastewater treatment plant | collected 2011-05-01... | reverse complement strand
CAGGACACTGCCGAACAACGCCGGGTCGAGCAGGGGGCGCGGGCGCTCGCCGAGCAAGACGCGCAGAAAGGCGTACATCATCAGGCTGATCAGCCAGTAGTGCGCGGCTACTTCCAGTTGCAGGGCCTCGATGCACCAGCCGTCGCGCCCGGCCAGTAGCACGGCGATCCAGCGCGGCGGGTACCACACGGCCCATTGCACGTTGGCCGCGAAGGGATCGCCGCCGTAGTTGTAGGGGTTCCATAGCGGAATCTGGCCCTGCCACATCCGCTCGGCCTGGTAATCGCTATACGAGAAGTAGTGCAGGGGGAAGTCGCCCTTAGCAAAGATGACGCGATCGGCTTTGGTAGGGGTCAGAAGTTGCCAGAAGAACAGTGCCCACAAGGCTGTGAGAACAATCAGCGCGATCAGGGCTGGCGATGTCAGCCATCGGCGGAGAAGACGGGGCGTATCCATCGCTTAGCGATCCTCGACCAGGACGGTCTGCGGCAACAAGACTGCACCCGGTAGCGTAGCGTGTTTGGTCTCGACCGGCAAACGGCTGAAGTCTACCGGGCGGTAGAAGCCGATGGCGATGCGGTACGTCCCCGGCGGCAGGTCGGCAGGCAATGAGATGGGGTGCTCGTCCACAAAGGGCAGACGCGGGTGCCAGGCGGAAGTCGGCCAGCGCCCATTCAGCGCCGGACTGTCTCCCTGGGCCAGCGGGCGGTCGAGCGCGGCGGGATCGAGCAAATGTACCAGGATGGTGAAATCTTCCCCGACGCGCGAGAGCGCTTCCCATTCCAGGGCGACGGTCACCGTCTCGCCAGGGGCGGCGGTGAGCGGGCTGACGGCGGCGCGGTTCAGGCGCAGTTGCCCGCTGAAGACCGCCTCGACCAGTTCGCCGGAGGTCAGGTGCCTGGCCGGGCCGATCACACGCCCGGCGGCGATCATCACTGGCTCGCGCGGCGTCCCATCCGGCGTGGTAGGGGCGAACTCTTCGCCCGTCTCAAACTGTCGCCAGCCGATCTTGAGCCAGGGGCGGACCGGCGTGCGGGCGTTGCCCATCACCGGCAGCAGGTAGCTATCCGCATAGATGACGCCAGGCTGCCAGGTGGTGGTGCGCAGCAGTCCGCCGCCGGGGTAACTATCGAGCTTGGCGATCTCCTGCAGGCTGCCAGGCGTGTCCGACGTGGGCAGGCCGAAGACCTGCACGTAGAAGCTCATATCCTGGGCCGTGTGCCCCAGCGGACGCCAGTAGAGCGTCAGGCGCAGGCCGTCGCGCTCGTCTCCGGCTGTGACGGGCGCATCGGACACGCGCACGCCGAGCAGTTCGATCGGCCCGAAACGGGCGTTGACGGGCAGTGCTTCGTCGGGCAGCGCAGCGACGGTGCGCGGCGGGCTGTAGGCCGGGCGAATGGTGCCCCAGGGTAGCCAGGCAGCGAAGGCGAGCAAGGGCAGCGTTGCCAGGGGCAGAGCGCGTTCCCAACGACGGGGGAGCAGTCGCCCCAATCCCAGCGCGGCCAGCGTCGTCAGCGGGCCGAGCGCCGGAAAGAGCAGGCGTCCCTGGGTGGCGGGGGTGCGGCGCGTCCAGTTGATCAGCGCGGCAGTGACGATCAGCACGTGCAGGGCCAGTAAGATCAGCGGCAGAGCGTGCGCGCGCTCGGACAGCCAGGCGCGCCAGTTGCCCCGCAAAAGTGCGACACGAGCGCGCTGACGGGCCAGCGTCACCGCTCCCGCCAGCGCCCAGCCGAGCAGCGCCAGCAGGCTCAGCGCGTCGGCATAGTCGAACAGGGCATCCGGCGCGATCACGTTGAGCATCCCAAAGACGCCCCAGAAGGAGTAGCGGAAACCCTGAAACTCGTCGAGCAGGTCACCCAGGGACGGCGTGCGCTCGCGCGGGCCGATGATGGCGATCATGCGTTCCATGCCGGTTGGGTCGCCATAGAGCCGCAGATTGCGCCAGTACCACCAGCCAGCGAGCACCAGCCAGACGCCGATCACGATAACGGCAGCGCGCAGCAGCCAGCGCCAGCCCAGTCCGTCGCGCCGGCTCACCAACAGAATCACCAGGGCGGCGAGCGGGTAGAGGGTCAGCCCGCTCAGCTTGCTCAACGAGGCCAGCGCCAGCAGGATCGCCAGCGCCCACAGGCGGCGGGCCGTCAGACCGGCGTGCCACAGCCAGAGCAACCAGGCCAGCGTCGCAGCGCTGAGCAGGTTGATCAGGTTGTCGTTGTTGACCGCGGCGCTGATGAACAGGAACATCGGGTTGAAAGCGGACAGCGTCGTCGCGGTGAGGTGCACGGCGGGGCGGCCCGGCGCGGCCAGGCGGGCGATGTGATAGATGCCGATCACCGTGCCCAGGCCGAGCGCGACGCTGAAGAAGCGCACCAGGTGCACAGCCAGCGCGGTCTTCTGCCAGGGGAAGGCTTCGGCGTCCCAGTCGTGCAGCACGATGGCCTGATTGTCCGTCGCCAGGCCGATGCCGATGCGGGCGTGCGGGTTGCGCTCCTGCCGCGCAGCGAGATCGCTGCGGTCAATGGGCAGCACCAGCGGCGCGCTCAGCAGGTAATAGAGCGGCGGCTGACTGCCTTCCTGGTGCCACAGCGTTTCCACGGCGGGGTCTTGCACCGGCAGCGAGCCGGTGCGGGCGATGTGATCGATCAGCGGGAAGTGAAACACTTCGTCGGGCGGCTCGAAGATGGGCGAGGCGATGCTGTAGATGACGGCCAGCGCCGCCCAGACGATCAGCAAGAGCGTCAACCAGCGCGGCCAGAGTGCGTCCTGAGGGGCGATGGAGCGATGGCTCATGGCGTCTGCACCTGCACCCAGCTCAGCCAGACGTAGTCTACCGACTGCACGCCCGCTTCTCCGCGCACGCGCAGCGTCGCCGCCGGATTGCCCGCCGGGTAGACGCGCACCAGCAAGCGGTAACGGCCCGGCGGTGTGTCGGGGGCGATGGTCAACTCGCGCGTATCGATCATCGGCACGCCGGGCGACCAGGCCGACGTCGGCGGATCGGGCGGCGCGTCCAGTTGGGCCGCCTTGCGCAGCCGCGCCGGATCGGGGTCAATGATCTGCGCGGAGATCACATAGTCGGTTGTCAGGGGGCGGGGCGCTTCCCAATAGAGGGTGACCGTCGTCGTCTGGCCCGGCTGCAGGGCGCGCGGCTCGATGGTGTAGCCGCGCAGGATGAGTTTCCCGTCGAAGCTGGCGTCGACCGGATTGGGGAACTGCCCTGGACGCGGTTCCAGGGTCACGCGCCCCAGCCAGAGACGATCGGTGCGCGCGTCGGCATCGGTGCCAGCGGGGATCATGCGCTCGGACGAGCGCAGGTCGTAGAAGCCCAGGTACACGTCGAGCGTCTGCGGCGCATAGACAGTCGGCGGGATGGCGACGGCAACCAGGTTGTTCCAGGCATCGCCTTCCTGCAGATCGGAAGTGGCGATCAGTCCGCCGCCGGGATACACGTCGCGCTGCGCTTCGATGGTGCCGTCCTGGTTGACCAGGTGCACGAACAAACTCCAGTCGCGCGTCAGCGGCGCTTCGACGGTCATGGTCACCGTAAGGTAGAGTGTTTCGCCGGGCTGCAGCGCTCCTTCGACCCGCCGATAGGCCAGGCAGAGCGCTTCCACGGCGGCGTCTGGCTCGCGGAAACACGCCGCCTGATAGGCTCCACCCTGGAGCGTGGCGAAAGGCCAGGTTGCGTCGCGGTCGAGGGTGTAGGCCGGGCGAATGGTGGTGAACGGTTGCAGGGCCGCGATCACGACGAAGACAGCGGCGGACACAGCCAGATTGACGGTCTGAATACGCGGGGCGCGCGGTGCCCAGGCGCTCAGCCCGGCAGCCAGCCATACGTTGAGCGCCGCAATGGCGCTGAACCACAGCCGCCCCTGCGAAGCCCAGGTCTGGCGCGTCCACAGCAGCAGGGAGACGAAGACCACGATTGGCCAGACGATCGCCAGCGCCCGTGCTGCGTAAAGCGAGCGGTCGGGCGGACAGGTGCGCGTGCGCAGGCGGAACAGGGTTTCGCGGGCCAGGGCCAGCAGCAGCCCCAGGACGCCGATACCAGCCAGCAGATTGAAGAGCGTGTAGATGCCCTGGCGCATGGGCACGTTCACCCCGCCGAAGAAGCCCCAGAAGGCCATCATGAACGTCTCGCGCTCCGTCCAGAGCTGACGCAGGTCGGCGGGCACGGCGCGCCGCCCGACGATGTCCAGAAAGACGTTGATGCCGGTCGCGTCCCCGTAGAGATCGTAATTGCGCCAGTACCACCAGCCAGCGATGAGGATGGTCAGTCCGCCAGAGATCAGCCCGCCGAGCACGAACGGTCGCCAGTCGCGGGTGCGCAGAGAAATGGCCAGCAGGGTCAGGGCGATCAACGGTAGCAGAAAGCCGATCTGATATTTGGCGAGCATGCCCAGCCCGGCCAGGATGCCCAGCCCGACGTAGGTGCGCAGCGGTGGCGGGGTTGCGCTCCGCCGGATCAGCCGGGCGATCATCAGCAGCAGGGCGCTGGCGAGCAGCGTCGAGAGATTGTCGTTGTTGATCACCGCGCTGATGAACAGGAACATGGGGTTGAAGGCGGTGAAGGCTGCCGCGGCCAGGGCAATGGCTGGCGTGCTGGGAAAAAGCTCGCGGCCCAGCGCGTAGGTCAGCAGGACAGTGCCCAGTCCCATGAGGACGGACAGGAAGCGCACCATATGCATGGCCAGGGCCGTGCCGCGCCAGGGGAAGGCTTCGCGCGTGGCATCGTGCACCACCATATTGACGTTGCCGTCCGGCACGACGACGCCAATATCCGCGTGTGGATTGATGCGACGCACCGCGTCCATGTCGGAGGTGTCAATCCAGCGGGTGAGCAACGCGCCCAGGTAGTAGTAGAACGGCGGTTGCCCGCCTTCCTGTCGCCAGGGGCCGGGGTTGGCCGGGTCTTGCACCGGCAGGTCAAAGTTGTGGTCGGCCACATACTTGACCATGGGGTAATGCCACAGCTCGTCGGACGCCTCGAAGAGCGGCGTCGTCACGCTGTAGATTACGGCCAGGACGGTATAGCCGATCGCGATGAGTGCCAGCAGCGCTCGCTGCCGAGGCGCGGAATCGTTCATGAACCTTCTGGAATGCGTGCAGAACCGCGTCACAACGGAGGGGGAGTTTAGCGGATCGCAGGGGGCTTTGCCAGGGCGAGTGACGGGCGCTCACCCGACGGGAAAGAGCCTTGAACTGCGGAGACGCAGAGGACACAGAGAAGTAAAAACTCTGCGCTCTCTGCGCCTCGGCGGTGATGATTTACTCGGTGCGGCCCAGCCGCGCCGAGAGCGCCCCGCTGGCCTGACGCACGCTCTGCCGCAGGCGGGCGCGGATGCCCTGCGAGCGCCCGGCCATCTGCAAGGCCTCGATGTAGAGCCGTTCCAGGCGGGCCATGGTGTCTTCCCACGACAGGCGGCTGGCGTAGGCGCGCGCCTGCGCGGCCATGGCGCGGCGTCGCTCCGGTTGATCGCGCAGCAGACGCACATAGTGGGCGTAGTCTGCCGGGTCAATGGCGCAGACGAAACCGTTGACGCCGGGCGTCACGTAGTCCACGATGCCGCCCGACGCGGGCACCAGCACCGGCAGGCCGGAGGCCATCGCTTCCAACACAACCTGTCCGGCGACTTCGTTGGTGCCGGTGAAGCCGAAGACATCGGCGCTGGCATAGGCGGCCCAGAGATCGGGGCCGGTCAGAAAGCCGGTGAAGGTAGCGCGGTCTCCGAAGAGTTGCTCCAGTTCCGGGCGCAGCGGACCGTCGCCGACGATGGCCAGTGCCACGCCGTCCAGACTGGCCACGTCGCGCAGCAGTTCCACCCGCTTCTCACGGGCCAGCCGTCCCACGTAGAGCACCAGCAGGCTATCGTCCGGGCGACCGCCCAGCAGGCGGCGGCGCATTTCTGCCGAGCGGCGGGCGGGGTTGAAGCTCACCGTATCGCAACCGCGGTACCACAGCCGCAGGCGCTGGAAACCACGTTCGCGCAGTTCGCGCAGGTTGTGCTGCGTGGGCACCAGCGTGAGCGTGGCCTTGTTGTGCAGATGGCGCACATACGCCCAGGCCACACCTTCCAGGAAGCCCAACCCATAGCGGTGCGTATAGCCGGGCAGGTCGGTCTGATAGTTGGCGATCAGCGGCACGCCGTGATAACGGGCATAATGAACACCCGTCCAGGCCAGCGCCGCCGGACTGAACAGGTGAATCAGATCGGGCTGGAAGCGCCACAGTTCATCCAGCTTGAGGTAGGGAAACCCGAAGCGCGACTCCGGCGGTACCAGCGGCGGGTGCATGGACGGCACGGCGATCACGCGCGCGCCGTCGAGCATGTCGGGCGTGCGCAGGTCGCCCACTTTGAGATAGGGGGCGTAGATCAGCACCTCGCGGCCCATATTGAGGTGATGACGGGCCGTAAGGGTGGTGAGCTTGCTCACCCCGTCTACCTTGGGCAGGAACGCCTCGGTGATGAGGGCGACGCGCCGCACGGGAGCGCGCTCGGCCAGCGAGTCGAGGGCATTCACACGCCAGTCGTCACCGGGCAAGGCAGCCATGCTTCACCCCCCAGGCAACTATTGTGCAGCCTTATTTTTATTATAGCCGCTCATGTTAATGTACGGCTGATGAGGGGTAAAAGTTTCTTGTTGGGCGGTCGTCCTCAGCGCGGCGTATCGAGCAATTCCTGATAGTAGGCGGCAGTTTGCGCGGCGATCGTCTCCCAGGTGAAGCGCTGCGAGAGTTCGCGGGCGTTGTGGCCCATGGCTGCGCGCAGGTCGGGGTTTCCGGCCAGGTCTTCGATGGCGATGGCCAGCGCGGTGGGCGAATCCGGGGGGATGAGGCGGGCGTGCACGTCCTGGATCAGCTCTGGCATCTCTACCTGCGGGTGCGTGGTGATGATGGGGCAGCCGTGCGCCAGGGCTGCCATCAGGCTCCCGCGCCGAAAGGACACGCCGTCGCGGAAGGGCAGGGCGATCAGGTCGCAGGCGGCCAGGTGCCCGCTGACGGCGACGCTATCCACAAACCCGGTCCAGCGGATATGATCTACCAGGTGCAGGTCTTCGACCAGCGTCTCGATTTCGCGAGCGTAGATGATGTTGGCCGGGTCGCTGCTGCCGGTGCGCCCGCCGATCATCAGCAGTTTGGCGGGGAGGCGGTTGTTGCGCACGATGCGCAACGCCTGCAACAGCGTATCCACCCCTTTGCTGGCGTTGAGGAAGCCAAAGTAGCCGATGACAACGTCGTCTGGCTGAAAGCCGAGCGCTGCCCGCCAGACCGAACGGTTGTAGTCCGGCGGGAGGCAGGGCTTGATATTCGAGCCGATGGGGATGTGGCGCAGGCTGGCGATGGACTTCTCGGTACACAGACGCTGTTCGTCGGCGCGGTTGGTGACGATCACTCCGTCGCTGCTGCGGGCCAGGGTCAACACGGCCTGATAGCGCAGCGGGCCGGCCTTGGGGAACAGGTAGGGCACCAGCAGATCGTGAAAGGTCGTCACCACACGGGTGTTGTCCAGGCGCATGGGCAGGATGTGAATGAAGGCGGCCATCTGAAACGCCGCTGCCTGATACTGGATGTTGACCACGTCCAGCCGCTGCGCCCCCGCCCAACGCCGGATACGGCTGAGTGTGCCCCAGCCCCAGGAGTGCGCGTCGGCGGTGACGTGCGCTGGATCGTCCGGAGCCGGGCCGTCCGGACGCTGTGCGCGGTGATCGGTGAAGACGAAAAGCTCGTGTCCCAGCGCGGTGAGTGCGCGCGCCAACTCCTGGGTGAAGGCTCCCACACCGCCCTGCATGGGCGGGTACTCGCCGGTGATCTGCCCGATGCGCATGATGCGTGTCACTCCTGCGGCTGACGACCCAGAGCCAGCGCGCGCAGTACAGCCCAGTAGGTTCGTACCCGTGCCCGGCGCAGCGCTCGCCTGTGCCCCAACAGGCCCTTGGCCGCCTCCAACGCCAGTTGCCAGGAGTAGCTTACCAGCAAGAACAGTTGCAGGGCAAACGCGAAGGCCCGCCCGTGATACTTGCGAAAATAGCGCAGCTTGCTTTGCTGAAAGTGAATGTGCTTGCGCGTCTCCACCTGATCGGTGCTCTTGCCGCCATAGTGCGTGATGCGCGCCGTGCCCACGTAGTGCACCTGCCAGCCCGCCAGCCTGGCCCGGCGGCACCAGTCCAGCTCTTCGGAAAACATCACATAGCCTTCGTCCAGGCCGCCGATCTGCTCGTACACTGCGCGGCGGGCGAGCAGGGCGCAACCCTGCACCCAGTCCACTTCGAAGACGCCGTCGTCGGGCTGATCGGTCACATAGTAGCGATCCAGGATGCGGCGCGGGGCGTAGCCCTGCAACCAGGTGCTCTCGAAGAAGGCGGTCAGCGGGGTGGGGAAGCGTCGCCGCGTGGACTGCGTGCTGCCGTCGGCGTTGAGCACGCGCGGCCCGGCGATGCCAGCCTGCGGGTGCGCGTCCAGATGACGCACCAGGACGGGCAGCGCGTCGTCGTGCACGACCGTATCGGGGTTGAGCAGCAGCAGGTAGCGCCCGCGTGCCCGCGCCAGCGCCAGATTGTTGCCGCGCGTGAAGCCGACGTTGTGTTCGCAGGCGATCAGCGTCGCCCAGGGGAAGCGCTCGCGGACCATGGCAGGAGTGCCGTCGCTGCTGGCCGAGTCCACGACGATGACTTCGATGCGCAGATCGCCGTTTCCGTGTAGCGCTCCATCCGGCGCGACACAGGTCACCGGCCCGGCGGCGATGCTCTCCAGGCAGGCGGCCAGCAAATCGCGCACATTCCAGCTCACAATCAGTACGGAGAGATCAATAGCAGTTGCAGGGTGTGTCTGGGAAGCGGCGCTCACGGCGCGATCTCCTGAGGAATGGGTTCGATGCTCAACAGCGAGCGAGTCGGCCCGTAGTAGGCGCGGTATTCGCCGGGCAGGGTGACGGGCAACCGTTTCCAGCGGCGGTAGGGCACGCGCAGGATGACTGTGCCCACAGCCAGTGCCGGGTGAGCGGGGTCGCCGGCCTGTTGCACTGCGCCGCTGACCGCCTGCACCTGCGGGCGCACGACCCGATAGGCGGCGATCAACCAGCTTCCGCCCAGGGCCAGCAGCGCCACACAGGCGATGGCCAGTAGCGTCTGATTGAGGGGCGTCCGGGCCAGGGGAGTGACCGAGGCGATCAGAGTCAGGCTGAGCACCAGCATGACCAGGCCACGCACCAGGTAGCCGACGCTGTGGTAGAACAGGTCCTGGCGCTGCTCGTCCGTCAGACGACCGGCGCGATTGGCTTCCAGGGCCTCCGGCGAGAAGCCGAACAGCTCCGACAGAGCAGTGACAGGCAAGGGATGCTCGTTGGCCGAGAAGGATTTGCCGGGCAAAAAGTCTGTGTTCATCCTGGGGGCCATTTTACCAAAGTTTTACACCCTGGCCGTAGTTGGATGATGAATGCGTAACAACCCTGCTGGAGAATGGGGACAGTTCAGCAAGGTATGCGCACACAGCGCAAACAGACGATGAGGACGAAAGGAGCTTCAGATGAACAAGTGGACTATGCGCCTGGCAGGTGCAGTGCTGGCAGTGGCAGTGGCTTTGAGCGCGATCGGCGTGGCGGCAGCGCAGGGGCCGGGCGATCGCGGGCGTCCCTTGGCGCGGGGCGGGTTGCGGCTGGAATTCGCGACGATCGTCATGCAGACGGTCGAGGACATGACCGATCTGACCTGGAGCGATGTACTGAGCGCCCTGCGCGACGGGCAATCGCTCAGCGAGGTGTTGGAAGCTAACGGGGCCGATCCGCAGGCAGTGCGCGAGGCGGCGAAGGCAGAGGCGACAGCGCAGATCGAGCAGGCGGTCGCTGATGGCACGATCACGCAGACGCGGGCGGACGCGCTGCTGGCGCAGCTCGACACGATGCTCGATCGCGCGTTCAACAACACCTGGCCGATGTGGCCCACGCCCATCCGCGACCGTATCCATCAGCGCATCCAGGACTCGCTGGAGAATACGCTGGTGGGCGTGATCGCCGATCAGGCTGGCCTGGACACCGCCGACTTGCTGCGCGAGGTGCTGATGCCCCCGACCCTGGGCGAAGTGATTGCCAGCTACGGTCTGGATCAGGATGCGGTGATCGCTGAAGCGGAAGCACGCCTCACCGAGGAGATCAATCAGCGCGTGGCCGATGGTTCCCTGACGCAGGATGAGGCCGACGAACTGCTGGCCGGTCTGCACGATTGGCTGGTCAATCGTCTGGACGCGCCGTTCTGGTTCATGGGACGCGGCCTGGGCTGGCCGGGTGGCATGGGCGAGATGCGCGGTCGCATGGGCGGGCGCTTCGGCGGTATGGGCATGATGCCCGCCCCGTCGTCCGGCGGCATCTTCTAACCGCCACGCTGAAGAATCCGAGAGGGACAGGGTGAGTTTCCTGTCCCTCTCTTCGTTTGGTCAGCCTGGTGCCGAAACCGAGTGATCGGTCGCGCGGATGCTATTGGCTGGCTGCGGTATCTGCGGCGCGTTGCAGGCGCAGTCGTCGCCAGACCAGGTAGCCGAACGCGGTCAACCCGAAAGCCAGCCAGAATTCGATGGATTCGGCATATTTGGTGACAGTGAAACCCGATTTGCGCCAGATGAACAGGCGGAATAGCCGGTAGGCCAGGACGACCAGGAACGTGCTGGCCAGGAAGAAGGGCGGTACCAACAGAACATCGGCGTTGTCCCACAGGCGCTCGATCTGCAGGCGCTGATTGAGTACATAGGCGGTCGAGCCTCCCAGGCCAATGGCGATCATCAGGGCGCGGAAGAGATTCAGCGATTCGCCGATGTTGTGCAGATTGAACTCGTCCTGCCTGTTGATTTCGAGCAGGTCTTCGGGCGTGTCGAAGTCCACGACGCGCTGCCCCCACGAGATTTCTTCGCCTGCCGAAAAGAACATCAGCAGCGTGAAGAGCAAATAGAGGGCGACTCCCAGCCGGTCGCGCGCCTGCCAACGGTTGTGGACGATGACCAGCCCTACCAGTGTGCCGAGCACGAAGCAGGTGAACGTGGCCCACTCGAACAGCCGATCTTCGTCCAGCAACAGCTTGTACAGCTCTTTGTCCAGACGTATGGGAATCAACAAGGCGCTGACGACAAGGGGGGTGAGAAAGATCAGATAGGCGGCGGAAAGAGAGACGCCCCACTCCTGGGCGGACTTGACCATCAAGCGACGAACAAGGTGCATGGTTCCTCCTTGGCTACCAAGAACTGTGATGTTGGGGAGAACCTGCGCCTGTCGCCGGAGAATATGCAGCAGCGCTGTCAGGTTATGGCAGACACCGCGCTTTTCGTCCCCCATCCACCCGTTGCAAAACAGGCTCGTGAACGAGCGGCTATCGTACACTCAATTCTACAGTATCCGGTCGCACTAGGCAATTGTTAATTTCATGATGACCGGAGCATCAGCCGTGTTGGTCGTCCGGCAGGGCGAACAGCCGCTGAGCATTCAGGGTGGTCTGCTGAGCCATATCCTCGAACGGGATGCCGTGCAGGGCAGCCAGCCGCTCCGCAATGAAACGCACGTAGGCCGGGTGGTTGGGGCGGCGACCACGGTAGGGGTGCGGCGTCAGGAAGGGGCCGTCGGTCTCGACGAGCAGCCGGTCGAGCGGGACGCGCGCCGCGACGTGACGCAGGTCGTCGGCGTTTTTGAAGGTCAGCGGGCCGGTGAAGCCCAGATAGAAGCCCAGCGCCAGCGCGCGCTCGGCTACGGGCAGCGGTGCGGAGAACGAATGCAGGACGCCGGGACGGTCACGCAGGGAGGCGGGCAGGGTACTCACCCAGCGAGCCAGGATGTCCAGCAAATCGTCGCTCGCTTCGCGGTTGTGCAGGATCGCCGGCAGACCCAATTCGGCGGCCAGGGCCAACTGAGCTTCCAGGGCGGCCCATTGAGTGGCTTTGGGCGCAGTGTCCCAGTGGTAGTCCAGGCCGATCTCGCCGATGGCGACCACTTTGGGGTGAGCGGCCAGGGTGCGCAGCGTGACGACGCTGGCGGGCGAAAAGTCCGTCGTGCTGGTGGGGTGCACGCCAACGGCTGCATAGACGCCAGGGTAGGTCTCGGTCAGGCGCAATACGGCGGGCGCGCGGACCAGGTCGGTGCTGGGGGTGATCAGGCGCGTCACGCCGTGCGCGGCGGCCTCGGCGACGATCTCGTCGCGCAGTCCGTCGTAGGCGTCGAAGTCCAGGTGACAGTGCGTATCAATGAGGGGCATGGGTGGTTGGCAGTGATCAGTTGGCAGTGATCAGTTGACAGTGATCAGTTGGTAGTGAGCGGTCGTCAGTTGACGGTGATCGGGCAATAGCAGTCAGGGCGACCGGCCCAGAATGGCCTGGGGTTCAGGGGCGGACAGCCATTGAGCGTA
>AMZC01000718.1_pt1 | contig 12377 bp, 11 predicted proteins | sample 948551 | NCBI WGS metagenome assembly AMZC01 (sample SAMN01120625, study PRJNA171369) | bioreactor sludge metagenome | biome: sludge; isolation source: anaerobic thermophilic cellulolytic sludge from lab reactor | place: China: Hong Kong, Shek Wu Hui wastewater treatment plant | collected... | reverse complement strand
ATGGCTGGTTTTTGGGTTGCGGGCATAGATATTACCTACAGGGTGATATCGCTCAACGGGTCATGGGGTGGCAAGAGTCTTGCAAAGGTGTTTTCCATTATACGCTACCCAGCACTTTCCTGTACAATCGGAGCATGGTTGTGAGATTACGGAAGACCCTTCAGAAAGTCCACATTCCCTGGAAGAATTGGCCGGGTTTGATCGCTCTGGGATTTTTTACCCTGATCATTGCTCTTGCAGCCGTACAGCATGAAGGGGAACTGGAACCTGTCCCGCTGAGCCGGATGGCGGCATCTACAGTAACGCGCACGCCGTTTCGCGCCCAGACTTTTACCCCCACGCCCAGTTTTACCCCATCGCCCACGTGGACTTCCACACCAACGCCCTCTCCAAGCGCGACTTTCACCCCCACCATGGAGCCCACCCTCCCGCCGCCCTCGCCCACTGAGCTCCCTGCTGAGGCAGTGATTAAGGGGGTCGTTGGGCACCCTCAGACCCTGGCGTTGAGCTGCGAGTCGCGCTCGGCGGTGGATTGGGCTGCATTTTTTGGCACTAAAATTGGAGAGCTTGAGTTTTTGAACGCTCTTCCGCGCAGCGATAACCCGGAAAAGGGTTTTGTGGGTGATCCCAACGGGGTTTTCGGGCAGATTCCGCCCAATCCTTACGGGGTACATGCCGCGCCGGTGGGAGCCCTTTTACGGGCGTATGGAATCCCGGCGGAGGATGAACGGGGAATGTCCTGGGATGAGTTGCGTGCGGAAATTGCCGATGGTCAGCCGGTGATTGTGTGGGTGGTTGGCAGTGTGTGGTGGGGAAAAGCCGTGCCTTACGAAGCCTCAGATGGGGAGACGGTTATGGTTGCGCCCATGGAGCATACCGTAATTGTTATTGGCTATTCTCCCTATTCGGTGGCCGTGCTGGATAACCATCTGGTCTACAGTGTGCCCATTGAGCGCTTTCTGTCGTCCTGGGGGGTGCTTGGGAACCAGGCGGTTTATTATCGTTAAGGGGTGACCAGATTACCGATCATGGACCATGGACCGGTCCAGGTAATTTTTACGGGCAGAATTTGTCCGCGCAGGTCGGCTTCGCTTTCCACAAAGACAAGCTTGTTGGTAGGGGTGCGTCCCTTCCAGCGCCGTTTCACTTTTTCTTCAAAGAGCACCGGGGTGGTTTGGCCGAGGTAGGCCTGATTGATTTCGGTGGCGATCTTTTCCTGTAACTCTTCGAGAAGGCGGAAGCGGCGCAGCTTCTCTTCTTCCGTGACGTTGTCTTCCATGCGTCTGGCGGCAACGGTGCCTGGTCGGGTTGAGTAACGGGCCAGATGGGCTACATCGAGCTTGAGTTCTGCCAGTAGTTCGTAGGTGTGCATGAATTGAGCTTCGGTCTCACCGGGGAAGCCGACGATGATGTCGGTCGCGATGGATACCCCTGGAATACGTGCTCGAATGCGCGCTACCAGGCGCCGATAATCCTCTGCGGTATATCCACGATGCATGTTGGCCAGCACTTCATCGTCGCCGGCCTGTACGGGGACCTCAATGTGGGGCATGACCTTAGGCAGTCTGGCCACGGTATCGAGAAGTTCTTCTGTCATCCAGTTGGGATGAGAGGTGAGAAAGCGGATGCGTTCGAGCCCTTCGATCTCGCTCAGACGGATGAGCAATCCTGCAAGGCTGGGGTATTCGGGCCGGTCTTTCCCGTAACGGTCGACAATCTGGCCCAGCAGGGTGATTTCTTTGACCCCTTGCCGTACCAGTGACCTGGCTTCGTTAAGAATATCAGCCGGGGGGCGGCTCCGCTCTACCCCACGGCGGTAGGGGATGATGCAGAAGGTGCAGGCGTGGGAGCAGCCGTACACTATCGGAATGTAAGCGGAAACCAGGTTGCCCCGTTCGGCCTGCGGAAGCGCCAGTTCTTCGTCCATGATGGCATAGCGGGTAGCTGTAGCGCTTTCTTCGAGCGAACGTACCTCGGACTGGGTGAGGAATGCAATAAGGGGGGTTGGATCCGAGGGCGGTGAGAAGACATCGACAAAGGGGAAACGTTTTTTAAGCGCCTCGTGATTTCGAACTCCCACCAGACACCCCATTAAATTGATCACCAGTGCGGGATTTTTTTCCTTGAGCGGACGTAAAGAATGGAGACGCCCGTAGGCTTTATCCTCGGCGCTTTGCCGCACAACACACGTGTTGAGCACAATAATATCGGCTTCTTCAGCCTCTGAAGTGGCAGAAAAACCGAGATGCTCCAGCGCTGAAGCCACGCGCTGGGAGTCGGCCACATTCATTTGGCAACCTTCAGTCCAGATGTGATATCTTTTCATCGTTGCCGATTATATCAAATTCCGACTATTCAGGGATGAATTAAGGAGAGCAGCTGTTTGCCTTTTCAGCCTGTTCTTGCGCGAATCCAGGCACTCACTGCGCGATAAACCGGGCAACGATCGTAAACGGCGCTGAATAAGAGTGCGCCACCTGCCAGTGCCAGCAAAAGGGGCTGGGAGGGGAGCGTAAAGGCAAGCGCCAGAAGAGCCACACCTGCTCCTCCACGGAGAAAGCGATCTACAGGACGGAGGGTTGTGGCGGGCCGTTCACCTGTAAGAGCAGATGTGAAAATTGCCTGCAAATCATTCACCGATAAAGCACCGGTACGACGATAAAGCTCTTTCCCGTTGACCACCACCAGGAGAGTGGGTATACCAAAGATGCGCAGTTCGCGGAGAAGAGCGGGGTGATCATCGGCATTAATGCGAAGGAGTTCAACGCGCCCGTTAAACTCGCGGGCAGTTTGTTCCAGGGCAGGGGCCATCACACGGCATGGGGCGCACCAGGGAGCCCAAAATTCGACCACTGTGGGGCGCGGCCGGGATGCGAGTTTCTCCAGGAGTTGTTGCTGGTTCATAAAGGATCTCAGATTTTGAATGCACACGGCGAATCTGGAAAGAGCCGCCGTGTGTAGTTTAATTTAGAAGGTTGTTCTTCCGGGTGGGAAGATCAGGCCTTGTTGGTGCGAATTTTTAAGAGAGCGTAGGCCGGGCAAAATCCCACCAGGCCGGTGAGCAGGGGGACAAACCCGATGATTTTTAAAAATACCCCCCAGCCACCGGTTACCACACCACCCCAGCCCAGAGCCAGAAGAACAATACCGACGATGACACGGATAACGCGGTCCATCCCTGATTCATTGGTCCATTGATTCATAAGAGCCTCCTTTACAGTACTCTGATCGAAAATCTCTGTATCTATTCCTTTGGATTGAAATAAGCAGTAAAAGTTACAAACGGATTGGATGGGAGGAAAACTTATCAATCATTATTTTATATCTTGAAATATAATGTGATACATAGTATAATGTATTATAAGGAATAAGGTATGGCACACAATCAAATTATGGAAAGTATTATTTTAGAACTTCGACGGGGGGTGCTTGTACTGGCGGTAATGGCTCAACTCGAGCAGGAGCAATATGGTTATTCGCTCATCAAGCACCTTTCCGAGCGCGGGTTGGAAATCGACCAGGGGACACTTTACCCCTTACTGCGTCGGCTGGAATCGCAGGGGCTGCTTGAATCGGCCTGGCGGATCGATGATCCCCGTCCCAGGCGGTATTATGTTCTCAGCAGTGAAGGTAGAAAAATGCTTCCAAAGTTAAAAGAGGAATGGAACCAGATGGTGACTCTGATGGAAAAGGTTCTGGAGAAGGAGAAAGACCAATGAATGACTTGATTGATCGGTATGTTGCTGAGGTGGGCCGCCACCTTCCGGATAAATTACGCCCGGATATTGAAAGAGAGATACGCTCGTTGCTTGAAGACTCGCTGGAAGATCGCAGCAGAGAGGCGGGGCACCCGCCGGATGAGGCCATGGTAGTTGCGTTGCTTAAGGAATTTGGAGAGCCGCAAAAAGTAGCTCGTTCTTATGCGCCCCCTCGTTACCTCGTCGGGCCGACGCTTTTCCCTACCTTCATCAGTATTCTCAAGCCGGTCGTGGTTGCAATTGGAGCAGGGTTTCTTATCAGTTTTGGAATTTCGGTAAGCCGGCCTGGTTTGACGCTCTCAGAATCAGGTTTGATATTGCTCCAATCGCTGGCGAGTTTCTGGCAGGCGTCCCTGATGTTCTTTGGCATTCTGACGCTGGTGTTTGCTATCCTTGAGCACACAGCACCCAGGGGAGAAAGCAAAGATGCCGATTGGGACCCTCGAAAACTAAAGCCGGTGACGCCAGAGGCCAGCCGGGTTTCTTCTGCCTCGCTCTTAACCGGTATTGTGCTGAACATTATCGCCCTGTTTTTTTTCAACGTGCTGGGAAACCGTATCGGGCTATACATCTATGATGGGGGGGTATGGCATTTTGTACCCGTTCTCAGCCGGGTATTTTTCCTGTATGTGCCCTGGTTCAGCGCCATCTGGGCGCTGGAGATCGTTCTCTACAGCTGGGTGCTCCGTGATGGGAGCTGGAAGGTGACTTCGCGGCTGGCTTCTGCTGGCTTAAATTTGCTGGGATTAATCCTCGCTCTGGTGATGCTTACCGGCCCCTCGATTGTAGAGGTCACCCCTCAAACGCTCGCCGCGTTACAGGGAGCCGGGTTGACCGAGGATGTGGTGAAAGTTCTGGAAACCGTATTTCAGATCGCTTATCGTCTGGTGCTGGTATTTGTCGTCATCGGGAAAGCGGCAGATATGGGCAAGGACATCTACCGCGGATTATGGAAGCCCGAGGCATGAGACCGGGATAACGGCCAGGAATGCTGGTCAAAAACCGAAATGGAGGAGGGTCTGGTGCCAGGAAACCCTCCTCCTGGTTTTTATACGAGGGGTTTTATCAGATGAATGGTTGTGGTTCCGTCTTCCTGGTGCCGGGGCTGGCCGATGGGAAGAAATCCCTCGCGTTGCCAGAAACGAAGAGCCAGGGGGTTATTCACCTGCACATCGGCTTCCAGGGTGGCTACACCGGCGCTTCGCAGTGTTTTCTCCACCATGGCAAGAATATTTTTGCCCAGGCCACGCCCTCGAAATCTGGGGGCGATCATTAACAATTCCAGATAGGCCCTGCTTGCGTCTCCCTGAAAGCCCGAAAATACCAGATCAAGCACACCTGCCAGGTTCTTTCCCTGAAATACTCCGTAAAAAGTGCCGCCATGCTGGCGAGAAAGCGCCAGATCGGCGAGAACCATTTCAGGAGAGGCATGGGGGCTGGGGCCAAGGGCAAGGAAATCTTCACACTGCTGGTAAAGTTGTAAAAGCCGGGGTAAATGGCTTTCGTTCATCGGGAGAAAGGTGATACTCTGGCCAGGGAGAAGGGAAAAGATCAACCCTGACCACGGATGGATGATGGCACAACACCCTCCCGGCAGCCCTGCCGGGTGGAAGTGATAACGCGGACTCATGCAAGTGCTTCTCTTAACACCTGCCCCTGCCACTCAGGAGGCGTGGGCAGGCCGAGGAGGTGGGTGATGGTGGGAGCAATATCCAGAATGCTGGCTTTGCCTTCCAGGGTATGCCCTGGACGGATGCCCTTTCCATGCAGGATGAGAGGAACGGTCATATCTTCGGGAAGGGGCGTTCCGTGGGTGCGGTCATGACCGCCATGGTCAGCAGTAACGATTACCAGAGAGTCATCCAGCACCCGGGCTTGCTGAAGCCGATCGAAGAACCCAGAGAGAGCGGCGTCTACTCGCTTACAGCCGGAAAGGTATTCTGGAGAGAGATAACCAAACTTATGTCCAAGCTGGTCGGGGAGCTCGATATAGACGAAAGAGAACCCCGGGTGGTGGCGAACGATCCAATCCGCGGCGAACTGGCAGACCTCTGCCTCGGTTTGAGAAGTGATGGGGTCTCCGGAACGGTGGTAATACGCGAAATCGAGCACATCGGGCTGGGAAAGGTCGCGTAATGGATCCCAACCGTGGAATGAAGCTGTGAGCAGCCCCCCGGCACGGGCCATTTCGAAAAGACCGGGAAGTGGACGGCGGTTGTGATGCCAGGTGTTGGTAATCGTTTTGTGACGGGTGGGGGGAACCGAGAGGAAAATGGAAGCAATGCAGGGAAGGGTGATTGAGGGCATCACAGAGCGGGCTTTGAGGGTGGACGTGCCACCGGCGGCGAGGCGAGAGAGGGCGGGCATCAGCCCTTGTTCCACAGGTTCGGGGCGTAACCCGTCGACTAAAATGAGGATGGCATGTTGAGGTGAGTCCATGGGATGATTATAGCAAGGGAGAGAAAAATCAGAGGAATAAAAAAACCGTCGGGGCGGCGGGATGGGTCTTTCAGGGGGTAACGGCAGGCATTGGTGTGGAGGTAGGAAGCTGACTCGGATCGAGGGAATGTACTCGCAGGTTGGAGAAAGCCACGGTGAGAGAGGTGTTCCCTGAAGCTCTGGCATACAGCCCTACCTGGCCAGAGGAATATAGCGGATCGCGCACACTGAATTGATACACATCATTGAGAAACACGCGTAATTCGCTCCCGGCCATCCACACCCCTACTCTGACGGGTAGCATTCCTCCCCGCGGTAGTTCACCGGAGGCAGTCCAATCTTGCAGGGGGATTGTCTCAGAAGGACGCAGGCGTTCCATACGCAAATTCCCGTTGCAGGAGCCCAGCAGACGGTAACCTTCTCGCTCACTGCGGGCTCGCAGCATTACCCCGAAAACGTCATCGTTCCGACAAATGGCGGGTTCAATGGTGATCTCCAGGTAGGAATCTGCCGGGATTTCTTTCTTTCCAAACGAGAACAGGCTTCCCCGGGGAGCGGTGACCACCAGGTTTAGTGCGCGGTTTCCAAAGGTGATGCGGCCATCCTCAAAATCTCCTGTGCGCCAATCTTCCGGGTGAGTAAAATCATCTTCCAGAATGACACTCCCCACCCCGGGTTTGTATTCTTGTGTGGGGCGGGGGGTCAACGTGGGGGCGAGGGTGGGGGTTTCGGTAGGTGGAAACCAAACCGGCGATGGCGTTGGACTAAGCGTTGGGAGTGTCGTTGAGGTGGGCAGAAGAAAAGGAGTGGTGGCTGGCCCACCGCAGGCGGCCAGCAGTCCAGCCACCAGAAGTAACCCCATCCTCAGGCGCATTGTGCATCCACCACCTGTTCACGTTCAGGGCCGACGGAGACCTGACAGACAGGCACCCCGCTGATCTGAGAAATGCGGGTCAGGTAGTTTTGGGCTTCTTCGGGGAGGTCATTCCAGGTGCGTGCCCCTGAAATATCACCGCCCCAGCCCGGCATTTCTTCATAAACCGGCTCAAAGGGTGAGAGGTCAGCCGGGCCGAGAGGCAGGTCGGTATATTCCTGCCCGTTGATGCGGTAGGCAGTGCAGATGCGGATTTCCGGGAGGCCGCTTAAGACATCGAGTTTGGTGACTACCAGCTCCGTCAACCCGTTAATGCGTACAGCATAGCGCAGGAGAACACCATCCAGCCAGCCAACGCGGCGGGGGCGCCCGGTGGTGGTGCCAAATTCATCCCAGGGATTGGCGCCGGTTCCACGCAAACGCGTTGCGGTTTCTCCGAAAACTTCGGTCGGGAAGGGGCCGGCCCCGACGCGCGTCTGGAAAGCTTTGGTGACCCCGATTACCCGGTTAACGTACCCAAAACCAATGCCCAGGCCCGGCAGGACACCGGGAGCGGTGGGTGAAGAACTGGTAACGAAGGGGTATGTTCCATGATCAAGGTCAAGTAAGGTGCCCTGAGCCCCTTCTGCCAGTACCAGCTGCCCCCGCTGGAGAGCTTCCCATAACAGGGCAGAAGTATCGGTGATGTATTCACGCAATACTGATGCGGCGCGGGTATATTCATCGGCGATCTGAAGAGGGTCGAGGGCCTCAGCATGGTAGATCGTGGTGAGGAACTGGTTGGCCTCTTCGACGTGCTCAATCATCCGCCGGTGAAAGGCGGTTTCATCGAGCATTTCTTCCATGCGAATACCCCGCCGGGCAGCCTTATCGGTATATGCCGGACCGATCCCGCGGCCTGTAGTGCCGATCTGCTCACGGCCACGCGCGGTTTCTTGCGCACGATCCAGCGCGCGATGAGCCGGGGTGATGAGGTGAGCGGCATGAGAAATCCGCAGACGCTGAGGGTTGATCTCCACCTGATTGTTCCGGAGCATGTCTATTTCAGTGAGGAGGGTCGGTGGGTAGATCACCACCCCGTTGCCGAGCACGCCTGTGGTGCGCGGATGAATGATTCCAGAGGGAATCAAATGGAGTTTAAAAGTTTGCTTGCCCACAGTGACGGTGTGACCGGCGTTGTCGCCGCCATTGTAACGTGCCACAATATCTGCACGGGAGGAGAGCAGGTCTACTACCCGGCCTTTGCCTTCGTCACCCCACTGGGTGCCTACAACGATATCGAGAGGCATGGAATGTACTCCTTTAGAGAATTGCATCCGCATTATACCGGAAGGTGCTGCGAAACTGCATCCATTTAACCTTCCAGAAAGCGATCCAAGGGTTTGAAGGTAAAGAGTTTTTCCTGAGGAGAATCTTCAGTGCTTACTGGCTTCTTCCTTCTGGCTTTGCGGAAGTATTGTACAATACATGATGTTAACCCCTGGTGAAAGGAAGAAGTTCATTCATGAAATCACAATCGTTAAGTTCAGCATCTCAGGTTGTCTGGACTTTCAGGCAAGCAGGCACAGATGAATGGATGCCGGCGACTGTTCCCGGTGGCGTGCATACGGATCTGCTGGCGCTGGGTCGCATCCCCGATCCTTTCGTGGCGGATAATGAGCTCAAGGTACAGTGGGTGGCTGAGGCCGACTGGGAGTATCGGGGGGTGTTCGAGGCTTCTCCGGGTGGGCGTATGTTCCTGGTGGCCGATGGCCTGGATACTCTCGCCGAGGTCTATCTGAATGGGCAACGTCTGGGTGAGACGGAGAATATGTTCCGAACCTACCGATGGCCGGTGGATGGCATCCTCCGCAGCGGTCAAAATGAATTGCGGATTCTCTTCCGCTCGGCGGTTAAGTATTGCCTGAAGCGCAACGCCGAAAAACCGCTCACCCCCAAGACGGGGATGTCGCTGGAGGGCAGTGTATTTGTACGCAAGGCTCCCTGCCATTTTGGCTGGGACTGGGGGCCAAAACTCCCGCCCATAGGTATCTGGCGTGACTTGCGCCTGGAACAGTATGCTTCGGCCCGGTTGGAAGATGTCCATCTGAGGCAACAGCATCGTAACGGCACGGTAACGCTCTCTGCCGCAGTGCGGGCAGAGCGCTGGGATAACGTGCACCTTGTGGCTCATCTCAAAGTCACCACCCCCAATGGCCGGAGAACCTACGAAACTCACCTTCCGCTGGAAGGTAATCAGGGTCAACTGGCGGTCAGGATTAGAAATCCTCAGCTCTGGTGGCCAAATGGCTATGGCGAACAGCCACTGTATGATGTGGAAGTTTCTCTGGAGGCCGAAGGGACGGTTCAGGATCGTAAGCAGGTGAAGATGGGGCTGCGTACGGTGGAGCTGGTGCGTGAGCCTGATGCCTGGGGAGAGTCTTTTACTTTTGTGGTCAATGGTGTGCCGGTCTTTATGAAAGGATCGGACTGGATTCCCGCGGATTCTTTCCCCACGCGCATGAGTGAAGCTCAGTATGAACACCTCATCCGATCGGCGGCGGAGTCGCACCAGAACATGCTGCGCATCTGGGGCGGGGGTTTCTACGAGGATGAACGTTTTTATGATCTGTGTGATCGTTATGGCATGCTCTTATGGCATGATTTCATGTTTGCCTGCTATATTTACCCGCATGATGAACCTGAGTTTATTGAAAACCTGCGCCACGAAGTGAATGACAATGTACGTCGCCTGCGCCATCGGGCGTGCATTGCCCTCTGGTGTGGCAACAACGAAATGGAGCAGGGGTGGGCCGACTGGGGCTGGACGAACCCCAACGATCCTCTACGTGTTCTCGAACGAGAGGCCTACGAGAAGTTTTTCTATCATACGCTGCCCGAGTGGGTACATGAGCTCGATCCTGACCGGCCTTACTGGCCAAGCTCGGCCTCTTCCAACGTTCCCTTCCAGGCTCCGAACAGCCCGGAACGCGGTGATATGCATTACTGGGATGTATGGCACGGGCGCAAACCCTTCACGGCTTACCGCCAGCAGTTTCCCCGCTTCATGAGTGAATTTGGTTTTCAATCGCTCCCGCCCATGGAGACGATTGCGACTTATGCCGATCCAGAAGACTGGAATATGACTTCTTATATTATGGAGCATCATCAACGAAGCGGGAATGGCAATGGTCTGATGGTGGCTCAAATGACGGATAGTTTTCGCCTGCCCAAAGACTTTCCGTCGTTGAGCTACTTGAGCATGGTTTTACAGGCCGAGGGGATTCGCTACGGGGTGGAGCACTGGCGCCGGAATAAGCACCGGGTGAGCGGCACCCTTTACTGGCAATTGAACGATTGCTGGCCGGTGGCAAGCTGGTCAAGCATTGACTACTATGGCCGCTGGAAGGCTCTCCATTATGCCGCTAAAAGGTTTTATGCTCCCATACTGCTTTCCATTGAGGATCAGGGCGCGTTAATGGAAGTCCATGTGACCAGCGATCTTACCGAACCCTGGCAGGGGCAGGTACGCTGGGCTTTGCAGACCCTCGACGGAGAAACTTTGCGTTCAGGTGAGGTGGCGGTGAGCCTGGCGGCACTCCAATCAGCAAAGGTGTGCTCTCTGGATTTCCAGACGGAGATCGAAGCCACGCTCGATCGCAAGCGCGAGGTCATTTTTGTGGCCGATCTTTATCAAGGAGAGAAACACCTGGCTACCAGTGTGGCGACTTTTGTGCCCAACAAGCATCTGAAGCTGGTGGAACCCGGATTGAATGTGCAGGTGAGCCGCAGTGGAAAACAGGCCATTTTCGAGGTCACCGCTCACTCTCTGGCGCGCTTTGTAGAACTTAAACTGGCCGGAGCGGATGCCATCTTCAGCGACAATTACTTCGATGTTCTCCCCGGACGAAAGGTGCAGGTGACCTGTGTCCTACCGCAGGGGTGGACGCTGGCACAGGTGAAGAAAGCCCTGCGCGTTCAGTCTCTGTATCATTCCTTCGCGTAACAGGGTTGTGAAAGAGGTAAAGGGCGGGCCAGACGGCCCGCCTTTCAGTTTTTATTTATGGTTCGCGCAACAGGCCAAAATAAATCGATCCGGTGGTAGAACTGACTCCGGGAGACCAGCCTTCACCTTCGACGAGCCAGCCGCAGATTTCAAAGGCAAGCAGGGCCTCCCCTGAGTCCAACGCGGGTTGGAGCGCGGGATTGTAGCGAGTCACCAGTTCCAGGGCTTCATCGACCGGGCGAGAAAAATAGGATTCGACTTCGCCGGGGGGAATGCGGGCCACGCCAAGAAGAATCAAGTTTTTTGAGAGGTTTTCACCTAAAGAGAGTGAAACCGGTACGTTTTGCAACCGATCGAGGTTGGCCTGGATGCGCGAAAGGCTGTATCCGGCAGAATCGAGACCGGTTCCTTCCACTGCGCGGCGAAAGGCTTCTCCCTGCCCGCCAATCCCCGAATGAATGGTGAGCAAACTTAAGGTGCCGTTGCGGTGCAGGCTCAAACAGGCGCGCTGGTTTCCAAAAGGGCATTCTGCACCGGGTAGAAAAGCGATGCGAACAGGCTGGTCATCGTTCAGGGATGGAACAGGCCCGATGCGCAGGACGATTTTTTGCGGGTGTTCCACCAGTGATGGAGGGAGGATGGGTTGGGGAGGTAACGGAGACGGGGTGAAGGTGGGGGTGGCGGTGGGCAGGCGGGTGGCCGTGGGAGGAAGGGGCCGAAAGGGCGTGGAGGTGAGTCCGTCTGGGGCAGGAACCTGGACGGGTGGCGCAGGCTGGACGTCGATGGCAGTGGCAAGCACCGAAGCATAACGCAGCAGCCCGGAGAGGCCGATGACCAGCAGTACCCCCCCGGCTATCGAGAGCAGGCGGACGTTTTGTTGCTGACGCCTGGCTCGGAGGTTGAAACGGGGGCCGGTGAGGGGTGCAGAAGGCATGGATTACTTCCGTGAACGGTAAGCCGCACGCTGGCTGCGAATGGCCAAGGCCAGTAAAGTGATCCCCGCCAGGACAAAAAAAGTGGAAAAGAGTAAACCCGAATTACCCGCTCCACCGGGAGAGGGCCGGGCGAACACGGTTGGCTGAAGGACAATCGGGGTACTGGATGCTTGTGGAGTATTGGGAACGGGCGGCGGGGGGGCGGCTGTGGTGGGCACGGGGGTTGTGGTGGATGTGGGTGAAGGGGTTGCGGTAGGAGGTGGGGCCGGTGGTGGGGTTTGTTGAATCTGGTACTCCCGCAATTGTTGCACCTCGTCGCCGCACCAGAAATCGGTACTGCTGACCATCGAGCACATGACTCCCACCTGAGGCACTGGCTTGGCTGG
>AMZC01001599.1_pt1 | contig 12510 bp, 7 predicted proteins | sample 948551 | NCBI WGS metagenome assembly AMZC01 (sample SAMN01120625, study PRJNA171369) | bioreactor sludge metagenome | biome: sludge; isolation source: anaerobic thermophilic cellulolytic sludge from lab reactor | place: China: Hong Kong, Shek Wu Hui wastewater treatment plant | collected 2011-05-01... | reverse complement strand
GGTTGTAATCATCGACACAGCCGGTCGTCTTGCCGTAGATGAAGAGATGATGAACGAAATAGCGGCCATTAAGCAGGCAATCAACCCCCACGAAATCCTGTTTGTAGTAGATGCCATGACCGGGCAGGATGCTGTGAATACTGCCAAAGCATTTAACGACAGGATTGACTTTGACGGGGTTGTCTTAACCAAGCTCGATGGAGATACCCGAGGTGGTGCTGCTCTCACCATCCGTTCGGTTGTCAACAAACCCATAAAATTTGTAGGGTTGGGTGAAAAGATGGATGCTATCGACATCTTTTATCCTGAACGTATGGCCGACCGAATCCTGGGTATGGGCGACATAGTTTCACTGGTTGAAAAAGCTCAGGAACAATTCGATGCCGAAGAAGCCCGGAAATTGCAGAAAAAACTGGCCCAGGATCAATTTAACCTGGAAGACTTCCTGCAGCAAATCAGGCAAATAAAAAAGATGGGAAATGTTAAAGACCTTATGTCGATGATTCCCGGTATGGGCAAGATGGTCAAAGATTTGGATATCGACGACAATGCTTTTAAGGGCATTGAAGCCATCATTCAGTCGATGACCCCTGAAGAGCGGCAGAACCCGACGATTCTGAATGGCAGCCGACGCAAACGTATTGCTTTGGGATCGGGTACCGATGTGGCCGAGGTCAACCGACTCATCAAACAATTCGAAGAAACGCGCCGCCTGATGAAAATGGTTGCCGGAGGAGGTGCTAAGCAACAATTGCTGAAGCAGGCAGCCAAAGCCAAAAAGCGTCGTTAAAATCAAATATTTACATTTATGGTATTGCTCGACGGAAAAAGCCTTGCTGCTGAGATAAAAGAAGAGATAAAAAAAGAAACAGCTGCCATCATCGACAGAGGGGAAAAAGCCCCGCACCTGGCTGCAATCCTCGTGGGCGAAGATCCGGCCAGCCAAACCTATGTGGCTTCAAAGGAAAAAGCCTGCCACGAAACCGGAATCACCTCCTCTGTTTATAAATATCCCGCCAATATCAGCGAGGAAGAATTACTTAAGGCGGTTGATTTCTTAAACCACGACAATGAAATAGATGGTTTTATCGTGCAACTGCCTCTTCCGCCCCAAATTAATGTTGAACGCATCATCTCTGCTATAGATCCAGCCAAAGATGTAGATGGTTTTCACCCTGAAAACCTGGGCAAGATGATGACAGGGCAACAGGGTTTTGTTCCGGCAACCCCTCTGGGTATTATGCAATTGCTCGAAAGGTATGCTATTGAGACTGAGGGCAAACATTGTGTGGTGGTAGGCCGAAGCAATATTGTCGGGACCCCGGTTTCCATCTTAATGTCCCGCAAAGCTATTCCCGGCAACGCCACTGTGACCCTTTGTCATAGTCACACCCAAAACCTTGGGGAAATTTGCCGCAGTGCTGATATTTTGATTGCAGCCATTGGCAAACCCGGTTTTATTAAAGCAGATATGGTTAAAGAGGGAGCCGTAGTGATCGACGTGGGCATTCACCGCATACCAGATGAATCTAAAGAAAAAGGTTACTTCATTACCGGAGATGTAGATTTTGCTGAAGTTAGTAAAAAAGCCGGATGGATAACTCCTGTACCCGGGGGCGTTGGAAGCATGACCATTGTAGCCTTGCTTATGAATACATTGAAAGCATGGAAAATGAAATACCAGAAATAGGAACTCAGGCATTATTATCTAAAAAAGGGCTCTGAAATATCAGGGCCATTTTTTGTAAGGAGAATTAGCTTTAGCTTTATTTATCAAATACATCTTTCATTACAGCAGTTTTTAGGGTAAACCGCAAGGGTCGGCTCTAGAGCGTTTGGTCGTTGAAATGCTTTTTGAGAAAATTGCTCATTTTCTTCTCATCCCAGTCAAGTGCGAGCTGTAATTTAATTTGAGAAGCAGTGTAGGTATAGGTTTTAAACAACTGCAATATATCTTCCCTTTCTTTTTCTGAATACCAGATGAAGATTCCATTATTTCCGATTTTTCAGGCCTATCCTCGGCAGATGCCCTAGTCTTAGAGTCTCGTGGGAATACCTTGACATCAACGATGTTGGGCCCCAATTCAATCAATTGCAGGTTTGCGATGTTTTCACAAGATTCAGGAATTCTCACAAAAATTGGCATTTACCGTTTCAAACCATCTACACCCCTCTGCCAGGTTTCGCCTTTGAAATCAGACTCAGTAAGGTAAATCTCATTTTCAAGTCGATAAATATAAGCATCGCGAGCCATAGCCAACCCTGCATCCCAAGAGGATTTTGGGAAAAATGCACTTAACACTAAAAGATCTCCCTTGACAATTGGCTGTTAGAATTTTTTGAAACCCGAGTGAAAGGTAAGAATACCCTGAGGTAAAACCACAATGCTTTTCCCTCCGGCTTCCAAAGCACTCAACAACGCTTCCTGATCCACCCCACGGGCAAAACCACTCACGACTACTTTCCCTGTTTTAGCTGCTTTCCGGGCCATTTCACGTGTAAAGATCAGTGCGTTTGCCCCTGTATTCCTTGACCCTACGATTGCAATAGCCTCTTCGTTTAGAATTTCACTTTTACCCCTGAGATAAAGTAGAGGGGGAACATATTTAAGTTGCAGGTTTTCTTTAAGAATTTGTGGATAACCGGGGTTCGAGACAGGTATAAGTTGAAAACCTTCGTTGATCAACTTCTCCACAATAAATGTCAGCCGGGGCATATCCTTAACTGCACTTTTCAGATTATCCTTTTCAGCGGGAGTGAAATCAAGTATCTCGTCCCATTGATCTTCCGACATGCTAAAAAACTCGCACCAAGACAGTTGAAGATCTTGAATCACACGCACAACAAGGCGATTGATTCGTTCATTTTTCCATCGGGGTAAATGGGCAACAGCAATCCAATAAACGTTTTCTTCTCTGGGTTTCATATGAAAAATTTATCCCTTAGTGCTGTGTGCATTCATTTCAATAACCGTTATCGAAAACAAAGCAGCTATCTAATATAACCGGTGGTCAACTTTCACATATTTGAAATCCTAAAATTTTACTTTCCTGTTTGAAATGTATAGCTACAGTTAAAATTCACTTTGACCACCTGATCACGCATAAGTGCAATGAGAGGCGAAAATACTATAGTAACTCCATCAAGTTGTGTGGCGGGGAATTGATAACATAACGACTTACCAAAGCCTGTTTTCTCAATCAGTAAGACCCTTTTCCCCAGCAAAATGTGATTAATAACCCTCCATTGAATATCGTAAAATGAGGGAAATCCAAAAATTTGTTGCAGACGCTGCTCTGCTTCGCTACGTGTAAGCATAAAACCTGGTATTTGCAGAAATTATCATTTAAATATATCGCTGCAATATATTAAGAATTTCCTTTTTCTTTGTTCAAAATATCGTTTCCATGAAAAAAGTAAAATTAATTCACATTCTTCTGCTATTAATTTCCATAATCCATGGAACATCTCTATCCGCGCAAACCACGATTGAAACACTCTGGCAGGAACCCAAAGATGAAGCTGTGCGTTCAAAACTGGAAGCCTGGCGCGACTGGAAATTCGGAGTTATTATACATTGGGGGCCTTACAGTGTCTGGGGAGTGACCGAAAGCTGGACCATATGTCCCGAAGATGAACCCTGGTGTCAGCGCAGGGGGCCCTATGCTGAAAATTATTACGAATACGTCAAACAATACGAACATTTACCTGCAATATTCAATCCTGTCAACTTCAATCCCACACGCTGGGCCAAAGCCTGCAAAAACGCGGGGATGCGTTATATGGTTTTTACGACCCGCCATCATGATGGATTCTGCATGTACGACTCAAAATATTCCAATTACAAAATCACTGCGCCCTTTTCGGCATTTTCGGGTCATCCGCTGAGCAACATTACACTGCACATTTTCAATGCTTTCAGGTCTGAAGGGCTTGGCATCGGGGCGTATTACAGTAAGCCCGATTGGCATCATCCCGATTATTGGTGGCCTTATTTTCCACCTACCGATCGCAATGTAAACTACGACCCTGCAAAATATCCTGAAAAATGGGAAAGTTTTAAAAACTACGTTTACCATCAGGTGGATGAATTGACAAGTGATTATGGACCTATTGATATACTTTGGCTCGACGGAGGTTGGGTAAGACCTGCTGCGAGTCTGACACCGGAAACCCAACCCTGGCTTGGAAAGAACCAATGGATTCAGGACATTGGAATGGACTCGTTGGCCCGTATAGCAAGAAACCATCAGCCCTCTTTATTAATTGTTGATCGTACCGTACATGGCCCGTATGAGAATTATCTGACACCCGAACAGCAGATACCCAATGAACCTTTACCTTATCCGTGGGAAAGCTGTATCACACTGGGTGATAGCTGGTATTCTACAGGTAAAGGCGATAATTTTAAATCCACTCAATGGATCATTCACACCTTGGTAAAAATTGTTGCGAGAGGTGGCAATTTACTTTTGGGCATTGGCCCAGACAAGACGGGTGATTTTCCCGAGATGGTTTATGAACGTCTGGCACAAACAGGGCAATGGCTTCATAGATTCGGAGAAGCCATTTATGCAACACATCCTTGTGAACCCTATCACGAAGGCTCATGGTATTTCACTTGCAATTCCAACGGCTATCAATACGCGATTTTACTCAAAAACGAGGGCGAAGCCTTGCCCAATCGTCTGATTTTACCCAAGGCTTGGGCCAACACTGAGGGCCAAATCAGAATTCCGGGACTAAGTAAAACGTATAAACCCAAAATCTTCTCCAACGAAAAATATATCGAGCTATCTCAAAGCGAATTGAATGCCTTACAAAAGCTTCCTGCACTGGTACTCTGTAGAAAAACAAATCACCAATAACTGAAGCCTACAAAAGATTGAATCGGACTTAATTTCCGAAAAATCACTACATTTGAAGCCTCCAAAAACCATAGCTATCAATGAAAACGCCTCGATTTTTATTCCTTATTCTGTTGCTGGGCATGTGGGGTATCCTTCCCGCGCAAAGCCCGTCTCAACCTGATACTGCAGACTATCCCTACTGGATAGAAATGATGCAGGACGAAAAGGTGAATTTTTACGATGTTGTGAGAGCATTTGAAAAATACTGGGAAGGGAGACCCATTACCAAAGGATGTGGATACAAGCCTTTTAAACGCTGGGAATACAGCATGCGCAACGGTAGAATTTTTCCGGATGGCACACGCAAACCGGCCAATTGGAACTGGAATCAGTGGCAACAATACAAGCAAAAGAATAGGTCTGCCAACGAAGGCCAATGGATTTCACTGGGACCTGTCACCTATACTCAATTAGGTTACAAAGGACTGGGACGTGTGAATGCAATAGCTTTCCATCCTACCGACCCAAATAAGATTTATATAGGTGCTCCTTCAGGAGGAATGTGGATGTCGGCCGACAACGGTCTGTCTTGGGTTAGCTACACCGACAGCCTGCCCACGTTGGGAGTATCCTCCATTATTATCGATTACAGCAATCCTCAAATCATTTATATAGGCACAGGCGACCGTGATGCAGGTGATGCATATGGATTAGGGGTGATGCGCAGTACCGATGGAGGGATCACCTGGGAATTATGGAATAATGGAATGGGAGAGAAGACAGTGGGCCGTATGGTTCAGCTTCCCAGCAATCCTCTTACGCTTTTGGCTGCTACCTCAGGAGGTATCTACAAATCCACCGACGGAGGTGCCAACTGGACTTTAACAAAATCTGGAAATTTTAAAGATATCGTTTTTAAACCCAACAACCCCAACATTCTGTATGCAACCTCAGGTGCTAATTTTTTCAAGAGCACCAATGGGGGTGATTCGTTTACCCAGGTCACGGCAGGTTTGAGTGGAGGACAACGGGCAGTAGTGGCCGTTACTCCTGCAAATCCCGAATACGTTTATCTCCTTGTCTCCGACAATAGTAGCGGATTTAAGGGGTTGTACCGTTCGGCCGATGCCGGGAGCACATTCGTAACCATGAGTACTACCCCAAATATTCTCGACTGGAGTTGCGATGGCAGTGGTAGCGGAGGCCAGGCATGGTACGACCTTGAGATTGCCGCCGACCCTCAGAATGCAAACCTCATCTTCGTTGGCGGTATCAATGTATGGAAAAGTTTGGATGGAGGAGCTACATGGCAAATTACCGGACACTGGTATGGTGGCTGCGGAGTACAGGCCGTGCATGCTGACCAGCATGTGTTTGAGTATAATCCTCTGAATAACAGGCTTTATATTGGAAACGACGGAGGAGTTTATTCTACAACCAACCAGGGTCAATCGTGGACTGACCATACCGCCGGGTTGGTAATCAGCCAGATCTACAAAATCGGACAGGATCCTTCTGATACAACTCACCTTATCATTGGCATGCAAGACAACGGCACCTCTACCATGATAAACAACATTTGGGCCGACACTCGTGGTGGCGATGGCATGGAATGCCAGATCGACTATCAAAATCCGGCATACTCTTATGCAACACTTTATTACGGAGATATTGCCCGTTATTACAACAACAACGGAGGATATACTATTGCAGCAAACGGCAATTTCGGAATTGATGAAGAGGGAGACTGGGTTACACCTTTTGCCTTACACGTAACCGACCCCAACCGAATGTTTGTAGGTTATAAAAACATCTGGAGGGGCCAAAATATACGCACCACGCCTTCCTGGGCCAAGATCAGCGACAATCTGGCAGGAACCAATAACCAAAACATCAGGGTTGTTGCTCAATCTCCAGCCGACCCCAATATCTTGTATTTCGCACGATGGGATAAAAAGCTTTTCCGTAGCGATAATGTAATGGCCGGCCAACCTTCCTGGACAAACCTCAGCGCAACTCTCCCCACGGTTGAAACTCCTTCTGCCCTTTGCCCCCACCCCACCGACCCCAACATTATTTACATGGCCCTCAATGGAAAAATCTACAAATCGGTGAATAAGGGCAATACCTGGACTGACATAAGTGGAAACCTGCCCAATGTGGAATACACCAGCATTGCCTACTACAAAAGGGCACAGGAAGGGCTCTATGTTTCGAGCGACCTTGGCGTTTTTTATAAAGACAACTCTCTTAGCGACTGGATTCCCTTCAGCAAAGGCTTACCCATCGATGCTTCTATTCGCGAAATTGAGATTGTTTATCACCCCGTTAATAATGAATTCGATAGGGTTAGGGCCGGCACATACGGACGAGGTGTCTGGTCAACCAAGGTTTACCGCACAGCTCCAGTTGCTGCATTCACCAGTGATGCCACTATGGTGCCTGTGACTGGTAGCGTGAAATTTACCGATCTGTCTTCGGGAATACCCAGCGCCTGGCAATGGACATTCGAGGGAGGTACACCTGCTACTTCTACTCAACAAAATCCAACTATCATCTACAACACCCCGGGTACGTACGCAGTAAAACTCAAAGTAAGCAATTACCTGGGAACTGATTCTTTGATATACCAGAATTACATTACTGTCAGCTCTACTCTATTACCTTCTGCAGGTTTTTACGCCGACAAACCAGCACCTTGCTCAGGCCAGGAAGTACACTTATACGATACGAGCCTCTATGGACCCATAAGTTGGCATTGGCAGTTTGAACCGAACACAGTCACCTATGCCAATGGCACATTCTACACCTCTCAGAATCCGGTGGTTATTTTTAACGAAGACCGTGAATATACAGTAACCCTCACCGTTACTAATCCCAATGGAAGTGCTTCGGTAACAAAGCAAAATTATATCCATGCGGGGGGATATGCCTTCCCCTTCTATGAAGATTTTGAAGGAGGATTCAATACCAAAAGCTGGACTATTGAAAATCCGGATTATGGTATCACCTGGGATCTTTCAAATGTTACATCTGCACAGGGAACCCCCACTCAAGCAGCGCGAATAAACTTTTTCAATTATTACCGTACAGGAGAAAGAGATAGACTCATAAGTCCCCCTATCAATTTCACAGGATACGATAAGGCTATTCTCTCTTTCAGGCATGCTTACGCACAGCGTTACAACCAAAAAGACTCACTTATAGTATATATCAGCGAAAATTGTGGAGGTACATGGAAACGTGTATTCTCCGCTGGACCTGATGGAAATGGGATTTTCGAGACCGCACCTAAAACCGACCAGGAATTTTTCCCCACAACATCCGACGATTGGTGTGGAGAAGGATGGGGTGCAGAATGTAATCAAATAGACCTTTCGGCCTGGCTTGGGAAGCCTAATATCCGTATCGCTTTTGAATCTTACAATAAACTTGGAAACAACCTCTTTATTGATGATGTGCTGGTCGACTTTAGCGGTTTAGGAATGGAAGAAATACAAACGAGGGGTATCTCTGTTTCGCCAAATCCAGGAAAAGGGATCTATGAAATTTCAACAAATCTGACATTGCCCATAACCATCGAAATCATTTCGGCCGAAGGAAAATCCCTCTTACGCGAAACCCGTAACACCAGACATTTTACGGTAAACATTTCACATTTTCCCAAAGGAATATACCTCCTCAGGGTTATAAATGGTACACAGTCACTTCAAACCCGTTTGGTAAAACAATAAATTTATCTGAACCTCTTCAAACTGACCGGCTGAATAAAGCTCCTTTGCGGCGTTCAGCCGGTCATTTATTATTTTATTCGCATAAAGGGCACGTAAAATATCGAGATTCATTTTATTTATTTTTGCTGAAACAGACTACAAAATGAAATATCTTAATTTTCAACTAACTGTAATCATATTATGTATACTGGGAATTCTGCCCTGGATGAATGGAAACGCACAGGGTTGGAGACCCGGTGAGATGGAAGTTCGGGTGAAACTTGAAAAGGTATCAGATATTCATTGGCTGCAAAGTCATAAATTGAATTATGACCAGCCAAAAACCCTCCCGGGAATAGCAAGACTTTACCTCACCCCATCCGAACTCGAAATATTAAAAAAGGAAAACTACGCTTTCGAAATAAGCATCTCCGACTTAAATGAGTATTACCGGGATTTCTGGAATCCTAACGTACCTTCAGGATATTATACTTATCAGCAAATTATCAACATAGCTGACAGCCTTGTTGGGGCTTTCCCGGATATATGTCAGAAAATTATTATAGGTCAATCGGGACAGGGCAGGCAACTGGCAGTTTTGAAAATCAGCGATAATGCAACTACAAATGAAGCAGAACCAGAGGTATTTTTCGAAGCAGGCATACATGGGGATGAAATAGGAACCGTAGAAAACATCATCAGATTTGCCCGCGATCTGTGTAAAGGCTATGGAACCAACACTCAAATAACAAACCTGGTAAACACCCGAGAAATTTTCCTGCTTTTGATGGTAAATCCCGATGGCCGTGAGTCGATGAGCCGATACAACGCCAATTATGTTGACATCAACCGCGACGGAGGTTATATGTGGAATGGAGAGGGCAATAGTCCGGCTGCATGGTCGCAGGTGGAAACAAAAGCCATCCGCAACTTTTTAAATCAAAGACATTTTGTAGTATTTACTGATTATCATAGTGGTACGGAGTTTATTTCTTACCCTTGGAGCTACCGTCCTGATGTAACGCTCGACCAGACACATATCCATAATCTGGCTGCTGTGTATGCCAACAACAGCGGGTATAGCAACATTCCCTACGCTGCCGGCTATGCAGGAATGTACCCCATCAACGGCAGTACCAAGGATTTTAATTATGGTATGTGGGGAAGTGTAGCCTGGAGCATTGAAATTTCGAACAGCAAGCAACCACCAGCTTCCCAGATTTATTATTATTACAACAAAAACAAGCCAGCCATGCTTTCAATCATACAATATGCCGGTTATGGCATCGGAGGCATGGTCTACGATTCTATCACCGGACAGCCTGTGGCTGCACGCATCCGTATAAATGGTACGGTACCTATTTACAATGATCCTGAGGTAGGCGATTTTCATAAATACGTAGTCCCTGGTACCTACAATGTGGAAGTTGCAGCCAATGGGTACCAAACAAAAACCATAACCGGAGTAAATGTTTCGGCTTATAATGCAGTTCAACTCAATATATCTCTTTCTCCCAGTCAGGGTCGTTATGCATATAAAGTACTTGGGAGCTATATACCAGGAAACAATTTTGACGATGAAGGATATACCTGGGCAGCCTTGGGTGCCCCCGACAACATCAATTATTCCCTGGGGAAAAACGGGTGGATAATCCTTGACATGAAAGATACCATATACAATGGGAACGGTAACGATTTCAGAGTGACTGAAAGTGACAATAATCCGGAGGCCTATACGGTGTATGCCAGTATGTATATGGATGGACCCTGGAAGCTGGTAGGTTCGGCCACGGGCATGCATGAGTTTAACCTGGGTAATGCTTCCTTGAACAAAGCTCGCTATATAAAAATTCAGGACAATGGTACAGGCTCCGCCTATGGAAACAATGCCGGATTCGACCTCGACGCTGTGGAAATACTTTATACTCCGGTAAATGCCAACTTTGTAGCTTCTAACACTTTACCCTGTACAGGCACAGGAGTCAATTTCAGCGATGCCTCTGCCGGAAATCCAACCTCGTGGCAATGGAGCTTTTCCGGTGGCAGCCCGGCGTCCTCAACTCAACAAAATCCCCAGGGTATCATTTACAATACCCCCGGAATGTATGACGTAACCCTCACGGTGAGCGATGGTACCACCACTTCTACCCTCACCCGTCAAGCCTATATCCAGGCCTTCGGCAATCCTGATGCTCCCTCTCAACCCACAGGTGATTCTGCCTTTTGCCGGGGTGTTGTTCAATCGGAATATACCACCACGGGTGCAGCCAATGCTACTGATTATGAATGGGTATTAAATCCTGTGGAATCAGGTACTCTGAACACAACCTGGAACATGGCGACAGTAGCGTGGAATCCTCAATTTTACGGAATAGCAACGCTTAGGGTTAGACAACATACGCCATGTGGACTGAGTGAATGGTCAGAAGCACGTACCGTTGAAATTGCCTACCAGCCCTTGGTAAATCTCGGTAACGATACCCTTGTTCCTGCCTTTGCAAAGGTAATTCTCGACGCAGGAAATCCGGGATGCAGCTACCTATGGAATACAGGTGAAACAACCCAAACGATTATCGCTGACACCACGGGTTTTGGTGCGGGTACCAGAACCTATAGTGTGCTTGTTACCTCCCCAGGCGGATGTATGCATGCCGATACCCTTGTTATTACTTTCAGTATTGAAGCCGGACGACCTGAATACAATTGCGATCCATTGATTGCATTTCCTAATCCGGCACGGGAATATATAAATTTCAAATTAGCAGAACCCTCACAGGTGTTTATCTATAGTGTAGAGGGTAAACTTGTGGAAACCATCATCACCACCGAACCTATTCTCCGGTGGTCGAATCCCGGAAATTCAAAATTATACTTTTACAAAATAATTACTAAAAACAAATTCTATACAGGAAAAATTTTGTTTTATTAGTCAGGTAACGAAACTGTATTTATATTATAAAGAGTTATAATACAATAATTTATAAGCGAAAATTATAAAAAAAGGCCCCTGAAGGGGCCTTAATTATTGAATTGTAAAAGCTGTTGCAACCTATTTCTTGATCATCTTTCCGGTATAAACAACTTTACCATCGGAAAGTTTCACAAAATACAATCCCGGATTAATATCTTCAACATTAAGCTGAGGATGGCTAAGTTGCGTTGACAGCACCAATTTACCATCGGATTGATAAACCGACGCACTCCATACGCGGCTAAAATCAGGACCGCGTAAAACGGCAATGTCATCTACAGGATTAGGCAAAATTTTAACTTCGAAGGATTTATTGTTAGTATATACTTCAGGGCCAATTCCTGTTATATAGTTATTGAACGTCCCTTTCTGGTAGGGGTCTGCAGCATAACCAATTCCCTGCCATAGATATGCGAAACTGCTTGTGGGCATTCCCTTGGCATAAATATAACGGGTACTGTCATACTTTACCCATCCGTTGTTATAATTGTAAGCTACAACATGCTGAAGATTTCCCTGAGCATCATAATAATAATAGCCTTTAGAATCAGGAACGACGTTACCATTGTCATCCTGGTCGTAGGCAATATGAACTATTATATTTGAGGCAGGATAATAAAGCGAATCTATGTGTGAAAGCTCATATTGAGTTGTATTATCGTCAAATTCATAATGATGAATAGACTTAACTTTTCCATCATTATAATGGGTATAGTCAAATTTTAACCAATCGTTCCACATCCCCAAAAAACCTGTTTGATAATGAGCCTGGGATAAATAACCTGAACCATCATAAGACAAGCTTATTTTGTAATTGAAAGCAAAGATGGTGGGGTCAATGGGTGATATTGTGCGTTCAGTTATTCTGCCATTAGCATCATAAACAAAATTGTCGGTGAATGGATACACGATCCACATACCATTAAAGTAGGCTGAATCACTCCCTGTTACTGTGCTGTATTGCCCATTTGCATTG
>AMZC01000581.1_pt1 | contig 12536 bp, 11 predicted proteins | sample 948551 | NCBI WGS metagenome assembly AMZC01 (sample SAMN01120625, study PRJNA171369) | bioreactor sludge metagenome | biome: sludge; isolation source: anaerobic thermophilic cellulolytic sludge from lab reactor | place: China: Hong Kong, Shek Wu Hui wastewater treatment plant | collected... | reverse complement strand
TTCGTCGTATGCCGCGCCAGATTACCCGCCGTCGCGCCAGGAGATGCCCCGTCGGTCGGCCCGCGAACGCTATGCGCCGCAGGATTACGACTACGGCGCGGAAGAGCAGGCCGCCCCCGATGAGGATTACGGCGGCTACGCGCCCGAAGACGAACTCACCAGCGAACCGCCCCGCTATACGCCGCGCAGCAACGCCGCCCTGCCCCGTCGCCCCGATGACCGTCGTCGCGCCGTGCGTCCAGGCCGCCGATCAGCGCGCACCAGTGACACCCCCGCCGACCTGCAGGCGCGCATAGACGACATCATCCGCCGCAGCCGCGAGCGTCGCAACATCCCGCCCGAAGACCTGCCCTATTAGTCGTCAGCGGTCAGCCGTCAGCCGTCAGCGCAACGATCGGCGCTCAGACGCCGTTTGAGATGTCCTGCTCTGCGGCTTGACCTCATCCTTGCTTGGCGCTGTCGCGCCTCGCTGCCCCCTCTCCGCCCTTGAAATCGCGAGGGCGAGGGGACTACAAGGGTGAGGGGTGGTCGAAGCCCCTCACAGCCTCCAGAAAAGAACTTATTGAGAAGATGGGCATTCTCAAACCCCGCTATTCTGACTGACGGCTGCTGGCTGATGGCTGATGGCCAAAGCGTTTTTTTCTCGCTCTCTGCTGGTTAGCGCGTTACAATGAAAGCAGGAGGCCCGCGCAAGACCGGCCAGACTCACCGATCTATCTGGCAGGGGAGTGTCGCGTGTCCAGCAACATGCCTTCTGTCACCAGCCCTCCCTGGAGCGTCACCACCAAGCGCCTGGTTGCTCTGGGCGTTCTGGTGGCGGTCTACCTGATCGCGCGTCAGGTGGATAGTGTCGCCTGGCTGTCCATCATCACCTCGGTGGTGCTGGCCTATCTGCTGTCGCCGGTCGTCACTTTCTTCGAGCGCCGCCTGCGCCCCATTCCCAACTATGAGACGCGGCGCACCCTCAGCGTGCTGCTGACGTGGATGCTCGTGCTCAGCCTGCTGGGGCTGATGATCTGGCTGGTGGTGCCAGCGACGCTCAAACAGGCCCGCGAGTTCGCCGACGATCTGCCGACGCTGCTGGAAGACACGCAGAACGATCTCAAGTCTGTGCTGGGCCGTCCCGTCACCATCGGCAATTTCACCGTGGTGCCCTGGGACGAACTGGAAGGTTTCTTCACCGGTCAGCAGGGCGAACAGCCGACCGACGTGAGCACCACCCTGCAGAACGCTGTCCTGTCGCTGGCCGATCCGGCCCTGGGCGTGGTGGGCAGCGTCTTCTCTTTCCTGATCACCACCATCTTCGTGCTGACCATGCTCTTCTACCTGATGCGCGACGGGCCGTCCTTCGTGGACGGGCTGATCGCTGCCGTGCCGGAGAGCTATCAGGGCGACACCCGGCAATTGCTGCACGAACTCGGCCAGGTGTGGAGCGCCTACCTGCGCGGACAGGTGGTGCTGAGCCTGATCATGACCGTGGTGGTCTATGCGGCATCGCTGGTGCTGGGCCTGCCGCAGCCGTTGTTGCTGGGGCTGGTGGCCGGTTTTCTGGAGTTCATCCCCAACCTGGGGCCGGCCCTGGCGCAGATTCCGGCCCTGCTCTTTGCGCTGACTACCGATAGCTCCACCATCCCCGCCCTCGACGCGGGGTTGCTCTATGCCGTCGTCGTCTCGGTGACCTACATGGCCCTGCAACAACTGGAAGCGGTGTTGCTGGTGCCGCGCGTGCTGGGCAGCAGCCTCGACCTGCATCCTTTCGCCGTGCTGGTCGCTATCCTGGTGGGGGCGAGCCTGGCGGGCGTGCTGGGTGTGGTGCTGGCCGCGCCCAGCGTGGCCACTGTGCGCCTGTTCGTGCGTTACGTGCGCGTCAAACTGCTCGACGAAGATTATCTGCCCGCGGCGCAGGGACTGGCCGCGCGGCAACGTGGTCTGATCTATCGCCTGGTGCACTACCTGATCAGCCGCCGCTACCCGGTACTGCCCGCCGAGGAGCGCGCGGGCGACGCTGCCGATCTCTAAGCTGGTGTGCATGCCCGGCCAGAGGAGAGAACTCCCGATGCAACCATTCCCCGACCAGACCTTCACCCGCGCCGACTTGCTCATCCGTCCCGCGCAGCCCGCAGACCGCGCCGCCCTGGAAGCGATCGCCGCGCAGATTTGGGACGGCAACGACTATCTGCCGCGCGTGCTGGATGCCTGGCTGAACGATCCCTACGACGGCTTCTTCGTGGCCACCCTGCGCGACCGCGTGATTGGCGTGTGCAAGATCACCCGTCTGGACGAAGGCGAATGGTGGCTGGAAGGACTGCGCGTAGACCCGGCCTTTCAGGGACACGGCTTCGGGCGCATCCTGCATCACTTCGCGGTGAATCACGTCCGTCAGCACGGACAGGGCGTGTTGCGCTTCAGCACCAGTTCGGAGAACAGCGCTGTGCAGCGCCTGGCCCGCGAGACCGGCTTCAGCCGGGTGGCCGTATTCCTCCCGCTGGGAGCCGATGTGCTGGCTGAGCCGCCCGCTCATCTTGCGCCCCTGACGCCCGCCGACGCGCCGCGCATCCGCGCCTGGCTCGATCGCTCGGCACATTTCGCCGCCTGCCAGCGCAGCCTGGAATGGGACTGGTCGTTCTACTTCCTGACCGACGCCCGCCTGGCCGAGCGACTGGCCGCCGGTCTGGTCTATGGCTGGGCTGCGCCCGACGCGCCGCACGGCCTGCGCGGCCTGCTGATCATCAACTCCACCGAGCGCGACCGCTGGCCGGATCAACCCGTGCTGAAGATCGCCTATCTGGACGCCGCGCCCACCGACCTGACGGCGCTGGCCCACGACGCGCGTCGGCTGGCGGCACAGTTGGGGCGCGTGTACGTGCGCGTGAAGGCCCTCGATCAGCCGGACGTGCTGTCTGCGTTCGAGGCGGCGGGCTTTCGGTGCGAGTCGGATCATCACATGTACCTGTACGCGCGCGAGGTCTCGCTGACCGCGCACGCCAGCGTGCGGCTCAACGAGCTGCCGCCGCTCTCTCGCTGAGCGGCTCCCTCTGCGCGCCGGCTGAGAGCGCCCTGGCGCATCGTTCACTGTCCGCTCGGAGGCAATTTCGCGCCTCCTTAACTCTGAACTCACGACTCTGACCCCCTACAGGAGGCCCTCATGGACGACAACTGGCATTTGCTGGCGCGACACCGTCCACCGCCCACTACCCCGCCCGAACCCCTGACCGCCGAGCGCATTGACGCCGGTTATCGTCTGTACTGGACGAAGATCGCCCTGGCCTGGGACGACGAGCGGCGCGCGACCATCGCGGCGCGAGTGGCGGGGGTTATCGCCGGGCCGGATTTCGAGAACAACGCCCTGGAACGCCGCTTCCGTGTCGAGGGCCTGGATGAGCTGGCGCATAGTGGAGCCAGCCTGCTGGCGCTGGCCGAGGTGTTGCGCGCCCTCGAAGCTTTCGATGCCGACACGACGGAGTGAGGGCGCATGAGCAATCACCCGGCCAACCTGGCTCTGCGCTTCGCGCTGGAACTGGCGGCGCTGGCGGCCCTGGTCGCCTGGGCATTGCGGACGGCGGACGGCATCGCGGGCGTGTTGCTGGCCATCGCCCTGCCGACGGTGGCAGCGACAGCCTGGGCCACCCTGCGCACCCCAGGCGACGACAGTCACGGGGGCAGCGTGCCGATCGCCGTGCCTGGCGTAGTACGGCTGGGCCTGGAGGCGCTGCTGTTTGTCGCGGCAACGCTGGCTCTGCTGGCGGCGGGCTATCGTCAGGCGGGAATCGGACTGGGCATTTTGGTCGCCCTGCACTATGTTCTTTCCTGGGATCGCGTACTGCGTCTGTGGCGCGGACGTCCGCGCGCGTAGCTGCGATCAGGGGAAGGATCATGCACGTCTCGACCCATGGCGACTATCTGGTCAAACTCACCCGCTTCACCGCTTTCAACTGCTACCTGGTGCGCCAGGAAGACGGCTTGGCGCTGATTGACACGGGCTTAAGCGGCAGCGCGACGGGCATCCTCAGAGCCGCGCAACAGATCGGGAAACCGATCGTTCGCATCCTGCTCACCCATGCGCACGCCGATCACGTGGGATCGCTGGACGCACTGACTCAGGCATTGCCCGGCGTGGAAGTGCTGATCGGCGCGCGCGAAGCGCGTCTGCTGGCCGGTGACCTGAGCCTGGACACAAACGAGCCGCAGACTCCGCCGCGAGGAGGCTTCCCGCGCGTCAACACACAGCCGACGCGCACACTGGCGCCAGGTGAGCGAGTGGGCACGCTGGAAGTGATCGCTGCGCCAGGGCACACACCTGGGCACATCGCTTTCCTGGACACGCGCGACGGCACGCTGATCGCAGGCGATGCGTTCTATTCGTGGGGCGGGCTGGCTGTATCGGGCAAGGTCACCCTCGTCTTCCCGTTTCCGGCCCTGGCGACCTGGCACAAGCCCACTGCCCTGCAGACGGCGCGGGCACTGCGTGCGCTCGCACCGGCGCGATTGGCGCTGGGGCACGGGCCAGTCCTGGAGCGCCCGTTACCGCGCATGGATCGGGCCATTGAGGTGGCCGCGCGCGCGTTTGAGCGAGCCTGAACACGCACCCTGGACATTTTGGCCGAGTGCGGCGAAAATGGGAGCAAGTCCCTGTGAGTATAAGGAGCACATCTAACCCATGAACAACGGCGAAATGTCCGACATCCCGACCGAAACCCTGGCCGAGACCGAGAACTACTCGGTGTGGAGTTCGGTCGAGCCGGACGGCGAGAAAACCTATCATGTGGAACTTGGCCCGGTGACCGTGCACTTCTTCGAAGAAGAATGGGCCGAGTTCATGGAACTGATCCGCGAAGCCATCTCCGACGACGATGTCGAAGCGAGCGACGATATCGAGATCGAGCTGGACTGGGGATCGCTGTACTTTGCCCGCGACGAGTGGGACGAGTTCACCAAGTTGTTCGCAGCCCTCTAGTGCCGGTTCAGAAGGGCGGGCCGCTCAAAGCCCGCCCTTGTGATTCTTTCCCCTCATACCCGCCCGATGTTCAGCGCTCCGAGCCTCGACTTCCTGCTCAGCCCGGCGGGCGAAGCCGTGTTGGCCTGGCTGCGGACACAAGACCTGAGCGACGCGCAGACGCTCCCCTTGCTGGCACAGTTGCGGCGCGATCTGCCCCCAGACCTGGCGGGCGCGGCGCTGACCCTGGCCCGTCTGCGTCAGCGCGCGAGCGGCAAGTTCAGCCAGGCAGAGGCGATGTTCTTCACCCCCGACGCACTGGAACAGGCCAGCAGCGAAGTCGTGGCAACCTGGCGGGCGCGGCGCTTCGCCGAGGGCGGCTATGCGCGCATCGCCGACCTGGGCTGCGGGATCGGCGGCGATACGCTGGCGCTTGCGGCCATTCCTGGCGCGACAGTGATCGGTCTGGACCGCGACCCGTTGCGGCTGCGTCTGGCCCGTGCCAACCTGCACGTGTACGGGCGATTCGCTCATTTCGTCTGCGCCGATCTGCGCGACTCATTGCCCCTGGCGGACGTGCCCGCCGCCTTCTTCGATCCGGCGCGGCGCGACGAGGGACGGCGCATCTTCTCCGTGCACGACTACGTGCCGCCGTTGGACATCATCCGCGGCTGGCCGTTCGCGGCGCTGGCCGTCAAACTGTCGCCGGGGGTGTCGCTCGACGAGCTGCGCCCCTACCTGGCAACAGGCGCGGGCCTGGAATTCGTCAGCGCGGGCGGTGAGTTGAAGGAGGCCATCCTGTGGAGCGGCGAACTGGGCTTCGCCGGACGGCGGGCCTCGCGCGCCGACACAGGCGAGTCCCTGCCCCCGACTGGAGCGCCGCCGCCTCCGCTCAGCGCGCCCCGCGCCTGGCTGCTGGAGCCAGACCCGGCAGTTATCCGCGCCGGTCTGCTGGGCGAACTGGCGGAGCGCCTGGGCGTGCCGCTCTATCGCCTGGACGAGACTATCGCCTACCTCACCGCCGACGTGCCGGTGCCGTCGGGCTGGGTGCGCGCCTGGCCGGTGCTGGACTGGCTGCCCTTCAACGTCGGGCGGCTGCGGCAGGCGTTGCGAACACGGGGCATCCGCCGGGCGACGATCAAGAAGCGCGGCAGCCCCCTGACTCCCACCGAAGCGCTGCGCCTGCTGAAGCTCGACGGCGAAAGCGATGACACAGTGATCGTCCTGACGCAGGTAGAGGGTCAGCATAGCGCCCTGATCTGCGGGCGAATGCTCTGCATGATGAAAGAATGAAGGCTGATTTGTCCAAAGCGACCAAAAAACCGGCGCAGGCTGTGAAAAAAATCGAAAAATCCCTTGGCACATGGCCCTGGCCCTGATACAATGAGCATTGGACGATATCAGAGGGTGGACGGAGCTTGATCGATCCCAGCAGTTTAGTTTTTTGACCGGCAGGTAAAGACTTATGCAAGAGGCGGTGTCTTCCGCAAAAGGTTAATGACCTTGTAACGCTTGCCGTCATGGGCGATTAAGATATTACCAGCCCCCCAAAAGAGCGTGCTGGCACCTCGCCTGAGCTTCGCCTTACCCCTGGCATTATCCGTGACGATGCGTTCCCTGAGCACCGCCCAAGCGAGCTGAGGGGTTTTCGCCTGTAAAGAGTAAGAGAGCGCTTGATGACAGCGTACCTGATCGTAGACGTAGATGACCTTCTGCAACGCCTGGAAGCGCGTGGGCTGGTGCTCGATATCCAGACGATCGCCACCTCGCTGCTCAACGCGGCGTCGCTGGCAGCAGGCCTGGGCAGCCCCGATGAGCTGATGGCGATCGCCGTGGCCGACTGGAATCGCTATCGCCGGCCCAGCGGCAGCGCTGGCGTCAGCGTGCAGCAGGTCTTCGCCAACACTGGCTACGATCTGTTCAACGTGCCCGACCGTCGCGTGGTCGCCGATGCCCTGCTGACCCACTACTTCTCCTTCGAGCAGCAGGTCGTGGACGAGCTGATCATCGCGTCGTCGCGCATGGATATCGCCGCGCTGGTGCAGCGCGTGCCGGTGTCGGAGCGAGCGCGGCTGCGCATCTGGGGCGACGAGCCGCCTACCGGCCTGCCTGGTGTGATCTTCCAGCCGCTGGAAGTCATCCTGGGCCTGCCCAGCAAGACGGTGGCGCTCTACATTGACTTCGAGAACATCTCGATCAGCCTCAGCGAGCAGGGCTACATCATCAACCTTGACGATCTGCTGGAGGGGATGATCCGCCAGGCGCAGACGCACGGCCAGGTGATCCACATGGCCGCCTACGCCCCCTGGGGACAGCGCGGCAGCCTGGCCCCCATGATTGACCGCACGGGCCGCGAAGTCTCCGACGAAGTCACCAGCCGGCTGGCGCGGGCCAACATTGACCCCGTCTATAGCCTGCCGGGCAAGAACAGCGCCGATATGCGCATTGCCAAGGATGTGCTCGACGACAGCGCCCGCCCCGATAGCGCCGACGTCTTCATCATCGCCAGCGGCGACCGCGACTTCAACGAAGTCTTCAGCGCGGTGCGCACGCGCAACAAGCAGGTGATCGTCTGGGGCGTGCGCGGCAGCACCAGCCGCCTGCTGGAATCCAATCCCGCCCTCAGCGTCGAATATATCGAGGACTTCTGCCGCCTGCGTCGCGCCAACGAAGCCATGGCCGCCCACACTGCGCCCTACGCGCCCGGCGAAGAGCCGCCCGAATTCCGTCCATCGCAATGGTCGAGCGTGATCCTGCAGCTCGATATCCTGTTGGCCGAGCGCGCCGCCGACCGCGTCAGCCTCAATACGCTGGTGCGGCGGCTGGTGGAAACGCACGCCGTGCCCAACCCCGAACGCGCCGAAGACCTGATCCTGCAGGCGGCCAAGCAGGGCATCCTGGTGGTGGACACCGAGCAGGGCACCGTGATGCCCAACGCCAACAGCGAGGTGGTCGCCAAGACGCGCCTGATTCGCGACCGCATTGTGCACCGCGTGGCCAACACGCTGCACGTGCGCGGCTGGGAATACGTCAACTACGGCTTCCTGCTGAAAGGCATCGGCATGGATCACGGTCTGGCTGGGCCGGGGCTGAACACCACCGACGCCTGGCGTTCCGAATGGGTGGATACGCTGGTGCGCGAGGGTATCCTGGTGCGCGAGCTGGTGCCGCACCGTCATAATCCCGAAGACCTGGTGCCGGTGATCAAGCTCAGCGAGGTTGAGGGACCCGCCCTCGCCCCGCAGGTGATCGGCGTCAGCCGCGACGAGGTCGAGGCGATGATCCGCCGTATCATCGTCAGCGTGGAGCAGTTCACGTCGTTCCGCGGCTTTGCCTGGTGCCCGCTGGGAAGCCTGCACCGTCGCCTGCGCCCCTTCGACCCCAGCACGGCGTTCCAGCAGGCGGTGGAGGAGTTGCAGGAACAGGGCGCGGTCGTCATCAACGAGTACGATAACCCCCTGAGCGAGTTCAAGACCAAGGGCATCTCGCTGGTGGAGGAATCGCCCATCGTACAGCGCGTGCTGGACGAGCGCAATCGCTTCGTGCGCGCCTTGCTCGCCCTCTATGAGCAGCGCCTGCCCCTCAGCCGCGAGGCCATTCGCCAGGCCAGCGGCCTGGATGGACGCGAGCTAGACCTGTGGCTGTCCATCATGCAGGCGGAGAACGTGCTCAAAGCCGTGCCCGGCCAGACTGACCTCTACAGCCTCTTCCGCACGCATCACACCGTGTGCATGGTCGCCGGTGACCCGCCCGCCAGAGCGGAGAGCGGGGAGTAGGGAGTGGAAAATGGCGCTGGAAGAACAGATTCAGCAGTATGTACAGGAGCTTCCTCGTTCCTTGCAGGAGGAGGTGTTGGATTTCGTCCAGTACTTGCTGATGAAAGCCGAACAACAAGAGAAGCGGGAGTGGTCTACGCTGTCGCTGTCCTCCGCCCTGCGCGGCATGGAAAATGAAGAGAGCCTGTACACCCTGGCCGATTTGAAAGTGACCTTCGGATGAAACGGGCCGGGCAGATTGTTCTGTTCCGTTTTCCTCAGACTGATCTCGAACAAGGCAAGCTGCGTCCTGCGCTCCTGCTGGCAAGACTGCCCGGCGCATATGACGACTGGCTGATTTGCATGATTTCCTCTCAGATTCGCCATGGTCTAGCTGGATTCGACGATATCATCCAGGAAAGTGATAGTGACTTTGCCGAAAGCGGCCTGAAAACTACCAGCGTCGTTCGGATTGGACGTCTGGCAGTAGTATCTGGAGAAATTCTTCTAGGCGCTATCGGTCAGATTTCTAGCGAAAGGCTGATACGTATCAGGAAGCGTCTGGCGGAATGGCTGCTTGAAGGGTTAGAACAGGTGTGAAGTGCACGCATCCCATCTATCGGGTGATCGACTTTGAGATCGTACGCCCGTACACGCTGCGTATCCGTTTCGATGACGGGACGGAGCAGGTCATTGACTTCTACCCCGTCCTGGCAGGGGCACTGTTTGGCCCTTTGCGCGATGAGAAGCTGTTTCGTCAGGTGGAGATTGATCCAGAAGTGCACACCCTGGTCTGGCCGAACGGCGCAGATTTCGATCCGCAGACGTTGCACGACTGGCCGAAGTACGCAGACGAGATGAAGCGTATGGCCGAGCGGTGGACTGCAGACGCCGGGCAGTGGGGCGGGCGAAGTCGCCCCTGACCTGCGTTCTCCACTCCCTACTCCCTATTCCCCACTCCCTCTCTAATTGAGACTTCCCAAGCCCTCTGGCCAATGGTATAATGCGGCGGGTAAGCAATCCCGTATCGTTCTGACCGGCGGGCCAACGTCCGGTTCGCCCGGTGACACCCTTGTGACGAGGACGCCACGCAATGTCTATCAGCAAGCAGCAAAAGGAAGAAATCTTCCAAAGCTTCGGTCGGCATGAGTCCGACACCGGTTCGCCTGAGGTACAGATTGCCATCCTCACCCGCCGCATTGATCAGCTTACCGAGCATCTCAAAGTGCATAAGCACGACGAGCACAGCCGCCGGGGGTTGCTCAAACTGGTGGGGCAGCGTCGCCGCCATCTGCGCTACCTCAGCCGCAAGGACCCCAACGCCTACCGCGCCCTGATCGAGCGGCTGGGGTTGCGTCGCTAGGAGTGGGATCGCCGGGAGCGTGGGGCGTAGTCTCCGCGCTCCGTATCCTGAGACGGTATGGATAAAGAATGGCTCTGGCTGGAGGAGCCAGGGAGTATGGGCAAGTCTGTGCTCCCCTGTTCCAGCCAATCTGGTTGATCGCAAACGCCCGGAGGGGCAGGAATTGGAACATGCGGTCAAGCCGACGCCAGGAGATGGCGCGTCGCGCGCTTGACACCAGGTTCCAGTCCCTGACCTCCGGGCCTTATCGTTCCGGAGGGAACCTATGAACACCACTGTTGGAATGCCCCCCAATCATCGCTTTGTGGCGATGGTGGGCGGCAAGGAAATCATTCTCGAAACCGGCAAGCTGGCCGAACAGGCCGGCGGCGCAGTGACCGTCCGCCTGGGCGATACTGTCGTCTTCGCCACCGCCACCATGAGCGCCACCGCGCGCCAGGGGGTGGACTTCTTCCCGCTGAGCGTGGACTACGAGGAAAAGCTCTACGCAGCGGGGCGCATCCCTGGCAGCTTCATGCGCCGCGAGGGGCGCCCGTCGGAGGCGAGCATCCTCATCGCCCGCGTCACCGACCGCCCGCTGCGCCCGCTCTTCCCCAAAGACCTGCGCAACGAAGTGCAGGTGATCGTCACCCCGCTCAGTCACGACCAGGAGAATCACGCCGACATCCTCTCCATCATCGCCGCCAGCGCCGCCCTGCACATCTCCGACGTGCCCTGGGACGGGCCGATCGGCGCGGTGCGCGTGGGCCTGATTGACGGGCAGTTTGTGATCAACCCCACCATCCCGGAGATGGAGAACAGTCAGCTCGACCTGCGCATGGCGGGCACCAAAGACGCCATCATCATGGTCGAGGCCGGGGCCAACGAAGTAGACGAAGAGACGATGGTGCGCGCCCTGCGCTTCGGCCACGAGGCCATGGGTGACCTGATCGCCGTGCAGGAGCAGATGCGCGCTCAGCTTGGCAAACCCAAGCGCGAGTACGAACCGGCAGTGGTAGACGAGGCGCTGGCCGCCGAGGTGGAGCAGAAAGTCACCGAGGACATCATCCGCATTCTGGAAACGCACACCATGCGCACCGAGCGCAACGAAGCGCTCGAAGAGTTGCGCACGCGCCTGCTGGCCGAGTACGAGAGCGCCCGCCTGAGCGAAGACGACGAAGTGCCGCCGCCTGCCGACATCAGCGCCGTGCTCGATGCCACGCTGAAGAAGGAAGTGCGCCGTCGCATCCTGGACGAGGGCATCCGCCCCGACGGGCGCGACTACACCACCATCCGCCCGCTGGCCGCCGAGATTGACGTGATCCCGCGCGTGCACGGCTCCGGCCTGTTCAAGCGCGGACAGACGCAGGTGCTCAGCATCTGCACCCTGGGCACCCCGCGCGACAGTCAGCCGCTGGATGGGCTGTACCCGGAAGATACCAAGCGCTTCATGCATCACTACAACTTCCCGCCCTACAGCACCGGCGAAACCTGGTTGCTGCGCGGGCCGAAGCGCCGCGAGATTGGGCACGGCGCGCTGGCCGAAACCGCCCTGCGCCCGATGATCCCGCCCGAAGATCAGTTCCCCTACACCATCCGCGTGGTTAGCGAGGTGATGTCGTCCAACGGCAGCACCAGCATGGCCAGCGTGTGCGCCAGCACCCTGGCGCTGATGGCGGCGGGCGTGCCCATCACCCGCCCGGTGGCGGGGATCGCTATGGGCCTGATCAAAGAAGGTGACCGCTACGCAGTGCTCACCGACATTCAGGGCATCGAAGATCACCTGGGCGACATGGACTTCAAGGTCGCAGGCACGGAGAAGGGCATCACCGCGCTGCAGATGGACATCAAGATCGCCGGCGTCACCGACGACATCATGCGTCAGGCGCTGGCGCAGGCGCGCGACGCCCGCCTGTACATCCTGGATGTGATGCGCCAGGTCATTCCGGCCCCGCGCCCCGAACTCAGCCCCTATGCGCCGCGTATCCTGACGGTGAAGATTGACGTGGACAAGATCGGCATGGTCATCGGCCCCGGCGGCAAGACTATCCGCTCCATCCAGGAGAAGACCGACACCAAGATTGACATCGCCGAAGACGGCACGGTCTTCATCGCCAGCCCGGACGGGCCGAGCGCCGAGCGCGCCCGCGACATGATCCTGGCCATGGTCGAAGAGCCAGAAGTCGGGCGCATCTACACCGGTCGCGTGACCCGCGTGGAATCCTACGGCGCGTTCGTCGAGATTCTGCCGGGGCAGGACGGCCTGGTGCCAGTGAGTCAGATCACCGATCACTATGTGCAGCGCATCGAGGACGAGGTCTCCGTCGGGGACGAGATCATGGTCATGATCACCGACATTGACGCCGACGGCAAGATTCGCCTCAGCCGCCAGGCCGTGCTGGAAGGCTGGACGCTGGAAGAAGCCCGCGCCGCCGACCGCAAGATCGGCAGCGGCGGCGGTAGCCGGGGCGGTGGTCCGCGCGGTGGCGGGCAGAGTCGCGGCGGC
>AMZC01002102.1_pt1 | contig 12556 bp, 11 predicted proteins | sample 948551 | NCBI WGS metagenome assembly AMZC01 (sample SAMN01120625, study PRJNA171369) | bioreactor sludge metagenome | biome: sludge; isolation source: anaerobic thermophilic cellulolytic sludge from lab reactor | place: China: Hong Kong, Shek Wu Hui wastewater treatment plant | collected... | reverse complement strand
CAGCGCGAAAGTTCATAACAGCCTCTAGCCCAGCGCCCATAGCGCCAGCATACCGACCGCGATGGGCAGTAACGTGCTGCGCGTGCGCCAGGCTATCACGGTGGCGAGGAGTCCGGCCAGCAGACGGCTGTTGCCCGCCGACACCTCGAGCGATCCAGTGGGCATGAACAGCGCCGGAAAGATGATCGCGGACAGCGCCGCCGGTGGCACGTAGCGCAGGGCGCAACGGAGCGCCTGTGGCAGGGTGCCCTCGCGCAGCAACGCAATCACCGACAGGCGCACACTGTAGGTCACGGCAACCATGCCCAGGACGGTCAGCCAGGTGCTCATGGGAGATGCTCTCCGGCGGCTGTAGACGCGCTGCAGGGAGCAGACCAGCCGGCACGTTCCGCCCCCACTCCAGCGACAATGCCCGCCAGCGCGGCCACGATCAAGCCCAGGTTGTACGGCAGACCGTGCGCCGCCAGCGCCACGCTCCCGGCCACCAGCGCGGCCAGCACGTCGGCGCGGCCCTTGAGCGTGGGCACCAGCAGGGCGATGAAAGTCAGCGCCAGGGTGAAGTCCAGCCCCCAGCTCGACGGGACCTGCGTGCCCAGCAACACGCCCGCTGCCGTGCTCAGTTGCCAGGACACCCACAGTGTGAGGCCCGCGCCCAGGACAAACCAGTGACGCGCCGTGTCGCGGGCAGGGGCCGACGACCCGGCCTCGTAGTGCGTGATGGAGACGGCGTAGGCTTCGTCGGTGAGCAGAAAGGCCAGCAGGTACTTCCAGGCGCGGTTCAGATGACGGAGATACGGCGCAAGTGAGGCGCTGTAGAGCATGTGCCGCAGGTTGACCACAAAGGTGGTCAGCACGATGATCAGGCCGGGCGCGCCATCGCCGAACAGCCCAACCGCCACAAACTGCGACGATCCAGCGAAGACGAACAGCGACATGCCCAGCGCCACCTCGACCGGCAGGCCCGCTTTGGTGGCGGCAATGCCGTAGATCATGCCAAAGGGCGTAGTGCCCAGCAGGATGGGCAGTTGTGCCCGCACCCCGCCCCAGAACTCGCTCGCTCGCGCAGACATGACATCCTCGCGGAAGGCTTCAGCCAGCCGGATGACCAGTATATCGGCAGGCAGGGGATACGCCCTCGTGCGTTCTATACAGAACACGCCGCCGGAGGCAGCGAGCCGTCCGGCGGCACATTCTATCAGCGCTACCCCAAACCGTTCAGTCCCGCAGCGTCAGGCTGATCGGGCAGTGATCCGACCCCATCACCTCTGGATGAATATCGGCGGAGACCACCCGCTCGCGCAGGTCGGGGGTAATGAAGAAGTAATCAATGCGCCAGCCGATGTTGCGCGGACGGGCGTTGCCCCAGTAGTTCCAGTAGGTGTAGTGACCCGGCTCGTCGGGGTGCAGTTCGCGGAAGATATCCAGGTAGCCGCGGGCGACTACCTCGTCGAGCCAGGCCCGCTCTTCCGGCAGAAAGCCAGTTGTGTTCTGGTTTTCTTCCGGACGGGCCAGGTCGATCGGGCGGTGCGCGGTGTTCACGTCGCCGCAGAAGATGACCGATCGCCCCGCTGCCCGCAACCGCTCCACGTAGTCCAGGAAGGCAGCTTTGTAGGCCATCTTGAAAGGAACGCGGCTGTGATCGCGCGCGCCGTTGGGGAAGTACGCGCCGATCCACACAAAATCACCATAATCGGCGACGATGGTGCGCCCTTCGCGGTCGTATTCCTCGATGCCCAGCCCGATCTGCACGCTGCGCGGCGCGATCTTCGTATAGAGCGCCACACCGCTGTACCCCTTCTTCACTGACGACCACGCCCAGTATGTCTGATAGCCGTCCGGCTGACGCACCGCCTCGTCGAGTTGATCGGGGTGCGCCTTGGTCTCCTGCAGGCACAGGATGTCCGGCTGTGTGGCCTGGAGCCAGTCCAGCAACCCTTTGCTCTGCGCGGCGCGAATGCCGTTGACATTCCACGAATACAGCCGCAACATCCGCCTCTCCTGAGCGCTAAGGCGTCACGGTGAGCGTTTCGAGCATGTTGGCGTAAACCTGCGACCACAGGTCCCAGCCGTATTTGCCCGTGCTGGTCAGCTTGAGCACGACGGCTCGCCCGTCGGCCAGGGCAAACGCGCCGATCGTCGTGTTCACCGGCGGGTCCTGCGTCTGATCGCGCGAGACGCCGATCTTCCCGCTCAGGCCAGCCGCCGTCCAGTCGGCGACCTCCGGCTCGTTCAAACTGGCCAGCGCCGCCTCGACCGACTCGGCGAAATACGCTTCGAAGACGGCCCGCTCTTCGAACTTGTTGTTCTCCGACGGGGTGATCGTCAGGGGAATATCGCCCTCGCCCACCGCCACGTTGAAATAGCGAGCCGGATAGCGCAGGCCAATCCCTCCAGCGACGATCTCACCGTCCAGGTCCATCTGCACGGGAGCGGGGCAGGCTTCGTCGCTGGGATCGGAGCAGCCGGGCAGTCCGCTCACGTTCAGGGCCGGGTTCGGCCCCCCTCCGGCGTCCAGGCTCAGCCCGCCCGCATCCAGGGGATTGGCGGGCGTGGTGGCAGCAGGCGGAGTCTCCGTCACCCGATCAGCGGACTTTCCGCCACAGGCGACCAGACTCAGCGCCAGGATGCCCAACATTGCCAGGCAGTGCAACGTTCTCACGCGGACCATATACCAGCCCCTCCTCCATACCGAACTCGCCCCCAGAGTTTAGCGGCTGGCGTGCAGGGCGGCAACTGCTCTTCAGCCGACGCTTCCAGCACCATCACCAGCAATGAAAGGACAGCCCGTGTCAGGGACTGTCCTGGTCAGAGTCAGGGTATTGATTGCCGCAGGAGTTCCGCGACGATCGGTTCAGGCGCTGCCCGCGCGGGGAATCCACACGCGCATGGCCGTCGGGCCGCGGTTGCCCCAGGCGTAGTAGGGAATGGCTTTCAGCCGCACCGGACGGCGGGGGAGCGTGTCGCGATCGCCCAGTGAGCGGTAGAGGTGACCCTCCCAGGGAGTCAGATCGAGGGCATAGCCCGCCGCCATCACCGTGACTACACCTCCCAGCAAACCAGGCTCCCACTGCGACTCCAGGGGCGCGCGCTCGTCCACCTGCACGGCCAGGATGTCCACGCCGGCTTCCTGATCGGTCTGCTCCAGGCAGTAGACCACGGGGCCGCGCTGAATCGCCAGGCTGCAACGGGTTGGCTCGACCTTCGGGTGCGCCTCGACAAATCGCGGCACCATCTGCAGGTCGAGTTCCACCACATCTCCGGCCCGCCAGGCTCGCCGCACCTGAGCGTATCCCTGCGACACAGGCGCCGCCACTGCCGCCCCATTGATCGCAACCGTCGCCCCGCGTGACCACGCCGGAATCCGCAGCGCCAGTGTCCAGTCTGCGCCGTCGCTGGCTTCCACGACGACGCGGACGGTGCCCGTCCAGGGATAATCGGTCTCCAGGCGCAGCCTGACGCTCTGCCCCGCTCGGCGCTCGACCGTGAGAGCGGCAGCGCTGTACAGATGAAGCTGAATGCCCTCTGCCGTGCTGGTCGCCAGATAGTGTCCCAACGCGCCGATGGTGCGCATGACGTTGGGTGGGCAACAGGCCACCTCGTACCATTCCGCCCGCTGATACTTGCCCCGGCTCAGCAGCGGGTTGATGTAAAAAAAGTGCGTGCCGTCCAGGGCTATCCCGCTGAGAAACCCGTTGTAGAGCGTCTGCTCAAGGACGTCGGCGAAACGCCCTTCGCCCGTTGCCAGCAACATCCGCCAGTTCCACATCATGCTGCCGATGGCGGCGCACGTCTCGCAGTAGCACTGATCGTTGGGCAATTCGTAAGGGTCGCCGAACGACTCGCCCTCGTAACGCGCCCCCACGCCGCCGGTCAGGTGCAGCTTGTGACGGGTCATGTCCTGCCACAGGCGCTCCAGGGCATCCAGCAACGCCTTCTCGCCCGTCTCCAGATAGAGGTCGCTCACGCCCGCCATGAGATACATGGCTCGCACGGCGTGCCCTTCGATTTCGGTAGCCTGACGCACCGGCACGCGATCTTGATGATACTCCGGCCCGTACCAGCCCAACCCGCGCATACGGCCCTGCCCGCGCTGATCAATGAAGAAGCGGGCCAGTTCCAGGTAGCGCTGCTCGCCCGTCACCCGGTATAGCTCTACCAGGGACATCTCGACTTCCGGGTGACCGCAGGCACCGTGACGCCTGTCTGGTCCGAAGATCGAGGCGATGTGATCGGCGAAGCGCGTCGCCACCGTCAGCAGGCGGTCGTCGCCCAACAGCCGGTGAAACACCACCGCCGCCTGGAAGAGATGACCTGCGCAGTACAGTTCGTGCCCGTGATCCAGGTCAGCCCAGCGCTTGTGCGGCTCGGCGATCTGATAATAGGTGTTGAGGTAGCCATCCGGCTGTTGCGCGGCCATGATCAGCTCGATCGCCTGATCGGCCATGGCCTGCAGCGCCGCGTTCGGTTCGCTGCGCAGGCCATAAGCGACCGCCTCCAGCCACTTGTAGACATCTGAGTCCAGGAAGTTGCGTCCCCGGTACTCTCCCGTCTCACGCCCCGCTGCCACGCGGAAGTTGTGCAGGTTCCCCGCCTGCTCCAGCATGCGGAAGCCATGCTCCAGGCTGGCATGCAGGTTGGTCTTCTGCCAGTCTGCCAGCAGGCCACTGGCGAGAGTAACGCTCTCGAAGGGCAGCGTATGCAGACGGGCAAAAGGACTGTGCGAGGTATCCACCGGTCCAGGTATTTGATGCAGGAGAGCACTCATGACTCAGACTCCTCGGCAAAGCATGGGATAGCCAGATTAAGGTACGGAACTGCGCGTGTCTGCGGAAAGGCGACGCCTCGACGCCCCCGCCTTTCACTTGATCGCGCCCCGCGTCAGCCCGCGCACGATCGCCTTCTGCGAGAACAACACCAGGATAATCGCCGGCAAGACCATCGTCACGCCCAGCGTGCTGACCAGGTTCCAGGGGCGGCCCCACGGCGCGCGCGCCTGAAAGATTTCGGTGATGGCTACGCTCAGCGTCTTCGACTGCTCAGTGGCCGAGAACGCCAGCGGATAGAGCAGGTTGTTCCAGGCGTTGATGAAGTTGATCACCACCATGGTTGCCAGGGCCGGCGAGGTCAGCGGGATCATGATGCGCGTCAGGATGTGAAACAGGTTGGCCCCGTCAATGATGGCCGCCTCTTCGATCTCATAGGGCACCTGCTGAATGAAGGCCACCAGCACCCACACCGTGAACGGCACCAACACGCTGCTCATCACGATGATCAGTCCCGTGCGGGTATCGAGCATCTTGGCTTCGGCCAGCAGGCGGTAGAGCGGGACGATGGTGGCGATCTCCGGCAGGGCCATCGTCAACACGAAGAGCCAGAGCAACACGTTCCGGCCAGGGACAGCGATGCGCGCGAAAGCATAGGCCGCCATGAAGGCCAGCGCCACCGACAGAATCGCTGTTGCTGTCGAGATGATCAGCGAGTTGCGCACATACTCGTACAGCGGAACCTGCTCCGCCAGGGTCTTGAAGTTCTCCAGCGTCGCATCCGGAAGGTAGACGGGCGGAATCTCGAAGAGTTGATCGGGCCGGGACAGCGCCGACTTGACGATCCAGAAAAATGGCGACAGGATGACGAACAGGAACAGGAACAGGGCCAGATAAAGCTGAATCCGGCGCAGGGTTTGTCGCCAGGGACTGTGACCTGAGGAATGCTCGTGAGTCCGTGTGAGCGCCCGCGAAACCATCTTGCTCCCTCCGCCAGCTCAGTAAGTGACCTCAAAACGCCGGAACAACAAAATCCCGATCAGGCCGATCACCGCCACCAGCCCCAGCAAGACGACCCCGATCGCCGAGGCGAAGCCGTAGTTGAAGTAGCGCAGCCCTTCTTCGAAGACGCGCAACGCCAGCACCTGCGTGGCGACCCCCGGCCCGCCGCTGGTCAGCCCATAGATCAGGTCCAGGCTGGCGACCTGCCAGATGACGAAGAAAGTGCCCATGGTGACCACCAGCGGGATGATCAGCGGCAGAGTGATGAAGAAGAAGCGCTGCACAGCATTCGCCCCGTCCACCTTGGCCGCATCGTAGAGGTCTTCGGGGATGCCCTGCAGGCCAGCCAGGAAGACCACAGCCATGAACGGCGCGTTCTTCCACACATTGACCAGGATGACGGCGGCCCTGGCCCCATCCGGATCAATGAAGATCACCGGTCGCGAGCCGGTGACCAGCGAGACCCAGTGCGTGATCATCCCAAACTGATCGTCGAGAATCCAGCGGAAGGCATAGGCCGCCACGATCGTCGGGATGGCCCAGGGGATCAGATTCACGGCACGGGCCAGCGCCCGCCCCTTGAACTCGGCGTTGAGCAGTTGCGCGATCAGCATCCCCAGAATCAGTTGCAGCGCGGTAGAACATACCACGAACAGGATGGTAAACTCGATCGCCCCGCGGAAACCGAAGTCGTCGGGCAGGTAGCGGAAGTTTTCCAGCCCTGCGTAGCTTTCCACCGTGCCGTAGAACTCGAACTTGCGAAAGCTCAGCCGAATCGTCTGAGCGATGGGATAGGCGGCTGTCCCAAAACGCAACAGCACTGCCGGAGCTACCAGGATGATGAAGGTGATGTATTGCCAGGCGCGTCGCGAGATGTGCAGACGAAGACCGCGCTCTGACCAGGTCTGGCTCAGGTTCATGGAACGCTTCTCTTTCTCCCCCGTGCGCAGGCCAGCAGAACTGACGAAAGCACTCGACCCTGGCCGATCGACCGGCAATCAGGGCAATTCTTGCTCCTGGAAGTGCCCAAAACGAAAGGGGCATGCAGGCGAACTGCACCTGCACGCCCCTTCCCACCCCGTCACAGACGGGCCATGCGGCTTTGGGCCTGATTGATCGCCTCGTCCAGCGAAATCTGCTTGGTCAGGTAAGCGGAAGCGGCCTGCTCCAGGACGTTCAGCGCCTCCACGAACTTTTCGTGGAACGGGCGCGTGCCGATCACGCCCGCGTCCGAATACATCTTCAGGGCCGCGGGGATGCCTTCCTGATCGCCCACCGCCGCCAGCACCGAATGGCGCGCGCTCAGGTACCACACATCGTACTGCGCCATCTTGACGGCGTTGTCCTTGTCAATCAGGAACTTGACCAGCTCGGCGGCCTCGTCCTGGCGACGGCTGTGCTTGGGGATGCCCCAGCCCCAACCAGCAGCGTAGGTGCTGTTGGCCGCGCCGCCCGGCCCGACAGGCGGCAGGGCGATCTCGGCCTTGCCCTCTGCGTACCAGTCCTTCGCCCCGCGCGAGATAGACCAGAAGAACGGCCACTGACGCATGAAGGCCACGCGGTCGGCCAGGTAGTCGGCGTTCTGCTGATCGTAGTCCTTCTGCAGCGAGGCCGGGTTGAGCGTCTTGTAGGTGTACATCAGGTCATAGATGTACTGCAGCGCTGTGCGGAATTCCTCGCCGACATCAAAGGGGTTGCCGCCCGCCTGCAGCGTGACCCAGGCCAGATACACATTGAGGAAAGCGCCAGAGGCCATGCCCTCTACGGTGGCCCAGACGCCCTTCTCCTCGTCGGTGAAGATTTCGCCCATAGCGGCGACCTCTTCCCAGGTCTTGGGCACTTCCACGCCCTTCTCGTCGAACCAGTCCTTGCGATACCACCAGTAGCAGGCCTCGTAGTTGTGATGGATGCGGAACGTTTCGCCGTTGTAGCGATCCCATACCTCCACCATCGCCAGCATGGCCTCCGGCCAGTCTTCCCAGAAGTCGGACGGCAGCAGGTCGTCCAACCCCCTGATCCAGCCGGCGCGGGACATGGTGATCGCCAGTTCGTCCTCGAAGTCAATCACATCGTAAGGGCTGTTGTTGGCCTGAGCGCCCGCCGCGATCTGCGTGATCATCTCATCGGGCGCGCCGGGGCGCGTGATGACCTCGACTTCGATGCCGGTCTGCTTGGTGAATTCGAGCTGTTCCAGCAAGGCGGTGATGCTCTCCACCGCCCAGCCGCCTACGCCCAGTTTGATCGCCTCGCGGCGGCGCTTGATGTTGGGGAAAGCCAGCGCGCTCTTCTTGCCCAACGATCCGGTGGCGACGGCTGCTGCGGTTGCCCCCGTCAGTTTCAGAAAATCACGACGAGAAAGTTTGTTCCCAGACATGATTTTGCTGCTCCTATAGACTCAGAAAACGAAAACAGAGAACGCCAATTTCAGGTATTCAAGGTGGAGTCTCCAGTGCGTCACCTCCTGCAGATAGGCCGTACGGGGCGCGGCGAAAGCGAGTACTACGTAACAGTTAACTATCTCCTCACAGAAGACTCTTGCGACGTGTTCTTGGGCAATCAGCCATTACCTGCCCGAAACAAATCTTCCCAGGCCCGCTCTTTACCCGATCTCATTGTTACGTATCACTAACTTGCCCTGACTATATCACGCTTTGCGTGGCCAAGTCAAGTGCGTCGGAACCATCCAACACTCAGCCCGCCCAACGTGTTATACTTGGAACAGCGTATCCCTCCTGATTCAGCGGGAGCTTTCCATGACTTTGCAGCGTGTCCGGTTGGGCCTGGTGATTCAGGCTGTCTTCGGCATTTTCATCGTGTCCCTGGGGCTGTCTTTGCTCACCTCGTGTTTGATGGTGCCTCTCATGTCGCAGGAGATGCTCGACCGCTTCTCCAACCTGCTGGAAACCTTCAGCAATACTGAACTAAACCAGCAGAATGATCTGGATCGCCTGCAACAAGAACTGTCCGCCTTTACCGATGACTATCAGGACGAACTGACCCTGCAATACGCCGTGCAATGGACGCTGGTTGCCGCCGTGACCTATGCCGTGGCAGCGCGGGTAGCGCGGCGGGCCGAGTCACCGGCACAGGCGGTGGGCTACGGGGTGCTCATCGGCGGAGGGGTGTTGTTCACCTATGGCGCTTTCTGCGTGGCGATGACCATTGCCTTTGGCGTGGTCAAGCTGATCTACCTGGCCCTGTTCGTATCGGCAGGCTACCTGGGCGGGCGCGCCGGAGGCGGGCGTCTGCGCCCTCAGCCCCTGGAGGAAGCCGCTGCCCCCCTCACCGCCGGATACGAGTTCACCGCGCCGACGAGGGGCGGAATTCGCCCGGAGATTTACTACAACATGGGCGTTCAGGCAGCACTCGGCGGTCGTCGCGACGAAGCGCGTCAGCACTTCACGCACGCGCTCCAGGCCAATCCGCGCTACGTGCCCGCCTGGCTGCAACTGGCTAACCTGGCCGACTCGCCGCTGGATGCCTGGCAGTACATCCAGCAGGCCCGCGCCATCAGCCCCAACGATCCTGCGGTACAGCAGGCCGTCGAAATCGTCTGGCCGCAGGTCGCCAGCGCGGCGCAGTCGACCGAGCCGCCGCGCAGTCAGCCGCCCTACCCTGGCGGTCAGCAAGACGACGTGACTATCCCCCGCTCGACGCTGCCGCCCACCGCCCCCGATGCCGCCGCTCCTGACGGGCCCGCCCCCCGCCCTCAGCCGCCCGACGACAGCTCGCCGCAGACCTGATTCCCGTCGTGTGCGTATCACCCACCACACAAACAGCAACCGGAGGCACCAATATGGCCTCCGGTTGTTCGCATTGACAGCGGCAAAAAGTCGTCGCGCTAGCCGCCGAAGAACTGCGTGGTGGCCTCGCTGACGGTCAGCCCCTGCTCGGTGATCAGGTCGAACAGCGTGCGCAGGATTTCGATGGGCACCGTGCCACCCCACACCTGCCCATCGGGGAGTTTGAGCGGCTCAGGCGCGCCGCCGTTCGTCCCCAGCATCACCGTCGGCGTGCCAGATAGCCCGTTGTCAACGAAATCCTTGCGGATGGCGGCCAGCGTATTGTCGTAGGTCTTCTTCTCCATGCAGGACTCCAGCGCGTCCATGTCCAGGCCCAGCGGTTCCAGCAACTGACGCACGCCGTCTTCGCTATACGCTTGCTGGTAGCCGATGGTCAGATAGCCGTTGAACAGGGCTTTGTAAGCGCTATACCCCTTGCCCTGCTCGGCAGCGCAGAAGGTCGCCTGAGTGGCGCGCGTGGCCAGCTCATCGCCCGCCAGCGGGGCCAGCTCGATACGGACGCGCCCGCTCTCGGCTTCCAGCGCGATCAGGTGCTCGATCGGCAGGCTGTAATTGGCGCAGTGCCCACAGGTGAAGCTGAGGAATTCGACCATGCTGATCGGCGCATCGCTGGCCCCGTAGATCAACCGCCCCTGCTCCGCCAGGCTGGTCTGCCAGGCCGCATCAACCGCCGCATAGTCCGGCTTCGGGGGATCAATGACCATCGAGTCCAGAATGCCGATCACCGTCGCATCGTCGGCGGGCGGCGCCGAAGTCTGCGCATACAGCACAGCGCTGGCGCTCTCGCCATAGGGCAACAGGATCAGATGCCCCACTGTGCCGGTCTCTTCGTCATTGAAGGTGACCCCCGCGCCGGTCAGCCCTGCCGCAGTGAAGGACTCGACGGTGCTGTTCACCTGACTTGCCAGCGACTCCAGAGCCTTTTCGGGCGTGCTGCCCGCTCCCAGCGATGCGAAGACCTGGAGCATGATAAAGGGACCCGCGCCACCCTCCAACACCCCAGGGCCGACCAATGCCAGGTCGAAGTTCTGGCTCTTGCCGACCGTTTGCCAGCCATCTGGCAGGGTGAAAGTGATCCCGTACTCTTCCCACAGAAACGTCTGGGGCGCAGGGGATTCCTGGTGCTGCTCCGAGGCAACGTCCGCGGGCAGGCTGGAAGAAGCCGAAGCGCTGGCAACGGCCAGGGCGCTCAGGACTGCCAGCAGCACCATTGTCTTGAACGCTTGTTTGATCATGAGCTACTCCATTGTCTAGACAGAACCCAACCCCCCTCCCGACGATAGAGACTTGTTTCGACTCATTTCTCGGTGAGGAGATTATAACTGAGCACAGCCGTTCACCGCACCCTTCCATCACTCACGAGGTGCATTCGGATTCGGGGCGGAAGTCACCGCAGAGGCGCAGAGGTCACAGAGAAAGGCACAGAGTCTTTTTTTGTTTTCCTCTGCGCTCTCGGCGTCTCTGTGGTTCAAGATCTCTGCCCCAAAAGGAAATGCACCCCCACTCACGCCGGACGGCGCAGGGCGAGCAGCACCAGTGCACTACCCCCACCAACCGCCACCGCCAGCGCCAGGACGATCAGGCCGCTGTAGTCATAGACCTGATCCTGAAGCGGCACGTCCTGCTGTGCAGCAACAGCCGTCGCATCCAGCGGTGGAGCGGCCAGGCCAGCCTCTCCTTCACCGGGTGCTGCGGGCACCTCGGTGATCGCCGGCACAGACGGTGGCACGTACCCCTCCGCCGCGCCGAAGACGACCTCAGCCCGGCGTCCCGGCCACACCGTCACCAGCGCTGCCTGTGTACCTGTCAGTCCGACTCCATCCGCAGGTATCACCGCTACCTCGTAAGTGCCCGGCGGCAGTTCCAGGCACAGCGGATCGTTCTCCTCATCGCTGATGAAGGTGTCGGCCCGTTCCGCCCCTGTGACCAGCAAACGCTGCCCGGCCAGGGGCGGTTCCCCCTCGTCGCGCACCGCGTTGGCGTTGGCATCCTCGAAGATGGCCGCGCACAGCGAGCCGGTGTCCGCGCTCAGCAACTCCGGGATAGGCGCAAGCGGCGTGAGCGTAGGCGTCGGAGACGGTGCAGCCGTCGCGGTCGGGCTGAAGGTGGGGGCAGGGGTATCAGTCGGCCTTGCACCCGGCACTTCGGTCAGCGCGACCGCATCCCAGTAAACTCCGTTGAGCGCCAGGCCATTTGCCTGCGTCATGAACAGGTACACCGTCACCGTGTCGGACTGCGCGGTAGCCGTCACCCGCAGCGCCTGCCAGCGATCGTAAGGCGCTTCTTCCTCCGACCACTGCACCGCTGGCGAGAGCGGGTCCAGACCGCCCGTCGGATCAATGCCCACCCGTACAGCGACTCCCGCCGAGGAATCGGACTGCGCATAGGGGAACGTGGCAATGGCACAGCGCGTCACCGTGTCGTCGCAGGCGAAAGCCCAGGCGTAGGCGCTCAATGTAAGCACCGTGCCGGGTGTGATGCCGTTCACCTGCTGATACCCTGCCGCCGTGAAGGCTCCCCTGTCCTGGCGCAGGTGCCAGGAAACCGTGCCACTGTAAACCTGCGGGCTATCCTTATGAGGCAGGGCGTCGGGCAATCCCGCGCCCACCCATAGCCCCCACCCCTGAGGAACAGTGCGAGTCGGCGCGCCCTGCGCGTAGTAAGGGGTTTCCAGGTCACCGTTGATCAGCAGATTGGGGACAGGTGTCTGAGCCACAGAAGCTGCAAGCGCAGGCCCTCCTGTCAGCCAGACGAGGGTCAGGATCACCAGACTGCAACACAGGTATGCCCTCATTGGAACATCCCGGAGATTACAGCGAATTCAGGTGCGGCGGCGGTCATGAGGGAACGATGGCGGTATGGCTGTCGCGCTGCAAGTTTAGCATATCGAGGGGCGCTGTCAAAACGCCTTGCGTCGCGGGTGCGTGCAAAATGTGTCAGGTAGTTGGCCGCGCTCTGGTTTACCTCACCCCCACTCGGCGCTGACGC
>AMZC01000176.1_pt1 | contig 12592 bp, 12 predicted proteins | sample 948551 | NCBI WGS metagenome assembly AMZC01 (sample SAMN01120625, study PRJNA171369) | bioreactor sludge metagenome | biome: sludge; isolation source: anaerobic thermophilic cellulolytic sludge from lab reactor | place: China: Hong Kong, Shek Wu Hui wastewater treatment plant | collected... | reverse complement strand
CCCGACATCACCCGTCGAGCCGGTAAACCACCCGTAGATGAACTTCACCGCTAATCTACAAAGAACAACGACCGCTAAAACCGTGAACGCCTGGGGTTCCCCTTCCAGCGCAGGGCATCGAAGCTTTGCTCCACGCAGATGAAGCGCAGGCGGCCCTTCTCAACCTTGAGGCGCACCTCACCGAACTCACCCACGCGGGCCAGCGCCTCTTCGATCATCGCCACCTGCTCGTCCGTCAGGCGCTGCACCTTACCCAAAGGCTGGAAATCATCTGGAGAGCTTTCCATCCCCACACTCCCTGCAACAGAAAACGGCCCCGCGGGTTTCATTCACCTCATCGAGAGCCGCCCCGGCCACTTCAAAACCTCACTGGCCCGAACCTGGCCCCCGCCCTGCGGCGTGTCTCCCCGGTAACATTAGCCCGGGTGCCGCCACATCGGCATGGTAGAAAACCGGTAAACAGGTATACCTCACCCCTCCCCTGCTCAATTCATCCATTGTGCATTCAAGAGATCGGAAGGCCTGGATCCCCCCAGACCTTACCAGTAAGATCAACAACCCCAATTATAGAATAAAACCCGGAATCACCCCCTCTAAAAACCATACAAAAACGTTGCAAAAACCGGCGGCCCGGCGCTAGCGGAACTTAAAACGGCGGAACTTCTCCTCGTAGCGGGGAGCCTCCGGGGTGGAATCCGGGGTGCGGCGGGCGCGCAGGCGCTCATCGAGCGCGGCCATGTCGGCGATCTGCGTGGCATGGCAGTGCAGCGCGGCAATCTTCCGCTCCCATTGTTCCGTCACATCAACAGACACATTGGGGTGCCCCGTCACCGTCAGCCAGAGCTCGCGCACACTGTGCGGCTGAAGCCCCTCTTCATGCAGCAATTCCGGGAAGTAAAGCGGGTTGCCCGCCGCCGGGAAGAGCGCATCCACCACCACCTGCCCCACCGTGCGATGATCGGGATGGTTAATAGAGTTATCCCCGAAGATCTGGGTAGGGTCGCAGGTGACGAGAATATCCGGCCGCACGCGCCTGATCACCCGTGCCACCGCGCGGCGCGTCTCAAGGTCAGCCACCAGGTATCCATCCTCGTAATCCAGATAAAACACGTCCTTCACCCCCAGCGTATCGGCAGCGCAGCGTTGCTCGTGCTCGCGGGTGGCTGCCAGCTCCTCCGGGGAAACAATCTGGTCACGTACGCCCTTATCACCGCGGGTGAGCAGGCAATAATGCACGGTATGCCCCAGCGCACACCAGCGGGCAATCGTTGCCCCGCAGAAAAATTCAGGATCGTCGGGGTGAGCCAGGATGAGCAAAATCGTCTGGGGAGCTTCCCAGCCTTCGGGTTCGTGAGGAAAAGGTGATGCATGCATAGGGTCAGTCCTGTAAGGAAAAATGAACGCAAGTCCCGATTATATTCCTGTTTCTCTTTCCCGGAGTGAAATTGAGGGGCTGGCATCCGAATAATCTCATGCTTAATCCTGGTTCAATCAAGCCTCAATACCCTTCTCCTACCGGCGGGATCGTCTCATGCCGCGACAGCCTTTGAAAAAGCCGCTTTAACCCTCCACACATCCAAACAGCGGATAAAATATAGAACAAGTGTGCTATAATATAGCCAGCCTGAGTGTGAAAGGGTGCGATCTTATGTACAGTGTTCAAAAAGCTATTTTTCCCGGCATTCTTCTGGGGATGATCGTCTTGATCGGCCTGACGAGAATGATCGGCTCGGCCCAGATCGTGCTGGCTTCAACCGAAGAAGCGCCCGTGCTCCAGGCTGAAGCCATCCCCTTATCCATTGACGACCCCGCCCCGCCCGAAACCCCGGCAGATGCAAAACCATCCTCCTCAGAATCGGCAGATGGAGAATGCGCAGTCAGCTCAACCTACCCGCAGGCGGTGCTGCGCTGGTGCTCTCTGATCACCCGTTATGCCGTTGAAGCCAACCTCGACCCGAATCTTGTAGCGGCGGTCATCCTGCAGGAAAGTGGCGGTAACCCTGAAGCTTATTCACGCAGTGGCGCAGTCGGATTAATGCAGGTGATGCCGCGCGATGGAATCGCCGCGGGGTTTCAGTGCATCAATGGGCCCTGCTTTGCTTCTCGCCCGGGCATGGCAGAATTGCTCGACCCCGAATTCAACATCGCCTACGGCACAAGAATGCTCGCAGGATTAATCCAGAAACGCGGTTCGGTGCGCGATGGCCTTTTTGCCTACGGCCCCATGAACGTGGGATACTCATACGCCGATAAAATCCTGGCCATTTATGAATCACACCGATAACCCGCAAGACCGATCAGGGAGAAGCCGGGCGGGTGTTGGTCGGCCAGGGAGTGATCGTCGCCCCGTTTTCTTCGAAACCGGGCAGGGCCGATGAGGTGGCCAGCAGAGGCTGGGTGGGGGTCATCCCCCGGGCTGGCACCGGGGTTTCCATCGCCGCCGGTGAGGGGGGGAGCGTCGTCTGCACCAGCAGCGAGTGCGTGGGGGTCGGGGAAAGCCGGAAAGCTTCTGACTCTCTCCTCAGCCACAACCACCCTCCAAGGATCACCCCCGCGAGAGCTGCCACCAGCAATACCCCGGCACATCCGGCTGCCACCCAGCGCCATGCCGGGTTGCGCCGTTGCCGTGGGCGCGCAAGGCGTACCTCCGCCGGAGTTTTAAAGGCCACCAGGGTGATGTTATCGTGACCGCCTCGTTCCAGCGCCAGGTCTACCAGGGTATGACAGGCAGTTTCAGCATCTCCCTGTTGAAATGCGGCCAGAATTTCAGCATCACTTACCAGGTCAGTCAATCCATCACTGGTAAGGATTACCGTATCCCCGGGCGCGAGTAAAAATCCCTGGTTAGCCTCCGCCTGGGCATCACTCTCCAGGTCAGAAATGCGAAGCCGCAAATCGACCTCTGGAGGGGTTGGAGAACCCAGGTATCGCCGGATGACATGCGCATTCGGATGCGTATTGGCCTCTTCAGGGCGCAACATACCGTTTTCGATGGCTTCCTGAATCCAGGTGTGATCGGTGCTCAGGCGGCGAATCTGGCCATCGCGAATGAGATAAACCCGCGAGTCGCCCACAGTGGCCGTATAAAGCCGGTTACCGATCATCCAGGCGCAGGCACAGGTCGCACCCATCCCTGCCTGTTCCGGGTTGTGTAGAGCCTGAATACGTATGGCCTCAGAAGCAGTTTGAATCGCCTCGATCAGGGTGGCAGGGGGATGATCGGCATGACTGCGCTCCACTACCTGGCTGATGATATTCACCGCCATCTCAGCCGCAATTTCACCTGCACGGTGCCCTCCAATGCCATCCGAGAGCACTGCCAGCAGAATGGGGCTGGGCCCCTCCGGGCCCGCACTGAAGGCAGCCACCCCGTACCGATCTTCGTTTTCTTTGCGCTTTCGTCCGGGGTGGCTGATAGCCGCGACCGGCACCTGGGTGTACTTCAGGCGAATCATAAGCTCTCGTCTACTTTCTCCACCACTGGCAGACGAAGCGGAGGAGCTTTGGTTAACTCAAACCGAAAAGCCACTCGCCCGATATGGATCAAATCTTCATGCTCCAGGCATCTCCCCGCGGCACCGACCGGCGCGTAATTCACCCAGGTACCCGCCACAGAACCCTCATCGAAAATAGTGTAAGTATCCCCATCTCGAACCAGGCGGGCGTGGCGCTTACTCACCGAGGCATCGGACAGCAACACCACCGACTGGCGGGCATCACTGCCAAAGGTCACCTCACTCCGGTTGAGCGGGATCAGACTCCCGGGGATGGGCTGTTCTTCCTCAGTCACCCGAATGAGGCGGGCTGTCGTTCCGGGTGCCGCTGAAGCCTTCGGCCAGCTTGCAGACTCAACTGCCGCCCGCCGCGTGCGTGGTTTCTCCTGAACGATGGGCACGGGCTGGGTAAGCGGGTCGGCCTGGCGGCGGCGCTCCGCCTGCCTGCGTCGGCTGCGGAGCCGGTTTTCGCCCAGTAGAACCAGCCCCAGCACCATCCCGGCTACCAGCACTGCCCCCACTGCCACCAGCCCCCGTCCCGAAATCCTCTCCAGCAGGTTCGTCGCCGGACGCGGGGCCACCACCACCTCTACAGGTACGGCAATACTTGAGCCAGTCAGGCCCAGTACGTCCACCGCCTCAACGCGCAGGGTATGCATTCCCGACTCATTCAAAGTCGAAACATCCCAGACAAACCGGTCAAAGGGCGGAGCAGAGTTTTCCACCAGCAGGGTATCATCCAGGAACAGACGGGTGTTCTTTAAATCCCGCGGGTGGCTGTCCGGGAACTCCACGAGAATCTGCACCGGTTGCGCCACCGGCTGGAGAACCCATTCCTCACTTCCCTCAGGGCGGCTCCAGGTACGTTCCAGCCGTGATGGCGGAGCGAAAAAGATCGGATTGGGCGGCTTAATCTCCAGGGTGTATTCCAGAGTCTGGGTTACCCCGCTCCACCCGGTACGCTTCAAGCCCACCGTCAACCGATGCACACCACTTTGACGGGCAGTGGAGATAAAACGCACCGTGACCGCCCTGCGGAGGGGAGCCAGCCAGCTCTCCACATCGGGCATGGTATCGGGGCCAGCCACCAGAGTAAACCGCCCTCCCGTGGCATCGGTGAGGCTCTGAAATGCGCCTGTATCGGGAGCAGCCGCATCCAGACTGCTGACGGGCATCCAGATAAAGACATGCACACCAGACTGCTGGGCACGGCTCAACGCCTCTGCCAGCCCCGCAGTCAGAGAGGAACCGAGCGGAGGGGTCACCCAGAGGATGACCCGTTTCATCTGCGGATCAATTTTCTGGTCTGCTGCCAGATCGAGCGCGGTCATCAGGCTGAAGAGGTTGGCCTCAGAACGGGTCAGGTCAGGCTGATAATCATTCAGCGCTTCAACCAGTTTGAGCGGATCGTGTGACCGGATCAATTGAAGCCCGGTGCTGGTTGAGAAGCTGAAATCATCCTGCCCGTCTGCGGGCAAGCGTTGAGCCCAGGCCTGCAGAGACGCCTTCAGCCACTCCAGCTGCGTCTTTTCACCAAAGCGGGTGTTCCATGCCGCGGCCGGGGTGATCGCCAGGCTAAACTGCAGGCCCGGCTGAACAGCCTGCAGGCCCACTTCCTGCACGGGCCGTCCATCTTCCTCCAGAGTCAGGTCTCCGGGGGTCAGATCAGCCAGAAAGTTGCCTTCCCGGTCGTACACATCGAGGGCGAATTGAATGGTTGGGAAACCCTCAGTCTTAAGGTTAGAAACCCGTAATCGCCCCACATCCCCGGCCTGGGAAAAAGCCGGTCTCGCCAGCCCGAGAACCAGGCACAGCACCAGCAACCCTTCTCCGAGGTAAAAAACCCACCTGGAGAAGAATCGCCATCCACTCCATTGGTGATGCCCACCCATTTGAATCCTCATTCGCTTTCGTTGACCGGGCTCCTCACCCGGCTCTTTCATTCCATTCGGCGCACCGATGGCGTGTCGGTGCCCATGGGGGGCGGCTTCTCCATCCTCTTCTCTTTACCATCGCAGGGATGCATCCCTGGAGACCGGTGTTACTCGTAATGAAGAACCCGGTCACGAATCTCGGCCCATTTCAGAGCATCTGCAATAGCCTGCTCAATCGAGAGCTTTGCCTTCCAGCCCAGCAAACGCAGCGCGGTATCGGCATTGGCATAAGCACCGGCTACATCACCAGGGCGTGGAGGCTTTTCCACTTTATTAATGGGCTTCCCGTATACCCTTTCGAAAGCCTCCACCAGCTCTCGCACGGTCACACCACGCCCTGTACCCAGGTTAATCACCACATAAGACTGCCCACCACCCAGCCGTTCGAAAACCTGATCAAACTGTTCCACGGCCATCACATGCGCCTCGGCCAGATCCCACACATGAATGTAATCACGAATACCCGTGCCATCCCGGGTGGGCCAGGTAGTGCCGGTGATCTCAAAAGCCGGCTGCAGGCCACGCGCTGTGTTGACCAGTTTACCCAGCACCAGAGATGGGTTGCGCACCTGAAGCCCTGAGCGCATCTTCGGATCAGCCCCGATGGGATTAAAGTAGCGCAGCGCGATCCCTTTCATACCGTAAGCATGGCAGAAATCCTGCAGGATCATTTCCATCATGTATTTGGTACGTGCGTATGGGCTGCCCGGGCGAAGCGGAGAATCTTCTCTTACCATGAAACCCGGCACCGTATCATACACCGAGGCAGAAGAGCTGAAAACCACCCGATTGCATCCCAGCCGGTTAAGCGTGCGGAAGAGCACCAGCGATTTGGCCACATTCTCAGTGTAATATTCGTAAGGTTTCTCCACCGATTCGGGCACAATGATCAATGCCGCGCAGTGAATGGTGGCGACAATATCAGGGTGTTCCTGGAAAATCCGTTCCAGCCCGGCCACGTTGGCAATATCATCCTGATAGAAGATACGCCCGCGGGTAAACTCCACCCGCCCGGTGACCAGGTTATCGAGGATGATCGGCGTGTGGCCACTGTCTTCCAGCGCTGAACAGATGGTACTTCCAATGTAACCGGCTCCGCCGGTGACTAAAACTTTCATGGGGTTTCCTCCTCGGTAGATTCTTGAACAGGTTCCTGCCTGGGCTCATCACAGCGCAAGGCCTGCTTAACCGATTGTACCGCAGCATCGCGTTCCGGGCTGAACGGAACTTCAGCAGCAATACGCTCCCAGAGGCGGCAGGTCAACACCTCATACACCGGGGCAATCCCGGCAGCCAGACGGGTTTGCTCCAGCGCTCGTTCCCAGTCGCCGGTATGGGCATAAGCCTCGATGAAAGGAAAGCGCTCCAGCGGATCATTGGGATAATCACCAAGCGCAAAACCTGCCTCTCCCAGTGCCACAACCTGCGCCCAGTCACCCATCTGACGTGCCAGGTCGGCCTTTTCAAAATAATAACACCAGTTCTGGTTGCTCTGGGTGCCAAAAAGGGCCGGCGGCAGGTAAGGTTCACCTTCAGCCAGAATGGCCTCAGTGCCCGCCAGGGGCAAAGCCTTTCGAAGATATTTTGGCAGGGTGTAGTTGCCTTCTTCTACAAACGGGTCGATAACCCGTAAACAGGCCGGGGGACTGTAATAAAAGGCTACTGCCAGCGAGGTGTTTCCCTGATAGGTAGCCGCCAGATAATCCAGTTCAAGAGGCAGGTTTTTTTTCAGTGCGGGAAGATTAATCCCCAGACGGATGGAAGGATAGTACAGCACATACCTCATCTGCCGGGTGCGGTTATCGGGCGCATAGACCCAGTTGAGCGCTGCGGTAAGCGAATTATCGGAATAATGACGCACCGGCAATTCATTGGAGAGCAGCACCGCACCCGGTTTCAGGCCGGGCATCCGCCACGACATCTGCCAGAACATCCGCTGCATCACGTTCCAGTCGCGGATATACACAATAGCCTGCTGGTATTGATACCCCACACAAAAGCCCAGAGGCACCGCCAGCAGAATCACCCGAACCCAGCGTGGAAGGGGCGGCAAATAGAGCAGACCCAGGGTAACCAGCGCCGCACCCAGCATAAAGGACAGGTTAAGCCGGTCAAAATGGAAAGTGAGCCGCAGGGGTAAATCAGCCATCCAGGCAGGCACGCCCCCCACAAGCAAACAAAACATACCGATCCACAGCGGTTGCGGGAACCACGAACGTTGATCTTCATCCATTCCTTGCCGGCGAGTAAGCCAGGCAACCCCCAGCACACTCACCGCTCCGGCTGCAACCACCCCCCAGAAGACGCGCATCAGGTTGGGAGTTAACTCTTCGTGGGTTGGAATGTGAAAAGCATTCTGCCACACCTGCACGGTGGTGAACCAGGCGTCATGAACCACTCTTCCGGCCAGATGAGTCAACGCCCGGAGTGGGTCAGCCTGGATCATATCCAGCAGAACCGTGTCATAAACGGCGGAGTGGAAGAAAAACAAGCGCCAGAGGCTTACCCCCAGGAAGTTGACCATCCCGGGCAACCAGGCAAGGAAAGTCTGCTTGAAGCGAGAGGAAGATGATCCAAACGGAAGCCTGCCGCCGTCGCCCAGAACCACCCAGATCAGCAAGGGGCGCACCAGTTCCAGGAAGAACCAGTATTCCATGCACAGCAAATTCATCAGCCCGAGGGCCCAGGCCAGCCCCGAAGAAAGCCAGAAACGCCGCGGATGCCGCAGAGCATCTACCGTGAGCGCGAGTGAGGCCAAGAATGCCGAGAGGACGATCATGAAATGGCTGTACACCAGCGAGATGAACTGCTGGCTGAACCCCGGATAGACCAGCACAAACGCTGCCGTCCAGAGGGCAAAATCGCGGCGGCGCGGCCAGACAAGCCGTAAAAGCCACCAGAGCGCCAGCCCACTCACCCAGCGCCAGAAGATGGCAAACGCCTGCCAGGCCACCACATGCGTGCCCAGAAGCGGGGTGGTTATGCGGTAAAGCAAGCCCCAGATTGGCCGGTTGGTCGAAAAGTATCGCGCCAGCCCCTCACTGCCGTATGTGCGGGCAATCCAGCCGATGGGAAAGTCATCCCAGTACCAGCCCATACGCCAGGCCCACAGAGCATAAGCCAGCACGCACAACCCGAGTAGAAATGCGGGGGGCAGCAGGGGGCGCAGGCGTTTCATGCTTCGGCGGTGTCCTCCCGGGCAGGAACAGCTTTACGAATAATATACACGGGCCGCCGCTTGACTTCCTGAAAGATATACCCGATATAAATACCGATAAAACCGAGCAGGATCATCAGAATGCCGCTGACCACCAGAATCACAAACATAAGCGAGCTCCATCCAGGCTCCAGCTGGGCGCGTTGCCCGCTGAACCAGAGGCTGAGCACATACACCATCTCCACCAGCGCCAGAAAGAGCATCAACCCTCCCATGGAAAGGCCAATGTACAGCGGCACCAGCGAAAAAGAGAAGATGGCATCCCGCGCCAGGCGAAGCATTTTCTTCAGTGTGTACTTCGATTTCCCCGCAATCCGCTGCGGAGGCTGGTAAGGGAGGATCACCGTGCGAAAACCGATCCACGAAACCATTCCCCGTAGAAAACGGTGATATTCACGCATCCCCCGCAGAGCATCCAGGGCAGGGCGCGCCAGGAGGCGGAAGTCGGCCCCTCCGGGAAGAACCCGGGTCTCTCCGATGCGGTTGATCAGCCGGTAAAACTGGGCCGAAGTCCAGCGTTTAAATCCCGATTCATCCTCCGTATCCGCGCGCTGGGTAAGCACCACCTCATACCCGGCTTCTGCCAGCCGGAGCATTTCGGGGATCAGGGCGGGCGGGTGCTGGCCATCTCCATCCAGGCTGATAACATAATCCCCCTCAGCGGCATCCAGCCCGGCGCTCAGAGCAGCCTGGTGACCAAAATTGCGGCTCAACTCCAGCGTGCACACCCGCCGGTCGGCCTGCTGAATTTCTTTCAGGCGCTCAGCGGTGCCATCGGTGGAGCCATCGTTGACGTAATAGATCCGAAAACGATAAGGCAACCCGTCGATCTGCTCGCAGAGAAGGCGGTGAAACGCAGGCAATGCCTCCTCTTCGTTATATACAGGTACAACGATACCCACAAGAGGAACTTCGTGGAGACGCGTTGGTTCGGACAAGGGTGAACTCACAAGGACTTCCGATTTTCTCCAAGTATAACGCAAAATCATCATTGAACGGGTCATCCCCCTGGCCTCTGAGAGAGTCCCTCGCTTTCCTTCTGAGCATTGACCAGTTAAGGTAGAATAAAACCGGTTACTGGAGGTGCCATAACATGTCGCTTCAAATCGGCCAGATGGCCCCTGATTTCTCCCTTCCTTCCCACCTGGGTAAAAACGTTCGTCTGCAAGACTTACGCGGCCGCAATGTGGTGCTGGCGTTCTTTCCACTCGCCTGGACGCCTATATGAACCAGCCAGATCCCATCGTATGAAGCCGAAATGGCCTCATTCGTGGGATTGAATACCCAGGTTCTGGGTATAAGTGTAGACCATGTGCCCTGCCTGAAGGCCTGGGCCGATCACCTTGGCGGAATCAGCTACCCTCTGTGTTCTGACTTCTGGCCCCATGGTGAGGTGGCCCGCTGTTACGGCGTATTACGCCCCGATGGATGTTCCGAACGCGCCCTGTTTGTCATCGACCGTGAGGGTATCCTCCGTTATATCGACATCCATGATTTCAACCAGCAGCCCGATAACGATGAACTGCGAGCTGTGCTCCGACAGATTGACCCCGAAGCCGCGCTCCGGTATGATTCCCGGCCCGCGCAAGAAGAGCCCCCTCTTCCCCATGAAGGTGTCGTCATGTATTGCACCCCGTGGTGCGATGACTGTAAACGGGCGCGTTCCTGGCTCCGGCAGCTGGGAATTTCATACACAGAAGTAGACATCAGCCGCAGTCAGCGCGGCGCCGCACAGGTGCGTAGCTGGGCTAACGGCAACCTCACCACCCCGACCTTTGAGATTCACGGAAGGGTGATCGTCGATTTCGACATCGACCAGTTGAAACAGGCCCTCAACCTGGCCTGAATTTCCCGAATCAAAAACCGGTGGTAAACAACCACCGGTTTTTGAATGACCTTACTCGCGCCAGTCGCTCGCCGCGTCGATGGCTTTCACATCCTCTTCGCTCAACTTCACCTCCAGGCTGCCCAGAATATCCTTCAGCTGTGCAACGTTGTTGGCGCCGATGATCGGCGAGGTAATGGCCGGACGCTGGAGCATCCAGGCCAGCGCCACCTGAGTCACTGTGGCTCCGTGTCGCTTGCCGATCTGGTCGAGCAGTTCAATCAGATCAAAATTTTTCTCGGTAAAGTAACGCTTCAGACCCTCAGCACGGGCGCTTTCGGCAATTTGCCCGCGGCGGTACTTCCCGGTGAGGAAGCCACCCTGCAAGGGGCTGTACGGAATCACCCCGATACCCTGATCGAGGCAGACGGCTTCCAGTTCACGCTCAAAATCTGCCCGCCGCACCAGGCTGTAGGGTGGTTGCAGACTGATAAATCGGTTGAGATTGTATTTATCGCTGATCCACATCGCCTTAACCAGCCGCCAGGCCGGTTCATTGGAACAACCAATGTAACGCACTTTACCCGCCTTCACCAGATCATCCAGAGCACGCAGTGTCTCTTCCTGAGGGGTGTCGTAATGGGGCCAGTGCGTCTGGTAGAGGTCGATGTAGTCGGTCTGCAAACGGCGCAGGCTGTCGTCGATGGCTTTCATCACGTGCCCCCGGCTGAGCCCATCACCGTTGGGGCCGGGCCACATGCGCCCATTGAACTTGGTAGCCACCACCATCAAATGCCGGTTGCCGCGGGCTTTCATCCAGCGTCCGATGATCTCTTCGCTCACCCCGCCAGGGTTGCCCTCCACCCAGGCCGAGTAGACATCTGCAGTATCGATGAAATTCCCACCGGCCTCCACATAGGCATCCATCACCTCAAACGCGGCCTTTTCATCCGCCGTCCAGCCAAACTGCATTGTGCCCAGGCAAATCCGGGCCACCTTCAGACCTGAGTTGCCCAGTCTTCGATATTCCATGACTTCCTCCTTTGTGATTGGGTTGCGCCACAATATTACCCTAATTCAATCCAATTTGGCAAGTTAGCTCTGCCAGGACGGCCCCCTGATGCAGATAAAGATCACCCGCCCGGAGCAACCGCCCCCACCGCCATAAAAAAGAAAATCATCACATCCTGTAAAAAATGAATAAACCACGCCCAGAAAAACCCCCGCGTTTCAAGCATGGCTTTGCCAAGTATCCAGCCCAGAAAGCTGGCCATTACCACGCCAATCATGCCGTACGGCACCCCAAAATAATGCCCGAGACCAAAGAAAATGGCGGTGATCCATAACGCCTGGTGTGATCCCACCGCCTGCTCTAAACCCGCCAGAAGGGAAGCCCGATACGTCATTTCTTCACTAAAAGCATTCATGGCCGCGAGTAGAAGCACCACCGGCAACCAGGGTAACGCCTGAATCAGTGCCAATGCCTGCGGGCGCCCCGCCAGATAGAGAAAGAGGAGGGTTCCCAGGCTGATGTACACTGCAAACTGTCCACCAAAGCGAGTCCATGGCTCTGGTTTAGCAAAACCCAGCCAGCGCACCGGTTGAATGGGCGCGCTCAGATCACCCTGCACCAGGAAAAACGCCTCCCGCCGGTAGTGCAAAACCCGCAACACCCCGATCATGCCAAACGATACCAGCAACCGGCCCAGCTGAATCCCCAGCATGGACACCACAAAGGGAGCATCTGCCCCCCCAAACCATCTCTGCCATGTCGTGGAACCGGTTACAAGAGACACACCCGCTTCAATCAGGTAGATACTTGCCAGGATCAGGAAAAAAGGCCGCAGGGAGGTGAGCCATGGCCAGAACCACGAAGCCAGCCCCAGAAGAAGTAAAAAAGCCACCTTTGCCCAGAACAACCAGGAGGGTGAACGATGAACCACTTCATGGAATAAAATATTGGGGAGCATGCTAACGAGCAGCATCACTGTCCAGGCTACCGCCTGAGGCATGCGCCCGTTCATCGGCTTTGCAAAGGCCACCGCTTTCTTTTCCATTCTCCCTCCTGATAATACCCCTCTGGAGGCCAGGGAAAAACAGTGATCGTTCCAGTATTGGTAAA
>AMZC01001787.1_pt1 | contig 12597 bp, 10 predicted proteins | sample 948551 | NCBI WGS metagenome assembly AMZC01 (sample SAMN01120625, study PRJNA171369) | bioreactor sludge metagenome | biome: sludge; isolation source: anaerobic thermophilic cellulolytic sludge from lab reactor | place: China: Hong Kong, Shek Wu Hui wastewater treatment plant | collected... | reverse complement strand
ATACCGCGCCCATCAGCTTTCCATGGATCGGGATGTGGCGCTCAAGGTCCTGCCTCCCGAACTGCTGAACCAGGCTACCTCGCTGGATCGCTTCAAGCGCGAAGCGAGCATTGTCGCCCGCCTGGAGCATCGCGCCATCGTACCGGTGCATGACTACGGTGAATACCAGGGCATTCCCTATCTGGTGATGCGCTATATGGAAGGCGGCTCGGTGGACGACATGCTGGCCGCCGGCCCCATTCCACCAGAGCGCGCCCTGCAGATCGCCCTGCAGATCGCGCCCGCGCTCGACTACGCGCATCGCCAGGGTGTGCTGCACCGCGACCTGAAGCCCAGCAACATCCTGCTCGATGCCAACGGTGACGCCTACCTGACCGACTTTGGCATTGCCCGGTTGATGGGGCACCACACCGAACCATTGACCACTACCGGCGTGGTGGGAACGCCTTCATACATGTCACCGGAGCAGGCACAGGGACACGAACTCGACGGGCGCTCGGATGTCTACGCGCTGGGAGTGGTGTTGTTCGAGATGTTGACCGGCGTGCGCCCCTTTGAGGGGGAAACACCATATAGTGTGGCGGTCAAACACGTCACCGAGCCGCCGCCTTCGCCCTGCGCGATCAATCCCGCCCTGTCGCGTGCGGTGGAAAATGTGCTGTTCAAGGCGCTGGAGAAGAAGCCGGAAAATCGTTATCAGACGGCCACGGCGCTGGCCGAAGCCCTCAAGCACGCCATCGAACAGGCGAGCGGTAGTCACGGTGTGTCAGCCACGATGGTGGAAACCGAGCCATCATTGACAGAGCGTCTGCGGGCAAGCGCAGAACGCCGCCGCCTGGATACGTCGCGCGTCCTGTTGCGCCGCCCCGATGCGGGCGTGGCGGTCAGCCAGGCTCCGGCCCATGTGTCGCGGTCGCTGGGCGCGGTCCCCGTCGGCGTGCGGCGTCGGCGGCGTGGGGGACGGCCCGGCGGTTGGTTCACCTGGGTGACGGCTGGCTTGCTTCTCACCGGCGTCGCGCTCGCCCTGTTGGTGGGCGGCCTGTATATCCTGATGAACGATTCGGCGGGCGGCGCTACCTCGCCCAATTACGCGGCAACGGCCATCTTCAAGCTCACCGCGACCAAAGAGGCGCTGCTCCAGCCGACCCTGCCTGTGACCGATAGTCCGGACGGGATCACCCCGTCGCCTTTGCCCACCAATACCCCTCGTCCGCTTCAGACTCCTGAGGTGGACGATGCCCTGCAACAAAGCGGGGCCTCACCCCCAACCGGATGAGACCCCGTCCCGTGCGCAATTCAGCGGAGTCTACCAGCCACGCTTCTTGGCCGCGGCCATCTTGATTGCTCCCAGTAACCGCACCAGCCCTTCGGAGACGCTGCCTTCGGGCAGGTGGAAGCGCACCACACGACGTTTCTTGGCCAGCAAGGCTTCCAGGTCGCCCTGCGCCTGAGCACGTTTGAGCAACATGAAGTCGTAGGGTTCGCCGGGGATGGGAATCTGCTCGTTGTTCTCGACCGTGATCTGGATGAACACGCCGTTGTTCGGGCCGCCCTTGTGCAATTGACCCGTGGAATGCAAGAAGCGCGGCCCATAGCCGAGCGTGACGGCACGGGTGGTGGCGTGACGCAGCTCCTGGCGGATGGCTTCCAGCAACTGGGTGTGACGCGGGGTCGGAGCCAGATAGGCCATCAGCGCGATGTAGTCCCCCGACTGCGCCCGGCTCATGTGCGCCAGCAGCATGTTCACCAGTTCCCCGTAGTCGTAACGACGCTGCCGGACGATGCGACGCAGAGTCTCGGCGGTCTTGCGGTCGGCGTAGAGCTTGAGGCCGTTTTCCTCCAGCAGGGGCGCTTCTTCCGGCAAAGTGCCGTGCTCGGCGATGTAGTCCAGCAGGCGCTTGGTGTTGGCCTTGCTCTCCTGCACGTTGGGCTGGTCGAAGGGATTGATCTGCAGCAAGTGTCCGGCGATGGCTGTGGCCAGTTCCCAGCGGAAGAATTCGCCCCCCAGATCGTAGGCATCGTGCAGATTCAGGGTGAGCACCGGGTGACCGGCGATCTTCAGGTCTTCGACGAGCTGATCCAGGGGGGCAGGCGGCCCGTCCAGCCGCAGATAGACGAAGAAGCGGTCGTCGTCAAAGTCACGCGGGTCTTCGGGCACCACTCCGGCCACGGGCACGATGCCCTTGTTCTCTTTGCCGGTGCTCTCAGCGATCAGTTGTTCCGCCCACAGCCCGAAGCTGCTGATCTGCGGCGAGGCCACCAGGCACACCTTGTCACGGCGCTGCTGGGCCAGGTAACCCATGGCCGCACCCAGCCAGACAGCCGGGTTGCTGTTCGTGGGTACGTTGCGCGCACAGGCCGAAGCCATGTTGCGGGCGCTGCTCAGCAGGCGATCCAGGTCCAGCCCCATCACGGCGGCGGGCACCAACCCGAAGTAGCTCAGCACGCTATAGCGTCCGCCGATGTCGGGCGGGTTGAGGAACAGGTACTTGAACTTCCTGTCGAGCGCGATCTTTTCCAGGGGCGAACCGGCGTCGGTAATGGCGCAGAACTGCTCGCCGGCGCGCTCGCCCTGCCGCGCCTCGACCAGGCTGTAGAAATACTTGTACAGCGAGATGGTTTCTGTGGTGCTGCCGGATTTGGTGGAAACAATGAACAGCGTGTGGTCCAGATCAATGGCCTGGCTGGCCAGGGCAATGGCTTGAGGGTCGGTGGTATCCAGCACGATCAGGTCGGGGTACCCTTCCAGGACACCGAACGTCTGACGCATGACTTCGGCGGCCAGGCTGCTGCCGCCCATGCCCAACAGCAGCGCGTGACTGTAGCCGCGGGCGCGGACTTCGTCGCGCAGGCGGTACACTGGCTCGAAGAACTCCTCTTCCGCATCGATCACGTCGAGCCAGCCCAAACGCGAACTGATCACCGCCTGATGGCTGGCTTCTTCCTTCCAGACCGATGGGTCTTTGTCCCAGATGCGGCGGACGATCTTCTGTCGGTCGAGATGCGCGATCACCTCGCGCAGATCGTCTTCGTAAGCGTCGGCATCCAGGCGTTGACGTTTGATCACGCCGGTCAGCAAGACCTGTTTCTTGCCCTCGATGGCCTCCAGCAGACGACGGAAGTCGTTGGCGAAGGCTTCCACCCCGTCGCCCTGCAGTTGCTGGACGATCTTGTCCATGCGCACGCCGACTTCGGCCAGCTTGACCATCACGTCGCGGGCCTCGTCCAATCCCTCTTCCAGTGTCAGCGCAACCGTGCCATGATCGCGGAAGGCGGCGATCGTCTGGGGCGGCAGGGTGTTGACGGTGTGCGGGCCGATGAGCGTGTCCACGTAATAGGTATCAGGATAGTTGGGGTTCTTCGTGCTGGTGCTGGCCCACAGCGGACGCTGGACACGCGCGCCATGCTCGCGCAGCCGGGCGAAGCGCTCGCTTTCGAAGATTTCCTTGAAGTGCGCATAGGCCAGTTTGGCGCTGGCGATGGCGGCCTTGCCCAGCAGGTTGCGGTTGGTCTGGACGTAGTCGAAGCCGCCGCGCAGCCGCCCGGCGCGGATATTGTTCTCCAGGATGTTGTCTACCACCGTATCAATGCGGCTGATGAAGAAACTGGCCACCGACGCCACGTGAGAGATGTCTTCGCCGGCCTCCAGGCGACGCTCCAGACCGCGGATGTAGCGCTGCGCTACCTCAATGTAGTTGGGGACGGAAAACAGCAACGTCACGTTGACGTTCACCCCTGCCGCGATGGCTTCCTCGATGGCAGGCAGACCCTGGGGCGTGCCGGGGATTTTGATCATCACGTTGGGACGGTTGACGGCCTGGAACAGGCGCCTGGCTTCGCTGAGCGTCTGCTGTGTGTCGTAGGCCAGGAAGGGCGATACCTCCAGGCTGACGTACCCGTCTTCACCCTGGGTGCGTTCATAGACCGGGCGCAGCACGTCGGCGGCGGCCTGAATGTCGGCAATGGCGAGCGCCTCGTAGATTTCCAGTACGTCGCGGTCGAGCAGGGCTGAGATCGCTTCGTCGTATTCCTCGCTGTCGCCGATGGCTTTGGCAAAGATGGTGGGGTTGGATGTCATGCCCATGATGCCGTCGGCGACCAATCGTTCAAGCTCGCCAGAGGTGATCAGGCTGCGCTTGATGTAATCCATCCAGATACTTTGCCCGCACTTCTGTACTTCGATCAAAGGGTTAGCCATGCATCATGCCTCCTCAAAACAGACCAAACCGGAGTGTACCCCCAGGCACAGCCAGGTACTCTTTCCGGTTGATCGGAAGAAAACGCTAACGGTGGGATCGGTTGCTTTCCAGGGCGCGCACTTTTTCGTGGCGGCGCACGAAACGTTCTGTCTGGGCCTGAAACTGCGCACCAAGAAAGGCCTCGACCAGCTCCTGTGCCAGAGCCGGGCCAATGACGCGGCTGCCCAGGCACAGCACATTCATATTATCGTGTTCCACGCCCTGATGAGCCGAATAGGTATCGTGACACAGGGCCGCGTAGATGCCGGGTATCTTGTTGGCGGCGATGCTTGCGCCGACACCGCTGCCGCAGACCACGATGCCGCGCTCGGCAGCGCCAGCCAATATCTGGCGGGCCACGGCCTCGGCATAATCCGAATAGTCTTTGGGTTCGTCGGCATTGTCTGTGCCGACATCAATGACGGTGTGTCCGCTTTGTTCCAGGTAGCGTACCAGCGCGGCCTTGAGCGGAAAACCGGCGTGATCAGCTCCGATGGCGATCTTCATGAGATGGCTCTACTTCCTTCCCTGCGTTCGGCGCTCAAACACCTTGATTATAACGCGGTGCGGGCGAAAAAAGACAACGGCCCTGCCTGTTGCAGCAGGGCCGTGTGAAAGGCCAGCAGAGCGGTCTAGCCGGGGGCCAGGGTGGGCGTTGGGCCGCTGACCGTGGGCGTACTGGTGGGCGGTAGCGGCTGTGTCGGCGCGGGCGGCAGGGTGGGCGCGCCTCCGCCGGGTTCGGACTGTCCGCTCGCCCCGCCCGCCGGTGCAACAGGCTCTGTGGGCAGGACATCGGCCACGCAGCGGAAGCCAATGGCTGCGGTGGGGCTGCCCGGTGGCCGACTCATGCGGTGCACCGCCCGCAGGAAGAGCGGGATGGTATCCCAACTGCCGCCGCGGTGGACCTTCTCAGTACCGGCGATCGGTCCCTTGGGGTTGGGTTCGGGCGCGTTGAGCTTCTCGGTGTAGTAGGTCGCCGAGTACCAGTCATACACCCATTCTGAGACGTTGCCTGCCATGTTGTAGATGCCATAGGGGCTGATGCCGTTGGGATAGCTGGTCACCGGCACGGTGCTCGCGGGTTGGATGATCGAGGACATGGCGCGCTGTCCGTCGAACTCGAAGCCCCAGGGGTAGATCAGGTTCTGCGGGCCACGCGCGGCGCGTTCCCATTCGGCTTCGGTGGGCAGGCGGCGGTTGAGCGCATTGCAGTATTCGACTGCGCCCCACCACGTCACATAGATCACGGGATGCTGGGCCAGAATCTCGTTGCGGGCCGTGTAGGTGGTGCCATCGAAACTGATGTAGCTGTTCTCCTGCTCCTGCATCGTCTGCACGCATGGTTGACCCTGGCAGCCTGTCTTGTGGCTGTTGGGGCCTTTCCAGTTGAGGAAGGTCACGTACTGCGCCACGCTCACTTCGTAGATTTCCATGTCGAAGCTATCTACGGTGGTTTGATGGGGCGGTGTGGAGTCCGAGACCCAGCTAAAGTCCTCGCACGTCTTGCCGTAGACGGCGCATTCCTGCATGGCCTGCGTGGCCTCCTCGACGGTGGTGCCCATCATGAACGTGCCACCGGTCACGCGCACCATATCGGTCTTGATGGCGTCCAGTTCCGGCGGGATGGCCGGGGCCTGGGGCAGGCCCAAGGCAGGCGCTTCCTGGCCGGGCGGGGGCGTGCCTACGACAGGCGTGTCCAGGGCAGCCGCCGCGGCAGCTTCCGCAGGAGTCTGAGTGGCTATAGTGCGGGCCATTGCTGCATCGGCCTGAGGGGTAGAGGTGGTGTCGCTGCTCAATTCAGCGCCGGGCAGGGGCGAAGGGGTAGGGCTGAATACGACGGGCGTGTCGCTCGTTGGAGTCGAAGACGCCTCAGGCATGCCCTCGCCAGGGGTCAGCGAGACTTCGGGAGTTTCCATAGCCCCTTGCGTAGCTGCCTGTTGCGTCTGCTGCAGAGCGTTCTGCAGCGCCACCTCCGTCTCGTTGGGCATGATCTGCACCTGTGGGGTGGCGGTGCCTTCTTCCAGAATGGGGAACGACAGCGCTCCTATCGCGTAGGCTCCCATGCATAGCACGGCTGAGAAGCCTATCCCCAGCACCAGCCCAATCAACAGCCATTGCCAGCCGGCATCGCTGGTGCGTCGTCTGAGACTGCCGTAGTCTGATTTCATAGAGAACGGCTCCTTGACTCGTTTCCTCTGGCAGACTGGCCGGAGCCAGCCGCCGCGCCTTTCAAATATACCGCTCCCAGGCGGGCGCACCAAACGCTTGACCTACGCTTCTTCACTGTTTCTCACCGAGTTCTCATCCTCAGCCATGCTGCCCTGCAACAACCGCCGGTAGGTCGCCTGCAAGGTCAGCGCATCAGCGACGTGGAACGGTTCCGGCGCTTCGACGCCGATGGTGCCCTGCACCCCGCGATCAATCAGCGCCTGCAACAGTTCCCGATAGCGCAAATCGGCTTCGTTGAGAGGTAAGTGCTGCCGCTCGCCCCGCGGACCATAGGCGATGCCGGACAGATGCGCGTGAAACTGATGCAGCCCGCGCTGGCCCAGCGCCGCCTCGACGGCGTCCAGAATGCTCATGAATTCCTCGTAGCTGTTGAACCGACCGGTGCGGGCGTGCAGGTGCGCGAAATCTATACAGGGCAACACGCCGGGAATATCGCGGCTCAGTTGCAGCACCTCGTCGAGTGAGCCAAACATGGCGGGTTTGCCCATCGTCTCCGGTCGCAGGGTTACCTCTACACCTTCCGCGTCAAGGATGGCTCGCAGTTCCCGCAACTTTTGGGCGACGCGCTCGTAAACCTGTGCAGGAGGTTGGTCGTGATAGGAGCCAGGGTGAAAGACGATGTCGCGCGCACCGGCCAGATAGCCCTTGCGAGCAGCGGCCAGCAACCGCTCGTCGCTCTTGCGCATGAGTTCGGGCGTCTGACTGTTCAGGTTGATATAGTAGGGGGCGTGAATGCTGAGCGTGAGCCGGTGCTCCTGCGCCGCGGCCTTGATAGCCGCGCAGGTGTCGTCGGAGACGCGCACGCTCTGCACCCAGGCGATTTCCAGATGATCCAGGCCGAGCAGTCGCGAGTAGGCGACGGCGGCGGGCGTGCCCGGCTGAGGTGTCGTCGAGGGGCTGCCGACTGTGCCGAAACGCAGCGCTTCAGGAGTCGTTGAGGAGTCTGGCATCGGGCCTATCCTTTCCATCCCTTGAGGGGACCTTTGAACGAGAGCGGGCGATGAAAGCGAATGTTGCAGCACGCCGCAGACAACGCGATCTGGCGCTGGCACTGGCGGCGTTCATGGTAGCGCTAATCTGCTGGCAGGTCGAGGGTCTTTACTGGCTCATGCTGCCCTTTCGCCTGTTCGTGACGATGATCCACGAACTGGGGCATGGTCTGGCGGCGGAACTGACGGGCGGCGATTTCCTGCGTTTCGAAGTGACGCGAGGCGGTGCGGGGCTGGCCTATACCCGTGGAGGGATGCCCTTTGTGGTCATTCAGGCCGGTTACCTGGGCGCAGCGCTCTTTGGCGCGGGCCTGCTGGTGTTGACACACCGGGTGCAGCAGCCAGGGCGTGTGGCGGTGGGGCTGGGCATCTTCCTGGGGATACTCAGCCTGGGATATGCCGGACTGCGCCCGGCGGACCTGTCGGCACTGCAGCTTGCCCTGGTCGGTGCGGTGGGGCTGCTGGCGGTCTACCTGATCCTCACCCGCGAAACTGACCGCGGGCGGCTGGCCGGGGCTGGCCTGGCAGCGCTGGCCGGAATGATGTTCGCCCGTTTCGCCGGCGACGGCTCGCTGTTGACGCTCCTGGTAGGGCTGGGCAGCGCGCTGGCGCTGGTGGCACTGGGCCTGCGGGCGCGGCGCGACGTAGTGTTGCTCGTGCTGAGCTTCCTGGCTTTCCTGACCGGTCTGCAGGCCATCAGCGATGCCTGGGTGTTGCTGCGCATCGTCACCATGCCCGGCACTCTGCTGCCGCTCAACGATGCCAGTGCGATGGCCGAGCAGGTGGGCGGACCGGCGGCGGGCTGGGCGTTGCTGTGGATGATCGCCGATGCAGCGATCATGGGCGCGGCAGTGCTCTACACCTTCAGGCGTTGACGCTGTACCTCTCATGGCGGGGGAAATGTGTTCCCGTTCTCTGGCGCGTCTTCGCCATCGGGGGGAGGGGGTGGGCCGAACAGGGCGTAGACCAGCACGCCCGATGATGCAAGCAGAATTCCACCGATGAAGACAATTGCCTGCAGCCGGCCCAGGAAAGGGCGCGTTGAGGGGGTGGAAGGATGGCTGCCGAAGCCCAGCACATCGGCCAGACCGGCGGCTCCGGCGATCAGCAGGCCGGTGAGCGTCAGGCGGACGCCGATCTCCTGGGCCAGGGTCGCGGGTTGCCCGTCGTAGAACGCCTTCTTCACGAAGAAAAAGGCGCTGGCAAACAGGATGCTAAAACCCAGCAGGATGACCAGCACCTGCAACACCCCTACGCCTGCTGCAGCTTCCAGGCCCACAATGCCTGGGAACAGGCCGATGAGGGTGATGACAATCCCCAGCGCGCCGACGGTGATGCTGATCTCGCTATAGCGTTGCATGACCCCTCGCCGTCAGGCCGGCAACCCGGCCCGCAGGATGCGCAAGAAATTCCCGCCCAGGATCGCCCCGACATCGGCGGGTGTGTAGCCGCACGCCGCCAGCGCCTGACCGATGGCCCATAGATCGGCGGATGTCTCGAACTCAGCGGGCGTCGAAGCCGCGCCGAAACTGCCGTCGAAGTCACTGCCGATACCCACGTGACGGGCGCTGCCGGTGATCTGACAGACGTGATCGATCGCGGCGATCACGTGATCCATGCTGGCCGCGTCTTTACGCTCGCCGGGACGCCAGTCGGGCAGCAGGAACAGATTGTACGGCATGATCCCGACCGCGCCGTCGCGCTCGGCAATGCGGCGGATCAGGTCGTCGGACAGGTTGCGGTCGGGGCGGTCGGGCCGGAAGCGCAGCGGGTTGGCATGGCTGGCGAAGAGCGGGCCGTCATAGCGATCGAGCGCTTCCAGGCACGCTTCGGGGGCCATATGCGCCAGGTCGAGCACCATATGCAGGTCGGCCATGACTTCCAGCAAGGCGCGGCCCAGGTCAGTCAATGGGCCGGGCGCTTTGGTGCCTCCGCTGTAGCGCGTCTGTGTCCAGGCCGGGCCGACGACGCGCAGCCCTTCGGCGTACCATTCTTCGAGCTGCGCTGGTTCCAGGATGGGATCGGCCCCTTCCATGCCGATGATCAGCCCCAGACGGTGCTCGGTCACGTCATTGCTGTCACGCCAGGTGTCAAGCACAGCATTCAGGTCGGCCTGGGTCAGGATCAGGCACAGGCGCGGGTCTTCTTCGGCCAGGCGGTGATAGTAGGCAAGCTGCTGTTTGCCCCAACGATGAGCTTCTTCGGGAGAGGTGTAGAGGACCTGCTCGTCGGGATACGTCTTGCTCCAGGCAGGGGCTACGAAGATGGAGGCGCAAACCACTGCCACACGCCCCACCAGCAGTTCCGGCAGGCCGACCATGCTGTGTCCGTAGCGCTGCAGGAAGACAGGATCAGTCTCCTGGCGGCGGCGTGCCCAGGCGCTCTGCCGGAAATCGCGGCGGTTGTTGAAGTAATTCCAGGCGATGTCCAGATGCCCGTCCACAATGATAGGTGTCGTCAGGTCGGTCATGGCGCGGTGCTGTCATCTCCTTGTGGCGAAACCAGTGCGTCCAGCTCGCGATAATCCTGAACTTTTTGTCCGTTGATGAAGAAGCTGGGAGTGCCAGTCAATCCGCGGCGCGTGAATTCCTGGCGGGCCTGTTCCAGCACAAGCTGCACACCATCGCTCTTCAGGCAGGCATCGAAAGCGTCCATATCCAGGCCCAGCGCCTGCGCTCCCTTACGAAGGCGGCGCGTGTCGAACGTCGAGGTGAGGAAGCGTCGTTGCCAGTCGAACAGCACATCGGTCATCGTCCAGAACTGCCCCTGTTCGCCGGCGCAGAGTGCCGCCTTCGCGGCGTCGCCGGCCCCCCAGCCAATGTTCGAGATGGGGATGAAGACAAACTGCACTCGCCCGGCGGTGATGGCATCCAGCAGCGTGACGAAGCGCCCTTCGTGGAACTCGCGGCAATGGGGGCAGGCGTAACTGGAGAACTCCTCGATCAGCACCGGCGCGTCGGCGCGACCCAGCCGCGGAAAACCTTGTGCGGTGTAGCCCTGTTCCAGCCCCTGATAATGGCTCCCCGCGCCCGCCGGAATGGGTGCGTCCAGGGGACGCAGCAGGTAGTAGAGCGCCACGGCTCCGATCACCATCAGCAGCAGCCCAGACACGATCAGCCAGCCGCGCAGGCGGACGTTCGTGGCAAGGGGCGACGGGCGCTTGTGCGGGAGTGTGGTCTGTGGCATCAGCGGCTATCCTTCGCGGCGCAGGGCCTCACATCCAGCGGCGCACGAGTTGCGGCAGTTCGGGCAGGGTGCGGACGGTTGCGTCGGGCGTCACCTCCAGACCGTCCGGCAACCAGCGGTGAGGCTGTTCGATCCACACAGCCCGCAACCCTGCGCCCTGCGCGCCCCACACGTCGAAATACAGCGTATCGCCCACATAGACTGCTTCGTCCGGCGTCAGTCCGAGCGCTTCCAGACCCAGCGCGAATATCTGTTCCCCCGGCTTCCAGGCGGACACGTCGGCGGAGAATACCAGATGCTCCAGGTGCGGCAACAGGGCGAAGCGTTCCAGGTCAGCGACGTGATAGCGCCCTGGCCAGTGCGTGTTGGAGATCAGACCAACGCGCAATCCCTGCTCGCGCAGGGCGGCCAGCGTTTCGGCTGCGCCGTCCAGCGGTCGCACGTGAGCCTGAATGGCAGACATATACGCATGGGCAGCGCGCTGAATCAGGGGCGGGGGCAGGTCAGGGACGTTCCACCGGGCGACCATCTGCTCGATCTGCTGCTCGATGCGGAAATTTCGCACCTGTCGGCCCTGCGCCACGATGGCTGCCCATATCTCGCGGGCGTGATGCCATGCCTGAGCCAACGCCTGCTCCTGAGGAGGCAGGTCATAACCGGCTTCCTGCAACAAAGCATAAACGCCCGACGCGCCAATCTTCTCGGTATCTTCCCAGTTGGCTCCGGGAGCGCTGTAGTGAAGCAACGTGCCACCCATGTCGAACAGTACGCCCCGTACTGGCATGTCGTTCTCCTCTCTGTTCCTCAAGAGCGCAGATAGTGGGCCAGCAGGTGAGCACAGTGCAGAATGCTGTCCTGGTGCGTGCGCTCATAGGCGTGCGAAGCATCTACACCCGGCCCGATCAGCGCGACCTGAGCCTGACCGCCGCTGAACCAGTACGCTTCGCCGTCGGAACTGTAGTACGGATACACGTCCACTTTGTGGGGGATGTCCGCCTGACGGGCCAGCGCACATAGCCTTTGCGTCAGACCGACGTGATACGGCCCGCGCGCATCTTTGGCGCAAATGCCCACGCTGAACTCATCGGAATTCTGGCCCTCTCCCACGGCGGCCATGTCTACGGCGACGAGTTCGTGCAGGTCGGTGGGGAATCCGGCAGCGCCGCCGTGCCCGGCCTCTTCATAAGTGGCGATGAGCACAGTGACGGTCTGCGACGGGCGCAACCCGGCCTGACGCAGTCCCAGGAAGGCTCCGTAGATAGCCGCTACGCCCGCCTTGTCGTCCAGGTGACGCGAGCGGATGAAGCCTGTGTCGGTCAGCTCGACGCGCGGGTCAATGGAGACGAAGTCGCCTACTTCGATGCCCAAAGCCCGCGTGTCCGCGGCGCTCTGGACGCGGGCGTCGAGGCGCACTTCCATGGTCTCCTCGGTGCGCTTCTCCTCGCTGCCTTTGCGGCTGATGTGAACGCTGGCATGCAGGGGCACGACGGTGCCGCGGTAGCGTTGTCCGCCCGCCGTGTGAACGGTCACTCCCTCGAACTCCACCGCGTTCCACATGAAGTGCCCGATCTGCGTCAGCTTCAGGCGCCCGTTGGACTTGATCTCTTTGACCATCAGGCCGAGCGTGTCCACGTGAGCGGTCAGGCCACGCGGCGCATCGTGCCGCTCGCCGGGCCAGCGAATGATCAGCGCGCCCTTAAGCGTGTGCTCAAAGGTCAGATCGGGGATGTCCAGGGCGGCGAAGGCTCGCTCGACGCAGGCGATCGCTGCTGCACAGTAACCGGTAGGGCTTGGTGTGTTCAGCAACTCGACGAGAAAATCGAGGACGCGCGATGAGTCGGGACGCAGGTCTGACATAAGGCTCTTCCGCAGGGACGTGACCGGGTAACCGCAGCGAAGTATAACCCGTCGCACGCAAGCTGACGAACGTTTAGCGCACGGCGATGGTCGCCAGC
>AMZC01001799.1_pt1 | contig 12633 bp, 13 predicted proteins | sample 948551 | NCBI WGS metagenome assembly AMZC01 (sample SAMN01120625, study PRJNA171369) | bioreactor sludge metagenome | biome: sludge; isolation source: anaerobic thermophilic cellulolytic sludge from lab reactor | place: China: Hong Kong, Shek Wu Hui wastewater treatment plant | collected... | reverse complement strand
GGGGGCGAGCCGAGCGCAGCGAGGCTGGGGTGAGGTTAACTGGCGTTCAGCGGGCGTCGAGCAGGAACGCTTCTGCCCAGAAGTAGGCGTAGAGCGGGCGCAATTCCACCTGGGCGAAGCCCGCCGCCCGCAGGCCGTCCGCCCAGTCCTGGATCGGCCCTTCCCAGTTGGTGCGGGCTGCCGTGCGGTCGAAGTAGCCGAACATCACTGGCATCAGGAAACCCTGGGCCACCAGCCCGTCGTCTCCCTCATACTCGGCTAGCCCGCGCTCGTAGCGCGTCACCACATAGCGCACATGGTCGGGGCTGGCGAGCGCAGCGAAGCGCGGCACGTCGAATTCGGCGATCAGCGCACGCGCGCCGTGCGCCCGCAGCCAGCGGAACACCGCCGGACGCTCGGCGGGCGCGATGGATTGCAGGCTCCACGTCGCCTGAATCACGTCCCAGGAGCCAACCTGTGCCTCTGGGCTGTCCATGAACGTCTGAAGCGTCTGGTTGAAGGCACGGTAGGGCACGCCGCGGGCGTCCAGAGCGGCGCACGTCGTCGCCAGCATGGGCGACGATGGCTCGACCAGGTCTACCTGGCGCACAACGTCGGTCAGGGCGGGCAGCAACGCCAGACCGTCGCCCACGCCAATATCGAGCAGATGCAGGGAGGGGTATTGCCCGTACACCTCGCGCAGCGCCCCGCTGACCGCCGCATACAGCCCCACGTTGCCCCCGCCGCGGATGAACGCACCGAACGCCGCGCCGTCCACGTAGACGCCCGCTTTGCCCTGGCGAGCCACGCGCTCCAGGTAGATCGCTGCCTGGGCAAAGACGCGGCTCTCCGGCTGGTAGCGGGACGCCTCGGCGGCCCATTCCGCCGCCCGCGCGAAGTCGTCCGCGCCGAAGGCCAGGATGGCCAGGTAAAAACAGCTTAGCGCGTCGTCTGGCTCTTCGGTCTGCAGGGCCGCGTAGCCGGCGCGGCGATAGCGTTGCCAGAGCGTTTCCAGGCTCATGGGTGCGCCTCGCTCTCGTTGTCTGTTGGGCAGGGCCTGATTATCCTATGGGTGAACGCAGATACCAAACAGCGGAGAAGCGTAGATGAAAGCCTGTGTGCTCGAACGTCCGGCTCCCATTGAGACAGCGCCGCTGACCCTGCGCGATATTCCCACACCTGACCCCGCGCCGGGCCATCTGCTGGTGGCAGTGACGGCGTGCGGTGTGTGTCACACCGATTTGCATCTCGTCGAGGGCGAGCTGCCACAGCCCAAGCTGCCGGTCGTGCCCGGCCACGAGGTCGTGGGGCGTGTAGCTGCCGTCGGCGCGGGGGTGACGGACTTCCGCGTCGGCGACCGGGTGGGCGTCCCCTGGCTGCATCAGACCTGCGGGGCGTGCGACTACTGTCGGCGCGGGCAGGAAAATCTCTGCGAGGCGGCGCGTTTCACAGGGTACACCGCAGATGGCGGCTACGCCGAATACCTGACCGTGCCGCAGGACTTCGCTGTGCCCATCCCCGACCGCTTCAGCGACGAAGAAGCCGCGCCGCTGCTGTGCGCGGGCATTGTCGGCTACCGCGCCCTGCGCCGGGCCGACCTGCAACCAGGTGAGCGGCTGGGCATCTTCGGCTTTGGGGCGAGCGGGCATCTGATGTTGCAGGTTGCCCGTCACTGGGGGTGCGAAGTGTACGTCTTCTCGCGCAGCGAGGAGCATCGGGCGCACGCCCGCGCGCTGGGCGCAGCCTGGGCCGGTGCCGCCACCGACACGCCGCCCGCTCCTCTCGACCGGGCTATCAGTTTTGCACCGGCGGGCTGGCTGGTGCCGGTTGCGCTGGGGCATCTGCGGCGGGGCGGGACGCTGTGCGTCAACGCCATACACACCAGCCCCATCCCCGCAATGCCCTATGCGCTGCTGTGGCACGAACGCACCCTGCGCACCGTCGCCAATGCCACCCGCCGCGACGCCGAGGAATTCCTGCCGCTTGCGGCAGAAGTCCCGCTACAGGTCACGGCGCACAGCTTCGATCTCGATGCGGCCAATGAGGTGCTGGCAAGGCTCAAGCGGGGCGCCATCACCGGCGCGGCGGTGTTGCGCGTGCGCTGAGGGAAAATCAGGCGGGCAGGGTGAACCAGAAAGTCGCTCCGTGGCCCGGCACCGACTCGACGCCGATCTGCCCGCCGTGTGCCTGTATCACCTGCCGCGCAATGGCCAGCCCCAGGCCTGTGCTGCGCTCGTTGCGGGGAGGGCGCGCCGAAAGCTGCGCAAAAGGCTGGAATAGCTTGGGTTGGTCGTCCCAGGGGATACCCGGCCCGTCGTCTCTGACAGTGACCCGCCAGCCCAGTTCGTGCTGCTCGGCAGCGAGCTGAACAGAGCCGCCCGGCGGCGAGTGACGGACGGCGTTGGAGATCAGGTTGTCGAGCACCTGACGCAGGCGCTGCGGATCGGCGTGCACGATGCCTGCCGCGGGCAACGGGTTCAGCACCACGCGCACTCCCTTGGGCTGGGCCAGGCGTTGATGCCGCTCGGCGCTTTCGGCCAGCACCTGGCATAGATCGAGCGCTTCCTGGCGCAGCCGCAACTGTCCCTGCTCGATCACCGCCACATCCAGCAGATCGTCAATCAGCGCCATCATGTGCCGGGCCTGAGCGCGCATGTCCTGCAGCAGCACTTTCTCATCGTCGGCAGAGACCTCGAACTGCGGGTCGAGCAGGATCGCGGTGGACATCTCCACCAGGCTGAGCGGGCCACGCAGATCGTGGGCGGCAATGCCCAGGAAGGCGTTCTTCTGCGCGTTGAGACGGTCGAGCGTCCGGTTTTGGCGTTCGGCGGCGCGTTTCTGCACGCTCAACTGACTGGTCAGGTGACCGCGCGCCACTGCGACCGCCAGATGATCGGCCAGGCGCAGAAACGCCTCCACGTGCACGTCGCGGTAGGTATTGGGAGAGGCGCTGGAGAAGAACAGAAATCCCAGGGGCCTGCCCTCGGCCATCAGCGGGCACGTCAGGGAGGAGCGCATTCCCTCCGCCACGATCAGGCGCGTGGACTCCGACGATGGTTTTTGCGCCAGATAGGCGGGCAGGTCGTTGAGGATACGCGGCTGACCGGTTTCCAGGATCGCCTGCAGGCTGCTACCGGCCAGGGGGGCGGCGTAGCCCCGCCGCAGGTACATCTTGCCCCCGTCGAGGCGGCCCCAGCGCGCACGAACCGTCTGTCCGCCATCTTCTAGCAGAGACAGACCCAGCCGGTCGTAGGGGATGAGATCGCGAAAGTCGGTGTAGACGTTGTTGAGAATGTCGTCGAGCAGCAGGCCACTGTTGATGCGGCGCAGGAGCTGCTCGAAACGCCCGGCTTCGCGCGCCCGCTGAACCAGCGTTTCGAGCAGTGCGCACAACACCTCGTCCAGCCGGTCGTCTGGCGACAGGGAGGCTAGGGCCGCCTGAGCGCCTTCGTAATCCCCCTGTTGCAGACAGGTCAGCACTGCGAGACAGCGCTCGACGCGGTTGGAGTGTTCTCTATCTTGTTGCACCCCTGTTCCCCCAGACGCGCTGCCTGTCGCAGCGCCTTTCACTTGCCGTAGTGCGAGCGATTTCGGACGAAGGCTCCTCCTTCCAGGTTGCCTGAATACCAGACCGCCGTCCTGCCAGACGTCAGATCAAATCGTCGTCGCCGCCCCCAGGGCCAGCCGAAGCTGTATCATCGCCCAGGTCGGGCAGGCTGGCCTCGATTTCCTCCGGGTCTTCGCCGCGTTCCAGGCGCTGCACCACTTCTTCGAATTCCGGCCCCATGTCCTCGCCCATTTCTTCGCCCATTTCGCGCAGCAGGCGGCCCATGGTGCGCGGATCGTTTTCGTCCAGGTCGTCGAAGACGCTGTCGTCCGCCGAGTCGTCGGAGAGCAGCCGCGCCAGCGGCGAGCGACGGATGGCCACGCGCGAGATCAGGCGGGTCAGGTTCGTGCTGTGGCAGCGGGGACAGGTGTGCGTCGCCTGATCGTAGTCGGCATAGGTTTTGTAGAAGAGCGTCACTTTGCGCCCACAATCGTTGCAGCGAAAGTCATACGATGGCATAAACTCCCACCCTCTCGTGTGCAATCTATTTGCCAGATTATCACGCTGCCGCGCAGAGTCAAGACCAGGGAGATCTTCTCACACCTTTCTTATGCGCGGCATCCGTCGGTTGAACGGGGTTTGGGGTACAATCTGGGTGAAAGGCTGACCTCAGACCAGGATTGCACCATGCGCTTCTTCTATCAACTGCCTCCCTCCAACGGGGAAGTGCCGGAACCCGGCCCGCGCCCTCCCGTCATGCAGCGTGTCGCTGTGCGGCTCCCCGTCGCCGAACCGCGCCTGACGTATGGGCTGCTGGGCCTGATCGTGCTCATTGCCCTCTACTATTTCAGCCGGCCTGCTCGCGAACAGGTGCTCTTCCTGAGCGACTGGGCCAAGGTCAACGACCTGATCCGCGCTGGTGAGTACTATCGGCTGTTCACTTCGATGTTCCTGCATCTCAACCTGACGCACCTGATCTTCAACGGCTATGCGTTGTTTGTGTTGGGGCGGGATGTCGAGGCGCTGTTCGGCACGGCTCGTTTTGCCATCATCTATATCCTGGGCGGGCTATCCGGTTCGCTGGCCAGCTTCATCTTCACCGACGCGCCGTCGGTGGGCGCATCGGGGGCCATTTTTGCCATCTTTGGCGCGGAGATGGTTTATTTCTATCAACACCGCGACTTGCACGGGGTGGCGGGGCGTCAGCACCTGACTCAGCTCATCATCCTGATGCTGATCAACCTGGGGCTGGGCCTCTTCGCCTCTACTGGAGCAACGAGCTTCCGCATAGACAATGCGGGTCATATCGGTGGGCTGGTGGGCGGGGTCGTGCTGGCCTGGTTCATCGGCCCGGCTTACCGGGTGCAGCGCGACCCCAGCGCCGAAAGTGGGTTCAGCGTGGTGGACAGGAACCCCATCCAGCGCTGGGCGCTGTGGTCGGCTGCGTATGCGCTGGGGCTGGTCGTGCTGATCGCCTACGCGGTGACAGCGTGAGAGGGCTAGCCGCCCAGGAACTTCACCGCCCGCTCTACGCTGTCCGTCGGGCTGACTTTGATCTGCGCGTCAACGACCGTCCCGTCTTCGTCAATGATCCAGTGAGAGCGGAGCACGCCCATGTACGTCTTGCCGTACATGGACTTTTCACCCCACGCGCCCCACGCTTCGAGCACCGCGTGATCGGGATCGGAGAGCAGATCGTAGGGCAGGCGCTCCTGGTCCTTCCAGGCGCGCAGGTCTGCGGGCGTGTCGGGGCTGATGCCGAGCACGACGGCGTTGGCGATCTCGATGCGCGGAAAAGCGTCGCGGAAGCCGCACGCCTGAGTGGTGCAGCCGGGGGTGTTGGCTTTGGGGAAAGCGAACAGGACGACTTTCTTACCGCGAAAATCGCTCAGCCGGACGATCTGTCCATCCTGATTTTTCAGGGCGAAGTCGGGCGCTTTTTCGCCGACGACGGGCATAGCGTGTATCCTCCCTATGTGCTACTGCGAACGAGTGATCGTTCAGAATGTAGCACAGCCCGCCCGACGATGGCGAGAGCACAGCGCCTTCCCTGCAGTCTGGCGTGATTGCCTGGCCTCAGTGCAGCGCACGCAGGATCGCCAGCACGCGCCCCTGGACGCTGACCTTGTCGGCGTCCACGTAGATCGGCTCCATCAGCGGGTTGGCCGGTTGCAGGCGCACCTTCTTGCCCTCGTGATAGTACTTCTTCAGCGTCGTTTCGCCGCGCTCGGTCAACCATACGGCCACCATATCGCCATTGCGGGCGACGCTCTGCCGCCGCAGGATGACGATGTCGCCATCGGCCACCATCGCGTCAATCATAGAGTCGCCGGAAACGCGCAGGGCGAACAGTTCTTCGCGGGGCGTCGGGCCGATCATGGCCTGCGGCACTTCGATCAGGTCGTCGGTGTCGTAGTAGTAGCCGAAGTCCTCGCCAGGCAGGGGCACCGGCTCGCTGGCGACGATGGTACCTACCAGCGGCACCTGGATCAGGCTGGTGGGGTCGGCGATGCCCACGGGGTACTCTTTGGCGGGCGTTTCCTGGCTGGCCAGCCACAGCCCCCGCGACACTTTGGGGGTGCGCTCGATGTAGCCGCGATCCACCAGTTTGTTCAGGTTGTAGTTGACCACCGAGGTGGAAGCAATGCCCACCGCTTCGCCGATCTCGCGGATGGTGGGCGGGTAGCCGTGTTGCTGCACAAAATCCTCGATGAACTGCAGGATGCGCTTCTGGCGAACGGACAGGGTGTGACGATTCATCATGGGCTTGCTCCACAAATTCGCACAACAGTTCGGTTGTTATCCCTAAGTATAAGACGAACCCATGTTCGATGTCAAGTAATTTAAGATTGGACTTAAGTTCGGGGGAAGTCACCGGGCGGAGCGAGGGCTACAGGAGGACTAAAAAGACAGGTACATTGTCAGCGCGTCCCCCCTGGCGTATACTTGGCAGCAACCAAGAGTACACTTTTGCCGGACTGACTGAGATGACAGCACCGGGCCGTATCCCATACTCAAAACTCGCGACTCTATACCCCTAACGCAACATGCAAGACCTGTCAGGAGAGGAGACAAGGACATGGCGATCACAGTGACCTGGCTGGGCCACTCGGCCTACTCCCTGCAGATCGGCGCGCACCGTGTGCTGATTGACCCCTTCCTCACGGGCAATCCGCTGGCTCCCCTCAAGGCGGACGCAGCGGAGGCGGACTTCATCCTGATCTCGCATGGGCACGGCGATCATGTGGGCGACGCGCCCGCTATCGCGCGACGCACCGGCGCGACGGTCGTCGCCAACAACGAGATCGGCATCTGGCTGCGCTCCAAACACGGCCTGGAACAGGTGCACGGCATCAATCCGGGCGGGGGCGTGCGGTTGCCCTTTGGCCGGGTGGAGCTGACCATCGCTCATCACAGTTCGTCACTGCCGGACGGTAGCTATGGGGGACAGCCCAATGGCATCCTGATCAAGACGGAGGCCGGGCCGAAGATTTATCATGCCGGCGACACTGCCGTCTTTCTGGAGATGCAATTGATCGGCGACGAGGGCATTGACCTGGCCATGCTGCCCATTGGCGACTACTTCACCATGGGCATTGACGGCTCGCTGAAGGCAATCAAGTTGTTGCGGCCCAAAGTGGTGCTGCCCATGCATTACAACACCTTCGACCTGATCCGGGCGGATGTGTCGCAGTGGGCACAGCGTGTGCAGGCCGAAACGGACACCCGCCCGGTGGTGTTGCAGCCCGGCGAGAGCTTCTCGCTCTAGGGGGTATGGTACGTCCAGGGTAGCCGCGCATGAGAACGCCGTTCCCTGCCACCATACAGATCGGGCACGTGCCGCGGGTGCGTCTGCGCTGGGCGCGTGCCCTGGCCATTGCCCTGCTCAGTCTCCTGGCCACGCTGGCGGCGCTGGAACTTGGTTTCCGTCTGATGCCGCAGTTCATCCCGCTGGAAGCGTGCCGCTCCTCGTTGACCCTGGCGCATGCCTATTGCGAGAGCGCCTTTCGCGTCTACGACCGTCCGCTGCGGCTGGGCTATACCTTCAAGCCCGGCTACACCTACGACGGCCCCTGGACCCCCGCCGATCCCAATGTGATCAATGCGCGCGACGCCACTTGCGGCGACATCCCTGACCATACGTTTCATTATGTGGTACGCGCCGACGATCACGGCTTCGTGGGCAACGAGTCGCCCTGGCGCGATCACTACGACATTGTGATCACCGGCGATTCGTTCACTGGCAACTTCGCGCCCGTATGGTGGATCGATCTGCTGGGCCAGCAGACCGGCATGAGCGTGCTCAACCTGGGCATGGAGGGCTGGGGACCGCTGGCGCAGGTGGAGGCCGTGCGGCAGTATGGGCTGGACAAATCGCCGCGCTGGGTGGTGATGACCTACTTCGAGGGCAACGACCTGTTCGAGGTGGGCGAATACACCCGCCGCCGCGAGTCCGGCCTGGACTGGCGCACCTATCAGTTGCATCTGGTCAGCCCGCCGGAGCGCCTGATCATGCCGCATATGCTGCGCTTCTGGGCGGATTCGTTGTGGGAACTGGTACATCCAGAGCCGAAAATCTGCCGCTTCCCCATGACCGTATCCACCAACGTGCATCACTTCCAGACGGTCTTCTTCCACACGCATATTGCGCAGCTAAGCTGGTCGCGCGAGAAAATCCTGGCCTCGTGGGAATGGCAGCGTGCCACACAGGCCATCCTGGCGCTGCGCGACGAAGTGGAGGCACAGGGCGCACGGTTCCTGCTGGTCTTCGTGCCCGCCAAAGAGCATCTCTACTGGAGCCGCATCTGGGATCCGGTGGACATCGGGCACTTCCTGGAACTGACCGTGCCGCTGTTGAGCTATCAGGAATTCACGGACATCGTGGACGATCAGATGGAGCTGATGGAGGAATTCGCCGCGGCGCATCACATCCGCCTGCTCAACCTGACGGGCGAACTCTGGCGGCGCACCATGCTGGAAGGCACCGAGTTCTACAACTATTCCGATCCGCACTGGAACGAGGCGGGTAACCGCCTGGTGGCACAGTTGGTGGCGCAGACCATTCTGGAGGCCGAGCGCGAGGGGTCATAGCCGTCATCTTAGTAGGGAGGGGTATCTCTGGCGCGTGCGGAACACGGGCGCTGAGGGAGAGTTGACCTCTGCAGGCGAAAATAGGTCTTGCCAAAAGCGCCAACCTGATCTATACTGTCGGGCGCATAGAAAGTGCGGGCGTGGTTCAGTGGTAGAACGTCTCCTTGCCAAGGAGAAGGTCACGGGTTCGAGTCCCGTCGCCCGCTTGCAACAGCCGCCGTGTGAGCGATAATTCGCACGGCGGTTTTTGTTGTCACGTCTACCGTCTCTGTCACACCCTGGATACCCGAAGATGACCCACTCCCTGCGCAGTCACAGCATCCTCAACCCTGCGCCCTGCGGCCCCGACAGCGATCTGGAATACGTGGTCTGCGACTACTGCGGCACCGATCGCACGCACCGCCTGGCGACGCTGCCGCCGGTCGAAGCGCTGCCCCTGCCCATGCACCGGTTGGGCGCGTCGGCACTCCGGCTGGGAGGGGAGCGCATCCATTTTTGCCAGTGTCAGACCTGCGGCCTGGTCTATATGAATCCCCGCCTGACAGAGGCCGCCATCGCCCGTTTCTATGACACGGTCTACGGGACGCAGGGGGCCAGCGAGGGCTTCGAGAGCGATCAGCGGGCGCGGGCCGCTCATATCCTGGACGTGGTCGCCCGTCTGCTGGACGATGCGGGTGACCGCGGAATGAGTCCATCCGCGGGCGCGCGCCCGCAGGTGCTGGATATTGGCTGTGGGGCCGGGCAACTCCTCCAGGAGGCGCAGCGCCGCGGCTGGGAAGTGCGGGGCACAGAACTTTCGCAGGTCGCCGCGCAGCACGCCAGTCAGGTGCTGGGCGTGCCCATTCACTGCGGCGACTTCCGCGAGCTGGGACTCCCCGCTGGCTCGCTCGATCTGGTGGTCATGCAGGCGGTAGTCGAGCACCTGCGCGCGCCCATAGACTTTCTGCGCGACAGCGCCGCATTGCTGCGCCCAGGGGGTGTGCTTTTCTTCAGCGTGCCCAATGTGGCCTCGGCGGAACACCGTCTGGCGCGGCTGCTGGGGCAGCCGTGGCGCGGCTTCATCGTCGAGCACCTGTACTACTTCACACCGGCCTTTCTGCGACGGCTCACTGCCGACCTGGGGCTGGAAATAGCGTTCATGTCCAGTTGGAATCCGCTATCGCGCTGGCCTAATCCCTGGCGCGACCTGCGGCGTGTGGGGCAGGGGACGCCCACCAGCGAGCCGCGCAGCGCCCCCGCGACGCCGTTACCTCCCTTTGCGGGCGCGCACGCCCCCCTGGCGAAGCGCGTGCTACGCCAGGCGACTAACTACCTGTTCGACATAGTCTCGAAAGTCAGCGAGGGGCGGCGCGGCGGGGCCAGCACTTCTGGAAACGTCTTGTTCGTATGGGCACGCAAGCCTCGCTGAAGTCCCCGCGTGGCATGCAAAACTGACCCATAACGACGCGCACCCGTCGCCAGGTGCGCGTTGTGCTTGTCCTGTTGGCTCCCTCAGCCTTCGATCTCCACAGCCAGGCAGGTGTTGGTGCTCAGGATGCCGGGGATGGTCTGCACCTGGGCGGCGATGACCGTGCCCAGCGCTTCCAGATCACCCGCTTCTACCACCGCGATGGCGTCGTACTCGCCGAAGGTCATTTCCGCCGTACGCACCGCTTTGACCCGGTGCAGGTGCCTGACCACTGTGGTGACTTCGCCAGTGCGCACCTTGATCAAGACGTAGGCTTTCACGAGATTTCCTCCTGGCCGCGTTGTGAACGCAAGTAAACAAACCAATAGACCAGCGCTACCAGAACCGCGCCGCCGATGATATTGCCCAGAGTTACAGGTAGCAGATTTCTGAACAGGAAGTTGCTCACAGTCAGGCTGGTCAGGTCGAGATCCGCCGCATGCGTGGCCACCCAATCCGCCGCGAAGCGCTGGATGACCAGCCCGCGGGGGATGAAATACATGTTGGCGACGCTGTGCTCGAATCCGGCCCCTACGAAGGCGGTGATGGGAAAGAGAATCGCCAAAATCTTATCAGTGGTGGTGTGAGCACCGAGAGTGAGCCAGACGGCCAGGCAGACCAGGGCATTACACATGATTCCTGAAGCAATGGCTTGTACAAAGCCCAGTTTGCACTTGGCGGCAGCGAGCGCCAACACCGTTCGCCCGACCTCACCACCGCTCGGCCCTAACGTATGCTGTTTCGTCAGGAACACGAGGGCTACCGTTGCCAGCGCGCCGACGAAGTTGCCTATGTAGACAATGATCCAGTTGCGCAGCAGCGCCCACGTGTTTACTTCGCCCGCTGCCCAGGCCATCGTGATCAGGGTGTTGCCTGTGAACAGTTCTGCTCCGGCCAGAATGACCAGGATCAGGCCCAGGCAGAATACCAGGCCGGACAACATACGTCCAATGCCGAAGGGCACGCCTTCTGCTGTCGCCACGGTGGTTGAAAAAACTGCGCCCAGAGCAATAAACGCGCCCGCCAGTACTGCCAGCACGAACATGGTCACGGCGTCCATCTTCGCTTTCGCTACACCGACCTGTTCGGCGCGGCGGGCTATCTCGGCGGGCAGAAGAGCATCAATTTTCAGGGGCTGTTCCATGGTTGCCCCCTCCTGTACAAAGCACTTATGTATTACCGACATGCTGATCATACAGGAGGTCTCGTCCCAAGACATAGGACGATACTCCATGCTCCGGCTGCGACTTGTCCTGATTTTGCCTTTACAGGTCCGCCGAAGCGTGGTATAACGATGCTACCCTGCCGTGCCCGTGATCCGCACATCGGTTTTGAGCCAACACCCACACATGGGGTACCGACGTCGTGACACGGACGCATTAGGACTTGTCCAAAGCGGAAGTGTGCGCTAGGTGCCCACCTGCGAAAGCAGGTTCAAAACATAGCGGCACACGGCATGGCGGGAGGTCTTATCCCGCGCCCGGCATCTCCTGCCGGGTGCTTTTTCGCCTTCGCCCAATCCTCGTTTTCTTAAGTCTATCCAATCGTATTACAGAATGGGCCGAATCTTGATTCCGGCCAGCCAAAGGGCTATACTGGGCGCACCTTGTGCCTCACCGTAACCCAGACCAGGGACACGACGAACGATGCAGCGAGAACGGGTCGCCGATGATATCTATGTGTTCACCAGCGAACTGTATGCCCAGGTTACTGCCGGTGCCATCATCACCTCCGAGGGAGCGATCCTGATAGACACGCTGGTCTTTCCCGAAGAAGCGCGCGCCATCAAGCACTTCGTCGAAAACCGGCTGGGCTGCCCGGTACGCTACATCATCAATACGCACTATCACGCCGACCACACCTACGGCACCTGTTTCTTCCCCGACGCGCAGGTGATCGCGCACGCCCGCTGCTACGAGTTGCTCGACACGCGCGGACGCCAGGGGCTGGCCATCGCTCAGCAGAACAGCAGCGAGTTGCGCGATGTCAGCATCGTGCTGCCGCATCTGGTCTTCGACAGCGGCACGCTCACCCTGCACCTGGGCAACAAGACGGTCGAACTACGGCACTCGCCCGGCCACAGCCCGGACTCCATCGTGTGCCTGGTGAAGGAAGATCGCGTGCTCTTCGCCGCCGATACGTTGATGGCCCTGCCCTACTTTGTGGACGGGAGCTACGACGATTTCGTGAATAGCCTGCACGCGCTGCAGAATGGCGGGTTCGAAAACGTGGTGCAGGGGCACGGGGAGGTCGTGTTGCGCGGCGAAGTCGAGGAAGTCATTCAGTCCGATCTGAACTACCTGGCGACTATTCGCCGTCACGTGGAAGCGGCGCTCGAACGAGGTAGGCCGCCGGAAGCGCTCGACGGCGTCTCCATTGAGTCCTGCGGCAAAAGCCGCATCCCGCTCAATGGCCTGGTGCAGGAGCTTCACCAGGCCAATCTACGCGCGCTTTACCGCGAGCTGTCGGCGCAACGCCGGGGAAGCCGCCCCTGAACGGCAACGGTTCAGGGCCGGACAGGGCTAAGAGGTCAGTTTTCAGTGGTCAGTTATCAGTTGTCAGTTTTGAG
>AMZC01005246.1_pt1 | contig 12635 bp, 6 predicted proteins | sample 948551 | NCBI WGS metagenome assembly AMZC01 (sample SAMN01120625, study PRJNA171369) | bioreactor sludge metagenome | biome: sludge; isolation source: anaerobic thermophilic cellulolytic sludge from lab reactor | place: China: Hong Kong, Shek Wu Hui wastewater treatment plant | collected 2011-05-01... | reverse complement strand
CTGGCCATCGGGAATGAGAAGTATCGGGCGCGGGCGCTGGCGGCGCTGGCCAAACGGCTGGAGATCGCCCCGGATCGCGAGCACTTCGTGGCCCGTCTGCGCGAAGGGATCGTTTGCCTGCTGTGGGACTGCCGTCAGGGCAAGCGCGACGCCCTGTTAGAGGTTCTCGCGCAGGAAGACCTGTTCCGCCCGCCCATCGTCTCCACGGCCACGCTGGCCGCCATCGCCTGGCACATCGGCGAGATTTGCTGGGAGTGGCGCTGGGCGTAGGGGGCGGGGTCGACCGAGAAGGATAGTCGCTGCCCTCATCGTCACCCCGCTGTATCCTTGTCCTAAACAGGCATCCTGACGGTTCCGAGGCAGGCCTGGCCTTCAAGGAATTCTTTGAACGGCGAAACCTGGGTGCGACCTTTTCTTCAGGATACTCGAACGCTTTTCAGGCCGGATGTTGTGTTTGCTGCACGTCTTGATTATCACGAACCTGTAACTTAAGCTATCATGGTCTGGAAGTTGCCAGGATAGGCTGATATTTGTCCCCAGTTTATCCAGAAGCCAGGAATGCTCGAGCGGCTGCGTGGAACGGGCGCTTGAGCCAGGAGAAGGGTGAGATGTTATCGATTTTTGACGCCTGTCGGCCCCGTGACGAAGTGCTATCTGGCGAGCTAAAGGAAGAGATCTTCGCGGCGCGGTTGCGCGATGTCATTGAGGGCCGTGCTGAGGCTGTATATGCAGACCCCCAGAGATTCTTTGACAATACCTATCCTACCGACGGATTGAAAGCTTTGCTCAGCGAAGCTTTGGGACGCCTGTCGGGGGCGAAGCCTACCAATAATGCCATCATCCGCCTGGAAACCGCCTTTGGAGGCGGTAAGACGCATAACCTGATTGCCCTCTATCACGTGGCCAGGGGATTTGTGCCTCCGCCTCAGTTCGTCGAGGCGGAACTGGTTCCCAGCCCTGGAGGGGTGAAGGTGGCTGGCGTTGTTGGCTCAGACCTGGATCCGACAATAGGTCTGTCCCATGGGGAGGTGACCACTTACACTCTGTGGGGTGAAATCGCCTATCAACTGGGCGGCGATGCCGGTTATGAGCTGGTTCGCCGCAGCGAGCAGGACAAGACGGCACCGGGCACAAGTCTTCTCGAACATCTGATAGGGGACAAGCCCGCCCTGATCATGCTCGATGAAGTGGCGCGCTATCTGCGTACGGCCAAGTCTGTACCAACGGCAACCGGGCGATCTGACCTGGCAGAGCAGACGGTAGCCTTTCTGATGTCTCTGTTCGAGTTCGCGGCCAGCAAGCAACAAGTGGTAGTTGTCCTGACCCTGGCCGACGTCTCGGATGCCTTCGGGCAAGAGTCGGAAGAATTGCGGCAGCAGATCGATCGGGAGATTGCCGAGACCCGACGGTTGTCGGCGCGCCAGGAACGGGTGATCACGCCTTCTACAGAGAAGGAAATCGCCGCGATCGTCACTCACCGCCTGTTCCGGCATATAGATCGGCAGGCTGCTGCTGATACCGCTCGCGCCTATCTGGACTACTATCAACGCTGTGTGGAACTCGAAGCAGACCTGCCTCAAAAAGCGCTGCGCGCCGAGTATGGCCAGGAGATTGAAGCGGATTATCCTTTCCATCCTGAACTGCTCAATACCCTGAATCGCAAGGTGTCCACCATCCCTAATTTTCAGAGGACACGGGGCGCGCTGCGCCTGTTGGCCATGGTAGTGCGCAGCCTGTGGCAAAACCCTCTGGCTGATGTTTTCCTGATCCATCCCCATCACGTAGACCTGGCCCAGGAAGACATTGTCAACGACCTGACCAGCCGCCTGGAACGTCCACGCTTCAAACAGGTCATCGAGGCGGACATTGTTAGCACCCTGGGGGGGTCATTGTCTCATGCACAGACGCTGGATGCCAATACAGGAAGCGAGTCTCTCGCGCAGCGCGTGGCTACCACTATCTTCATCCACAGCCTGACGCAAGGGGTTGCTTCTGGCGTTGATCCGGGCGACCTTACGCTGGCTGTGCTGGCCCCGCAGGACGATCCAGCCTTGATTCTCAAAGCTGCGGAGCGACTGACGGATGTGGGATGGTTTCTGGAATACGATGGCCGTCGTTTTCGCTTCAAGACTGAACCGTCTCTGAACAAGATCATCGCCGACGAGGTAGAGGCGGTAGGCCTGGTGCAGGCCAAGATGGAACTGGATCGCCGTATCCGCACTATCTGGAAGAAGGGGTATTTCCAGCCCGTCTTTTTCCCCAATGAGCCGGTGGATATCGAAGACAACGCCGACACGCCCAAACTGGTTATCGTGCACTACGATGCCGCCACGACCAGGGAGCAAGACAAAACCCCGCCCGACCTGGTCATGCGGCTGTTCAATTACGCGGGTGCTCAAGAAGGCTACCGCACCTACAAGAACAATCTGGTCTTTCTGGTAGCCGACCATGAGCAGCGGGAGAACATGGTCGCCAAAGCCAAGCACTATCTCGCCATCCAGCGCATTCTCGGCGATCCGGAACGCCTGAGAGAGTTCTACGAGGAACAGCGCGAGAAACTTAAGAAGATGGGCGAGGTTGACGAGCTACAAGTGCGTGTGGCCATCACCAAAGCGTATCGCTGGCTGTATTATCCTTCTGGGGACGCGCCCCAGGCACACGCCAACCTGGCCCGCGAGCGGTTGGAAGTGCAAGATCAGGGTGACACCAAGATAGATCAGAGCGAGGTGGTCTTGGGACTACTCAAGTCGCTGGAGAAAGTCCTGACCCAGGATAGTCAGCCTCTGGCTGCCAAGTACGTCCTTGCGCGGGCCTGGGATACCGGGCAAACCCACCTCACGACAGAAGAACTACGCCGGGCCTTTGCTCGCAAGATGAGCCTGCGCATGGTGCTCGACATCAACCAACTTCGGAAGACCATCGTCAATGGGATCGAGCAGGGTGTGTGGGTGTACTATGATGCCCGCGAGCAGATGGGCTACAACGCACAGTCTCCGCGCCCGGCCATCCGCATTGGTGACGATACCAGCCTGTACCTTCCTGAGGAATATGCGCGTTTGGGCTGGCCAATCAAGGGGGTGATACTGCCTTCTGCCAGGCCTGGAGCGGAGCCGTCTACCAAAACGTGTCCTATCTGCGGCAATCCGATTGACCGATGTGCCTGCGGCGCTACGCTACCAAAGTCAGTCGTTGTCCTCAAGGGCGAGGGGGTGCCCGCCCAGGCGTTCCAACATCTGTACGACCTGTGTGTAGATCATCATGTGGAGCGGCTGCGCCGTCTGACGGTGCGCTTCGAGACCCACAGCCCGCAAGAAGCAGGCGAGTTGCGCGCGTTGGGGCTGGCCATCCCGCAGGTAGGGAAGGGGGCGTTCTGGATTGATCAGACCTTCACCGCCGAGTTCGGGGACGGAGAGGACATGCAAGTGACCTTCCGCGGCGGGTGGGAGCGCTACAAGCGCCTCAAAGTGGTGACAGAACCCTTCGCCCAGGAAGCGCAGAAGCTCAGTGCCCGGACGACGCTGCAGATGGAATTCGCCCAGGGGCTGGAGGTGCGGGGCGAACAATTCCGCGCTGTCCGCGCTGCCTTCGAGCAGTTCTCCTTTGGGGCCATCTCAGTGCATGCCGATCCCTTCGACGAGGATGACCGACGGTGAAGACGCTTTCTATCCGCCAGCCCTGGGCCGAGTTGATCCTGCAGGGGCGCAAGACGATCGAGCTGCGCACCTGGCGCACGCCCTATCGGGGTCTGCTGCTGATTCATGCGGGCGGGAACATCGAGGAAGAAGCCTGCACTATCTACGATCTTGATCCCCAAAGGCTGGTGCGTGGGGCGCTGGTGGGCACGGTCGAGGTGGTGGATATGATCGAGTTCGATGCAGAGCGCTTCGCGGCGCTGCGCGACGAACACCTCTACCAGAAGGACTGGCCCGGCGACCTGTACGGCTGGAAACTGGTCAATCCGCAGCGTCTGCCTGCGCCGATCCCGATGCGCGGGCGGCTGGGGCTGTTCGATGTGCCCGATGAGGTGCTGAGTGGCGCACCGGTGCCCGCCTATCTGACTCCTCATCCTTCCGCGCAACCAGTGCAGCCGACCGCCTATATACCAGAGCAGCCCTTCGAACTGCATCTGGAGCCACGCGAGTCATACAGCTACGCCCTGGCACTCTATCAATGGCCGGTCAAGGCCAACGGCGAAACCCCGCAGGCCAGACATGTGGTGACCCTGGGGGGAGCGCCCCTGCAGGCGGTGGCCGACCAGGTCTTGGAGATGCTGCGCCGCGCCGGATACAAGGTGACCGACTTGTCCCCGCGGCGGCGCGACCCCTTCCGGCTGGACGAGGAAACGGGCTTGCGGCTGGGCCTGCTCTTCCTGGCCGTTGCGCCGCTGACGCGCCCCGACCGCATTGAGGCTATCGCCCGCGCGCTGTGCGCCATGCCTTCCGAAGAGGCGTATTACTGGTATAGCAAGTGCACGGACCCGCGCAGCAGCAATCGCGCCCAGCGAGCGCTGCGCGTCTTACTGGCGGCGGAGTGAGCATGCCCAGGAGGCTGGACAGACCATCCGCTTTCAGCTACTATTGGAATTGCTGATGAATGCAGATGTTGCTGAAGATGCGGAGATGAGCGGATGATCACGGTAACTGTCGGAAAGAGAGGGCAGATCACGCTGCCCAGTGCCATCCGCCAACAGATGGGCATCCAGGATGGTGACCGGGTGGCGCTGGCGCTGGAAGGAGAGCGCATCATCATGCTGCCGCTCGGCAAGACATTGCTCGATCTGCGCGGTAGCGTGCCGGTGAGTGGCCCGCAGGACTTCGCGCAGATTCGCCAGCAGGTGCTTCGGCAGCGCGCCAGGAAGGCTGCTGGCCATGAAGAATGAGACGGTCTTCGCCGACACCAACCTCTTCCTGCGCTACCTGACTGACGATGTGCCGGAGCAGGCCGACGCGGTGGAAGCGCTGCTGCGCCGCGCGGCTACCGGTGAGCTACGGTTGGTGACGACCAGCCTGGTCATCGGCGAGATCGTCTGGACGCTGGAATCGTTCTATGGCCTGCCCAGGAAGACCATCCGCGAGCACGTTCTGGCCATCTTGAACACCCCTGGCCTGGAGGTGGCAGAAGCGGACATCCTGTTGCAGGCCACGCTCTGGTACGAAGAGAAGAACGTGGACTTCATAGACGCATACAACGCCGCCTGGCTGCTGGCGCAGGGACTGCGTCGCGTGGCGACCTTCGACCGCAAGCATTTTGCCCGCTTCAAGGGCCTTTCGGTGATGGTGCCTGGCCGGGATACGCCCGCTGGCTGACGCCCGCCCCTGCCCTGGTGACCAGGTCGGCTGTGATGGAGCCGGGGGCGAACAACAGGTGTGGGACTCCGGGCAGATGAAGGCTGCTCTGCCGCTCTGGTCGGGGCGCTGCGTACTCGCGAAGCCTGGCAGATGATCCTGGACGGACGTATCGCACCGGCCCCTGGTGAGGCTTCGGCCCTGGAGATGTTGTGTGAGGAGTGAGAGCCGCGGTATCTGCGCTCAACCTGTTGACCGGGTTTCTGCCCTGTTCAGGAGACAAACTTGATGCCTACCCATCCTCCCGTCTTGATCGAAGACTGGCTGCCCTTCGAGGCCGTTGGCGCAGAAAGCCAGCGGGAACACTCGTTTGGAACGCCTTTTCCCGCACCCATTCGTCTGCACGTCTGGTGGGCGCGCCGCCCGCTGACTGTCAGCCGGGCAGCCGTGCTGGCGAGCGTGCTGCCGCAGTGGTCGGCGGACTGGCCGGAGAGCCTGCGGCGGCGCTTCCCCGACGAGGAGAGCTACCGCGCCTGGTTTGTGCACCTGCTGGGTATCACGGGTGACCCAGTGGCGGGGCGCAAGCTAACAGTATGGGCAAGGAGCACAGGAAACTGGGTGAAAGACCCCTACAATGGTGTGCCGCGTGCCTTCACCGTCAATCCAACGCCCGAAGACCTGACGCTGCTGCGCGATCTGCTGGAATATACCTGGGGAGAGCGCAACATTTCGGTGATGGATGTGACGGCGGGCGGGGGGTCCATCCCTTTCGAGGCACTGCGTTACGGCTTCAGCACCTACGCCAACGAGCTGAACCCGGTCGCGTCAGTCATCCTCAAGGCCACGCTCGACTATCCGGCACGCTTTGGGCGTGAACTTGCCGACGATATTCAGGAGTGTGGACAGCGTTGGTATAAGGCAGTCAAGGCACGACTACAACCATTCTTCACACCTCTGCCGCCTGGCACTGAAGGCGCAGCCTACCTCTGGGCGCGGACAGTGGCCTGTCCCACTACCGGCAAACCCGTGCCGCTCTCGCCCAACTGGTGGCTGAGCCGGGGCGATGAGCCGGTCGCTGTGCAGTTGGTGGTCGACCCTGCCTGGGATGCTCCGCAGTTCGTCATCAAGCGCGGAGACGCCATTGACTTCGACCCGGACGCGGGCACGGTCAGTCGTGGCGTGGGCCTTTCGCCGTGGACGGGTGAGGCGATCCCTGGTGACTACATCAAGCGCGAGGCACAGGCCGGGCGCATGGGGCAGATGCTCTACGCGGTGGCGGTCAAGCGGGCGGGCGGGTTCGACTTCCGCGCGCCGACTGCCGAAGACCTGGAGGGCGTGCGCCGCGCGGAGATCGCCCTGGCCGAAAACCTGCCGCGCTGGGAGGCGGCGGGCCTGGTGCCGAGCGATCCCATCCCCGAAGGCAACAAGACCGACGAGCCGCGCCGCTACGGGATGTATAGCTGGGCCGACATGTTCTCCCCGCGCCAACTGCTGGCAATGCTCACCTTCCTGGAGACTCTGCGCGAGCTTGGTAACGAGATTCGCGCGGCCATGGATGCGGAGCGCGCGGCGGCGGTGGAGACGTATTTGGGGCTGGCGCTGGACAAAGCTGCCGACTACAACGCGATTCTGGCTACGTGGGAGGTCACGAGGCAAACTGTCAAGCATATCTTTAAGCGCCACGACTTTGCTTTTTCGTGGAGTTTCGGTGAATTTGATTCCTCGACAAATCTGATCCCCTGGGCAACAAGTCAGATTGTTGACGCCTATACTGACCTAGCCAAGCTTACCAGTCCAGCCCAATACACGCTCTGGCAAGCGGAAAACGCACCGCCGACCGATCGTCTGTCCATTACGCAGGGTTCGGCAACCAATCTATCCCATATTCCCACCGGCAGCCTGCACAATATCACCTTCGACCCGCCGTACTACGACAACGTGATGTACGCCGAGCTGTCGGACTTCTTCTACGTCTGGCTCAAGCGCTCGGTGGGGCATCTCTTCCCTGAGTTCTTCCGCGATCACCTGACCAACAAGGACGACGAGGCGGTGGCCAACGTCGCCCGCTTCGAGGGCATGGGTCGCAGCAAACGTCAACTGGCCGAGCAGGACTATCAGCGCAAGATGGAGGCCATCTTCCGCGAGTGTCACCGCATCCTGCGCGACGACGGGGTGCTGACGGTGATGTTCACGCACAAGCGGGTGGACGCCTGGGATACGCTGGCCAGCGCCCTGATCAACGCCGGTTTCTCGGTGCAGGCGTCGTGGCCGGTGCATACCGAGAGCGAGCATTCGCTGCATCAGGCGAAGAAGAACGCCGCGCAGAGCACCATCCTGCTGGCCTGCCGCAAGCGCCCGTCCGCCGCGCACCCGACCTGGTGGGACGACATTCGCGGGCAGGTGCAGCGCGTGGCGCGCGAAAAGGCGGAGGAGTTCGCGGCGCAGGGCATCGGCGGCGTAGACCTGTATATCAGCACCTTCGGGCCGGTTCTGTCGGTCATCTCGGCGCACTGGCCGGTGCTCACCAGTCAGATAGACGAGCGCACGGGGCAGCCGCGCCCCCTGCGCCCGGAGACGGCGCTCGACCTGGCGCGGGAGGAAGTGATCCGGCTGCGCAAGCGGGGCCTGTTGCTGGGGCGCGACATTCAGTTCGACCCCTTCACCGACTGGTACCTCATGGCCTGGGATGCCTTCAAGGCGGCGGAGTTCCCCTACGACGAAGCCCGCAAGCTGGCCATCGCCCTGGGCGTTGACCTGGACGGGGAGGTGCGCGGGCACAAGAACCTGGTGGCACGCAAGGGTAGCCATGTAGTGTTGCAGACACCGATGCAGCGGCGCAAACGCGGCATGGTAGACCCCGACCTGGTTTTCTTCGAGAGCCTGATAGACGCGGTGCACACGGCCCTGCTGGTGTTGGGGGAAGATGGGACTTATGCCTGCGAGGCGTTCCTCAAGCGCTCCGGCCTGCTGACCGATGGGCAGTTCCGGCAGTGCGTGCAGGCGCTGCTCAACGCTATCCCTCGCACGAAGATCAAGGGGCAGTGGGTGCGCGTCGAGGCCGATCTGCTCGAACGGCTGCGGGCGAACTTTTTCCCCGAACTGACCGTCCCGGCAGAAGAGACGCCGCCGGCGTTGCCGCAGCAGTTGGAACTGGGCGGTGAGTTCGGCGGGGAAGAAGAGTACGACGAGGAGGAAGAGGGCGAATGACCTCCCTGCGCGACATCGAGTGGCAGATTTCCTACGGCCCCGCCGATGATCGCCTGAATCGGTTCTATATTCCAGCCCTGCGTTGCAGCGTGCGCTACGACCGCAGCGCGGGGTTTTTCAGTAGTTCGGCACTGGCGGTGGCGGCGGCAGGTGTGGCCGGCCTGATCGCTAACCGGGGGACGATGCGCCTGCTGGTGGGGGCGCAGCTCGACCCCGACGATGTGCAGGCCATCGAGCGGGGCGCGTCGCTGGAGGGCATCGTCTCCGAGAAGCTGCTCGCCGCGCTGGAACAGCCCGTCGAAGAGGTGATGCGTCGTCGCCTGGAAGTGCTGGCGTGGATGGTGGCGCAGGGCACGTTGCAGATCAGGGTGGTGCTGCCGCGCGACGCCAGAGGACGGCCACTGCCCGCCGAGCAGGCGCAGGATTACTACCATCCCAAAGAGGGGGTCTTCACCGACGCCGAAGGCCATCAGATGGCCTTCAGCGGCAGTGTCAACGAATCCATGACAGGCTGGCAGCGCAACTACGAGCAGTTCAGCGTCTACTTCTCGTGGGAAGCCAGCCGCCCCTATCTGGCGCAGGTCGTGGAACGGTTCAACCGGTTGTGGGAAGGGCGCGAAGAGAGCTGGATCGCGCTCGATATTCCGCGGGCGGTGCGCGAGTCACTGCTGCGCTTGGCCCCGTCACAGCCGCCCAGAGACGATCCGCTGGCTCTGGATGGTGAGAGGGAAGCGCGTCTGCGCCGCGAGCGGCTGATTTTCCAGTTCGTCCGCGACATTCCCTATTTTCCCCATGCGGAGCAACTCGGCGCGGCGACGTGTGCCATCACGCCGTGGCCTCATCAACTGCGCGTGGCGCAGCGGGTCATCGAGACCTACCCCAAACGCTATCTGCTGTGCGACGAGGTCGGGCTGGGTAAGACTATCGAAGCGGGGCTGGTGCTGCGACAGTTGGTCATCTCCGGGCGGGCGAAGCGTTGTCTGCTGCTCGTGCCCAAGTCGGTGACGCGGCAGTGGCAGGAGGAACTCTACGAGAAGTTTGTGCTGGACGTGCCCCTGTTCGACGGTCACCGTTTCTGGAATTATGCGGGCGAAGAACTCGCCTGGCAGTACGAGACCGACAATCCCTGGGATGCGTTCGACCTGTTGATCGCTTCCAGTCAGCTGGCCAAGCGCCGCGATCGCCTGGAGCAGATCACTGCGGCGCGTCCCTGGGATCTGGTGCTGGTGGATGAGGCGCATCACGCCCGTCGGCGCGATTTCCAGCAGTCAATTTACCGCCCGAATCGCCTGCTGACCTTGCTGACAGATCCCCAGTTCCAGGCCAAAGCGATCTTGCTGATGACGGCCACTCCCATGCAGGTGCACGCGGTAGAGGTATGGGATTTGCTGCGCATTCTGGGCCTGGGCGGCAAGTGGGGAGCGGATGAAAGGAATTTCCTGCAGTTCTACAGCGAGCTGATGCGACCTTGCGAAGAGGTGGACTGGGATTTTGTCTATACGCTGGTGCGCGATTACCTGGAGCTGGGGGGACAGCTTGACCAGGAATTCGCTGAGCAGGCCAGGCAGGCTCTGGGGCTGGTGAACTGGCAGACGCTCCAGCGATTGCCCTATACGGATAGACCCTCGCGGACCATCAAAAAGCTGCCGCGTGAGGCCAGAGAGTGGGTGAAGGAGATGGCGCGTCGGCACACGCCACTACGCGCCCTGATGTTCCGCAACACGCGCGAGTTATTGCGCGAATACGTGCGCCAGGGACTGCTCAAGGAAAAAGTGCCTGCGCGCAGCCCTGAACTAGTCTGGATTCCCATGCGCCGCGAAGAGCGCAAGCTCTATCAGCGCATTGAGGAATACATTTCCGACTTCTACCGCAAGTATGAAGACGAGCACAAGGGCCTCGGTTTTGTCATGACGGTCTACCGCCGACGTCTGACGAGCAGTTTCTACGCAGTAGAGCGCAGTCTGGAGCGGCGATTGGCGTACCTGGAAGGGCGAGCGGAGCAGGCCTTTGATGACGATGACCTGGAACAGGCTGATCTGGAGCAGGATATCAGCGAGACGCTGGAAGAGGCCCAGCTGTATCAAGAGGAGATCCGGTATGTCAGGGATTTCCTCGATGAGCTACAGCATCTCTCCGCGCACGATTCCAAGACCGAGCAGTTGATTCAGGATCTGAACAAGATTTTCCACCAGCGCGAGACGGTGCTTGTTTTCACCCAGTACACTGACACGATGGATTATCTGCGCGACAAGTTGCGCCCGGTCTACGGCGATCAGGTGGCGTGCTACAGTGGGCGCGGGGGAGAGCGATGGAATGGCATCGCCTGGGTGAGTGTGACGAAGGAGGAGATCAAGCAAGCCTTCCGAGAAGGGGCGGACATCAAGATTCTGCTGTGTACGGAGGCGGCCAGCGAGGGTTTGAACTTGCAGACTTGCGGGGTCTTGATCAACTACGATATGCCCTGGAACCCGATGCGGGTCGAACAGCGCATAGGCCGCATTGATCGCATCGGACAGGTTCACGATGTGGTGTGGATTCGCAACTACTTCTATGAGGACACAGTCGAAGCGCAGGTGTACCGCGCGCTGGCAAAGCGGATCAACTGGTTTGAAGGTGTGGTGGGCGATTTGCAGCCAATCCTGGCGCGCGTAGGGCAGGCAATCGAACGCCTGGCAATGGTTGCCCCGCCAGAACGCGAGCGGGCCTTGGCTACGGAACTGCGCGAAATCGAGCAACAGTTGGAGCAAAAGGATCGCGATATCCTGAATGTCTACGAGACCCATGAGGCTGTCTCGTCAGCACCAGCAGTGACTGCGCCCCTCTCGCTTCCAGAGTTGGAACAGGTGTTGGTGAATGCTGCTCACTTCGAGGGTCGCTTCAGGCCTCATCCACAGCTTCAGGGCGCTTACTTACTCGACACCGCAGAGGGGGAAGTCTCTGTTACTTTTGATCCGCAGCTCTTTGACCGTTACCCTGCTTCAATGCGCTTTCTGGCATATGGCGGTAGATTACTGCACGAACTTATCGAACAAGTGCCACCCCCGCGAGAAGGTGAGTTTCCAGGGATAATTCGCCTGAATTCAGAGGGTCTTTTCCCTATCAGTGCTTTCTATGGGTTAGATTCGCAGAATCGTCCCCTGCTCTTGCAGACCCTGCGCGACCTGGAGTCTGCAATGCAAACTGCCGAAAGCACATATTGGAGCGAAGACAGCCTGGAGTGCGCCAGGCGCGACTTTGAGCAGTTGGTGCAGCAAGTGGAAGGCAAGCGCAGGGATATTGAAACTATGTTGAGAAAAGCGACATGTTCAGTGTTGCAGGAAAAAGCGATCCTTATTGTGCGACAGGCTGCTGTTATAGAACTTACCTACCGTGGGAACTTTGACAACGTCCAGAATGCCTGGAGCGCAGTAGCCACGGACAATAAGCACTACGCTGTGCTTTCGGAGCTGGGGTATCCATTCACTCCCTTGGTTCATATCGCGATGGAGCAAGAGCCGGGAGGAAAAATCCTAAGCTCCATTCCCGAACCTCTGCTCAAGGACAACTCCCTGACTCTCCATAGGACATATTTGCCAACCTTGAAACAACAGGCGGACATGTTGTTATCCCAGTGGCGGTCTCAGTGCAATTCGTTGGCGTCCTCCGAGTAAGTGCCCTGGCGCAAGTACATTGGGACACGCAGGGAACGGTTCCGAGGGACAGCTCAAATTGGTCGCTGGCGGAGCGGTGGCCGTTGGTGCTGGCGTGCCGGTCGCCGTGGGGAAGTCCACGCCCGCCAGCGGCAGCACCAGGCGCTGCCCCGCCGCGTCCTCGACCACCAACACGTCCCGGCCAGCCATACTGTTCTGGCAGGGCATCGGCGGAGATGCTGACGCCGCGGCTGGTCACCAGCACCGTTTTCAGGTGCAGCAGAGAGGCCTGTTGCAGGGTTTCGTCGCCCTGGGTGATCTTCAGCCGCTCGCTGTATTTGCCGATATGGGTGCCGAAAGTGTCGGCGATCAGATGTTCGACGATAGGCATAGGCCCTCTCCTCTCCTCAACCGCCTTCGGAGACCGCTTGTAAACCTCATCTCCCGACCCTCTCAACCACACGCGGTTCATGAACGGACAGCTATTGAGCGCCTCTCGAACAGGAGGCTGTCC
>AMZC01000507.1_pt1 | contig 12700 bp, 10 predicted proteins | sample 948551 | NCBI WGS metagenome assembly AMZC01 (sample SAMN01120625, study PRJNA171369) | bioreactor sludge metagenome | biome: sludge; isolation source: anaerobic thermophilic cellulolytic sludge from lab reactor | place: China: Hong Kong, Shek Wu Hui wastewater treatment plant | collected... | reverse complement strand
ACAGCGCGAAAGTTCATAACAGCCTCTAGGACGGCTTTTCCCCGTTGCCTGAAGCCGCGTTTTGTGGTTAGATTGCGCCTGTTTGCGCGGCAAGGGAACTCCCTGGCGACTCTCTATGAGCTACACCTGGCTTGACTGGCTGCTCTCCCTGGCCCCTATGCTGGTGGTGCTGGGGTTGATGATCGTGCGTGGCTGGAACGCAGGGCGCGCGGGCCTGGCCGGCTGGCTGCTGACCCTGCTGCTGGCGGCCTGGCGCTTCGAGACTGGCGGAGCGGCGCTCGGCTACGCACAGATCAAGGCGGTGCTGCTGACGGTAGATGTCTCGGTCATTGTGTGGGCGGCGCTGCTGCTCTATTACGTCGTGGATCGGGCAGGGGCACTGCAGGTGATCGCCCTGGCGCTGTCCCGCCTCACTGCCGACCGCCTGACACAGGTCTTGCTGCTGGGGTGGGTCTTCGCTTCCTTCCTGCAGGGCGTGGGCGGCTTCGGCGTGCCAGTAGCCATCGTCGCGCCGCTGCTGATCGGCATGGGTGTGCCGGAGGTCGCCGCGGCGGTGATCCCGGCCATCGGGCACGGCTGGGCAGTCTCCTTTGGGTCGCTGGCGGCGTCGTTCGTCATGCTGGTCAACGTGACCGGTCTCTCTGGCGAGCGGCTCGCCCCGGCAGCGGCGACCATGCTCGGCCTGCTCAGCTACGCCAGCGGCTTGATGGGCGCGCACACGCTGGAGGGCTGGCGCGGCGTGCGGCGCGCGCTGCCCTATGTGCTGGTCACGGGGACGGTAATGGGCCTGGCGCAGTATGCGCTGGCCGTCAGCGGGCTGTGGACGCTCGGAGCCATTGGCGGCGGGCTGGCCGGACTGGCCGTCTCGGTAATCTGGGTGCGGCTGCGCTCCGATCACGCCGATCCGCCCGCCGATCCTTCGCCGAATGGTCGTCCGCTGCCTTCGATCCCGTTGGCGCTGGCGAGCTACGCCGTGCTGATTGCCCTGGCGCTGAGTTTGCGCGGCATAGCCCCTGTCAAAGAGTACCTGGGGCAATGGGCGGTAGCCGTAGACATCCCCGGCACGACGACCGGTCGCGGCTGGACAGTCGCGCCAGAGGAAGACGCCGGTTTTGGCATTCCTGGGCACCCCGGCCTGATCATCGTCTACAGCAGTCTGCTGGCCTACGCGCTCTACGCGCGGCGCGGCTTCTACCCGCGGGGAGCGGCCCGCGACATCCTGCAGCAATCCGGCGGGCGGGCGGTCAAGTCGGCAGTGGGCGTGTTCATGATGGTCGCCATCGCGGCCACCATGGAGCGCGCGGGCATGGTCGAAGTGCTGGCGCGGGGCATGAGTGACGCCGTCCCTAGCGATCTGTACCCCTTCCTGGCTCCGCTGATCGGCGCATTGGGCGCGTTCGTCACCGGCAGTAACGTCAACAGCAACGCCGTCTTCGGCGTATTGCAGCGCGACACCGCCGCCATGCTGGGCCTGTCGGTGACCGTCATCCTCGGCGCACAGACCGCCGCCGCTGCGGTGATCAGCGTCATGTCCCCCGCCAAGGTGACGGTAGGCTGCAGCACCGTCGGCGCGAGCGAGGGAGAGGTGATGCGCCGTCTGCTCGGCTACGGCGCGGTGACAGTGCTGATCGTCGGCGCGATGGCCTGGTTTGCGCTGAAGCTGGGCTGAGGGAGAAACCGCAGGACGTTTCAGCGAGCGATCAGATAGACGATCCCGAAGATGACCAGCCAGAAGACAACGATCGCCCCCCAGGAGACAAGAACGGCCCGCCGCGCCTGCTGCTCGACCGGCTTGAGAATACCTTCAAGCTGACCAGTCACCAGGTAGCGGTAGAGCGCCGCCGCCTCGCGATCGAGGGTGCGGTAGTGGGCAGGAAACCAGTGGAAGACCTGCATCCGCGCCATGCGGTAATACACCGCCAGTTCTCCCGACCGCCGCTTGATGGTGATGGTGTGTTCGGCGCGGCGCGGATCGAATAGCCGGTAGCGCCGCAACCGCCGCCCGCGCACCTGCTTGTTGGTGGCCCGCTCCAGCTCGAAGTTGGCCTGCACCAGAAAAGCGGGCAGGCGTGTCTGCAATTCTTCCGCCGTCAGAATGATTGGCAGGGTGTAGTTGATGCGCAGGCGGTCTTCGCGCCAGCACCGCTCGGCGGGCAGGCTCAGCGGCAACAAGTCCTGCTTGGCGACCGGCGGGGGGTGCTCGATAGTCAGCGGACGGGTCGGCGCATGGCTGCGTTTGAGCCGCCGTACCAGTTCCTCGAACCCTGGCAGAAACTGCCCCTCGAAGTCCACCACCGGGTAATTCGCCAGCGCATCGGGCACGGTGCAGCGGTCGCAGGTCACCACGATCACCCTGGCGTCGCCCTGCAACACGGAGGCCCAATGCGGTTCGCCGTCGGGCGCGCTGCTGTGCGACGACAGCACGATCACGATATGTGAGGCGTCGGCCAGACCGTCGCTCGCGTCCGGCACAGGCTCATCGCGGCGCAACGCTGGATCGGGCACCGGCCAGACGACCATCCCCCGCTGTTCCAACTGCACGGCGAGGTGATGCGCGAATTTGTGGTCGGAGGGTGCGTAGTGCACCAGGATGTGCGGCATGTCTCACCTGACGGAAGGCTGTGCAGGCCACGCTCGTATTCTACGCGGTCGCGCGCCTTCCGGCAATGCGGAATGGAGAGTCGGACAACAAGCTCTGGCAAACTCTTCTCAGGCCATGTAGACTCAGGAAACAAACCGGCTTGCACGAGCAACGATCACGGGGGCGATGCGGCATGATTGACAAGGGGCGCGAGAAAGCGTTGGAGGCGGCGCTGTCTGACCTCGCCAAGCGCTATGGAGACGGGGTGATCGTCCGCCTGGGCGACGCTGCTCACCTGCAGGTAGATGCCATCCCGACAGGGTCGCTGGCGGTAGACATTGCGCTGGGAGTGGGGGGTATCCCACGCGGGCGGGTTACCGAAATCTACGGCCCCGAAAGCTCCGGCAAGACCACACTCTGCCTGCACACCATCGCCGAAGCGCAGCGACGCGGCGGCATTTGCGCCTTCATTGACATGGAGCATGCCCTCGATCCGGCCTATGCCGCGCGGATCGGCGTGGATGTGGACAATCTGTACATCTCGCAGCCCGACACTGCTGAACAGGCCCTGGAGATCGCCGAGGCGCTGGTGCGCAGCGGCGCGCTGGATGTGGTCGTGCTGGACAGTGTGGCCGCGCTGGTGCCTCGCGCCGAACTCGAAGGCGAGATGGGCGACAGTCACGTGGGGTTGCAGGCGCGGCTGATGAGTCAGGCGCTGCGCAAGCTCGCTGGCGCGATCAAGCAATCCAACACCTGCATGATCTTCACCAATCAACTGCGCGAGAAGGTCGGCGTGATGTTCGGCAATCCGGAGACGACTACCGGCGGACGCGCGCTCAAGTTCTATGCCAGCGTGCGAATAGACATCCGGCGCGTCCAGGCGATCAAGGCGGGCGGCGAGACAGTGGGCAACCGCACGCGCGTGCGCATCACCAAGAACAAGGTCGCTCCGCCCTTCCGCGAGGCCGAGTTCGACATCATGTTCAACGAGGGCATCAGCAAGGTGGGCGACATCCTCGACATCGCCACCGAGCTGGGCGTGATCGAGAAGCGTGGTGCCTTCTACCGTTACCAGGAAGAAGCACTGGGACAGGGTCGCGAGAACGCCAAGCAATATCTGCGCGAGAACCCCCGGCTGGCCATGCGCCTGGAGAACATCATCCGCGAAGAGTACGGCCTGCCGCCGATCTACGAAGAGCCACAGCAAGAGTGAGCGCCCAGGAGACACAGTGGTGTTGCGTGCATTGAACAAAAGACGGGCAACCTGGCCGTGCGCCCTGGCGCTGGCACTAATGCTCATGGCCCTGGGGAGCACGAGTGCTCCGCGCGCCGCCGCCCAGGCCGAAACCGGCGTGATCTGCGTGGCGACCTTCGCCGATCGCAACGCCAATGGCCTGCGCGACGAGGGGGAAGGGCCGCTGGCCGGGGTCAACGTCAACCTGAGCACTGGCGGCGCGATCATCGCCACGCACATCACCGAAGAGGGGGAGACCGAATACTGCTTCGAGCGGCTCTTGCGCGGCATCTATACAATCACTTTCACCGAAAGCCCGCTCTACCGCATCACCACCCCCCGCGAAGGCACCTTCGCCCTGGACGCCGGGCAGCGCCTGACCATTGATGCCTTCGGCGCGTTCCCCATCGGGCCGGCGGGCCTGCGCGCCGAGATGATCGCGCAGGCTTCGGCGGCGCAACAGGACGAGCCGCTCGACACGTCCACGCGCCTGCTGCTGGCGACGGGCGGCGCGGCGGTGGTGATGATGTTCATGGTGGGCCTGGGCGCGGTGACGCTGGGCCTGCTGGACTGGCGGCGGCAGCGCCGTCAGCGGCGGCAACGTCAGCGCCGTCAGCCTGTGCCCCCACCCCCTACCGACTGGCTCCGCCCGCCGGGCTGGGCATAGGGGGCGCGCTGCGCTTTCCTCTGCGTCCGCTGCGTCTCCACGATTCAAAACCATCGTCCCAAGACACGGGCGCGCCTGAGAACAGTCAACAGTGCGCGCGCTTTGCGCCGCCGCCGGGCTATGGTACAATTTCGTTAGCGAGGCTGTGCCGCCAGGGCGAGCCTGTCGCTTCACATTGGCCCATGATGCAGAGCGTGTCCGACGATCCTGCTGATTCTCCTTCTTCCAGAGGTCATTGTCCTGTGATATGCCTCCGGCCTGTGCCGCATCCGGCAGGCTGGTTATTGAGGTGCACGTCTCCGTGTGGCTGGGGACACCCCGATCTGTCAACAGGCAACAAAGGTGACTCTCGGTGGACGATAGCTTAAGCGGGGTGCTGGCGTTGAGCGGTATGATCCTGCTCAATGCCCTGCTGAAGTTGGGCTATAGCGCCCTGATCAACGCCCACAAAGCCAGACTCAAAGACTGGGCAGACGAAGGCGATCCACGCGCCGCACGGGCTTTTGCCCTGGCCAACGACGCGACGCGCCTGCTGGCCTCGCAGCAACTGGTAGACCTGGCCCTGCGTTTCGGGATCGCGCTGGTGTCGGCGGTGGCGCTGGTACCGCCGGTGCGCGAGGCGCTGATCGGCCAGAATTTCTCCGCACCCCTGGCCAGCGCCCTGGCCTATGGGGGTGTGCTGTTCGTGGTGGCGATCCTCACGCTGGTCTTGGGAGAAATGCTGCCGACCAACATCGCGTTGGGCCACGCTGATGCGCTGTCCCTGCGCGTCGCCGGGCCGATCAACATCCTGGCTCATGTGCTGGCTCCGGCACTGCAACTGTTGCAGTGGATTAGCAACAAAGTGGCGCGCCCCTTCGTGGGACGCACGGCGCTGGGTACCATCACCGAAGAAGAGATCAAGTTGCTGGTGGATGCCGGCTCGGAAGGCGGGGCGATCGAAGACGAAGAGAAAGAGATGATCTACTCGATCTTCCAGTTCGGCGACACGCTGACCCGCGAAGTGATGGTGCCGCGCATTGACATGGTGGCCCTGGAGATCAACACGCCGCTGCGCGAGGCCCTCGATACCATCGTCGAGGCGGGGCATTCGCGCATCCCGGTCTACGAAGAGTCCATAGATCACATTCGCGGCCTGCTGTATGCCAAAGATCTGCTGGCCCTGTGGCGCGACGGGGTACAGGATCGCCCGATCAAAGATCTGCTGCGTCCAGCGTACTTCGTGCCGGAATCCAAGAAGGCGGTAGACCTGTTGCAGGATATGCAGCAGCGCAAGGTGCACCTGGCGATCGTGGTGGACGAGTACGGCGGCACGGCAGGCCTGGTGACCCTGGAAGACCTGATTGAGGAAATTGTCGGCGAGATACGCGACGAGTACGATTTCAACGAGGAAGAGGTCTATCAGCAGGTCGGCGAGCACGAGTACATCGTGGACGCGGGCATTGACCTGGATGACTTCAACCGCTTGCTCGACGCAGACCTGCCCACCGACGACAGCGACACCCTGGGTGGCTACTTCTACAGCAAGCTGGGCAAGGTGCCGGTCGCCGGCGAAACCCTGACCGAGGACACGCTACACATGGAAGTGCTCAGCGTGGATGACAAGCGCATCCGCAAAATCCGCGTGGTGCGCACGCCGCGCGTCCGCGAAGCCGAAGAGCACGAAGACATCCGCGAAGAACCCGCCGCCGCACCCGATTGACGGGTAGCCCGGCGGACGCCGCTCGCCCTGACCGGTGCGCTGCGGCTGAGCGGTCAGCGCCGCAGGGCGAATCAGTCGGCAGGGGCGTTTTTCGCTTTTTCTTTCTCCTTCTTCTCTTCTTCTTTGCGCGACGCCAGCATACCATATTGCACCAGCACGCCCACCGCGAACAGGATCAGGATGATGATGTCGTTGGCCCCCAGCGCCAGCCCGCCGAAGAGCACCGCACCCGTGCTGGCGGTGATCAGCACAATGAACAGTTGAAAAAGGGCCAGCAACAGGATGCCGCCCAACACCCCGCCGAGCAGTAGCACCCACGTTTCCCAGTCAATGAGCGCGGCCAGCAGAATCGCGCCGTAGAAGGCGCCGATGGCGAACACGGCCAGCAGGTGCAGAAACCAGGCCAGGACGCCGCCCAGCCAGCCGCCGACCAGTAGCAGCAGAATTCCCAGCAGCCTGCCGCCTTCCTCTGCCCCGAAGCCGTAGCCCAGGATCGCCCCGACGATGAAGCCTCCCAGCATCACCGCGAACTTGTAGAGCGCGTAACCGGCGAAGAGCAGCAGGAAGCCGGCGACCCCTTGCGCAACGCGCATCAGCGTAGGGGACAGGCCGAACTCGTCGGGGGCCAGCCAGCGGTCGAATTTGTCCACCAGGGCGCGCACGACTCCTTTGTCGGATTCGGTCAGGTCGCGGCGGAAATCATCGAGCGTGTTGTTGCGGTCAATGGTCGAGCAGCCAGAGAGCAGGCTACCCGCCAACAGCAGCGCCAACAACCACAGCAGGAATCGCGGATTGTGAATTGCGGACTGCGGATCGCCAGTCATGATTGCCCCCTTCTGGAAACGTGTCTGTGAGCACAGTATACTCCCACTACCTTTTCGGCAGCGCACACCCTGTGTAAGAAGAGGAAAGAGAATGACTCAGGCACACTTCGTACCACTGGAGTTTGTCGAGTATCCGGCAGAGGAGATGGCACGGCGCGCTGCGGAGTTCTGCTCTGAGATGCAGCGGCGGCGCTCAGTGCGGCATTTTTCCGACCGCCCCGTGCCGCGCGCGATCATCGAAGACTGTCTGCGCGTCGCCCACAGCGCCCCCAGCGGAGCCAACAAGCAGCCCTGGCATTTCGTCGTCGTTGGCGATCCAGAGACCAAGCGCCGCATTCGCGCCGCCGCTGAGGCCGAGGAACGCGCCTTCTACGAACACCGCGCCCCTCAGGCATGGCTCGATGATCTGGCTCCGCTGGGCACTGGCCCCGACAAGCCTTTTCTGGAGACCGCGCCCTATCTGATCGCTATTTTCGCCCAGCGCTATGGCTTGCGCCCGGACGGAGGCAGAGAGCAGCATTATTACGTGCAGGAATCGGTAGGAATTGCCACGGGGATGCTCATCGCCGCGCTGCACCATGCGGGCCTGGCCACGCTGACTCACACGCCCAGCCCGATGAACTTCCTGAGCGAGATTCTCGGTCGCCCACCCCACGAAAGACCCTACCTGCTGCTGATCACCGGCTACCCCGCGCCAGACGCCACCGTGCCCGCGCTGAGCAAGAAACCGCTGGAAGAAGTCGTCACGTTCATCTAGCAAAACGGGGCGCACAGACAAATAGTGAATTATTTCACAAAATGACACCTGTCAGCCGGGCAATGGACGAGCGTCATTGTCCGCTACGCGGCAGCGCACTATAATGGGCGCTTGCAACGATCGGACTGGCGGGTGGTATGGCCGTTCTTCACCCCTCTTCTGTCCCGTCACCTGAGCCTACCTGTACAGCGGATGTGGAGCCATGACTGACTACAAACAACAACTTCTGGAACGCCTGCAACAGCGCACGGCCAAAGTGGGCGTGATCGGCATGGGCTATGTGGGGCTGCCCCTGGCGGTGGAATTCGCCCGTGCCGGCTACAACGTGATCGGGCTGGACGTGCAGGCCGAGAAAGTGGATAAGCTCAACGCGGGGATCAGCTACATTGCCGACGTGCCCACCGCCGACCTGGCCCCGCTGGTCAAGGCGGGCAAGCTGCGCGCCACCACGTCCTACGACGACCTGCGCGACGCGGACGCGGTGAGCATCTGCGTCCCCACCCCGCTGCGCAAGACCAAAGACCCGGACATGAGCTATGTGATCGCCGCCGCGGACGAGGTCGCCAAGATTTGCCATCCGGGAATGCTGGTCGTGCTGGAGAGCACCACCTACCCCGGCACCACCGAAGAAGTGATCGTGCCGCGGCTGCTCAACAACGGCCTGACGGTGGGCGAGAATGTCTTTGTGGCCTTCTCGCCGGAGCGCGTAGACCCTGGCAATCCCACTTACGGGGTACGCAATACCCCCAAGGTGGTAGGGGGCGTCACTCCCGCCTGCGTGGAAGTGGTCACCGCGCTGTATGAACCGGCAGTAGAGCGGGTCATTCCTGTCTCGTCGCCTACCGCCGCGGAGATGGTCAAGCTGCTGGAAAACACCTTCCGCGCGGTGAACATCGGCCTGGTCAACGAGATGGCGATCATGTGTCAACGGCTGGGCATTGACGTGTGGGAAGTGATCGAGGCGGCCAAGAGCAAGCCCTTTGGCTTCATGGCCTTCTATCCGGGGCCGGGCCTGGGCGGACACTGCATCCCCATTGACCCGCTCTACCTGAGCTGGAAGTTGCGCGCGCTCAACTACACTGCCCGTTTCATCGAGCTGGCCAGCGAGATCAACACCTCCATGCCCTATCACGTGGTCAAGATGGTCATGGAAGCGCTCAATGAAGAAGGCAAGGCGCTGCGCGGGGCGCGCGTGGGCATCCTGGGCATGGCCTACAAGCGCGATATTGACGACGTGCGCGAGTCGCCCGCCCTGGACGTGCACGAACTGCTGGAGGAAAAGGGCGCCATCGTCTCCTTCAACGATCCCTACGTGCCGTCGGTGCGGCTGAGCGGCGACCGCGTGGTCAAGAGCGTGGAACTGTCGCCCGAATGGCTGGCAGCGCAGGATTGCATCGTCATCGTCACCGATCACACCGTCTACGATCCCGCCTTCCTGCTGGAACACGCCCGCCTGATTGTGGACACGCGCAACAAGATCGGCCATCATAAGGGCAAGGCGCGCGTCGTGCGCCTGTGATCGCGGGAAGACTTCTGAAGTCTCAGTCGAAGGCACAGACAGACTTCCGAAGTCTTTGAGACTTCGGAAGTCTTGTATGAATCCATGCGCATTTTCGTCGCTTCTGGCATCTTCCACCCGGAGCCGGGCGGACCGGCGACCTATCTCTACCGTCTGCTGCCGGAAGTGCAGGCGCGCGGACACCTGGTGCGCGTCCTGACTTTCGGCGACGGCCCGACGGAAGGGTATCCCTATCCGCTGCGGCGCATTCCACGGCGGGCGTTGCCGTTGCGCTGGGCGGACTACGCGCGCGCCGCCTGGGACGAAATGCGTCGTGCCGACCTGGTATTCGTCAACAGCCTGAGTCTGCCCCTGGTGGGTGGGGGGAAGCTCCCGCGCGTGCTCAAGGTCGTCGGCGACCTGGCCTGGGAGCGCGCCGTCAACAAGGGCTGGATCGCGCCGACTGAGGACGTAGACACCTTTCAGCGCGGGCGCTACCCCTGGCGCGTGCGGCTGTTGCAGGCGCAGCGGGCGCGCGAAGTACGCCGCGCCGACCGCGTGATCGTGCCCAGCCGTTACCTGCGCGACATGGTCGTTGGCTGGGGTGCGCCGCCGGAGCGGGTGCACGTCATCTACAACGCCTTGCCGCCAGGTGCGGGGACGGTTCACCTGAGTCAGGCTGAGGCTCGCGCGGCCCTGGGGCTGGGGCCGGAGCCGTTGTTGCTGACCGTCGCCCGGCTGGTGCCCTGGAAGGGGATCGATCACCTGATCCGCGCTCTGTCCGCCGTGCCAGAGGCGCGCCTGCTGGTCGCCGGTGACGGGCCGGACGAAAGCCGGTTGCGGTCGCTGGCCGACGAAGCAGGCGTGACGGGACAGGTGACGTTCCTGGGGCGTGTGTCGCGCGAACGGCTGACGCTCTATTTTCGCGCCGCCGACTACGTCGTCCTCTATTCCGGCTATGAGGGGCTGTCGCATGTGTTGCTGGAAGCGCTGGCCGCGGGTACGCCAGTCATTGCCAGCGACAAGGGCGGCAACCCCGAACTGGTGACGCATAGCGTCAACGGCCTGCTGGTGCCCTATCCCAACCCGGATGCGCTGGCCGCGACGCTGCGCGAGGCCCTCGGCGGGGAGACGCGCGCGCGCCTGGCCGCGCATACCGGCGACGGGTTGGAGCGCTTCGCCTGGGAGACGCTGGTCGCGCAGACGCTCGCCGTGCTGGAGGGCCTATGCACGTCCTGATGATCAGCCTGGACTATTCGCTGCTCGGCGATCCGCACGGCAACACCGTCGCGCGTCACCTGGAATATGCGCGGCGCATCGGGACGCTGACCATCGTCACCTACAATCCGGCGAGTCAGCCCAAAGCGCCGCGGCAGTTCGCCGACAACCTGGCTGTCTACCCGGTCAACACGCGCCCGGCGCTGTTCCCCTGGGCGGCGTACCGGCTGGCGGCGCGCCTGCACCGGCAACGCCCCGCCGACCTGGTGACGACGCAAGACCCCTTCGCCTGTGGACTGGTGGGGTTGCTGCTCAAATGGCGCTGCGGCCTGCCGCTGAACGTGCAGAGTCACAGTCACTTCTTCGAGAATCCGCACTGGCTGGCCGAACGTCCGCTGCGCAACCGCCTGCTCTATGCCCTGGCCCACTTCATCGTCCCGCGCGCCGACACCGTGCGCGTGCTGTCCGGGCGCGAGAAAGCGATCTACGTGCGGCATGGCGTCGCGCCGGAGCGCGTCTTCGTGCTAACCGTGCCCACGCCCGTCGCTGCCTTCGCGCAACCAGTCGGGGAAGCGCGGCTGGCGGAGCTACGCGCCGCGCTCGGCCTCGCCCCGGACGCGCCGGTGCTGCTCTGGGTGGGTTTCCCGGCAGCGTTCAAGCACGTTGAGCTATTGCTGGCGGCCTACCGGCTGGTGCGGGCGCAGCGTCCCGCTGCCCGCCTGGTGCTGGCCGGAGACTTTCGGACACGCCCGGAGTTCGTGCAGCAGGCGCAGGCCGCGGGCGCGATCTTCGCCGGGCGGGTGGAGCACACCGACCTGCCCGTCTACTATCAGCTTGCCAGCGTCTACGTGCACAGCTCGCGTTACGAGGGGGTGGCCCGCGTGCTGATCGAAGCGCTGGCGTCCGGCACGCCGGTGGTGAGCACCGATCACCTGGGCGCGGCAGAAGTTGTGCGGCACGGTGAGAGTGGTCTGCTCACCGAACACACGCCAGAGGCGCTGGCCGGAGCGATCATCACCCTGCTGGACGATCCGGAGCGGGCGCGGGCGATGGGCGCGGCGGGTCAGCGCGACGTGCTGGTGCGCTTCGACTACGAACGCGGCCTGGACGCGATCGCCGAGACGTATCGGGCGACGCTGCGCCTGGCGGGGAGGGCGTGAAGTGCGCTGGCTGCTGATCACGCGCAAGCTCGATCCTGCCGACGATCATGTGGGCTTCGTCATGCGCTGGGTGGAGGCGCTGGCCGCCCGCCTGAATCACCTGGAGGTGATCTGCCAGGAACACGTCAGCCCGCCTCTGCCCGCCAACGTGACGCTGTATAGCATGGGCAAAGAGACAGGCGCGGGGCGGGTTGTGCAGGCATGGCGCTTCACCGCGCATCTGCGGCGACTGGTGCCTCAGGTAGACGGCGTCTTCTGCCACATGATCCCGCGCTATGTCTGGTTCGCCGCGCCCTGGGCACGTCTGCACGGCAGGCCATTGCTGCTGTGGTACACTCACCGGCAGATCACTGCCGAGTTGCGCCTGGCCGCCCGTCTGGCGACGCACATCCTCACGGCGTCGGCAGGCAGCTTCCCGCTGGCCTCCAGCAAGGTCCGTGTGATGGGGCACGGCGTGGACGCTGCGCTGTTCCCCGCGCCAGAAGGCGAAGAAGCCCCGCCTGCCATTGTACAGGTGGCGCGGCTGGCGCATATCAAACGGCAGGATGTGCTGATTCGCGCGGCGGCGTTGCTGGCCGCGCGCGCCGACGTGAGCGCGTTCCGCGTACACCTGATCGGCGGGCCGGTGCGAGAAGAGCCAGACTATCCCGCGGCGCTGGAAGCCCTGATCCGCGCGTGCGATCCCCCGCCGCCGGTGATGCTGACCGGCCCGCTACGGCACGCGCAGGCGATGGCCCTGCTGCGGCGAAGCGCCATCGCCGTCAATCTCAGCCCGCCGGGGTTGTTCGACAAAGCGGCGCTGGAAGGCATGTTCGCGGGCAAGCCGACGCTGGTGACCAACGCCGACTTCGCCCCGCTGCTCGGCGACGCCGCCGACCTGCTGCTGTTGCCACCGGACGCGGACGAAATCGCGCTGGCTGAGCGGTTGGCCCGTCTGCTGGCGCTGTCGCCGGACGAACGCGCGGCGATGGGGGCAGACTTGCGGGCGCGAGCGCTGGCGGCGCACTCGCTGGACAGCCTGATGGATCGCATCGTCGCGCTGATGGACGAGGCGGTGAG
>AMZC01001475.1_pt1 | contig 12837 bp, 8 predicted proteins | sample 948551 | NCBI WGS metagenome assembly AMZC01 (sample SAMN01120625, study PRJNA171369) | bioreactor sludge metagenome | biome: sludge; isolation source: anaerobic thermophilic cellulolytic sludge from lab reactor | place: China: Hong Kong, Shek Wu Hui wastewater treatment plant | collected 2011-05-01... | reverse complement strand
ATGTCCTTCACCGCCAGCGTGAAGCCCGGCAGCACCTCGCCCCCGTCCAGCGTTTCGCCCGCGTGCACCGTTCGGCCCCCGCGACCAGGGGTATAGACTTCCACGACCTGCCGATCGGGATCAACGATCCACACCGTGCAGCCAGCAGCCAGATAGTTGACCACCTTCAGCCGAATCTCATGCGGAGTATTGGACGGTGAGAGCACTTCGACAACCAGATCGGGAGGGATGGGACTGTACGGTTGATCGGACGGCTCGGCCTGACGGGCACGGGACACATAAGCCACGTCGGGGATATACCGCTCGCCCGCGATCTCATAGCCGCCATCCGCACCAGTGACCAGGCCACTCATGTTATTCGTGCGCAGGTAAAGCTTGATGAAGAAGCCGATATTGTAGGCAATGGCAGATGCCCGCTGACTCAAAACCACCTCGACCACTTCCCCCCCGATGTATTCGAACAGGCGCTCGGCGTTCTCCGGCAACGCGACAAACCGGTCGAACTCCTCCACGCTCATGCGTCTGGTCTGAATGGCCATCGCTATCCCGCCTCTGCTCACAGTGTGTTAGTCTGATTGTAGCGCATTTTCCCTGCCGATCGGCTGCGCGCGCGTGCCGCAGGCGAACGCCCAGGCCAGGAAGCGATCCACGTCGTATTGAATCAGCGGGCCGCTCATCCCCACTGGCAGCGGGCCGATGTCGTGCCGTCCCCAGGGAATGCGCAGCAACACGACCGTAGCCCCCGCAGCGCGCAGCCGATTCGCCAGCAACTCGGCATGCGCGGGTGGCACCGTGCGGTCGCGCTGCCCCTGGATGATCAGCGTGGGTGGCACGTCCGCCCGCACATGGTTGACCGGCGCGGCTGCTTCGTAGACTTCGGGGATGTCCGCGGGCAAGCCGCCGAGTAAGAGCGCCGGCGCTCCATCCGGCAGAGGCGGCCACAGGCGCAGGTCGGCGGGCGGCGCGCAGACTATCACTGCCTGCACCCGCTCGTCCGGCTCGAAACCGGTCTTGCTCAGGCAACCGGGCGGGAACCGCGGATCGCCGGGTGTATAGGCGGCCAGCAACGCCAGATGCGCGCCCGCGCCATGCCCCAGGATCGCCAGACGTGCCGCGTCCGCGCCATACCCTGCCCCGTTTGCCCTGATCCAGCGCAGCGCGCACTTGACATCGGAGAGCGGGGCAGGCCACGGCCCGCCGCGCCGATACTGCGCGTCGAAGACCACGTATCCCTGCGACGCCAGCCAGCGATAGCGCAGCCCGGCCACGAAACCGCCCTTGTCACCGGTGAACCACATCCCGCCGTGCAGCGCCAGGATCGCCGGACAGAGTTCAGAGGCGCGCGCCGGAGCGTAGACATCCAGGCGCAGGGGATAGCCGTCGGGGATGGCGAACAACACATCGTGCGTCACCTGCACCCGCGGCCAGACTGCCCGCCACAACGGGCCAATCAAGTCGGTGCGGTGCGTCTGCGCGAAGGCGCGCTGCCGAACGGGAGGGATACGTTGTTGCCAGCCGTGCCCCAACCCTTCGCGCATGGCGTCGGCCATCTGCCGGGCGACGGCCTCGCGCTGCTGCCAGGGGCGGAGGCGCAGCAGCAAGCCCGCGCAACCCAGCAACACCGCCCGCCAGCTTCTCGACCACAGCCCATGCCACACGCCCAGCCATCCGGCCAGCAGCCCCAGGAAGGGGTCTTCGGTGACGAGAGTCTGCGCCAGCGCCAGCCGCCGATGTCCCTGCGGGGACACCGTCGGCCAGATGCTCAACAGACCGGACAGCGCGCTCAGAGTGGCCCAGGTCAGCGCCTTGAGTCGTCGCATGATCGCCCTCCTGTGTGAGGATCGCTCTCATCCCCATTATATGCTTCTTCGGGGCAAAATCGGGTCAAATCGCCAAGACGCCGAGAGCGCGGAGGCGAAAGATATCGAAAACTCTGTTACACTTTGCACACATCTTCTCGCATCTTCGCGCTTGGCAGGAGCACGGAAAACCTGTAAAATGCAGTTAACCGTAGGGGCTGTGGTAAGTTCTCTAGCTGTGGCCGAGACGCAGCGAAGCCCAAGCGGACATCCGCCAGCCAGAGTTTTGAGTGATGATCGCTACAATTCGATCCCACCTGAAGGGGCACTTGCTCACGGCAGAGATCTTCGTCTTTGCCGTCGTGGTGTTGACGCTGGTGGCAGCCGACGTGCTGTACCCGTCCACCGAAGTCTTTCTGGTCGCGCTGGTGCTGCTGGCCATCATCAACAGCAAGGCGCGCGCCTTCGCCATTGACTTTGCGCCGTTCATCGTGCTCATCTTTTCCTACGACTCGCTGCGCAACTTCGCCGACGACCTGACCGGCGCAGAGATTCACGTCCGCGACCTGATCATCTGGGAGCGCAGCCTGTTCGGCGGAGGGCTGCCGGGTTACTGGATTCAGCAGAACCTGTGGGGTCTGCCGATCACTCCCCTGCTGGACGTGCTGACCAACACGCTATACCTGTCGCACTTCATGTCGCCGCTGGTGGTGTCGGCGCTGCTGTGGCGGCGCAGCCCCAATGAGTACTGGGCGTTTGCGCTGGGCCTGGTGGCGCTCTCCTACGCGGGGTTCATTACCTACATCCTGTTCCCTGCTGCGCCGCCCTGGTGGGCCACTCATCGCGGCTATCTGCGCACCATGCCCATCACGCTGGATCACTTTGTGGTGCCCGCGGACGTGGTCAGCGCCGGGCCGAATCCTGTGGCAGCCATGCCATCGCTGCACACGGCCTACCCCGTCTATATCGCGCTGGTGGCCATTGCCACGTGGGGCAAACGCGGCCTCCCAGTGATCTGCTTACCGCTGGGCGTGGCCTTTTCCACCTTCTATCTGGGGCATCACTGGGTGATTGACGCGCTGGTAGGCGCTGGCTACGCAGCCTTCTTCTTCGGCACCGTGTATCTCTATCTGCGGCGCAACGAACTATCGCTGGTGTGGCTCAGCCGGGTCAAGCAGGTGCTGGTGCCGCACACGTAGCGAGCGGTGAGTCGAGAGTAGGGAGTCTTGAGTCATGAGTCTGGAATGCCGGATGCGTTCCAGACTCATGTTTTCCTGGAGCGTGTCATGCTCTTTTGCCCTCAACCCCCGACCCGTCTCCCGCGCTGCGGGCGAAGGGGCGCGCGCGTGCGAAGCAAAGCAAATCCCCTCGCCCCGTGACGAAGTCACGAGGGAGAGGGGTGCAGGGGTGAGGTGCAGTACCGCGCACAGCCTCTGGCGCAGAGCGGCTCTCCCGGAACTCAGCGCCTCCTGCTCGACTCCAGACTCCACGCTCCGGACTCGCAACTCCCGCCTCAGCCCCGCACCAGCTTCGGAATATCGCGCAGGCGGGGCATGTGCCCCATCAGCAGCATGTTGACGCGGAACATGCGCCCGGCCAGCCACACTGCCCCGGCCACCGCCACCATCTGCAGGGCAATGCCAAGCACAAGCTGAAAGGTCGGGACGGTGACAACGGCCTGCCGCATGACCATCGCCAGCGGTGCCGTGAAGGGAATGAGCGAGAGGATCACCGCCAGCGTGCCGTTCGGTTCTTCGGCGAAGATGGTCAGGAAGAAGAAGGGAATAGCCGCCGGCAGGGTGACGATGGTCACGAAGTTCTGCGCCTCGCGCAGCGACGTGCTCATGGCTCCGATGGCCGCCATCAATCCGCCGAAGAACAGAAAGCCCAGCAGGAAATACACAGCCAGCGTGACGATGGCCCTGGTGCTGACTTCGATATCGCCCAGCGCCTCGAACACGTCCCCAAGCTGACTGCCGATGAAAAGCAGAGTCCCCGCCAGCGTGATCATCTGCAACAACGCGAGCAGGCCCGCCGCCAGGATTTTGCCCAGCAACAGCGCCATCGGGCGCACGGTGGTCAGCATGACCTCGACGATGCGCGATTCCTTCTCCGCCACAGCGCTGGCCATCATGTAGCCCCCGCCCCAAAAGACGGAGAACATCAGCAGCAACCCGAAGGCATAGACCAGCAAGAATTCCTGGTCTTCGCGGCTCTCTTCGACCGCGCCCGTTTCGCTCAGGCGATGATCCACCACCACGGCGGGCGTGCGCAGGCGCAGATAGAGCGACTCGTAGTCGGGCACGTCCACACTCACCAACAGACTGCGTACCAGATAGTCCTCCATCAGGTTCTGAGTATCAGCCGCCTGCAGGTTCAGCCCGCTGACATAGACCGACACCTTGCCGCTTTCCACGAAATCCGGTTCGATGACGTACAACGCGCTGATGTCGCCCGCCTCCAGCGCCGCCTTGCCCTCTTCTTCAGTGCCATAGCGCGTGATCAGCTCGCGCAGGCAATAGGGGGAACTGATGCGCTTGATCACCGCGCTACGGGTGCGATCCACTGTCTCGTCAAAGTTCAGCAGCGCCAGTTCCTGCGCCGAAGGCTCGCATTTGACCGGCGGATAGCTATCCGGAGCCGGGAACAGTCCCTGCGGCGTCAGGTCTACATAGCCGACGGCCTGGCTGCCCTTGTTCACTTCGGCGATGGCGGGAGTCTCCTCTTCGTCAGCCGACAGGTGCTGATACAGCCGATAGCCGTAGAAAGCCAGCAGCGCCAGGATGGGAATGCCGAAGGTGATGAACAGATAGCTCTTGCGCACGAACATATGGCGTAGTTCGTGGCGGAAGACGACGATCCAGTATCTCATCGGCGGAACAACCCCTTTCTGCCGCGCGCGACGGCGACTGGCGCATCGGCTGGAGCGGTAGTCAGGGTGACGTGACCCTGGCGCAGCGCCCGCCACAGCGTGCGCGGCGTGAGCGGTTTGCCGTACATCAACATACCCAGCCGGAAGACCCGCACCACCAGCCACATCACGAACAGCACCGCGACGACCTGCAGCGCCAGGCTCAGCGCGATCTGCCAGGCAGGGACGCTCCCCAGCAGCCCCAGGCGCAGCGTCAGGCCGACCGCTGCCGTGAGCGGGAAGAAGGTGAAGAACACCGGCAGCACGCCGTCCGGATTGCTGAAGAATGTTCCCACGAACATGATCGGCAGCACGCCGAGGAATGTGAAGAAGCCAGCGATCTGCCGGCTCTCGGCCTCAGCGGTAACCGCCGCGCCGATGCCCAGCATCGTTGCCGCAAAGAGCAGGAAGTTGATCAGGAACAGCACGCCGATCAACACCAGGTGCGCCGGGTTGAACTCCGCCCCGCTGAAGAAGGCGCGCGCGTCCTGGTAAATCTGGCGGATCACCAGGGCGGCTCCGGCCCATAGCAATACCTGAGTCAGCGACAGCGCGCCCAGCCCCAGCAGCTTGCCCCACAGCAACTCCGCCGGGCGGGCGCTGGTCGCCAGAATCTCCATCAGGCGGTTTTCCTTTTCCTCTACGACACCGCTCATCAGGAACTGCGCGGTGGTGCTGGTGCTCATGAAGTAGATCATCACGAACAGGAACGGCAGGATGATGCGCCCCAGAACGGCCGCTTCGCTGAGTTCTTCGCCGGTCTCTTCGTCGCGGAGGACGAATTCCTGCGTGCTCAGCCGCTCGACCGGCACGGGCAGGGTAGCGGGTGCGCGGCTGGCGATCTGCGCCCGCATGAAGTCTTCGATATTGGAGCGCAGCGCTTCGGGCATGTTGCGCCGCACATATACGTCAATGCGTCCGGAGAACAGATAGTTCTGCGGGATGACGAAATAGGCGTCGAGTTCGCCGTCCTGCAACTGCTGCCGGGCGAAGGCTTCCAGCCCGTCGAAATACTCCCCGATCAGCTTGCCGCGGCTGGTCTCTACCGGCATCGGCACCGTGGGATCGCTGATGGGGAAGTAACCCGCAGGATTGGGCGCGGCGGGATTGATGACCATCGCCCGGTCAATGTAGCCGACACGCTGGAAGTCCTCCAGGCTGGTCTCACGATCGGCGGTGATCCAGACAACCACGACCATGGCCAGCAGAGTGATCAACGGGACACCAAACGCGGTGAACAGGAAGCTGGGTCGCCGGAAGTTGTAGACGTACTCGCGGCGTGTCACCAGCCAGACTTTGCGACTGAGCATGGCTCACCCCCCTGACGATCCGTTGGCGCGCACCCCGCCGACCACCTCGATGAAGATTTCGTTGAGGCTGGGCACAGCCAGTTCGAAGCGGCGGATGCGATAGGCCGGGCTGGTTGCCAGGGCGGCCATCACCTCGTCGGGAGTGACGTTGTCGGCCAGCCGCAGCAACACGTCGCGCCCGTTCTCGCCCGCCTCCACCGCTTTCACGCCGGGCAGGGCAGCCCAGTCGCCCTCTCCCTCGACGATCACGGCGTTCTTGGCGAAGCGCTGCCGCACCTCGTGCACATCACCATACAGCACCGCGCGCCCCCGATTGATCATCAGCAAGCGGTCGGCCATTTCTTCGATCTGATGCATCTGATGCGTGGACATGATGATCGTCACGCCCTCGCGGTTCATCTCATAGAGCAGGTCCTTGACCATCTCCGTATTGACCGGGTCCAGGCCGGAGAACGGCTCGTCAATGATGATCAGGTCGGGGCGGTGCAGAATAGTGGCGATCACCTGCACTTTTTGCTGCATCCCCTTGCTGAGTTCTTTGACTTTGCTGCGGGCGTTCTCGGCCAGGCCCACATGTTCGAGGAGGCTCAGGGCGCGGGCGCGCGCTTCAGTGCCGGATAGCCCCTTGAGCTGCCCCAGGTAGACCAGCATGTCCAGCACGCGGACGTTGTGATACAGGCCGCGCTCTTCCGGCAGATAGCCGATGCGCGCTTTGGTCGCCTCGGTGATCGGGCCGCCCAACACCTCGATGGAGCCCGTGTCGGGCTTGAGGATGTCGAGGATCATGCGGATGGTGGTCGTCTTGCCCGCGCCGTTGGGGCCGAGCATGGCGAAGATTTCGCCACGGCGCACGTCGAACGACAGGTTGTCTACGGCGGTGAAATCCCCATATTTCTTGGACACACCGCGCACGGAGATTGCCAGGTCTGGAGCCGAATCGTTCATGCACTGTCTCCTTACTCAGGGTACACACGAGGGGGGAGCGCGCCCGACCGAGGTCTACTTGATTATACGTAACCTGTCACCCCAGCGTAACGGGTATTTAGTCACGCGCCGAAGTTGTCAGGCGGATTTCAGCTTGCTGTCAGGCAGGAGTGACCGCCTTACCCCATTCAGGGGTTGGGCAACACCACCCGGTAAAGTTGCACAGATGGGCTATCGTAAACCAGGGCCAGGTAGGGCGCACGACGAGCATCGAAGTCGCCCAGGGCGCGCTCGTCCGGGCCGACGTAGACGTAATCAATGCCGAACGCCTTGAGCAGGCCCAGGCGCTCGGCGTCGGGCGTCGCCGCATCGAAGAAATCCTCGACTTCCCCCATGCGCCGCGCAACCTCCGCCGTGAGCGACCAGTGTCCCAGGAAGCTGCGCACAGGGGCGCGCGCGGGTAACCAGTTGCCGCTGTAGAAATAGGACAGCGTCACCTCGTCCAGGGTAGCATGTTCGCGCAGCCAGTCAACCGCGCCACGTTCATCAGCATGAGCATACACCAGCGGATCGTCTGTCCGCTGCACCACATAGCGCGTGAAAGTGAGGAGCGTATGGGCAGGGCTGGCAGTCACCAGCACCAACAAGAGGATCAGCACCAGACAGACCGCCCGCGCAGTCAGCGCGCGCTGCAGGCGGGGAGCGATTTCGTGCACCCAGCCTGTGGCCGCCAGAATTGACACGGGCACATGCCAGCCCTCCATGAAGCGCCGCTGAAAGTTCACCGGCAGGTAGATCATGGTCAGCACAGTCAGGAACCACAACAACACGCCGCGCGCCGTTGCGCGATTCTGCCGCGCCAGGTGCCATGCCCCCGCCAGAGCCAGCGCCCACACAGGCCCGTACAGATTGACCATGCCCCATACAGGCGGCGTGTACGTGTTGCCCTGTTTCAGCCAGCTTGCCAGTTGCGGATCGGCGTAGCTTTGCAGAGTCAGCGCGCCCGCCAGCAGCCCCCCTGGAGCGAAGATGAGCGCCAACAGTCCTGCCGCCTGCCAGGGAATGCGGCGCGCAGGCCAGGCCCGCCACAGGGCCTGGCCGGCCAGCACCAACCCCACCACGGCCAGTTGGTGCGCGTGAACGAGCGCTATGCCCAGTCCACAGAGCCAGGCCACTGCCACCCAGCGCCACTCTTTGCTCGCCAGCAGGCGCTCTCCGGCCACGATCATGCCCATCATCAAGACCATGTTGAGCATGCAATGGCCGTTATTGAGCAGGGCCACAAAACTGACCGCATCGAAAAGCCACAGGTCCGGGGTCATGTCGGTCCTCGTGATTTCCGACAGGCCGGGCACCAGCGGCACGATCCAGCCCGTCCCCCCTGTGAACAGCAGGATGAACAGCGCCAGTCGGCGCTCGGCAGGGCGCTCCAGGTAACGCGCGATGAAATGATAGGCAGCCAGTACGAACAGCGCACCGCAGGCCAGCCGCGCCAGATGGAAGACCAGCGGCAACGACAGCACAGTCAGACGGGCCAGGTGTCCCAAGACGATATAGAACGAAAAGAGCGGAAGCGGGCGGTTGGCAAAGGCTGTATAGGGCAACACGTAGAGCCAGCGTCCCTGATGACCTTGCTGCATATTGGCCAGGTAGGAGTTGGTATCCAGGGGGTTGCTGATCACGCCGGTCGCGGTAGCGCCCGCTGGCGCAGCGAACCAGGCCACCGCATAGGGTACCGTGCCCACCAGCAGGAACAGTGCCGCCATGCCCCACACCCAGTACGGCGTGCGGCAGCGTTCACAGGACCGTGTATGGACAATATCTCTCATGCGATGGCGGAGTTGAAAAGCAGTCAATGGCCGCGCTGTGTCGAGTATAGTCATCGCCGCTCAGCCGACAACTGCCAGCGCCAGCACGGCCACGGCGTGTCAGGCCAGTGCCCCAATCGAATCCTTACCCTGCCTCCCAGTCGCGCAACAGGGCGCGCAGACGTGTGCCATAGACAGTGTGCGCGTGACGGTCGGCTTCTGTGCGCCACTCCCGCAGCGCATCCGCATAACGGCGCAAGTCGGGCGACGGTTCCCCGCACAACTGATAGCGCATATGCACCAACGCCAGCGCGTAGCGATCGCCCAGATCGCGCATGGCCTGCCTGGTTGGGGGCAGAGTATCCAGCACGGCGCGCGCGGCCTCGTCCTGACGAGCCAGGAACAGACCCCAGGCCACCAGGGTATAGGCAAAGGTGAGGTTTTCGGCGCGCGGAGCATGAGCGCGCAGGCTCTCGGCAGCCTCGGCAAAGGCACCGCGGGCGACAAGGGCGTTGTACAGCGTGATATGCGCCAGGTCGCATAGCCAGCGGGCCGAGCTGTCTTCCTGGGCACATACGCCCCGCCCGGCCAGGATTGTCAGCGCTTCGCGGGCGAAGACTTCGGCCCGCGCGCCTTGTGCCTGAGCGATGCAGGCGCAGGCCAGCACCAGAGCGTTCTCTGCCGAGCGATCGCCGGCCTGACGCAGGGCGCGCGCTCGCGCCAGCACAGAGGCACTGTGCCCGGCCTGTATCAGCAGGATGCTGTCGGCCAGATAGCGCGTGTCCGGCCCGCGCCGCGCCCCACGCAACAGCCAGACCGTGACGCCCAACGCCAGCGGCAGCATCACCGCCATGAACACCCCGATGAGCACAATGACCTGTTGGTCCTGTCGCGGGTCGAGCGAGGCCAGGGTCAGGCCGAAGGCCAGGCCGATCAGCACCAACAACGCGAACCACAGCACCCGCATCCAGGGAAAAGGCATGATCTTCGCCTTGCCTCCTGTGCCCCTCTCTGGCATAGACTCAGGAGCGGACAGCCATTGAGCGCCTCTTGAACGGGAGGCTGCCCTCAACTTTACCTCACCCCCGCCCGGCGCTGGCGAGCCGAGCGCAGCGAGGCGGGGATGAGGTCAACTGGCCCTATGTGAAACACCAACCGGGCGCTGCTCTCGCGCTGCGCCCGGCGATGACAGGTCTCCTGCGCTCGACGATCAGGCCCAGGTGATCAGGTTGGTCATGATCGGGTCGGTCAGGTCGTCGTGCCGTGGCAGCACGCGCACCGAAATACCCCGCTGACCGGTCGTGGTATAGCGCAACGTGGCGTAGAACTCGTGCACGTTGCCCGCCTTAGGGGGATTCTCCGGGCAGCAGTGCTCCATGTCCATCGTCTCGCCGACCACGATCTCGCCCCGACTGTCCAGCGAGCCATAGTAGAGCTGCACCGTGACATCTTCCGGTTTGAGCGCGCCCAGGTCTACAAAGGCGCGCACCGAAATCTCGTCGCGGACCGTCAGTTGTTGCGGCTCGACCAGCACCCGATCGATGCGCACCGTATGCCAGTTGGCGCGGACGCGAGCCAGCCAGTTGGCGAAGGCGCGCCCCCGCGTCAGGTCGGGCTGCGTGAGCGTCACGAAACGCTGATGGCTGGGCAGATAGTACTCTTCGCTGTACTCGCGCACCATGCGGTAGGTATTGAAGACCGGAGCCAGCTTCTGCATGCTGGCCTTGATGCGCCGAATCCATTCGCGGGGCAGGCCGTCGCGGGCGCGGGTGTAGAAAGCCGGGATGATGTCCTTCTCCAGCAGGGTATAGAGCGCCTGCGCTTCGATGAAGTCCTGCAAGTCCCATTCCTGCTGCGGATACTCCTCGCCCGCGCCGATGGCCCAGCCGACCGACGGATCGTAGGCTTCCGCCCACCAGCCATCGAGAATGCTCGCGTTCAGCCCGCCGTTGTAGATCACCTTCATGCCGCTGGTGCCGCTGGCCTCGTTGGGGCGGCGCGGGGTGTTGAGCCACACGTCCACTCCCTGTACCAGGTAACGGGCGACGTTGATATCGTAGTTCTCCAGGAAGACCATGGCATGGCGGAACTCTGGCTGTTCCGCCGTCTTGACGATCTCCTTGATCAGCTCCTTGCCCAGGTGATCGTGCGGATGCGCCTTGCCGGCGAAGATGAACTGCACCGGACGTTCCGGATCGTTGACGATGCGCGCCAGCCGCTCCTTATCGCGGAAGAGCAACGTCGCGCGTTTGTAGGTGGCGAAGCGACGGGCGAAGCCAATGGTCAGCGCGTCCGGGTTGAGCACTTCCGCGGCAGCCTCGACTTCCGACTGCGGTGCGCCGCGAGCCGCCAGTTGAGCCGTCAGGCGGCGGCGGGCAAAGGACACCAGCCGTTCGCGACGGCGTTCGTGCGTGCGCCACAGTTCGGCGTCGGGGATGCGCTCGACATCGGCCCAGTAAGCCGGGTTGTCCGGTTCTTTGCGCCAGGCCGGGTCGAGGTAGCGGTCGAAGAGGCCGATCATCTCGCCGCTGATCCAGCTTTCGATGTGAATGCCGTTGGTGATCGAGCCAATGGGCACCTCGTCTTCCGGCACCTGTGGGAACAACCACTGCCACATGGTGCGGCTGACCGCGCCATGAAGCTGACTGACACCGTTGGCGTGCGCCGAGACCTTCAATGCCAGCACCGGCAGGCTGAACACATCGAAGCCGCCCATATGCTCGCGCCCCAGGTCGTGGAACTGCTCGCGCGTCAGCCCCAGTTCCTGCCACAGATAGGCGAAGTGCTCGTCAATCAAGCCGTAATCGAAGCGCTCCAGCCCTGCCGGGACGGGCGTATGGGTGGTATAGACGTTGCCGGTGGCACAGATGTTGGCCGCCTCCCAGAAAGTCATCCCCGGATTTTCCTTCATCATGATGCGGATGCGCTCCAGCGCCAGAAAGGCACTGTGCCCCTCGTTCATGTGACAGACCGTCGGGCGCATATCGAGCGTTTCCAGCAACTGAATGCCGCCAATGCCCAGCACGATCTCCTGGCGGATGCGCGTGCGCCGGTCGCCGCCATAGAGCCGGTCGGTCAGGTCGCGGATTTCTTCGGGGTTGTCCGGGTGATTGGTGTCCAGCAGGTAGAGCGGGACGCGGCCCACCTGCACTTTCCACACCAGTATCTTGGCGCGGTACTGCGCGATGGGAATCTCGATGATCAGCGGGGTGCCATCTTCCTTGAGCACCTGCTGCACCGGCAGGTTGGCGTAGTCGTTGAGCGGATACGACTGCTGCTGATAGCCATCGGCGTTGAGATACTGATGGAAGTAGCCTTCCTGATACAGCAGCCCTACCCCCACCAGCGGCAACCCCAGGTCGGAGGCGCTCTTGAGATGGTCGCCGGAGAGCACGCCCAGGCCGCCCGAATAGTTGCGCAGGCATTCGGTCAGGCCATATTCCATGGAGAAATAGGCGATGAAGGGCTTCTCGAAGTCACCGAAGTGCCGCCGGTACCAGGTGCGCGCGTCCGGAGCCATGTAGGCGTCGAAGGCAGCGCACACGCGGTCGAGATGCGCCAGAAAAGCTTCGTCCTCCGCCGCAGCCTGCAGCACTTCCTGCCTGATCCTGCCCAGCATCCACACGGGGTTGCTGCCGGTCTCCGTCCACAGATCGCGGTCGAGCCGCCGGAAGAGCGCGATCGTCTCGTGATCCCACGTCCAGCGCAGGTTGTAGGCCAGTTCGCGCAGCCGCTCCAGACTGGGCGGCAGGCTTGGTTTCACGTCCACTTTGGCGACGGGTCTGACCATAGGAATATCTCCTTGATAAGCCGTCACAAGAGTCGTCCTGGCCCGCCCGCCCCTGGCGGGCATGGCTCATGACGGGTTTGAAGCATAGCAGGCCCAGATTGATTTGCCAAAGTCCTATCAGCGTTGACCGAGGGGACATCATCGGGCTGAGAACCCGCCGTCACAAACAGGGGAGAACAACTACCCCTCATCGGGGCGCGGGCGCAATGGCTGCGCTCGCCCGGCCAGGCTCTCGTCACGGGCCGGTCGGGTACGCGGGCCGGGTTGTGTGGCATCGGCGGGGGGGGGGGGGGGG
>AMZC01000478.1_pt1 | contig 12852 bp, 12 predicted proteins | sample 948551 | NCBI WGS metagenome assembly AMZC01 (sample SAMN01120625, study PRJNA171369) | bioreactor sludge metagenome | biome: sludge; isolation source: anaerobic thermophilic cellulolytic sludge from lab reactor | place: China: Hong Kong, Shek Wu Hui wastewater treatment plant | collected... | reverse complement strand
CCTTTCAGCAGTTCCAAATCTCCTTCTGAGTCAAAATAGCCTAAGGATATTGTCCGGCGTGACACCTCGAATTTCTTTGCAAGATAAGGAGCTGTAACTTTTTTATTCTGTTGTAATATGGTAATTATTCCGATAAGACGATCTATTTTCATTCGCTTACCTCCACAAACCCAAGTTATCGCCCCTGTCAATTAAGTCCTTATATAGCTATATTCTACCATTTTAAAGCATTTCCTCTTCATATTGATTATCTACCAGCAATATCTCTTCATATTGATTATCTACCTAAAGAATTGCTTTTACGGTTGTAAATTCCAAAATGCAATAATTAGGATCTGCAATACCACCAGTGAGATAATTAATGTACCTGCCCTTCCATATTTTTTAATCCGTCGGTGTTAATGCTTGAGATTGATGAAACCCTTAAATAACCTTTATTATTAGTTTTTGCAATATAGCAAGAGCTGCATTTCCAGTTATTACTCATTCCTGCTTTTAAAATTAATTCATTGTTCATAAAGCCACACTTAATTTCTCCTGCCCATATTTTTAAACTTAAATTCTTACACCAGGTGAATTATAGCTATACTTCATATCAAAGTATGAATGATTTAGGTATAATCATCCTTTATTGACTTATTCTACTGCACTAAACACGACAACTATATGTCATGTTTTATAAACTCAAACTTTTCTATTTGTCACTTTCCTGTCACATAAATATCGTATCCTTATTCTTAAAACAACACTTATGAAAGGAGTATTTATATATGCCAATCTTAAAAACACGAGACCTGACCAAAATCTATCCTGGTGCTGAACAAGTACTTGCCTTAAATCATGTAAATTTAACTGTAGAAAAGGGTGAACTTATTGCTATTATGGGAGACAGTGGCTCCGGAAAATCTACTTTACTGCATATGTTGGCAGGTGTGGACCGACCGACTGAGGGCCAAGTCCTGATTCAGGATGTAGATATTACATCTTTAGCCGAAAAAGAAATGGCTGTTTTTCGCAGGCGAAATATTGGGGTAATCTATCAGTCTTTTAATCTGATTCCAAACATAACGGTTGAGAAAAACATCTTACTGCCTTTAATGCTGGATCAAAGGAAACCGGCTCCGACTTTCTTTGAAGAAATCATTCAAACATTGGGAATCGGAGATAAGTTGAAACGTTTTCCAACCCAACTGTCGGGTGGTGAGCAACAGAGAGTGGCTATTGCCCGTAGTTTGGTAACCCGGCCCGCAATAATTTTAGCTGATGAGCCCACAGGCAATCTGGATCGAAGAAACACTGAGGAAATAACATCACTGTTCCGTCTGGTGAACCAACGCTTCCAGGCAACTATTTTATTGGTCACCCACGATGAAAAGGTAGCCCTCTCCTGTGAAAGGGTTATGTTCATGGTTGACGGCACACTGCATGAAAGGAAGGATTTACGATGATCATTTCTGAACTGGCTAAAAACAGTATTAAAAATCGCAGACATTCATCGGCTGTTTTTTATTCTGTTCTTGTTGCGGTGATTATACTGGGAACATTGCTCTTTATCTACAGTGAACTGGAACTGGCACAACGTAACTACCATCAGAAAATGTTCGGTGATTATCATGCTGTATTGTACGACATCAATGAAGAGGAATACAAGCAATTGCAGGAAAATGCGAACATTAAAGCACTGGAGCCTACTAAGGTTATCCGGATAAAAAATGCTCCTTTTCAGCGTCCAAATGCAGATCTCTATCTGCAAAGCCCTATGCTTTTTTACTCCTGTTCCGGCTTTATTGAGTCCCAGTTATTAGAGGGCAGTTTGCCACAACAGAGCAATGAAATCCTGGTCTCAGAAACTTTCATAGCTGAGAATCCTGCTTACTCTTTGGGAAAAATCATCAGGTTAGGAGATAAGGAGTATCGGATATGTGGTATTTTCAAAGATCAACTTCTTAGCTTTGAGAAGAATTACTTATTCTATGGACAGCTCACCAAAGAAAATACAGTAAGTCTTCTTCATGGCGATGACGAAGCCGTATACGTTACTATTTGGTTTAAAAACGAGCGGGACACTTATTCATCAATGCGTCAGATCTTGCGAGACTTTGGAAGAAAGGATGAAGATGAATTACTGAAAGAAGGCCTTCTGCAATACAATACAGAATATTTGGAAAGCAAACTTATCTTCAAATCAGGTTTGATTCCTTCCCGTAATTTTATCGATCACTGGAGCCTGCGGGTTGGCTTGTTGATTTGCATGTTGGCCCTTTTTGCCGTGATGATATATAATTCCTTTAATGTCTGGAGCAATCAAGAACTGCGTCAGATTGCCTTATTAAAAAGTGTCGGCATGACTCCTGAACAGGTACACCGCCTGGTGATTGAAAAGGCCTTGCGTTTAGGTTTGCGGCCTGTACTGTTGGGACTGGTTTTAGCGTATCTCTGCACCAATCTGTTGTTTTATCTCATGTGGCTCAACTCGATAAATATACTTCAGCCAGAGCGAACTGATCAATTCAAACCGGTTACACCAAACCCAATAGTCTTCATTGTTTTATTCTTCCTGGCCCTGCTCTGCATATTGTTGGCTGCACTCAAACCTGCAAGGCAAAGCAGCAAGCTTTCCATAATTGAATCATTGAAAGGTATCTATGCCTTCAAAGGACGGATAAGCCAAAGCATTGAAAAACACGGCCAAAATGCTGTCCGCGGATTGGCAAAGGATAATGCCATAAGCTACCGGCACACGTTCCGGGGGCTTTCTCTGGCTATGGCCCTGGCTACTCTGATCTTCAGCACAGTACTTATCGCCCAAGCACAGCGAGACTTGGAAGATAAATACAACACCCCTGATTCGCCTTATACACTGACCAGTACTTTCTACACGATTCAGAGAGCACCAAGATCCTTATTGGACGAACTTGAAAAGATTCCTGAGATTGAGGCAGTTCATGTTTTTACTTCCTATAACTTCGAATATTTACAGTCAGAAAACCAGGGGTTTATCTCTGATCAGCTTATGGATTCCCTAAAAGACAACGCAAGAGATTATCATCCTACAGTAACGGTTTATGCTCTGCAAGATACAGATTTCCAGACTTTACTAGCGGAACATAGATTGAACGGTTCGGAACAGAATGGTTTTCTCTTACTCGACAAAACTGCCCAATCCCCCAATAAAGCTTATAAATACCGTACATATATACCTCTGTCCCGGGATACTGCTGACAAAATAACGGTTCTGGATAGCAAGGACCAGAAACGTTACGATTTAGCCATTGCAGGCCGGATCGATAACTTTCCTTTTGAGCTTAATCCCATATCGCCGAACCAAATCGCCCTTTTTACATCTCTGACAAAACTGGAGGATTTTCTCTTCAGCAATGCCAAGGTAGATGAAAAGCATCCCTTGGTATACCGTGTTAAAATAAAAGCTGATCCGGAGGTATTGCTTCAGGTAACAGAAGAAGTACGTAAAACAATAAACAAATATATTCCCAAGGCCGATTTCTTCACTAGAAATATATTAACTGAGCAGGCCAGTAAAGAAGAACAATACCGTAATGAGCTGCTATTAACTATCGGGACTCAAATTCTCTTTATGATCATTGGGTTTTCCAACGCCTATAACAGCTTTCATATCAATCTGCAGACCCGGACCAGAGACTTTGCTCTGCTAAGAAGCGCCGGGATGACTGAAAATCAGATAAAAAAGATGCTTCATTATGAAAGCTGGTTCATAATCAGACGGGTTATTATTTATTACGTGCTGATGTTGACCGGAGGTGTCTATGTCGTATCCGCCAGGAAAAAGTTTATGTTTTCGCCGTGGCAGTTGGCTCTTAACATAAACTATCCACTCCTTGTTTTATTTTTCCTGATCAGTATTTTAGGCATCTGGGGAGCCATGAAGAGCGGAATACGCAGAATCTTAGAACAAAGCATCATTACCGCTCTGCATGAAGAATAATTTTAAGGCTTGCTAACAAACAAGCCTTTTTTCTTTGCACGGCTGCAAATAAAAGCGCAATTCAAATTCGCTACCCTGCCCGGATGATGAGACCAAAATCTCTCCTCCATGCTGTCTGACAATGGATTGGGCCAGTGAAAGACCTATGCCAAAACCCGGGGACTGAGGATTGCTTTTATAAAAACGTTCAAAAATTCTGCGCTGCTCTTCCCGGGCAATCCCCGGACCGGAATCCCTAACCTTAATGCTTTGAAAAACAGCATTTTGTTGAAGTGAAATGTAAACTTTGGATCCCTGCGGAGAAACCTCCACGGCATTTTTCACCACATTGATCAGAGCCTGCAAAAGCCAGACACGGTCAGCTTCAATAGTAAAATCATCACCTGAGACTTCAATACTTATAGATTTCTGTCTCATCAAGTACTCAAGGCTCATCTCAGCTTCAATCACCAGTTCTTTTGCCATGAAGAAAGCCTTGTTTAAATCGACCGCCCCGGCATCCAAAGACGAAAGTTTTAAAAGCAGGTCGCTGAACTCATAAAGGCGTTCGACTTCCTGGCGCAGGCGTTCTTGATATTCCATTGGATGGTCCGGATCGGCTTCTAGCAAATCCAAAAGAAGAAGTACTGCTGTTAAAGCAGTTTTGATCTGATGGGTGATATCCCCCATGTTGCGTTTTAGTTGCTCTTTAGCTCTGACCGCTTCATCACGTATATGCCTTTGACTAACCAAGCTTTTACATATCTCGTCCCTCAGAACTCCAAAAATATCATCTTTTAGTGGCAAGCGTACTTCCTGCTCTTCAAGGCAGTGCAGCAGATCGATCAGCTGATCGATATCCTCAAGCAATTTTCTTTCTTCACGTTTATGTAAAAGATAATGAGCAAATCCTATAATTATGCTCAACACAAGTAACCAAAGAATAGTAATCCAGTCTAACCGCGGGTTAAAATATAGAACTGCACATGTACCAAAAAACCAAGCTGTGGGAAATATAAAAGCCTGTAAAGCCTTTGCCACTATTCATCTCCTCCTGTCAAACGATATCCGATCCCCCTGACGGTCTGAATATAGTCTTGATATGGTGCAATTTTGTCTCTGAGACGTTTGACAGTGACAGTCAGAGTGTTATCATAAACATCCCCTCGTTCCCAACCCCAAAGCAAATCTATAATTTTTTGGCGTGGTAAAATCAGTCCCTGGTTTTCCATAAAGAGTTCCAGCAGTTCATACTCCTTCGCACTTAAATCCAGTATTTTGCTTTCCAAAAAGGCTGTCTTCGTTGCTTTATCCAACTCCAAATTCCCGCATTTGATCCTTTTTTCATCCCAGTCAAAACCAGCACGTCTTAAAATCGCATCCATTCTGGCTTTCAGTACCGGTAATGAAAAAGGTTTGGTTAAATAATCATCTGCTCCCATCTCCAGACCTTGAATAATATCACTTTCCTGATCTCTCACTGTTATGATCAGGAAAGGTATCCGTATTTCGCAGGATCTGACATAAGCCAGATATTCAAAGCCATCTCCATCCGGAAGATTGAGATCGAGAATAATAAAATCCTGTCTGTTTGGGTTATATTGATATGCCTCTTCCAAACTAAAACAACATATCACTTCATGCCCTTGCCCGGAAAAAAAGTGTTTAAGAACAAAAGAAATATTTCGGTCATCTTCAATCACCAGTATTCTCATTGAATCCCCCCTTGGAAACCATAAAAAATACATTACAGGGCCGTCAAAATGATGTATGTAGTCTTTCCCATAATATCAGCTTTCTTGAATTGGATATGGTTTTTTCTTCACTATAATAAGGTTACACCCTGCCCATCTCTTCTTAAAACAAATTTAAAAAAAGGCACCACCCACTAAAACGCTTTTTAATGGGTGGAATTTTCTCTTACAAAAATTCAATTAATATTTCACTCTAAGTTCATTATACTCTAAAATAGGTTTAAAGACTACTATGCTAACATAGTTTCACTATTTCGGCATCAGTATAGAGTTTCGACATGACTGAACTAGGAAAACATATCTATCGGTTGAATTTTACAAACCTCAATATCTCAAGCCCCTTTTCCCAAGCTTGCCTGAATTTATCAAAAAATCAGTTTAATCTAGTTTTTCCTCATTATAACAAATAACGCTTTCGTCGCTGCCAAAAGGGTATTTTTTTGCGATGCCGCCGAACCATTTGTACTCTGTGCTATATCTTGTATCGCCTTTTCCTCGTGTTTCGATGAGTTCTTTGAGACCAGACCGTAAGTCATCAAACAACGAAATATCATCAAAATCCTGTGCATGACCGTGCAGGATTCTATCCGCGTTTTCGGTTACCCATGAAATTCTGTTAAGATTTTCGAGAAATGTTTTGAGCTGCAGGCTCTCTTTCAATTGCATCCAAAGATGATGATTAATACTGTCACCGGTAAACAATATTCGCTTTTCTTTTAAAAGCAGGCATATTCCTCCGGGAGTATGTCCAGGTAGCGAAATAACCTCAAGTATAAGCCCACCAAGGTCGATTGCATCGCCATCATTAATTGCCTTAAATGGCGGCATTTCAACCTTCTTTTTTTGGCAAAGCTCCACAAATTCAGGAAATTTGATATGCTCGGCGGCAATTTTTGCATCGTCGGGATGTAAAAAGCAATCGCAATCAAAGTACACATTACCGAAAATATGGTCACAATGGCCATGTGTATTCACTACTGTAAGCGGAAGACTGGTGATTTCTCTGACAACCGCATGAACATCCGCGATACCGTTCATTGTGTCAATAACAACAGCCTTTTTCTCACCGCAAACAAGATACCCCGTCGCCTCACCATTATCATCCATAAGCCATACACAGTCATCAATTTTTTTGACTTTTACTCTCCTTTCCATACAAAACACTCCTTATCTTTTATTATTCAGTTAAACAAGGCTAACTCAAATAAATATGTAGAGCCAAGTTGTCGGGATGAATGTATTCAAACAGCAAATAGTATAACACTCTGATCAACCCCTCCATTTACTGTTCTAAACCTAAATACATCATAAAATGATAAACTCAGCTAACTTAATATCATGCTATTTTCTATAGCTTGTTCATCGCTTTACATTGCTCTTTCCATTTGATCAGCCAATCATATTGTTTATCAAAATAGTCTACACCTACACAATCATAACCATATACTTCCATTATAGTTGCCTGCAACTGAAAATGATAAACAGCAATCATATCATAAAATGCTGCTATTTCCTCTCTGCTTAATGAGTAATACTTCAAATAGCCTTTTAAAAACTGCTCAAGCCTAACTTTTGATTTTTCATAACCGTCATACTCAAAATTATACCAATTTGTATCATTGCAAAACAAAGCAACATCATACATCGGGAAAGCAATACAGGATGTGTCAAAGTCCATGACGCGTAATATTCCAGAGCTATCTTGATGGATATTTCCGCGATAAAGGTCACAGTGACAATATCCTCTAGGCAGATTTTTAATTTTTTCCCATAACTCATCCCCATACTCTTTAAAGGCATCAACTTTATCATATTTCTTTATTCTCATAATTTCTAAATATCTCTCAATAAAAAAATACTTATCCCTAACAGGTAGTTCACCTGTAAAATTTTTCATAATCCTGTGCAGTTTCCCGATTAACTCGCCTACTTTTTCAGTGTTTTCAGGATCAGGTTCTTCACCCTCTATATACTCATATAATATAAAAATCTTTCTTTCATCATTGATATGAGTTTCAACATAAGCATCATCATTTTTTGCTAGTACAATAGGAATAACTGGAAATTGATTTTTCATAAGGTACAATTGAATGTCGATTGAATATAGTGCATTTTCAATGAATGGCGGTCTTATTATTTTTAGGAAAAATTTGTTGTCCTCACCATAAACAACATATGCAAGATTTCCACCTTCACGGAATAACTCAATATTCTTTATATGAAGATTATAATTTTGGTTTAGTATTTCTATAATGTGATTTATTCCCATTACTATACCTCCCAAAACAACCAACCTTGCAGATAAAATGTATTTGATTCGTCGTCCACTTAAAACTTGTTAACATCTACTAATAAGTTTAGAACATCGTAGCTTATTAGATTCTATGGCCCTATATAATGATTATACCAATTTTATGAATATATTGAAAGAACTAACTGTCGCAGGAAGCTCCTATCGGCTGAATAAAAATCTTGACTAAAGGTCAGGTTCCCGGTATATCTGTAGCTACAGTTATTCATAAATGTGTTCCGAGTTTACGGTTGTTCGTAAATAAGGCACAACTTTTACGAATAAACTGTAATTCTTTTAGGCGTCCGTTTAAGTACACTTTTGTGAATACTATCCAAAGGTATTGTTTCAGAAACTTCCTTCCGATTTGGTTGTCTTATCCTTACTCCAAGTTATTACGACCGGATTGATTTTGCATTATCCTATAAGCAGCAAAGCCATTGACAATATCTTTGTAGCATAGCCTTTATGCCTTTGGGACGGTCTAATGCCAAATCCCGAATAACCATCATTGTCAATACTTTTAGCATCTTTGCGTCTAATACTTATAGTGTCTATAATAATCTCGCCATTTATAAAAAATAAGAGTTCTGTTCTGCTATGCGGTCTTCCTAAATCCATTTCAACCACTCTGCATATGTTATATTTCTTTGCTGTGAATTACTAAACCTCCTAAGCGCACCTGGATTTAATCTCTTGCCACATCTTTCCACTGGTCTATCATTTCTCCATATTGCTTCTCGTGTTCAAGTGCCGGTCGCACTAAAAACAATTCTTCCATCAGCGTTTCGCCCTAATTTATTAACTTCAATATAGCTTAATATTTCCCTTGATTTTTAGTATTTCTGGGTACACACTCTTTCACTCTTGACATCAATGTTATGTACTCCACATGTGTTTTGATAGAAAGGTGATAAATTTTCACAGAAAAATAAGGGAGTATTTTAATTTTACCCCCTATGAATTCAAGATGAACGCTTATAACTTTGCTTTAACAGAAACATTATATATTTTTCTATTTGAAATATTCTATTTTTTATTCTCAGACTCTATCAGTTCTATCATTTCAATAAAATAATTATATACTTCTGTACTTTTATCAAATATGTTTTCTAAGTCTTTTTTCCCACTTTCCAAAACATCTTTTTCCGAAAACTTTTCATTAAAAATAATTGCTAAAGTATATTGCATTTGTGAAGCCACATTTAACATTTGTTTTCCTGTATTTTCTGCTTTTAAATAATCAGAATATACTGATACAAAGTGTTCCGGAAAAACACTAATTAAATAACCATAAAACCACAAATAATCTCCGTCATTTGAATATTTCTCAGTTGCTATTTTAAAGGCATCTAGTAATATATTTTCTGCTTGGTTTAAACATTTTTCTAATTTTGGTGATAATCTTCCCCATTCAGCCATAACATACCAAGTGTAAAAAGAAATTCTGAAAAGATCATATTTCTCAACTGTTTTTAAATAATCTTCATTAATAGCATCAAAAAAACCTATAAGTTCTTCCCATTTTTCATTTTTTATAATTCTCTCTAACTTATCTAAATCCATTGTACATCATAACCTTTCAAATAATATTCTATTTATTTCTTATTTACCCATGCATCGCTAATTTTCCATATACTATCATTTATCTTTTGAAATGTTACTGTTACTGTTTCTTTCCCAACTTTTAAAACTCTTTTATATGCAGAACCGTATCTGCTTTCTGTTCCTTTTTTCATAACTTTTTCTATTATATCTCTTACTTTTTCCCATGTAATTGTTCCCTTAATAATTTTATCCCAATCATGTTCTATTAAGCCCCCTAACCAATTTGGACAATCGCACACTAATTTAGTAAAATAAAAATTAATAGGAGGTTGTCTAAATTGAAAGGGAAAGGTAAAAGGTATCCAGAAGAATTTAAGCGTCAAATTGTTAAGGAAGTAGAAGAAACAGGCAATGCTTCTTTAGTTGCAAGAAGACACGATTTAGTTCCTGGCACTGTTACTCGCTGGGTTAGGGAGTCAAAGAAGCAAAATGGATTAATTCCAAGTTCTAATTATTCCAATAATATTAATGCTAAATCTTTAGAAGAAGAAAATGAACAATTGAAAAAATTACTAGTAGTAAAACTTTGATATTTTGTCCTCAAATAACTACACATTAATATTTAGCTGAAATCAAGGGCCCGCCTTAGCGGGGCGTAGCCTTTACCCTTGATGAAGGTAAATATTAATGTAAAATCAGACAAGGCCAAAATAAAATACTATGATATTGAAAGTATTAGTGAGTTTTTGTCCAAAATTAAGGGGTCAATCCGAATAAACGATATTTAAAATATTTAATTTGTATTTAGATTTTCCAGTACACGTTATTAGGTAGTCTACGTAAATAGCCTTCGCTTTTTTCTATTATTTCTCCTGTTTGAATGTTTCTTACTATTACATTTTCATGATATTCGGGATCTTCATACCATTCAGATAGATACAACCTATCCCCATCCCGAAATAATACTGTCTCTGTTTTTCCAATTGCAATTTTCTTTTTTTCTGGCCAAACAATTTCATAGAAGCCATCATTTCCACTTCTTCCAAGAGTAAGTGGCGTTGTTTCAAGCTTTAAGTTATAGCAGTCTTCAACTTCTGATAAAGACAATTCAGTAATAACTTCTAATTTTTGTTTTTCTGGGATATATTTTTTAATTTTAATTAGCTTTTCATGAAAATCAACAACTAAAAAATTAAATATCCCATTATTCCATATAGGTTTTTCAACATATACATTCCCTTGGATTTGAAATGGTGAATGTACTTCCCCATCAGGATAATGGATTAAGTGATAATTCATTCCTTTAAAAAATCCATCGTTATTAAATATCTCTTGCGCTTCATATAAGTCACAATATTCAACTGTTCCTTCTCTGCATGAATACCATTCATTTGTTCCTTCAATTTCTTCTGGATAACTACTTGAAATACCTTTTATATTAGTAATATTTATCATTTATTTATCCCCCTTTATAAAATAAGCCTATTTAACATTGTGTCAATAATATGATATTATGATTAGTCTATTTATTCATTTTATCACATCTATTCCATCTCCTCAACCCCTACAAAAATAAACGTTACGGTAAAATCATGAACCCATTTCCTACCAAAAACATTCACTTAGAATATTTAAAAATATGCTGTGCAGCATAAAAAATATAAGATAAGCTATATTTTCAGGAAATGGATCCAGAAATATCATGATGATATTAGATTCGCCCTGGATACAATACTTTTGACAGATTAATACAGGTATGCCAAAAAACCAGATACCCCTGCGTAAGGTAATATCCAGTAATACAAAAAGTATTATCTGCCATAAATAGCTAGAATTAGCTATTTCTTAAAGTTGATATCAAATACCCTAGTTCTATATTCTACATCCAAAGATGCCTTTAATCTTTTTAAGTTTGCACTCAACTTAGGGAATTCTTCAGTTTCCCTGCGTACCATATTTAACACAATCCTCTTTGCTACAGCTAGATTATCAGGGGCCAAATCTTTTCTTGTTTTATTAGCATCATCTTAAATGTTACGTCTAAACTCCAATGCATACTTTCTACTCCCCAATGCCCTCTAACTGCTTTTGCAAATTGGGATACATCTTTAATGCTACCTATATAATATTGGACTTCCTCTCTTACCTTATCTTTTTCAGTTACCTTTCTATATACCATACCTATACCAGAAAGTCCTGTCCAATCCTTTCTTGCATCTATCATCCAGTCTATATCCGTTGAATAAAAGTACTTCCTTTCTTCAATTCTTCCATGACCTTTATCTAAGGTTCTCACCATTTTTACTGATTCGTGATTCCCTTTTTCTATCTTATCCATTTCTTCTTTTAGATCTTCATAGTATTCTTTTACTTCGTTATGAAGCGTTCCTTGATTACCTTTCAAACTGATTACATAGTCTGCCTTTTTCTTTTTTATTTTCTTTACAATCTTGGTTTGGCAGCCCATGGCATCTATTGTGACAATGCATCCCTCTAGATACAAAAGATCTAAAAGTTCTAGTATTGCAGTTATTTCATTGCTTTTTTCGTCTGTTTTTACTTGACCTAATACTAGATTATTTGCGCTACACCAGGCATTTACTATATGAGTTATTTTATCTCCATTCTTAGACCCTCTCATGGTTTTGCCATCAATTGCTACTATATCTCCACCATTTTCAGAAAATATGGTTAGTTCCCTTGTCCATGAAATAAAGCATTTCTCAAACTGCTTGGGGTTAACTGTATTTAATACCCTGCGAATGGTAGATATCGATGGAATTCCATTCTCTAAAGCAATATACTTTTTAAGCCACTTTTTATTTTGCTCTGCTGTTGCCCACATATATATTTCTTCTACTTCATCAATTTTTGCAAATAATGCCGATACTATGATAAATAGTATGTCTATTAACTTGTGCCGTACTTTCCCTTGCTGCCTTTTATCGTATATTATCCCAAATGTATCAAAAAATTTTCCTTTATATTGTTCATTACCCATAAATTATTCCTCCATATTTTTCTTTATCCTCTTAAGCCATTCAGTTCTTTATGGGTAATATTCGACACTTTTTCAAAAAAACCTTTTGGTATTATTTGTAATATAAGCCCATTTATGTCTTTTTTATAACTATTTTTATTTTCTATTATCTCTTATTTTCCATTTTTTTACTTCATGATTTCGCCCTGAAATAAACGTTATCTAACCTGTCAACTCAACCCTATTATTTTCATGGCAGTTGATATGTTTCCCCAATCAATAAAAATAAGGGTTTTCTGACATTATTTCTTCCGGCAAAGTAACCGTGAGAAAAACC
>AMZC01002625.1_pt1 | contig 12858 bp, 13 predicted proteins | sample 948551 | NCBI WGS metagenome assembly AMZC01 (sample SAMN01120625, study PRJNA171369) | bioreactor sludge metagenome | biome: sludge; isolation source: anaerobic thermophilic cellulolytic sludge from lab reactor | place: China: Hong Kong, Shek Wu Hui wastewater treatment plant | collected... | reverse complement strand
ACTCCTGGGCGCGCGCGCCGGTCGCCCTGCCGACGCCGCTCGCCGCCTTCACCGTGACGGTGCGCGCTCGCCTGCCTGCCGATGCTGATCCGCTGGCGGCATGGGGAGTCTGGCTGGCCGAGGCAGACGGCTCGCGCGTGATCTACGCGATCAATGGCGCGGGCTACTGGACGATTCGCCGCTGCCCGCCTGAGCACGCCGCGATGGAAGCGCTCGAAGCGTGCCCCGGCCTGCGCCCGGAGTGGCGCTGGCTCTTTCACCCGCGCCTGCACGCCCCAGGGGAATCCAACACGATCACGCTGCACCGCGAGCCGGACGGCGCGATCCGCTTGCGCGTCAACGGGGAACGGCTGGGCGCAGCGCCAGTCGAGGTGACAGGGGTGTGGGGCGTGTGGGCACGCCCTGCGACCACACACCCCGCATGGGAGCGCGCCGAGCTACGCGCCAGCGAAAAGGGCGGAACCTGGTAGGGTGAGAGGCTCCGCCCGGCGTAGGGGGTGGAAGCGCAGCCTGGCCGCCTCAGCGACCGGCGCGCTCCAGAAACAGGGCCGCGCCAAGGATCACCAGCAGCAGCGGCCATGCGCTTCCCAGATGTAAGAAGCTGAGCAGCCCGATGGCGCTCACGGTGAGCGCCAGGAACGCCCGCCGCCGCAGGCCGGTCGTCCATATGCCTCCGCCCTGCTGGTAGCTGCGCCAGGTTTGCTGGCCCAGGCGCACGCCCAACGCCAGCACCAACAGCCCCCACCAGTTGAGACTGAGCAGACCGATGAGGCCGATCAGCGCCATCACGCCGCCGAAGAGCGCGCGGTTGCGGGCCGTGCCGTCCCAGGCCCCGACGCGCTGCGCGCGGTTCCAGCCGTCCAGGGCCAGCCACCCGCCCAGGCCAAGCAGCAACAACGCCCACAGGCTCAGGCGGATGGTGAGCGCATCCTGCACCAGGATCAGCACGCCTATCCCGATCAAAGCCAGCCCGGCCAACGCCGTCCAGTTGCGTTCCTCCAGCAAGGCGCGCACGCTGATCGGCGGGACAGGCCGCCCATCGCGCGGTGCGGACGGCGGCACGCTGGAACCAGGAGGCAGTCCCTGCCCTGCTGAGGAAGTCGGTGCGTCGTCTCCAGAAATGCGAGGGGGTTCATGCAGGTATCGCGTCATCGGGTCTGGCCTCTTGCTGATCGAATGGCACTGCGCTCGCTTCCATCAATCAATACGCGCGCAGCGATACGAGAGTTGCGCGGGAATTGACGCAATTCTAACGCGATTCGCTTTGCTTTCGGCCCCGTGATTCCCTACAATCTATGAAGTGTGGCGAGCGCAGTTGCGCCGCACATCGGTACGTGAGGGCTGGCCTGTGCCATACGCCTCCGCTGTCCCCCTCCATCGCAAGCGGCTCGGCCCCCTCTGGCGCTTAAATACTTCGGAGGTGAAACGATGGACAAGCAAGCGCTGATTGATGCGTTGAATCGCGATCTGGCGGGCGAACTGCAAGCCATCATCCAGTATCTGACCTACTCCGCCCGTGTCACTGGCCCCTGGCGGCCTCAACTAGTGCAGTTCATGCAGACCGAAATCCAGGACGAGCTGTTGCACGCGCAATTCCTGGCGGACAAGATCGCAGCCCTGGGCGGCGAGCCGACGACTACCCCGCGCCCTGTCCCGCCCGCGGCGACCCCGCGCGACATGCTCAAGGCCATCCTGGAAGCCGAGTTGCAGGCAGGCCGTGACTACACCGAGCGGGCCAGGCAAGCCGAGGAGTTCGGCGACAAGGGCCTGATGGTGCAGCTTGAGGACATGGTGCGCGACGAAACCAGTCACGCCGAAGAAACGGCCAAGCTGCTGAAGAACTGGGAGTAATCCCTTGCCCGCGCCGGAGACACGTTTCCGGCGCGGTTGTTCGCGCTGAATAGCTGAATCAGGAGGAAATACCATGCTAAGCGAGAAAATGCAGGCTGCGATGAACAAGCAGATCAACGCCGAGTTGCACTCTGCCTATATCTACCTGTCTATGGCAGCGTACTTCGAGGACAAGAACCTGCCGGGCTTCGCTCACTGGATGCGCGTGCAGGCCAAAGAAGAAGTGGGCCACGCCATGAAATTCTTCGACTTCATCGTCGAGCGGCGCGGGCGCGTGTTGCTGGAACCGGTCGCTGCCGTGCCCACCGACTGGCCCTCACCGTTGGCCGTGTTCGAAAACGCCCTGGCGCACGAGCAGAAAGTCACCGGCCTGATCAACGATCTGGTCAACCTGGCAATCGCCGAGAAAGATCACGCCAGCAACAGCTTCCTGCAGTGGTTCGTGGACGAGCAGGTCGAAGAAGAAGCATCGGCAGATGCCATCGTGCAGAAGCTGAAGATGGCGGGCGACTCGTCGGTCGCGCTGCTCATCCTCGACCAGGAATTGGGCGGGCGCGAGGCCGAATAAGGTCGGAGCGCCATCACACAGCGACAGATAGGGGACGCCCCGCCCGGAGCGTCCCCTTTTGTGTTCGGGGGATCAGGCATCCTCGCGATACCCCGCCGGGCGAATATAGCGCACCTGGAGGTGCCCGCTCAGCGCTTCTTTGAGCGCTTCCTTCATCAGGTTGCCGGAGACGTGCAGCAGCGTATCGCCGTACTGCGGGTCAATGCCCATCGTCGCCTGGCAGGGGTAATGGTGATGATGCAACCCGCCCGCCTCGACCGCGTCGTCTACCGCTGTGCCGCGCAACTGCTCCGCCACATAGCGCGCGCAGCCGCAACAAGCGTCGCGCGTCACTTCCAGGGCGACGATCTGTCGCGTCTGCGGGTCTACTTCCGCGCGGAAGGCGGGCTGCCCGAAGTGCCGGGCGAAGGTGCGGATGAGGGAGTCGTCGTAGGGCTGCTTCAGGCGCAGGGCGTTGAAGTGCGTCTCGGTCAGCGAGCAGAAGGGCATGGGCGTCACGCAGGCGACGCCCATCCGCGCCAGCCATTCGCGCAGTTGCCGGGCCAGACCGACCGGCAGCCAGGTCGTGTTGTCAATGGGAGCGATCACTGCCCGCGCACCGGTCATGCGGGCGATGTCGGGGATCAGTTCGGCCACGCCCTTGACCTCGGCCAGCGAGAGAATCAGGTCACAGGGCGGCAGCGCGTCCGGCAGGTGGTCTTCGGGGTAATCCACGACGGGCGGCAGGGCTTTGGGCGTTTCCCAGGTGAAGATCGTCCAGTCTGGCGGGGCATGGCGGCGCAGGTTTTCGACGTGCCGCCAGCCGTAGTCACCGGTGACGAGGATGAGCAGGCGCATGGGCGAGTCCTTTTGGACGGCTCAGAGTCAAAGCTCAAGTATCTGGAAAAATCTCTCGCGCTCGTGTTCATCTTCCAGGATTGCTTTCAGGCTGCACAGGTGAGAGATGATCTCCGTATTGATGCTCAGATCGGCTCGTGCTCTTTGCGTCATGGCAACATCCGGTAGAACAAGCACTGTCACCGAACCGGGATTCTCCTGGCGCGCTCGCCTCAGACTCTTAAGCGCCGCCCCAATGCGTTCCAGGACCCCTGCCTGGTCAATACCCGCTTTGATTTCAACAACAACCAGGGGTACATCATCTCGTAAGACGGCAATATCAGGCTCATCGGCAAAGACTAATGTCCGGCCATCACCCAGATCAATTCTTGTAGCGCTGACCTGTCTCTCGCTGATCAGCTTCCGCCTCTGCAAACGTTGCAAGATGATTTCACGGATCGCCTTTTCCGCTGATTCGCCCTTGGTATTCTGCCACGAACCTTGTGCCTGTGCGCCAGCAGCCATGCCGCGCCACAAGTCGAACTCGCGCGCGTCTATTTTCTCGTCAGCTTCAATCAAGGCGCTCACGATGCGATTGAGGTGACGGGCGATAGCTGTAGCTGTCGACGTATCAGGGATAGACCTGCCCGCTTCGTAGGGATCGAGATTGAGACCAACACGTTTCATTGACTTCTGTGATACCAGGGCCAGCATTCGGTAATAGCCAGCCGAGCCAGGGATTGTCTGCAACACGTGTGGGTGAGCAAACACGATGACGGGTTTGATGCCACGATGAATGACCTTGCTCCACGCCTTCTCGGAGATGTTGAGATCATCCCAGAGCAGTTCCTCACCCCGCACCCGATCAATCTGATCGGCGATTTCCAAAACTTTCCATTCATGGAGTTTGCGATGGAAGAAAATGCTCTTGGCAAGTTGATCGAGTGACCAGGCCTCGACATGCACTTGGTTGCTTTCCGCCATCAATCACTCCTGCGTCGCCACAGATAAATGCATTTGCGCAATACTTCTCGCCCATGAGTGCCCATCTGCTGACTGCTATTGCCTTTGCTAGTGGGCAAGACCCAGATTACCTCGACAGAGAAACCCGCCTGCTCAGCGAAATCGGAAAGAATCAAATCAACAGGAATGGTAGCACCCGCATAGCGCACATTGTCATTGACCATCACAAAAGCAGCACCGGGCTTGAGCACGCGCGCGCTTTCGAAAATGAGCAGGGCCAGTTCGTAGAAGTAGTTGTGCACCATACGCGGAATGCCAGCGTTGTTCAGAGTCTGCGCCTCTTTCTGCCATTCCAGGTAACTTAGAATGGTTTGCAGAGCCGACTGCCCAGCCAGTGCCGCTGTCGCCCGTTCAAGGGTCGAGGGTGGGAACACAGAAGCAAGGTCCGATTTGGTCCGATTTTCCACAGTGCACGACACCATGGCCTGACGAAGGTCACGGATTTCGCTGTCATCCACGCCAAGAAATGCTAATTCCAGAGCGTAGGTGCGGGTATAGTCGTAGCGGTTGACGTAGGGCGGAGAAGTGATCAGGCCGTCAAAAGAGGCAGCTTCAAAGGCAGGGAGTAAGTTCAGGCAGGAGCCGCGCAGAATCTCGATTTTACCCTGCTGCCTAGAGGCCAGGAAGCCTGGCAGCAAACTCTGAGGTTGCAGGTCTGCATAGATTTCATCGAGTTTACGGACGATAGCCTCATCAAAGGTAGCAATATGGCCTTTCTGGAAAGGTTTCCGGCTTGGCTGTCGCCCCGACCGATGATCCCAACGTAAATACTGCCCATCTTTGCGAGTGTAACTGATATCTTCCAAGACACACATAGCTGCAAAACGTAGCAATCGCGCAACAGATTCTGTCTCCTGTTCGAGGGCTGCCAGATACCTCTCCAGCGCCAGTTGTGTTTCCTCAGGAAATGCCTGGCGGGTAATACTTAGATGGGCAAACGGTCTCCCAGACTGTATTTGTTTCCAGGGCCGTTCGCGCCGCCAGCGGTCAACAGCGGAGCGGAGGGCAAGTACATTGTCGCTCTGCACTTGTCTACGTACTTCGATAACTTCGCAACCTACGGGGAGCAGTTCTATCCCTGTAGCGTCCAGACCGCGTTCACTAGCGGCGAATAGCGTCGTTCCTACGCCAGCAAAGGGATCGAGAATATGGCCAGATGGGAGATCGAGGATATCCAACAGGTACTGAACAAGCGGCTCCGAAAAACTCTCCTTGTATCTGAACCAGCGATAAAAGGGCCTGCTCTTGTTGGCCTGGAAGCTGACGAGCTGTCGGTTTAGTTGATGGTTGACTTTGAGCTTGTCGGCAAAGCGCGCCTGCAGAGCTACGTTGCGTTCCTGGACAGTTCGCAGAGCGCCTTCTAGATCCAACGCAACGCCTTTGTCCTTCATGCGATCAAACATCTTCACCGCCCCTTGACTCGTAGCGCAGGCTATTCGAGAGTATATCGTACTGACAGACGTAGCCCCAATTGCAACGGCAAAAGGGCACGCCTATCGTGTGGACAGCGTGCCCAGCCTCACTGTTTCAGCCCCTCCGACCCGGGGTCGAGCAGCGCGATCAGTCCCAGCACCTTACCCATCCGTCGCGCCGGGTATCCTCCTGTATAGGCTGCGATGAAAGCATACTTCAGCGCTCGTGACGACTGATCCCCGCCACTTTTTTTAGGATGTCGCGCTCCTGCTCGACAATGGCCAACTCGCGCTGCAGTCGCCGCACCTCCGCCTGCAGCGCCGCCAGGTCCGTCGGTACCAGGCTCGCCTCGCCTTGCTCTCGTCTTATCTGATAGCGGTCGCGCCACTTCAGCAGCAGCCCTCTGGTGATCCCCAGCTCTCGCTCCAGTTGCGCTGCGCTCTTGCCACTGTGCTTCAGCAGCTCCAGCGCTTTCAGCTTGAACTCTGGCGTATAGGTTCGATATCGCTTATCCATCGCTCCCTCCTGATTTCTCCAGTCTACGACATTTCTTGTGTCCGAGAAACCGGGGCGGTCGGTTTTCAAACGGTCCATTAACGCACCTTATGTTCGGCGAAGGCTGTCAGCGCCTGACCGGTGCTGACAGCCCTCTTGCCTGTTCGTCGCCGCTACCTCGTTGCCCCTTGTGATTAACATCACTTATATGGCCTCTGTATGCATCGCACAAAAAATTTCGCGCAATATTGTTGAGGAACGTACTAATAATCGAAAAGGGTTCTGTCCTACACTGGTCTGGCAGATGGCACGTTGCTGTCGTGATCCACAAGGCAGCCAGACTGGAGGATAGAGCCATGAGCATCCGTCGTTCTCACAGACGCAGACTTGCGATCGCGGGGCTGGTGCTGTTGGTGCTGGGCGTGTTCCAGGCCGGGAGCGCCTTCGCGCAGGGCGACAGCGCCCCCGACCCCTATGCGCTGGCGATCAACACGGTATGGGTGCTGTTCGCCGGTTCGCTGGTGTTCTTCATGCAGGCGGGGTTTGGTTTCCTGGAAGCCGGTTTCGTGCGAGCCAGGAACGTTGGCAACATCCTGATGGAGAACTTCATAGACACCGCCATCACCGGCATCAGTTACTGGGCCATCGGTTTCGGTCTCATGTTCGGAGCCGGAAGTGCCTTCGTCGGGGCAGAGTTCTTCCTGTTGCTGGACATCCCCGACACCTACGCGGGTATCCCCACGCTGGCGTTCTTCTTCTTCCAGTTTGCCTTCTCGGCGGCGGCCTCGACCATCGCTTCCGGCGCGCTGGCCGAACGCACGCGCTTCAAGGCCGACCTGGTCTATAGCGCCATCGTCAGCGGCCTCATCTACCCCATCGTCGGGCACTGGATATGGCAGAGCGAGGGTTTCCTGGCGCAGATGGGCTTCTGGGACTTCGCCGGTTCGACGGTGGTGCACTCGCTGGGCGCATACGTGGGATTGATGGGCACGCTCTTCCTGGGCGCGCGGCGGGGCAAGTCCTTCGGCAAGAATGCGCAGGGCATCCCCGGCCACAGCATGACCGTTGCCGCGCTGGGCACGTTCATCCTGTGGCTGGGCTGGTTCGGCTTCAACCCCGGCAGCACGCTTTCGGGCATGGCCGCCTCGGACATTTCCCTGATCATGGTCAATACCAATCTCGCCGCCTGCGCCGGGGCGTTCGTGGCGCTGGCCCTGGGCTGGTGGCAGTCGGGCGTCCCACAACTCCCGTGGGCTTTCAACGGGACGCTGGCCGGGCTGGTGGCCATCACCGCGCCCTGCGCCTGGGTGACGCCCTGGGAGAGCATCATCATCGGGGCCATCGGCGGCGCGGTGATGTACGTGGGCGTGTACCTGCTGGAGCGTTTCAAAGTGGACGACCCCGTTGGCGCGGTGCCGGTGCACGGCTTCGGCGGGGTGTGGGGCACCCTGGCAGTGGGCATCTTCGCCAACTCGTCCACTGGCGGGCCGGTCGGCCTGTTGCATGGGGGCGGGCTGGATCAACTCGGCACGCAGGCAGTGGGAGTAATCGTGGTAGCCGCCTTCGTGCTCAGCAGTGCCGCGATCATGTTCGCCGTCATCCGCGCCACCATTGGCCTGCGCGTACCCGCTCAGGCTGAGGTGCTGGGCCTGGACATTTTCGAACATGGCCTGGTGACCTATCCGGAGTTCACCAACGCCTTCAGTGTGCCCGCCGAGCCGAAGCCCGGCAGCCCACATGCCAGGCCGCGCGCGACCAGCGCACAGTCGCCCGTTGCCGACTTCGTGGGCGCAGGTGGCGACAAGTGAGACGCTCTACGTGGCTGGGGAGGAACACACCATGACCAAGAAGATCGAAGCGATCATCCGCGAGGACAAGATGGAAGCCGTCAAGGACGCGCTGACCGAGCTGGGCATCATCGGCCTCAACATCACGCAGGTGCGCGGGCGCGGTCGTCAGGGCGGGATCAAGTTGAGATGGCGCACCGGCTCTTACGTGGTGGATTTGCTGCCGCGCGTGCAGTTCAACATCGTGCTCAGTGACGATAACGTCGAGGCCACCATCGAGGCCATCCGCAAGGCAGCCTACACCGGCAACGAAGGCGACGGGTTGATCTTCGTCTATCCGGTGGAGGAAGTGATCCGCATCAGCACTGGCGAGCGAGGGCGCGCTGCCATCACCTACGAGGGCGACATTGATCGCCGCCGCCAGAAGGTGCCAGGCTAGCGGCTCAGCGGGAAACGCGCACGGGGCGGCCTTCCCTGGCTGCCCCGTCTGCTCTCCTGCTATAGCCCCCTGGCGCGGAGGTACTCGCGCACGTCTACGTTGTAGACAACATCCTCCAGGGTGAAGACAGCCCAGGGGGTGCCCTCGTCTTCCCATATCGCCGCAGCCGGCGAGGGGATCAGCATCCCGTGAAAGCGTCGCCAGCCCTCCGGCTTGAGAATCCAGCGCGTCAGTTTGTCGGGATCAGTGCCTTTGGGGCGCATGGCCTCCATCTGCGCGATCAGGCCCGTCTGCGGGTCGAAGGTCACTGTGAAGCGCTCCTGGCTTTCGCCGAAGGGCACGATCAGATAGGCCGTCTGCGCGTCTACCGCTTCCCAGCGGACGCGCGGGTCGGTGAGGTAGAGCGACGGAAACCAGATGGACTCGCCCCACAGGCCCAGGTTGGCGGCGCGGTCTACCGCCGGTTCGTTCTCGGTGGTGCCGAAGGGCAATTCCAGGCGACCTTTGCCGTCCAGATACCACTCGTTCACCTTCATCACCGGCTGCCCGAAGATGGTCGCCTCGATGTAGTGACGGTAATCCTGCCCGGCCTGATGCGTGAAGCGAAAACGCCCGTTGAAAGTGATGCCTTGCAGACGCAAACGAACCGTGCCGGTGATCACCGCGGAGTTGATGACTGGCACCGTCTCGCCGCTGATGGTCTGGTAGAAACGCGCGACTGGCTCCGGCAGGCCCTCCGGCACGGGAACCTGTTCCAGGGGCGGGGTCTGCTGCGCGTAGGCGGAGAAGTGCGCGGGCTTGACGCGCAGGCCGAGCACGACGACCAGCACCGCCAGGACAACCAGGTTGATCACTGCGCCGCGCCAGGCCACGGACCAGTCGGCCAGGGTCAGCAGCAGCGAGAGGAGCGCCGCGCCCAGCATCAGCACCGGCGGCCAGTCGTGACCGGCCAGCCAGCCGCCGACGGTCAGTACGAAACCGAACGCCGCCAGCAGCCACAGGGCGCTGTACAGGCGCATCCCCGCCCGCCCGACTTCCCAGCGCCCGCCGAAGAGCGTCGTCTTGTAGGGCAGTTCCTTGAGTTCTGCCAGTGGCCAGTAGGCCACGAAGCCCAGCAGATGAATCAGGCCGTGCGCCAGCACGACGAAGGTCACCGCTCCAATCAGAATACGAGTCATGCCAGTTCTCCTTCTACCCGGCGTGTCGTGCTGCGCAGGGGTGTTGCTCGACCAGGGGAATGCTGTCTACCTTCCCAGGTGTGCGTGTGTTGGCCCGATCATCCTGATTCATGTGCTATGATGCAAGTATCCACTGGCACACGGATCGCCCCTGTTTGTCATGGCCCGGTAGGTACAGTCCTTATCTTGATCCAGATCAACGAGCGGACAGCACATTGGAGATAGGATTCTGGGAAGATGAGAGTGACGACAGGCGCAAGACATGGACGGACGCTGGTTTCCGCGGATCGATCGGGCGCTGTGCACCGGCTGCGGCGAGTGCGTCGCGCGCTGCCCCACCGGAGCCTTGGGGATGCGCGACGGGCTGGCCGCTCTGATCCGTCCGGAGGCGTGCACCTATACCGCGCTGTGTGAAGGCGTCTGCCCGGTTGGCGCGATCGCCTTGCCCTACGTCGTCTGTTCGCTGGCAGAATGGCATAGCTCTGCCCAGCCTTCCCAAGGAGGAACGGTGAGCAATTTTGTCTATTTCCCCGACCTGACCGCTCAGTTGCCGGAGATTCCGCCCGATAGCATCCTCAGTCGGACGCTACACGCCGACGACGACGTGAAGGTCGTCTTGTTCGGCTTCGCTGCCGGGCAGGAGCTATCGGAGCATACGGCCTCGCAGCCAGCCAGTATCCTGGTGCTGCGGGGTGAAGCCGATCTCACCCTGGGCGACGAAAAACGGGCGGCTGGCCCCGGCACCTGGGTGCACATGCCGCCGAATCTGCCGCACAGCGTGCACGCCCGCACGCCGCTGATCATGCTCTTGCTGCTCGTTCGCTCTGCGAGAAAGGAGGGTTCCGGCACGGGATAAGCAGAACCTGGTCACGTTTTTGCGCTGGGAGACAACACCCCAGGCCCGTTCGCAAACTCATATGCACAAGGGGGATTTTCTATGGCCGAAGAGAGTAAGAGACGTTTTGCCTGGCTCACCGCGGCCCGCGTACTGGTGTTGGGCCTGGTCGGGGTGATCCTGGTGCTGGGCCTGGTGCTGATCATCATCGCGGTCGGTGAGTCCGACGAGGCCGCCGAAGGGCCGGAGCGCGTCAATGCCCTGGCCGATAGCGACAACCGGTGTGTGGTCTGTCACCGCAGGTCTACGCCGGGCATCGTACAGCAGTACGGCTACAGCACCATGGCCGCCGCCAATGTCAAGTGCGAAGACTGCCACGAAGTGAAGGCCGACTATCCCGGTGCAGTGGAACACGAGGGCACCTACGTGCTGCGTTCGCCCACCACGGCCATGTGCGAGACCTGCCACAAACAGGAAGTCAAAGAGTTCTATGCCAGCCGACACAGTCTCCCCGCCTATGTCGCCTACAACGGCACGGCAGGGCTGAGCGAAGATTTGCTGGCGCAGTATCAGGCCATCCCCGAAGGTAGCTTCGCGCCGGACAAGAGCCGTAACGCGCTCCACGCTCTGGAAGGCGAGGCCATCACTCACTTCGCCTGCGAGACCTGCCACAACATTGGCAAGCCGGCTGCCGACGGCTCGGTGGGGCAATGTCAGAAGTGTCACCTGCGCCACGAGTTCAGCCTGGAACAGGCCCGCAAGCCGGAAACCTGCAACGCCTGCCATATCGGGCCAGACCATCCGCAGTGGGAAATCTACCAGGAGTCGCCGCATGGCATCGCCTATATGACCATGGGCCACAACTGGAACTGGGAGGCCGAACCGGGGACGCTGTCGGTCGAGGACTTCCCGGCGGCCACCTGCGCCATCTGCCACATGAGCGGCTTCGGCAACACAGGCACCACCCATGATGTGGGCGAGCGCCTGACCTGGTATCTCTTCGCGCCGATCAGCGAGCGTCGCCCGGCCTGGGAGAGCAACAAGGTGCGCATGCAGGCGGTGTGCCTGGAGTGCCACAACGACAACTTCGTCAACGACTTCTACACGGCGGCGGACGCAGCGACCGAGGCAGTCAACGCCTGGGTGCAGGAGAGCAACGAGATCATTCAGCCGCTGAAGGACAACGGCCTGCTGACCGACGCTCCCTTCGACGAGCCGATTGACTTCGTGTACTTCGAACTATGGCATCACTGGGGGCGCACGGCCAAGTTCGGCGTGTGGATGCAGGGGCCGGATTACACGCAGTGGCACGGCGCGTATGAGGTGCTGGCCGATCTGGCCGAGCTGCGCGAGATGGTCGCCGAGAAGCTGGCGCAGGCCGGACTGAGCAGCGAGGCGCCGGAGCCTGAGACCACGACCGATACGGGCGGCTAGCGCCATGTATCACCTGGCGACTGTCTTCCCGCCGATACGGCGCGTGCGCATCCCGCTCTCGCGCGATCAGATCATGCTGCTGATGGCCGCCGTCAACGAGATCTTTCTCGGCATAGATATCTACCTGGCGCACAGCATCAGCGGCACGATCGTGCCGAACGAGTGGATTCCGATCATCTTCGGGCCGGTCGCGGGCGCGATCTTGCTGGTGACCGGCCTGATCGCCCTCAAACAGCGCCCCCTGGCCACCCTGATCGCGACGGCAGTGTTCCTGGTGAGCATCGCGGTCGGGTTGTTGGGGGCGTATTTCCATGTGCTGCGCGCTGCCCTGCCCGAAGGTCCAGAAGGACAGCGGCTCACGGTGCGGCTGCTGGTGTGGGGGCCGCCCTTTCTGGGGCCGACGATGTTCTCGCTGGTTGGTCTGTGGGGAATCAGCGCCGCCTGGGTCGAAGACCCGCCGGACAGCGGGCGCTTGCGGATGCCCGGCGGGTGGCATTTGCCGTTGCCGCTGAGCAAGACGCGCGCCTACTTTCTGATGTTCGGCCTGGGCATCATGGTCACCACCATCAGCGCCGTGCTGGATCACGCCCGCACCGGCTTCGAGAACAACTGGCTGTGGATTCCGACCGTGATCGGCGTCTTCGGCACGGTGGTGAGCGTGACGCTGGGGTTCATCGAGCGCCCCACCCGCGCCGACCTGATCACCTATGTGATCGCCATGCTGCTGCTGATCCTGACTGGTCTGATCGGGGCATGGTTGCACGTCAACGACAACCTGACGGCGCGCGGCGCGTTCGTGGCGGAGCGCTTCATCCGCGGCGCGCCGTTCCTGGCCCCGCTGCTGTTCGCCAACATGGGCGCGCTGGGGCTGATCGCGCTGCTCGACCCCAGGTCGGAGGGGCTGAAACATGATGGCTGACGGGAGTTGTCGTCGTTGACTGGACGGGTAAGGGCGCGTTGTTGTCCTCAGACTCACCAGTTCAAGGGCAGACAGGGCTAGAGGCTGTTATGAACTTTCG
>AMZC01004330.1_pt1 | contig 12860 bp, 8 predicted proteins | sample 948551 | NCBI WGS metagenome assembly AMZC01 (sample SAMN01120625, study PRJNA171369) | bioreactor sludge metagenome | biome: sludge; isolation source: anaerobic thermophilic cellulolytic sludge from lab reactor | place: China: Hong Kong, Shek Wu Hui wastewater treatment plant | collected 2011-05-01... | reverse complement strand
GGCGCTCAATGGCTGTCCGCCCTTGAACCCACGCGAGCAGGGAACATTTGTGCGAAAGCCAGTAAGTCCCCTCGCCCTGGCGGCTTGTGTCGCGGGGCGATGGGAGCGAGGGGGTAGGGACAGCAGAGCGCGGCCAACTGCCTGATATGTTCTGCTCGCACCCTGAGTCAGCCTTGTCAACCCCTCGCCGTTTGTGTATACTTTTCATCACCAGAACACCTGCTGGCGACGTCGCCAAGTGGCAAGGCAAGGGTCTGCAAAACCCTCACCGTGGGTTCGATTCCCACCGTCGCCTCCAGCCAAAAACGGGAGCGCTCTGCTCCCGTTTTGCTTTGGCTGACGGTTGACCGCTGATAGCTAACGGCTGTCCGCTACTCCTCCAGCGTGCTCAGATCGCCCTCGTCCATGCCGAGGGCGCGCGCCTTCAGCACGCGGCGCATGATCTTGCCGCTGCGCGTCTTGGGCAGGCTGGTCACAAATTCGATGTGCGCGGGTTTGGCGATGGGGCCGACTTCGTGCGCCACGTGCTCGCGCAGAGTCTCGACCAATCGGGGCGTTGGCTCGACGCCCTGGACCAGGATGCAATAGGCGTAGATGGCGCTGCCGCGCACCTCGTCCGGCACGCCGATCACTGCCGCCTCGGCCACTGCCGGGTGGCTGACCAACGCGCTCTCGATCTCCGCCGTGCCCAGCCGGTAGCCGCTGACCTTGATCACGTCGTCTACGCGCCCGATGATCCAGAAATAGCCGTCTTCGTCTTTGCGCGCGCTGTCACCCGTCAGGTACATGCCGGGGAAGCGGCTCCAGTATTGCTGTACGTAACGGTCGGGGTCACCGTAGATGGTGCGCAACATGGCGGGCCAGGGCGACTTGATCACCAGGTAGCCCTCTTCGTTGGGGCCAACCGATCGGCCTTCTTCGTCCACGACATCGGCCTGCACGCCGGGGAAAGGCAGCGTGGCGCTGCCCGGTTTGAGCGGCGTACCAGGCAGCGGCGTGATCATGAAGTTGCCGGTTTCGGTCTGCCACCAGGTATCCATGATGGGGCAGCGGCCCTTGCCGATGACACGATGATACCATTTCCACGCTTCCGGATTGATCGGCTCGCCGACGCTGCCCAGCAGGCGCAGACTGCTCAGATCGTGGCGGTTGGGCCAGGCGTCGCCAAAGCGCATCAGGCCGCGGATGGCCGTCGGCGCGGTGTAGAGCACCGTCACGCCGTGCCGCTCGACGATGTCCCACCAGCGATCCGGGAAGGGATGGTTGGGCGCGCCCTCGTACATCAGGGTGGTCGCGCCGAGCAGCAGCGGCCCATAGACGATATAGCTGTGGCCGGTGATCCAGCCGGGATCGGCGGTGCACCACCAGGTGTCGTCGTCCTTGAGATCGAAGACCCACTTGAGCGTGGTCGCCACGCCGACCATGTAGCCGCCGTGCGTATGCAGGATGGCCTTGGGTTTGCCCGTCGTGCCGCTGGTGTAGAGCAAGAAGAGAGGGTGTTCGGCGTCGAGTTCTTCGGTGGGGATGCAGGTCTCGGCAATGGGCAGGCGCATCAGATCGTGATACCACAGGTCGCGGCCCGGCTCCATATGCACCTCCTGGCCGGTGCGCCGCACCACGATCACCGTCTGCACGGTCGGGCTGCGCTGCAACGCTTCGTCCATGATGTCCTTCAGGGGGACGATCTTGCCGCGCAACCAGGCTCCGTCGGCGGTGATGGCGACCTTGCTCTGACTGTCTTCGATACGCCCGTGCAGCGCTTCGACCGAAAACCCGCCATAGACCACCGAATGCACCGCCCCGATCTTGGCGCAGGCCAGCATTGCCACCACGATCTCCGGGATGCGCCCCATGTAGATAGTCACACGGTCACCCTTGTTGACGCCCATCGCCCGCAACACGCTGGCGAATCGGCACACTTCGCGGTGTAGCTGATGGTAGGTCAGGCTGCGCTGATCGTAGTTCTCGCCTTCCCACAGCAGAGCCACCTTGTTGCGCCGCCAGGTGTTCAGGTGACGGTCGAGCGCGTTGTGCACGATGTTGACTCTGCCACCCACAAACCACTGATAGAAAGGCGGATTGCTGTCGTCGAGCGTCTTCTGCCAGGGCGCGAACCACTCGAATTCCTCGCGGGCGATGCGCCCCCATTCACCGGCCAGGTCGGTCAGCATGGCCTGATGAATGGCTTCGTAATCGGGATGATTGGCGTGACGCACCAGATGCTCTGGGGGATAGTAAACCTCGCCGGTTAAGGGCTTTGTGCTGACCATGTAAGACCATCTCCTTGCAAACGATCAAATGCGACTATGCGCATTATAACAAATTTTCTTGAAGTAAATTTTGCTATTAATTTCACAAAACGGCCTGCGCCTGCCCGTCTTGTTACAATCTGCATCAGAGCAGAGGAGAGCCGTCCATGCCCTGGCTTGACTTCGGCCCGCAGGCGCAACAGGTCAGCGCTCCCGACTTCCGGCTGCAGACGCCGGACGGAGCGACGGTCACCCGCCGCGGCTTTCACAGCCGCGCACACCTGGTGCTGTGCTTCTTGCCAGAAGCGCTCTCGGCAGCGGATCGCGCGCGCCTGCAACACCTGGCGGACGCTCAGGAGGAGATCGCCGGAGCAGCCGCCCGCCTGATCGTCCTGACAGGGCGGGCAGAAGCCCTTCCCCCCGCGTTGCCCCTGCTGCTCGACCCCGATCGCGCCGTCCGCCGGAGCTATGGGGCGCTGTTTCCGCCTGAGCAGGCCCCGGCTGAGGACGAGCCGTTCGTCATCATCCTGGACCGTTTCGGCGCGCCGGCGTTTGCCGCGGTGGGCCTGCCCGACGCCGACGACGTGCTGACGCGCCTGTGGGGCCTGCAGTACGAATGCCCGGAGTGAGGCGTCTCCGAATGGCCCGTGTGGTCATTCTGAGCTGTCAGCGGTCAGCCGTCAGCTATCAGCCATCAGAGAAAAAACGACTTCCGGAGTCGGGGGGAGGCTCCGGAAGTCTTGGGGGGAGGGGGGCCAGGGACAAGTTGTCGCGATCCCTGAAGCCTCTAGTTACCGTAGTACATGTGCGCGGTGATGGTGCAGCTACTGGTCGCAGTGAACGTGATCGAATTCTCACTGCCAGATGCCCCGCAGCCGGACCAGTAGTTCACATTGCACTTGGGGTCAACAGCGACGGCGTGCGCCGCGATCGTCGTACCTGGTGAGTAACCGCCGTCACAGTTGGGCGGAGTGTCGATCATTGCCGAGCCTGATGAATATTGGCATCCGCTCATGTCAACTGCTGCCGTGATGTGATAGCACTGGCCGCCGGGTTCTCCAGGTTCGCTGGGCTGTTCGGGCTGCTGCACGCAGGTTGCCGGATCCCACAGACACTGGCCTTCGGGGGATGTGACGCACTCGTTGGCCGGATGCCCGCAGGTGTCGCACGAGCCGCACGGCAACCACTGACCGGGGCCGCCCGGTTGTCCGGGCTGTCCGGGTTGCCCAGGTTCGGGCACCGGCACCTCGCCCGGCGGCACCTGATCGCAGTTGCCCAGCGCTTCTACGTCGCTCCCCAGCACCCACAAACTGAGCGCCATCTCGCCACCAGGCACAGAAGCCCTGTCGATCTGCCACCACAGGTTGCCCGCCGCGTCATAGGCGTAGCCGATGACCGGATACTCTACGCCCGCCGTCAGGAAGGCGAACGCGGCTCGATCCAGGCCTGGCCCCACGCGCACGCGCACATCGGCGCGATTGGTGCGGACGATGCAGGGGACCTGCTGTCCTTCTTCCTGAATCTCAACTTTCAGTTCGTAGGGGCAGATCATCCCTTCAGGGTCGAACCAGGGGCCGACTGTCACCACATAGCCGCCCGGCCCCAGCCCAATGATCAGGGAGTGCTGAGCCGGCGGGACAAGCGCCGAGGCCCCTGCGACAGGAGCGCCGAAGCTGTCTACCACCGCGACGCTGTAGCCTTCCGCGCCAGGGTAGTCGGTCCATTCCACAGTCACTGTGCCGCCGGTGACGTCAGTAATGGTGGCCACGAAGCTCTCGCAGTCCGGCTCATGGTGCAGGAAGCCAAACGTGTGCTCGGCGAAGCAGGGGAACCCGCCGTCCAGTTGCACGCGCACCCGTACCCGCCAGTTGTCGCGGGCACCGGTCGGTGCTGGCAACCTGGCGGAGAAGGAAGTCGTGCTGGAACTGAGCAGGACGCTGCCGCGCAGGGCCTCGCTCCCATCGTCCAGAACCTCGAACCACTCCAGCACGTAGGCTTCCGCGCCAGGATAGGCTGACCACGTCCAGGCTACTTCTCGTTCCTCCCGGCTGATGATATCAACGTCAATGTCAAATGCCAGGCAGACCGGCAGGCGCTCTTCCGGCGGACCCTCAACCTCCAGGCTCGTCTCCGCCGTGCACACGAGGTCGTCGCCTACGTAGACGCGCAGCACAAAGCGGAAGCCGACGTAGCCTTCTGGCAGCACCCAGGTGAAGGCAGTGGGATCGCCGGGCGTCCACACGGCGTGCGTCAGATACACGTCACCGCCGTCGGCAACGCGGCCATAGACGTACACCGCGTAGCCTGTCGCGCCGGTCATCTCGTCCCACTTCACCGTTACCCGTAGCGGGTCGGCGCTGATCTGCCCGGCGGTGAAGTGCAGGTCGGGGCAGTTACCGCTCTCTGGCGGCGTGCCTGGCGTGAAGCAAGGCGTGCACGTCTGCGGGCCAGTGCCCGCCGCGCCGGAGATGCCCGCCTGTCCGGTGACGCAACCCGGCGCATCGGCGGCGCAGGTCACCAGCAGGCGCACGTTCCCCGCTTGCAGCGGGTGATCGGACGACACTTCGACTTCGTAGCGCCCGCTGCGCGGGGTAACGGTCACCCAGTCTTCCAGTTGTTCCCCGCCGCGCAGCAACGCGACCGTCTGTCCGCGCTGATCGGTGACCCTGACCACAAACGGATAGGTGAAGGGCTGCCCTTCGCTCAGGTTGGTCACGGTGAGCGTGGTCGGGCAGTCTTCCGCCTCGAACCAGAAGAGTTGCGGTTCAGCGCCGGGGGTCAACGTCACATCTACGGCCTGCCCGAAGATCAGTTCGACGCTGTCCGGCGCGCCCCGCCCCAGCAACGTGAGAGCGAAGTCGCCGGTGCTGCCGTTTTCGCCGCTGATGCGCAGCAGGTAGACGCCGTCCTCCGGCAACACTGCCGAGATATAGGCTCCCTGGAGATTGTCGTCGAGCGTGTCCTGGGTACTCTCCGTCACCAGGACGCCGCTGGGGGCGATCAACTCGGCGTATACGTCCAGCGTCCCCGTCCAGTTGTCCACGATGGCGGTGACGATATCGCCTGTCGCGCCGCTGAAACTATAGGCCAGGTGCGGGGCGTCCGCCGAGATGGTACCAAACACCTTCGCGCCATAGCTGATCGTGCCGCCGCCCTGCGCCTGCGTCACAGTGTTGGAGCTGCCGAATGCGCCGATCAACAACACCGCGGCCAGGAGCAGCCCTGCTCTCATCCAGTACCGGTGATGGTGTAACATGGTGGCCTCCTCCCGCCGCTACAACTGAGACCGATCCGGCCCGAACCCGAAGTCAGCGCTACCGCCGCACAGGTACCCCTGAGGCAGATCGCCAAAGGCTCCGCCGCCAGTGGCCTGACTATAGGCCCGCACCTCGACGCGAAACTGTGAATAGTCACCAGGGAAGGTGGTGAGATGGTAACTGTTGGCATCGCCAGGCACGATGAACACGCGGATACCGATCAGGCCACCACCACTATCAACAGCGTAGAGGTGAATGGTGTAGGCAGCAGCGCCAGGGGCGGGGGTCCAGCCGACCACAGCCATGCGCTCTTCGGTGGGGACGATGTCCACGCCGACGGTGATGCTGCATTCCGGAAGCGGGCCTTCGAACGAGAATTGCGTCTCGTCCGTGCACAGGAGTCCGCCCGCCTCTGTGCCCGCCTGTACATGGGCGGTGAACGGACCGCGCCCGAAGTCGGCGGGTTGCAGGGCATACAGGTGACTGGTCTCACCCTCCAGGATGACCGGCGAGTCCAGCAGGAGCGCGCCCCAGGCGTCTACGATGGAGAAGATGTACCAGTCCGCCCCCTCGACTGCGGGCCAGGCGAAGGAGAAGGTACTGTCTCCTTCGTGGGTAGCTGTCACATCGAATGCGTCGCACAGTTCGCCGCCGAAGTCCTCGCTGAAGCAGGGGGGACACGCGCCAGCTACGCCCGCGCCCGCAGCGCCCGTCGCCCCTGTGCCCACGCAACCAGGAGCCTGGTCGGCGCAGGTGAGCAGCAGGTGAATCACGCCCTGCTGCTGCGGGTCTTCGGAGGACACCTCGACTTCGTAACGCCCGCTGCGGGCAGGCAACACCAGGCGATCCTCAACGGCGTCACCGCCATAGAGCAGGGCGATCAGCCCGCCCTGAGGGTTGCGTACTTTGACCATGAAGGGGAAGGTGAAAGGTTGCCCCTCGCTCAAGTTGGTGACGGTGAAGACAGTGGGGCAGTCTGCTGTCTCGAAAGAGAAATACTGTGGCTGTGGGTTCAGGGGGACGACCACATCGAGGCCCTGATTGTAGAGCAGGGGGGTGACGATCACCGGGCCGCGGCCCTGCAACGTCAGCATGAACTGCCCGTTCGTCCCATTCTCCGCGCTGACCAGCAGCGTGTAGACGCCCGTTTGGGGCAGGAAAAGGGCCAGCGCCGCGTTCTGGCTTTCGATAGCGAAGGGGCTGCGCGTGCTTTCAGCGATGGTCTGCCCGTCGGGAGCCAGCAGCGTCACCTGGGGATCGAGCGTCCCGACCCAGTTCCTCACCTGCACCTGGATCAGGTCACCCGCTGTGCCGTTGAAACTATACATCACTTCGGGGAGATCGGCGGAGATTCTACCGAGAACCTTCGAGCCGTAGCTGATGCTCCCACCGCCCTGTGCTTCGGTCACCGGGCGGTGGGGCAGCGCGACTCCCACCACAACCAGCAGCAGCACGATGAGCGCTGCTTTGCTCCAGACAGGCCATTTGCGCATTGACTTGCCTCCTCAAAGCAGTAGTCGTGTACCTCCTGCGTCCAGCCCTGCCGCCGGACAACGACAGTTTGAGAAATTCTGTACAAATCTATCATACGCCTATTAGTTGTCTTAAATCAACAAAGAAATCATCACAAACCTGTAAAAAAGCTTATCTCAAGAATGTCTGTTCTATCTTTCACTGAGCTATTGCTTTTCTGTGATAACTCAAAAGCAAAAGAGCGCATGGTTCTGCATGCGCCCCCTCGTCAGCGGCAGCCGTCCCTAAGCTCAACTTTGTACGATCTGGTATAATGCCAGGGCTGGCAGGACTGCGCCAGACGACACCGACAACGCATCATCAAGTACGCTCATGGCCATTCTCAGCGCAAGCAATCTCGCCAAATCCTTCGGAGCCAACGACATCTTCAGCGGCGTCTCCGTCGAAATCCCGCACGGGGCGAAGATCGCCCTGGTCGGCGCCAACGGCATCGGCAAGACGACGCTGCTCGAAGTGCTGATCGGGCGGCAGGAACCCTCAGCAGGGACGGTCAACCGTATGAAGGGGCTGACCATCGGCTACCTGCCGCAACGCCCCCAACTGAGCGGCGAGCGCACCCTGTGGGACGAGATGATGACCGCCTTCGCCGACCTGCGCGCCCGCGAGGCCCGCCTGATCGCCCTGGCCGAGCAGATGAGCGATCCGGCCCGCCCCGACCTCGACGAACTGCTGGAACGCTATGGGCGCGAACAGCATCAGTTCGAACTCGATGGCGGCTACACCTACGAGACGCGCGCGCGGCAGGTGCTCCAGGGGTTAGGCTTCGCTCCGGCGGACTTCACCATGCCGCTGACTCACCTTTCCGGCGGACAGCAAACGCGCGCCCTGCTGGCCCGGTTGCTGCTGGAAGCACCCGACCTGCTGGTGCTCGACGAGCCGACCAACCATCTGGACATCAACGCCATCGAGTGGCTGGAAGGCTTTCTGAAGACCTGGACGGGCGCGTTGTTGCTGGTCAGTCACGACCGCTACTTCATGGACAGCGTGGTCAGCACCATCTGGGAGATGGAGTGGGGGCGCGTCGAGGTCTATCGCGGCAACTACAGCCATTACGTGCAGCAACGCCAGGAGCGGCACGAGCGGCTGCGCAAAGAATATGAGGCGCAGCAGGAATTCATCGCCAAAGAGGAAGAGTACATTCGCCGCAATATAGCCGGTCAGAACACCGCGCAGGCCAAAGGGCGCTTGCGTCGGCTGGAACGACTGAAGCGCGACGGCCTGATCGCCCGCCCGCGGCAACGTCATCACATTCAACTGAACCTCAAAGCCAACCTGCGCAGCGGCGACAAAGTGCTGATGACGCGCGACCTGGTGGTGGGCTATCATCGCGACCGCCCCCTGGTGACCGTGCCGGACATCACGCTCTACCGCGGCGAAGTGGCCGCGCTCATCGGGCCGAACGGCGTGGGCAAGACGACCCTGCTCAAGACGCTGCTGCGCGAGATTCCCCCGCTGGCAGGCAGTGCCTGGTTGGGTGCGTCGGTGCAGCCGGGCTACTTCGCGCAGGCGCACGAGGGGCTGAAGCCGGACAATAGCGTGCTGGACGAGTTGCTCACGGTGCGTCAGATGCCGCTGAGCGAAGCCCGCCACTATCTGGCAGCGTTCCTGTTCACCGGCGACGATGTGTTCCGCCCGGTGAGCACGCTCAGCGGCGGCGAACGTGGGCGGCTGGCCCTGGCCAAGCTGGCCCTGGCCGGTGCGAACTTCCTGCTGCTGGACGAGCCGACCAATCACCTGGACATCGAGAGCCAGGAGATTCTGCAGGAGGTGCTGGCACAATACAACGGCACCATCCTGCTGGTGAGTCACGACCGCTACCTGATTGACGCGCTGGCTACGCAGATCTGGGACTTGCAACCGGCAGGCATGACGCTTTTCGAGGGGCCGTATCGCGACTATGTGGCCGCCCGCGAAGCGGCGCGCGCAGCCCAGGAGACCCCTCCGGAAGCGCCGTCGTCCAGGGCGGCCCCGCCCCCGCAGCGCAAATCCGGGGGTCTTTCGCCCTTCCAGCGCCAGAAGCGCCTGTCCGAGCTGGAACAGCAGATCGCCCGGCTCGAAGCCGAACTGGACGAGCTACACGACGCGCTGAGCGAAGCCAGTCTGCGCGGCGCGGTAGAGCGCGTGCGCGATCTGGGCGAGCGCTACTCGGCCACCGAGTCCGCCCTGGATCGCGCGTTGCAGGAATGGGCCGCGCTGGCGGAGTAACTTTCCAACAGTCGGGAGATGAAGTCGTCCCCCAAGAAAGCAGACGGCTATTTACCTGTAAGGCAGATGAACCCTTGGAAGAACACACGCTGATCAGCCTGGCCGCCATTGTCGTATTGGGGATTGGTGCACAATGGTTGGCCTGGCGACTCAACTTACCTTCTATCCTGTTATTGCTGCTGGCAGGCTTCCTGGCCGGGCCAGTCACAGGTCTGGTCAATCCCGACCGTCTGTTGGGCGAGACTCTCTTCCCGGTAGTGTCCATTTCCGTGGGCATCATCCTGTTCGAAGGGGGGCTGACCCTGCGTCTGTCAGAAATCAGGGGCGCGCGTCGAGTGATCGCCCGCCTGATTTCGCTGGGAGCACTGGTGACGTGGATCGTAGGCACACTAGGTGCCCACTGGATCGTGGGCCTGGACTTCGAGCTGGCCCTGCTAATGGGCGCCATTTTCGTTGTCTCCGGCCCCACGGTCGTGATCCCTTTGCTGAACTTCGTGCGTCCGCGCGGACAGGTCGGCCCTATTCTCAAGTGGGAAGGCATTCTCATCGATCCGGTTGGGGCCACACTGGCAGTGCTGGTCTTTGAGATCATCCTGACGGACCGCCACAACGGCCCTTCGCTCCCGATGCTGGCCCAGGGTTTGCTGGGCACGATCGTCGTAGGTAGCCTGGTAGGAGCGTTAGCTGCTCTGCTGCTGCTGACACTCCTGAGGCGCTACTGGGTGCCAGAGCATCTGCAGAATCCCGTTGCCGTCATGCTGGTTGTAGGAGCCTTCGCAGCAGCCAACGAACTCCAGCCTGAATCCGGCCTGTTGGCAACAACTCTGATGGGGGTAATGATCGCCAACCAGCAGAGCGTGCCTATCGGGCATCTGTCGCAATTCAAGGAAGATATCGGCGTACTGCTGCTGTCTGGGTTGTTCGTGTTACTGGCCGCGCGCGTCGATCTGGAATCGCTGACCCAGATCGGCCCACGTATGCTGCTATATCTGGCGTTGTTGATAGGGGTAGCGCGCCCCTTGGCCGTGTGGCTCTCTACAGCGCGTTCGTCTCTGCAACGGCGCGAGCGGCTGTTACTGAGCTGGCTGGCACCACGTGGTATCGTCGCCGTGTCCGTAGCGTCATTGTTCGCGCTCGAACTGGATCACCAGGGACATGCGCAGGCGGATCAGATTGTGCCTCTCACCTTCACAGTCGTGGTGGGCACCGTGCTCATCTACGGCCTCACCGTGGCGCGGGTAGCGCGGGCACTGGGACTGGCACAACCCGATCCGTCCGGCCTGTTGATCGTCGGAGCGCATGGCTGGGCCCGCGAGATCGCTCGCGTGTTGCACCAGGCCGGACACCCCCTGTTGCTGGTGGATACCAATCACGGCAATATCAGTGCGGCTCGCCTGAGCGGTCTGCCCGCAATGTATGCGAGCATCCTCTCCGAACACGTATTGCAGGCCGACCTCAGTCAGCTTGGGCGGCTGCTGGCGCTCACCCCCAATGACGAGGTCAATTCGCTGGCGGCCCTGCGTTTCGCGGAGATCTTTGGACGCGCACATGTCTATCAGCTTCCGTTGCACGGCGGGGGCAAGAGCCGGACAGGGGTCTCGCACGATCAGCGCGGGCGTTGTTTGTTTGCCGAGGGATTGACGTTCAGTGCGCTGACACAGCGTTTCGAAGAAGGGGCCACGGTGAAAGCCATCAAGCTGACCGAGGTCTTCGGCTACAGGCAATTCCGCGAACGCTATGGCCCGCAGGCGGTACCGTTGTTCTTGCTCAACGGCAATGGCACGATTGAAATCTTCAGCACGGACATCTCGTTGACGCCGCGCCCTGGTCAGACGCTGATCGCCCTGGTTGATTCGAACGTCACCGTAGACTTATCATCGTCCGACACCTCTGCCCGCGGTTGATCGAAACTGGCGGGCGGGCTACAATGAGCGCATCAGCCCGACAGCACCAGGTGGAGGGATGGCCGTGGGGCGCTGGAAAGACAAATATGTGATCGGCCTGACCGGCAACATTGCCATGGGCAAGAGCCTGGTTCGCCGCATGTTGGAGCATCTCGGCGCGTATACCATTGACGCCGACGCGCTGGTACATCAGGCCATGGCCCCCGGCGCTCCGGCCTACAAGCCCGTGGTGCTCACCTTCGGCACGTGGATTCTCGACGACGAGAAGCGCATTGACCGCTCACGGCTGGGAGCTATCGCCTTCGCCCACCCCGAAGCCATGCGCCGTCTGGAGGCCATCACCCATCCCATCGTCGAGCGCGCCATAGACACGCTGATCGCGCGCAATCCGCGCCGCTTCGTGGTCATCGAGGCGATCAAGCTCATCGAAAGCCCCATTGCCAACTGGGTGGATACCATCTGGGTAGTCAACGCCTCCGAAGAGACACAGATCGCCCGGCTGATCAAACGCGGTCTGACCCGCCAGGAGGCTCTGAAGCGCATCCGCGCCCAGAACCCGCAGGCCGACAAGCTCGCCCGCGCCCATGTGGTGATTGACAACAACGGCACGCCCGAAGAAACCTGGGCACAGGTGCGCTCGGCCTGGTCGCAGATCGCGGGGGCCGCGCGCGCCGAAGCGCAACAGACCGCCCCACAGCGGGTAGAGATCGGCGGGGCGCGCGCGGAGGGCGGCGCGGCAGTCTCCGTCAACATTGTGCGCGGCACGCCTCATAATGCGGCGCAGATCGCCGACCTGATCTTCCGTCATACGGGCAGGCGGCTGACACGCGACGAGGTGCTGATTCAGTTCGGGCAGAAGTCCTATCTGCTGGCGATGGAAGGTGACACGCCGATCGCGCTGATCGGCTTCCTGGTGGAGAACCTGGTCACGCGCGTGGACGAATTGCTGGTGCTCGACGGCAGGCCCGTCGCGCCGATCACCACCGCGCTGATCGAAGCCGTGGAGCGCGCCTCGCGCGAGCTGGAAAGCGAGGTCGGCTATGTCTTCCTGCCGCCGGGCACGCCCCCAGCCATCATCCAGGCGCTGCGGGCGCAGGGCTACGAAGCGCAGACTCTGGAGGCGATCACGGTTCCGGCGTGGCGCGAAGCCGTGCGCGAAGCGCGGCCCGACTCGTCCTACGCCATTTTCGGTAAGCGGTTGCGAGCCAAACGGGTGCTGAAACCCCTGTAGGGTACAGTCATGTCTGGCCAGAGCCTTGTTCGGTATGGGGTGAGACCATGGTAGATCGTCTGAAAAAACAACCGGGCCTGGGAACGCTCATTCGCCTGGTCGAAAGCTGGCCACGCCTGAGCGCGTGGATCGTGCTCTCGGTGGGCTGCATCGCGCTGCTGGTCTACGAGGCGCGCGACGTAGGCCTGACTGCGGGCAATTGGGCAGCGCTGATCATCGCGACCGTGCTGGTCGCCGGCCTGTGCATCTGGATCGTGAGTTGGGAAGACGAGGACGAGCAAGAGCCGTCCGATCAGCGCAGCACGTGATCTTTTTCCGCTGACAAACTGGCAAAGCTCGCCCCTCTGGTGGCGGGCTTTGTGCTTTTCGGGCGAAAATCTCACCGCCGAGATGCTGGTAACACGGAGAAAGACAAAGAGGCTTTGCGCTCTCAGCCCTCTGGCGGTTCGCCTGGGTGCATGCAAAGATTGTCAGCGACTTA
>AMZC01000123.1_pt1 | contig 12964 bp, 13 predicted proteins | sample 948551 | NCBI WGS metagenome assembly AMZC01 (sample SAMN01120625, study PRJNA171369) | bioreactor sludge metagenome | biome: sludge; isolation source: anaerobic thermophilic cellulolytic sludge from lab reactor | place: China: Hong Kong, Shek Wu Hui wastewater treatment plant | collected... | reverse complement strand
TCGCCCCCTCTCCAGTCTAGGCTGGAGAGGAGGCGACGAGGCGTGTTAGTGCCGAGTAGGGGTGAGGTAAAGCTGAGGACAGCCTCCTGTTCGAGAGGCGCTCAATGGCTGTCCGCCCTTGAAGGCACTGTACACAGGGTGGAAGGTATGCAAGACCTTTCCGGCACGACACTCGGCCCCTATGAACTGCGCGACATCCTGGGTAAGGGCGGGATGGCGACCGTCTACCGCGCCTTTCAGCCGGGTATGGAGCGCGAAGTGGCGATCAAGGTCATGTCGCCCGACCTGGCCGATCAGCCGGAGTTCATCGCCCGCTTCGAACGCGAGGCGCGTATCATCGCGCAGCTTCAGCATCCGCACATCCTCCCCGTCTACGACTTCGGGCGATCAGGACGGTATATCTACCTGGTCACCCGGCTGATCGAGCGCGGCACGCTGGGACACGAGTTGCGCGGCAAGCCGCTGCCGCCCGCCCGCGTGGTGAAGATCACCCGGCAGATCGCGGACGCGCTCGACTATGCGCACCGGCGCGGCATCGTGCACCGCGACCTGAAACCGACCAATGTCCTGCTGGACAACGACGATCACGTCTTCCTGACCGATTTTGGCATCGCCAAGCTGATCGCGGGCAGCACCGTCAGCGGCCTGACGGCCCCTAACGCGGTGATGGGCACACCGACCTACATGGCTCCAGAACAGTGGCGCTCCGAGCCGGTAGACGCCCGCACCGATGTCTACGCGCTGGGGGTGATGGTCTATCAGATGCTGCTGGGGCAGGTGCCTTTCTCCGCGGAGACGCCGCACGGGCTGATGTATCAGCACCTGGACAAAGAGCCGCCGCCCGCCCGGCAGATCAACCCGGCGCTGCCCCCTGCCATCGAGCCAGTGTTGCGCCGCGCCCTGGCCAAACAGCGGGCGGCCCGCTATGCCTCGGCGGGAGAATTCGCCCGCGACCTCGACCGCGCGTTGGGCTTCCCCGAACGCCTGCCGGAGCAGACGTTGCTGGAAGGAGCCGACGACCTGACGATAGACGCGGGCCTGGGCGAGGAATACGCGCCCGAAGACCTGTTGACACCGGACGATGTGCCGGTCGAACTCACCAATCGCGTCAGTCGTTCACCCTTTCCGCCGCCACCGGCGCTCACCGTACCAGTGAATCCACCCGCCCCCTATGCGGTGGCTCCGTCTCGCTCTGCCACGCCGGAACTGATGTCCAGGCCATCGTCGCCCGTTGTGAGCGGCTATGCGCCTCCCTATCGCCCGCCGGTGGAACGCCCTCACCGACCGGCCAGCGCGGGCCGGATGCTGGTAGTCGCGGCGATCGTCGTCGGCGTGCTGATCGTGCTGGCTGGGGTGGTGGTGATCAGTGCTTTGTTGCTGAATACGGGCGATGGGGCGACTGGCCCGCGCCCCGTGGTGACGATCACCGCGCCCGCCGACGGCGCGATCGTCCAACTGGGGATGCTGGTCGCCATTCAGTTCACTGCCACCAGCGAGCAGGGTATTTCGCGCATCGAGTTACAACGCTTCGGGCAGGTGCTCAATACCATCGAAGGCAGCGGGGAAAAGACTTTCCAGGGCTGGTTCACTTATGCCGCCAGCAACACGGGGACGCACGAACTCTCGGTGATCGCCTACAGCGGCGCGCGGGCCAGCGAACCAGCCACCGTCACCATCCTCGTGCAGTGAGCTTCGCTCTAGAGGCCGTTATGAACTTTCGCGCTGTATCTGGCCCTCACCCCTCAAACCCCTCTCCCTCGCGACTGCGTCGCGGGGCGAGGGGACTGAGGGGTGAGGGTGTGCAGTTCAATCAAGAGAAGGGGGCGGCTGAGCTTCAGTCCAGGGCCGTCGTCGCGATCTCGTGTGAGGGGTGCTCCTCGGATATGCGCTTCCTGGCCGTCTCGTATCGGTGCAAATAGCGGATCAGCCCAACCGCGACCAGGAACAGACTCGCGGCCACGATCACTTCTCCGTCGAGCGCAGGAGGCAGGCGGTTCACTTCGACCAGAGGCACTTCGTTGCCGTGCGCGTCCAGCGTCGTCTGGACCGTTTCTTTCCAGGGCCAGACCTTGCGCAGCGATCCCAGCAACACGCCGGTGAGGAAAGCCATCATGCTGTGATGGTGATGGGCGAACATATAGGACAACAGCCGCGAGAAGAGGGCCAGTCCCACGGCTGCTCCCAGCACAAACACGCTCAGGGTGATCACATCGCGGCTGGTCACTGCCTCCAGGAGTTGCGCGTATTTGCCCATCAGCACCAGCAAGAACGATCCCGAAATGCCTGGCAGGATCATGGCCATGATCGCGATCATTCCCGCCACGAAGAAGACGGGCAATTCCGCTGGCGTGTGCACGGGCACTGCGCCCACAATGGCATAGGTAACTACCGCTCCGGTGGCCGCTATGCCATACGCCCTGGCGTTCCAACGCCCCACGCGCTGCCCTACCACCCATACCGACGCCGTCACCAGCCCAAAGAAGAACGACCACACAAATACCGGATGGTTGGTGAGCAGGTGCGAGATCACCCTGGCCAGGGTGAAGATCGCCGCCAGTATCCCTGCGCCCAGCGGTACCAGAAACTCCCAGGGCACGACCCACAAGGCCTCCCTGATCCTGCCCTGCAGGGCCAGCTTCAGCGACTGACTGCTCACGGTCTTGATGCTGTGAATCAATTCCTCGTAGATTCCAAACAGCAGCGCCATCGTCCCGCCGCTGACACCGGGCACCAGGTCGGCGGAACCCATGCTGAAACCTGTCACGAACAGGCGCAGCATGGCCGCGCGCCGTTGTGCTGACCGTTTGAGCAAATCGCGGAGCTTACGCATCCTGTTCTCCCCTCGTGATGTTTCCAGCCCCGTTTCAGGAAGTCTGTCGAACGTTCATCCTCGCTGTTGCGATTAAGGGCGGTAAGCGCGCTATTGCGCCTGCCACACAAAACGAGGGGCCAGCAGGTCCCTCTCTGAAGAAGTCTGCGTGACAGCCACGCATGTTTGCGATTATAGTGGCATGGCGAGACGAACTCCAAACCGCCGCGTACAAAGGTTGTCGGTGACTCTGGTCAGCACTTTCTCTGCGCCCTCTGCGCCTCGGCGGTGAAATTTCTGTCTGCTAGCCGACCGTCAGGACTCCTGCGCCCGGCGCGGCCTCGACGGCGAAAACCGTGCCCTCAATGCCTGTCGCAGCCTGATAGGCGGCGCGCACATGTTCACCGAACCGCTCCACGCACCCGCGTTCCACGAAAGCGACCATGCACCCGCCGAAGCCTGCCCCCGCCTGTCGCGCACCAAGCACGCCGGGTGCGCAGCGCATGGCGGCGATCATCGCTTCCATCTGCGGCACGACGATCTCATAGAGGTCGCGCGCGCCGGCGAAAGACTCCGCTGTCAGCGCGGCGATGCAGGGCACGTCTTTGGTCGAGAGCGCTCCTGCCAGGTCGAGCACGCGCTGATTTTCCTGGATGATGAAACGCGCCCGTCGGTAGACCGTATCATCGAGCAGAGTCCGCGCGGCATCCAGTTGTTCCAGGGTCACGTCGCGCAGCGTCCGCACGCCGGGGTAGCGCTGCGCCAGCGTCGCCGCCGCGGACTCGCACTGTGCGCGGCGCTGCGGGTATTCGGAGCCAGTCAGGGCGCGCTTGTAGCGCGTGTCGCAGATGACGATGGCGATATCGGGATGCAGGGGCGGGACGGTGTGCGTCAGATGACGGCAGTCCAACAGCAGCACGTGCCCGGCACGGCCTGCCGCCGAGGTGTATTGATCGAGGATGCCGCAGTTGACGCCGACGAAGGTATTCTCCGCGCGCTGACAGAGCACGGCCAGCCGCACCGGGTCGAGGCCCAGCCCGCACAGTTCGTTGAACAGCGTCGCCGTTGCCACTTCCAGCGCCGCCGATGAACTCAGCCCGCTGCTAAAGGGCACGGTGCTGTGCACCAGCCCGTCGAAGCCGCACAGCGCGTAACCCTCGTCCTGCAGCACTTTTGCCACGCCGCGCACGTAATTTGTCCAGGGGGCGGCTTCGCTGCGCTGAATGTCGTCCAGGCCGAAGCTCTCGCCGCTCGCCAGGTTCAGCGAATGGATGCGTACCTGCCGGTCGTCGCGGGGGCGGGCCGCGATCCAGGTAGTGCGGTCAATGGGCATGGTCAGCACGTAGCCTTCGTTGTAGTCGGTGTGACTGCCCATCAGGTCAACGCGGCCCGGAGCCTGTACCCAGAGCGTCGGTTCGCCGCCATAGAGCGTCGCGAAGGCTGCCCGCACTTGCGCGACGCGCTCGCTCACTGTCTCCACGAGTCTCCCTCCAGTTCGGCGAAAGCGTCCAACAGCGCCTGAATGTTCGCCAGGGGAATATCTTGCATCATGCGGTGTGACGGCGCAATGATCAGGCCGGTGCCGTCCGGGGCCAGGGCGCGCGCCGCGGCGAATACTGCCGCGCGCACATCCTGCGGCGAGCCGTGCGGCAACACCGTCTGCGTGGAAACGCCGCCGTAGAAGGCCAGCCGCCCGCCGAAGGTCGTCCGCAGCCAGTGATGATCGATCACTTCCGGCTGTACGGGGTTGAGCGCCGTCAGCCCGATTTCCACCAGGTCGGGCAGGATGGGTGCGATGTCGCCGTCGGAGTGCAGGATCACCGGCAGACCGGCTTCGCGGGCCGGTGCGAACAAGCGCGCCAGGCGGGGTTTGATCAGCGTCCGCCACATGCGCGGCGAGAAGAGCGTGGATTTCTGCGCGCCATAGTCGTCACCGAAGTACACGCCGTCCACGCCCAGCGCCAGGAAGCGCCGGATCAGGACTTCCTGGATGGCGACGATGCGGTCGAGCAGCTCTGCGGCGTAGTCTGGATCGGTCGCCATGTCCACCAGGAAGGTGTCGAAGCCGCGCAAGGCCCACGCCCGCTCGAACAGCGCAAAGCCAAAGTTGGGCGCGACGAAGTGCTCGCCCGCATCGGCGGCGATGGCCTGTTCCGCATCGCGCAGCAGGTCGGGAGCGTGCGGGTCGGGCCAAGCGAAGGCGTCCAGGTCGCGGTTCTCCGCCAGCGGGCTGTGCCGGACGAAGTAGCCTTCTTCCTGCGTATCCCACCCCACGCCCCACCAGTCATAGGCGACGCGCCCGTCCTCGCTCAGGCGCGGGGTGTGACTGATGTCCACGCGCAACAGATGATTGCCCAGGCGGCGCGGCAACTCGGCCCGCGTCACGCCGAAGTGCGCCGCCAGCATGTCGCCCACAGCGCCGGTGTAGTTGATCTGCGTCGGCAGGCGGTCAACCGGCTCGTAGTGCAGCGCCCGCCGCATTCGCTCTTTGGGGGTCAGGGTCATGGGTGTGATGTCCTTCGGTGCACGCGCCATTACCAGGGGAAAGGGGCGCGTTTGCAAACATGCTCTAGGGAGCATCTTCCTGCATGGACTGACGGACTCGCCGTCTGAGAGTATCCAGCGGATAGCGATCGCCCGTCTGTCCGTCTTCGTAATACCATAATATCCACCCGTTACAGGAGGGGACACCTTTCAGGCGGGCGGCCACTTTGTGAATCGTGCCCACCAGGTCGCCGACCTGCACCTGCCCGTCGGCCAGGATCACCGCCTCTGGTTCGCCCCCTTGCAGATAGAGGCGCTGCCCAGGCTGCAGATGGCCGCGCCGGAGCAGTTCTTCGATGGGCACACGCCCCAGACGCGAACGGTGCGCCAGCAGGGGGTCGTCCGGCGGCAACGGCTGCACGGCTTCCACCCGCCGACGGGCCGCCTCGACATAGCGCCTCTCGCGCTCGATGCCTATCCAGTGTCGCCGCAGCCCTCTTTGCTGTTACAGGTGCTGGCCGCGCAGGCGAACTACATGGACGCCGGGGAAATCTATCATGGCCCACACCCAGGATCGCAGCATCAGCCTGGCGACGGTCTACCGCACGCTCAATCTGTTCGCCGAACTGGGGCTGGTAGATCAGCGCTACGTGGAACCAGAACACCGCCACGAAGTTTTCCGCTTGGCCGATGGTCCGGAGCAGCACTACCTGACTTGCCTGCGCTGCGGGACGCGCGTGCCCATTGCTACCGACCTGCTGGACAACATGGCCCGCGAACTGGTGCGGCGCAAGGGGATGACCGTGACCAGCGCCTGCGCCTGTTTCACCGGCTATTGCCCGGCCTGCACGGCTGAACTGCGCCACGAGGGGAAGCTCTCTTCAGGATGAAATATCAGGCTTTTGGCTCATCGTAAGCTAACCTTGAAGCTTTCGAAATAGTTCTTGGCGCAACACATCTATCGGCTTGATCTGGCCAGTAAGGTTATCCCTGTAATACCAATGCATCCAGCCATTACAGGAGGGAGCGTTCTTAAGACGCGCGCCGACTTGGTGAATAGAACCAGACAGGCCATTGACTTGCAACAGTCCACTTTCGAGGATCACAGCGGTGTGTCCAGACCGATCAAGGTAGAGCGTTTGTCCGGCTTTCAGATATCCGTGTTCCAAGAGCATCTTGAAAGGCACACGCGCAGCTTTAGAGGATGCGCGAGCACCTAGTAATGGGCTGTCGAGCGCTAGGGGGCATACCGCATCAACGCGCTTGCGTGCAGCCTGCACATATACTTCTTCTCTGTCGATCCCAATCCAGTGACGCTGTAACAGTTTAGCCATTGCTGCCGTAGTGCCAGTGCCCACAAACGGATCGAGCACTACATCGCCAGGATTGCTGCTGGCCAGGATAATGCGCTTCAACAGTTCTTCCGGTTTTTGGGTGGGATGGAGCTTCTTACCCGTTTCATCCCTCAGTCGCTCTTCACCCGCACAGACGGGGATGGCCCACACACTTCCCAATTGCTTGCCATTGTTGAATTGCTTCATGACATGGTGATTGAAAATATAACGGGATTTTTCTGAGCGTTTGGCCCAGATGACAAATTCGACGTCATTCTTTAGGCGCTTGCCGCGGAAATTCGGCATGGCATTGGGCTTGAACCAAGTTACAGTGTTCAGAATCCAGAAGCCCAGGTCTTGCATGATGGCACCCACGCGAAAGATATTGTGATAGGTGCCGGAGACCCAGATCGTCGCGGTCTCTTTCATGACCTCGCGGACCGCTGAGAGCCAGGCCCGCGTGAATTCATCATAGGCGGCGAAATCGGCGAACTGATCCCAGTCCTCGTCTACCGCGTCAACGCGCGTCAGGTTGGGACGCCAGAGTTCTTGCTGTAGCTGCAGGTTATAAGGCGGGTCAGCAAACACCAGATCAACGCTAGCTCTGGGCAATTTAGCCATAACTTCGAGAGCATCACCAAGTACGATCTGATCGAGGAAAGGAATCTCAGTCATTGTTTGTCTCACTCTCCCCGCCCTCTGAGGCTAATAGTTCAATGATCTCACTGCGGATTTCTGGAATTTCAAGTAGTTGTGTTAGAAAATAACGCAGATTCTCACGTTGATCTCTGGCACGAGCCTCACATAACTGGTCATAGTCTATGCCAATCAATTCACATAGTTCCCGTCCTGTCATCACTTGGTCAGGGCGGAATCTTCCCTTAGCTCCCTGTACAATCGCATTTTTACTTTGTTGATTAAAAGCACAGAAATAATAATTAGCGCTATAGGGAAATTCCTGGGCCAGCCAAGCAGTGATGCTTTTGAGACTCGTTTGTTCCCCCGACGATTTTTTCGTGTCGAAAACGTACCCCTCCTTGACTTCCACAAGGTGGAACTGGCGCTTGCGATTATCAACCACTAACAGATCAGCCTGGACAGAACGTTCTGGGCGATCGGGATCAGGGCGAGCTGGCCGGAATACCACCTGTACGTCAGGTTTGTTGGAGCTTCCCATGTCTGTAATCGTGCCTAGCTCATCCAAAGTCGTTATCATTTCTTTAGGTACCCATTGTTCGAGCATTGTCTCTAGCTCAAATCCAGCGCGGATAACTGCTGCCTGTACCTTGCTCAACAGCGACGCTAGTTGCTCATTGCCAAACAACCGGGCATAACTCTCACCCTTTTTCCCTCTACTCTCGGCTATCCTAACCATGCTCTGCTCGCTTCAACAGGATTTCTATCAGTACAAACGTTCTTCTACGAGACAGTATAACACATTTTCTTTAGTTCGACATTTTCTCGCACACTTGCACGGTCGAGTGCAGAGGCGAAAACTCTGCAAAGGTACAAAAACTCGAACCGTCAAGGTGCGGAGAGAAAGAGTGCGGTTTCTGCGCCTTTCTCCGTGCTCTCAGCGTCTCCGCGGGGTTCTGGTATGCCCACACCCGCCGCGCCGCTTTCGCGCCCGCGCAGAATGCGTACAATGACAGACAGTGAGCATTTCGCCAGGAGGGGGTATGCCACGCGCCGATCTCACCGCCCGATTGCAGGAAGCGATCGCCCTGGCCCAGGCCGGGCAACGTATGGAAGCGCGGCGTCTGCTGCAGCAGATTCTGGCCGAAGACCCGCACCTGGTACCGGCCTGGGTCTGGCTGGCGACAGTGACCGCCGACCGCGCCGAGAAGGTCGCCTGCCTGGAACGCGCGTTGATGCTGGAGCCAGACAACCGCACCGCGCAGCAAGCCTATGTTCAGCTTACCGGACGCGCCTATGAACCCCCACCCCCCGCGCCGACGCGATCGGGGTGGCGCGCCCTGACCGCGGACGCCCCCATCGGGCTGGTCAGCTTCGCGCTGATCCTGCTGGTGGGCGCGGCGGCAGTGGTGATCATCGCGCTGGCGATCAACGCCCGCAACGAGACCCGACCTGCCCGCCCTCGCCCGACCCTGATCCTGGCATCGCCGGTGCCCACGGCCACGCCGTTCCTGTCGCCGACGGCCAGCGCAACCCGCCGCCCGACCATCACGCCGGGACCATCGCCGACCTCGATCTGGGCCGCGCCGCCTCCCACCTGGACGCCGCAGCCGACTGACACCCTCGCCCCGACCTTCACGCCCCTGCCGACGCGCACGCCGGTACCCAGCGCTACGCGCACGCCCTGGCCCACGCCGTCGGCCACCTTCACACCGTTGCCGCCTACTGCCACGCGCACGCCTTCGCCCGCAGCAGCGGCCACGCTCACCGCGCCGCCGCCGACGAGCACCCGCACGCCGACCGCCAGCAAGTAACGGGCGCAGACGCCAATTGACCGCCTCCCGTCGCGCGGTTAGAATGAGTTCGCGGGGGCCGGAGCGACCGGCCCGGCGTTTGCCAGGCAGGTTGAGGAGCCATGCACAGGCGCAACTGGAATCGCGTGTTCGTGACCGGGGGGACGGGATTCGTCGGCCTGCGCGTGGTGCTGGCGCTGCTGGAAGCCGGCGCAGAAGTGACCATGCTGGTGCACCCGGATCAGGAGGACAAACTCGGTGCTCTGCGCCAGCATGTGCAGGTGATCACCGGCGACGTGTGGAATCTGCCCAGCCTGCGCGGTCGCTCGCGCGGGCACGGGGTCGTCGTGCACCTGGTGGGCAGTCTGCGCGCCGAGCCTGCGCGCGGCCTCACCTATCAGCAGATCAACCTGGTCTCGGCCCGCAACGTCATCAGCATGGCGGTCAGCGACGGCGTGCCGCATTTCGTGTTGCTCAGTGCGGCGGGCAAACCGCCGGGCGTCTCTGCTGAATATCTGCGCAGCAAGCGCGAGGCCGAAGACTATCTGCGCGGCAGCGGCCTGCGCTGGACAATTGTGCGCGCCCCTCTGGTCTTCGACCGTGGACAACCCGGCGGGACGTTCTTCAGCGCGCTGTCGTGGATCGGCGGGTTGCCGGTCTTGCGCGTGCTGATCGGGCGACGTGCGCCGCTGCCTGTGGACATTGTCGCCGGGGCCATCGCGTATGCAGCCCTGCATCCCGACCTGGTGCGCGATCGTCGCCTGTACGCTGGCGACCTGCGCCGCCTGGGACGGGCACACCGCAGCCGCTCGAACCGCCAGGAGCGCGCGACGCGGGTCTCGTGGACGCAGGATGACGACTGGGCCGACGAAGACGTGCCCTTCGGCTGGCTGCCAGAGACGCCGCCTCGCCGCAAAGAGTGAACGCTCAGGGTGACGAGCGCTGGAAGCCAATCACTGAAAACTGATCACTGATCACTGTTCACTCTCAACTGCCAGGGTAGATGCCGCGTGATTGACTTCGTGACCTTCGGGATTATCCTGGACGACATCGTCTGCCCCGACGGGACGACGCATATGGGCGTGCTCGGCGGCGGCGGCCCGCAGACCGCTTGGGGCATGGCCGCTGCGCTGGGTTCCGGCGCGACGGTGGGGCTGGTGGCCGGGGTGGGGCGCGACCTGGACGAACGCCTGCTCGCCCCGCTGATCGCCGCTGGCATAGACCTGACCGGTCTGCGCCTCACCGACCTGCCCACCCCCCGCGCCTGGCAGGTCACCGAAGCCGACGGGCGGCGGACGCAGGTCTGGCGCGTGCCGCCAGAAACGCTGGGGGCGCAACTGGCCCGCCGCTGGGACGTGTTGCCGGAGTCATACCGCGCGGCACGGCATTTTCACTGGGGCATTCACCCCGATGATCCGGCTGCGTCCGCCTTCGCCGCCGAATTGACCGCCCAGGGGAAGCGCGTCAGCCTGGAGCCGTTCCGTCCGCCGCAGCGCCCGCTCGACGATGAAGCGCTGCGGGCTTTGCTGGCGGCGTGCGCCGTCTTTTCGCCCAACTGGGAAGAAGCGTTGCGCCTGACCGGCCTGAGCGACTCCAACGCGATCGTGGCGCGCTTCCGGCAACTGGGCGGGCAGATACTGGCCCTGCGGCGAGGGGTAAACGGCGCGGATGTGTGGGATTTGCGGGCGGGGCGCGGCGTGCGCGTCCCCGCGATACGCACCACGGTGATCGATCCCGTCGGCGCGGGTAACGCCTTCTGTGGGGCCTTGCTCGCTCGCCTGGACGACGGCCTGGAGGAGGCGGCCTGCCATGCGGTAGTCGTTGCGTCGTATCTGGTCGAGCAGGTGGGAATGCCCGCCGCGCTCCCCGCTCCGCGCGACTATGCCCGTCGCCTGGACGAGGCGCGGGCCGGCTTGCAACCGCTGTCCTGGCTCGGCACGGAGTGATGGGCTAGATGGTGATCACCTTGTCGGCGCGCCATTGCGCCTCGACGATGTCGGCCATGCTGCCTGCCAGCCCGACGGCGCGCTGATCGGTCAGCCCATAGAAGTTGAGGCACGTGGTGCAGACAATCAGACGGACACCCGCTGCTTCCAGGGCACGCAGCACATCCAGCACCGGCGACCCGTTACAGGTCAGCCGGACACCTTCGGCATAGAAGCAAATGGCGGCGGGCAGTTTGCCGTCGTCCAGCAGAATCTGGAAATACTTGGCCGCCAGGGTGTGCTGTAGTTCCGGGTCGGCATCGCCCATGCCGTTGCGCGTGACCAGAATCACGGTGTTCGTTGTGGCAGTCATTACCGGCTCCTTCTCTTTAGCGCTATGATTGGTCGGGTGGCGCATCCAGAGCGCATCCGAGTCAAAGATAGGCATTGTCCCACCCAACGGCAAATCAGACAGGAGGTTCGATGACCGCTCGTTCTCCCATGCATCAGCAAATTGACACCCTGCCCGACCTGGTACGCGCCATCGCCAGGCCCTTCGACGAGTCCGCGCGCGCGACGTTCGACTTCGAGCTGTGCACGTCGGTCAAGCGCATCTATCTGGTCGGCTGTGGCGACAGCTATCACGCGCCGGTCGGGGCAGAACTGGCCTTCAACCTGTTTGCGGGCGTGCCCACGCAGGCTGTCAGTTCGCTCACTTTCAGCCGCTACGTCGTCCCGCACCTGCCCGCTACTGGCCCCAAGACCAACCTGGTGATCGCCGTGTCGGTGTCTGGCGTGGTCAGCCGCACCATCGAGGCGCTGCGCCTGGCCCGTCAGGCGGGGGCGGTGGGCGTCGCGCTGACCGGCACGCCCGGCGCGCCGCTGGCACAGTCCGCCGAGCGCGTCTTCAAGACCACTGTCCCGCCGCTGCCCGACGAACTGGCGGGGATGGTGGTGCCCGGCGTGCGCTCCTACCTGGCCTCGCAGATGGCGCTCTATATGGCGGCGCTGCGCATCGGCGAGGTGCGCGGTCACCTGAACACGGCCAGGGCCGACGCCCTGCGGGCCGAACTGGCCGCGCAGGCGGGTATCATGGCGGCGACCATTCAGGCGTGCGAGCCGGTCGCCCGCGAGCTGATGCAGACGTGGACGGACATCCCCGAATTTGTCTACGTGGGAGCCGGGCCGCTCTACGGCGTGGCCATGTTCAGCGCGGCCAAGATGCTGGAAGCCAGCGGCGACCCGGCCATGGCCCAGGAAACCGAGGAGTGGGCGCACCTGCAGTACTTCTCGCGCCGCGCCGACACGCCTACCGTGTTGATCAGCGCGGGCGTGCGCGACGCCGACCGCATGGCCGAAGTCGCGCGGGCGGCGCAGTCCATCGGGCGGCGCGTGATCGGCGTGTTGCCGGAGGGCGAAACAACCATTCGCGCCTATGTGGATCACGTCCTGCCGGTCAAGGGGGCAGTGCGCGAAGCGTTCGCCCCGCTGGTCTTCAGCATCCCCGGTGAGTTGCTGGCCGCGGAGCGCACCGTCGCGCTGGGCGAGACCTATTTCCGCGGCTGGGGCGGCGGGCGCACGGTGGACTGGGCCGACGGGGCCAGCCGCATCCGCGACAGTCACCTGATCGAAACGCTGGACGAACTGCGCAACCTGGAGCAGTGAGCGTGCGCGACGAGTCGCCCGCCTACGTGTGTGTGGGCGGAATCATCATTGATGACATCGTGCACCCCGACGGTCAGACGCGCATGGGTGTGCTCGGCGGCGGGGTCACCCATGCTGCCGCCGGCATGTTGATCTGGGGGGAGCGCGCGGGCATCTTCGCCTGCGCCGGCCACGATCTGCCCGAAGGGGCGCGCCGCCGTCTGGAGCGCGATTTCGATACGCGCGGGTTGCTGGTGCTCGACCTGCCACAGGCGCGCGCCTGGCAACTGTTCGAGTGGGACGGCAAGCGCACCGAGATTTTCCGCGTGGAAGTGCTCG
>AMZC01005485.1_pt1 | contig 13002 bp, 12 predicted proteins | sample 948551 | NCBI WGS metagenome assembly AMZC01 (sample SAMN01120625, study PRJNA171369) | bioreactor sludge metagenome | biome: sludge; isolation source: anaerobic thermophilic cellulolytic sludge from lab reactor | place: China: Hong Kong, Shek Wu Hui wastewater treatment plant | collected... | reverse complement strand
GGGGGTGAGGTAAAGCCGCAGAGCAGGACTACTCAAACGGTCTCTGAGCGGATTGTGCGTTCAAATCGGGGGGCGGGTGTGCTAGAATAGCCGGGTGAATGTTGCCAGACGGAGACCTGTGTAACCCTATGAATCAGTCGTCGCGCCCCTACCGTTACTACGATCTGGTGATGGCCCTGTTCGTCACCGTGTTGTTGATCAGCAACCTGCTCAGCAGCGCCAAGATCATTGACCTGAAAATGTCGCTGGGGCCAATCCCGCTCGCTTTCGACGCGGGCACGCTGGTCTTCCCCATCAGCTACATCTTCGGCGACGTGCTCACCGAGGTCTACGGCTATCGGCGCTCACGCCGCGTGATCTGGGCTGGCTTTGGGGCCAACGCCCTGATGGGCTTCTTCGTGTGGTTTGCGGGCATTCTGCCAGGCGAGGCAGAATGGGCCGAGTATGCCGGTCAGGAAGCCTATGATGCCATTCTGGGCGGCGTCAGCGGGCTGATCGTCGCCAGCCTGGTGGCCTATTTCCTGGGCGAATTCTCCAACAGCTATGTGCTGGCCAAGATGAAGGTGTGGTCGAACGGGCGCTACCTGTGGACGCGCACCATCGGCAGCACGCTGGTAGGGCAGGCGGTGGATACGACGACGTTCATGCTCATTGCCACGGTGCTGGGCGTCTTCCCGCCGGAGATTCTCGTCTCGTTGATCGTCACCAACTACATCCTGAAAGTAGGATTCGAGGCCGCGCTGACTCCGCTCACCTATCGGGTGGTGAACACGCTCAAGGCCGTCGAGAACGAAGACTACTTCGACCGTTACACGGACTTCAACCCGTTCAAACTCAGCGTGTGAGGACGTGCTATAATAGGCGGCACGCTGCGCGGGTTTCGGCGGCCAGCAGCAGGGCCGCGAGGGGAAGAGCCTGCTTATGGTGACACTCCGACATCCCAACGATACGGTGACCATCGCGCCCGGCGTCCTGCTGACTATCGCCCGCCTGGCGACTCTGGAAGTGCCGGGCGTGGTGCGCATGGGCAATACGCCGGGCGGTGTGGACCGCCTGCTGCGGCGTGTGCCCGCAGCCAATGGGGTGCAAATCGCCGTCGCCGACGACACGGTCACGGTGCATCTGTATGTGGTGGCCGAGGCAACGGCCAACCTGCGCGAAATGAGCGCGCAGATTCAGCGCTCGGTAGAGCGGTCCATCCGCGAACTGTTGGGGATGAAGGTAGAGTCGGTCAACGTGCACATCGAAGACGTGGCTTTTCCGTCTGCGCCGGAAACAGGGCAGAGGTAAGCGGGACGCATGAACAGCAGTGACTACCGGCGCGACGCCCGCGCTCTGGCGTTGCAGGTTCTTTACGAAGTGGATTGTACCCGGCATCCGGTCGAGACGGTGCTCAGCGAGCGGCTGGCGCAGAATTCGCTGCGTCCGGAAGCGGTGGCGCTGGCCCGCCGCCTGATCGAGGGCGTGCTTGCGTACAAGCCGCGCCTGGATATTCTGATTCACCGCTACGCGCCGGAGTGGCCGCTCGAACAGATCGCGCTGGTTGACCGCAACATCCTGCGCATGGCCATCTACGAGATGGCGCTGGAAGAGACCGTTCCCTTGAAGGTGGCGATCAACGAAGCGATCGAGCTGGCCAAGACCTTTGGGTCGGATAGTACGCCGCGTTTTGTCAACGGAGTGCTGGGCACCCTGGCCGCGCACCCCGACGAAGTGCAGGCCATCCTGGATCGGGCCTGATCGCCCATAGCCCCGTCGCCCTCAACCGCCCATGACCCATTCGTCCGCTTCTCAGCCGCAAGATCACCGTCCCCGCCGCTATAGCGCCTGGCAGGCGCTCGCCGGTGACGCCGACGATCGCCCGCTCACCCTGCTCGATCATCTCAACGAGCTGCGCATCCGCCTGTTCCGCTCGCTGGCGGCGCTGGCGATAGGTGTGCTGCTGGCCGCGGTGTTCACCGACGAATTGCTGAAATACCTGATCAAGCCCTATGGCACCGAGTTGCAGGTGCTCGGCCCTACCGAAAGCGTGGTGATCTACTTCCGCGTGGCGCTGTTGGCCGGGGCCATCTTCGCCATGCCCTATATCACCCTGCAACTGTTCCTGTTCGTGGCCCCTGGCCTCACCCGCAAGGAGAAGCGCACTATCTACCTGGCCCTGCCCGCCACCACGGGCCTGTTCCTGGTGGGTGTGGCCTTCGCCTGGTTCATCATGGTGCCAGCGGCGCTGCACTTCTTGCAGGACTTCCAGAGCGACGTCTTCCGCGCCGAATGGACCGCCGACCGCTACATCGCCTTCCTGACCTCGGTGCTGTTCTGGATCGGGGTGGCGTTCGAATTGCCGGTGGTGGTGTTCGTGCTGGCGCGGTTGGGCATCCTGGGGCCGAAGCCGCTCCTTCGCAACTGGCGTCTGGCGGTGGTGCTGATCACCATCGTGGCCGCGCTGATCACGCCCACCGTGGATCCGTTCAATATGCTTCTGGTCATTGCTCCCTTGCTCGTGCTTTATGTGCTGAGCATTGGGCTGGCCGCCATCGCTTACCCTCGCGCCCTGCGCAAATAGCCCGACTGAGGGCGCGAGACCAGTGATTCAGGAGATTCAGGAGTCTTATGCCGAAAACCCGTGTTCTCATTATGGGCGCTGCCGGGCGCGATTTTCACAACTTCAACATGGTCTATCGCGACAACCCCGCCTATGAGGTGGTGGCCTTCACAGCGACCCAGATTCCCGACATCGGCGGTCGGCTGTACCCGCCGGAACTGGCGGGCAGTCTCTACCCGCAGGGCATCCCCATCTACGACGAGGCCGATCTGACCGACCTGATCCGCGAGCACGCCATTGACGAGGTGGTGTTCGCCTATTCGGACGTGTCGCACGAGTACGTCATGCACAAGGCCAGTCAGGCGCTGGCCGCCGGCGCCGACTATCGCCTGATCGGCCCGCGTCACACCATGTTGAAGAGCAGCAAACCGGTGGTGGGCGTGGGGGCAGTGCGCACTGGCTGCGGCAAGAGTCAGACGACGCGCGCCGTCAGCCGCGCCCTGCGCGAACTGGGCTACCGCGTGGCTGTGGTGCGCCACCCCATGCCCTACGGCGACCTGGCACGGCAGGCGGTACAACGCTTCGCCACTTACGCTGACCTGGACGCGCACAACGTCACCATCGAAGAGCGCGAGGAATACGAGCCACACCTGGACAACGGCGTAGTGGTCTTCGCCGGGGTGGACTACGAGCGCATCCTGCGCGCCGCCGAGCAGGAAGCCGACATCGTGCTGTGGGATGGCGGCAACAACGACCTGCCGTTCTTCGCGCCCGATCTGTACTTCGTCCTGGTTGATCCGCATCGCCCCGGTCACGAGCAGAGCTATCACCCCGGCGAAGCCAACCTGCGCATGGCCGATGTGGTGATCATCAACAAGATTGACACCGCCGACCCGGCGGGCGTGCAACAGGTGCGCGCCAGCGTGCGCGCCCTCAATCCACAGGCTACCATCATCGAGGCTGCGTCACCCATCTTTGTGGGCGATCCGGCGGCGATTCGCGGCAGGCGCGTGCTGGTGGTGGAGGACGGCCCGACCCTGACGCACGGCGAGATGAGCTACGGGGCGGGTGTGGTGGCCGCGCAACGCTTCGGCGCGGCGGAGCTGGTAGACCCGCGCCCCTACGCCGTGCGCAGCATTGCCGAGACCTTCGCCAAATATCCCAACACGGGCACACTGCTGCCTGCCATGGGTTATGGTGAAGCACAGCGCGCCGACCTGGAGGAGACGATCCGCGCCACGCCATGCGACCTGGTGATCGTCGCCACGCCGATTGACCTGGCACGGGTGATCAGCATTGACAAGCCGACACAGCGCGTCCGCTACGAGCTGCAGGAGTTGGGTCAGCCGACCGTCTCCGAGGTACTGCGGGCCAAATTCGGCCCCAAAGCATAGCCGCTGGCAAAACAGGGAGCGCGTCGGGAATGGCGCGCTCCTCGTCTTCCTGATGGACAGGTCAGGTCTCTTTCTTTCGCGGAGAACACAAAAACATGCGATTGAAAAGAAGAACTGCTGCCTTCGTGCTCTCCTGTCTTTTCATAGCTGCGTTCTTATTGGCGCATCTTCGCGTTCATGCGACGTTGATTGACGACGCCTTTATCACCTATCGCTATTCAGCCAATTTCGCCAACGGTAAAGGATTGGTATACAACGAGGGAGAACGGGTTCTAGGCACAACCACTCCTGGCTACGCTCTGCTCCTCGGAGTAATTGGGCGTTTTTCTGGGATCCAGGCAATCCCTCGAATCTCTCAGGTCATTGGAGCCATAGGGCACCTTGTGTTTGGCGTCTGCTCAGCTTGGTTGGCGCAACGAATCACTGGAAACTCGCTGTCCTCAACGGTAATCTTTGGGATCGTCCTTCTCAGCCCGCAGACTCTGTATTCAAGCCTGGCGGGAATGGAAAGCTCCTTATTTCTGGCATTGATCGGCGGCGGTTTCGTTGCACTGGCTCTGAAGCGCTGGTATCTCGCCGCCGCTGTCATTGGTCTATCACCATGGTTTCGACCAGAAGGCATCTTTGTGATCTTGCTGGTGCTTCTGGTCCTGGCCTATACTATCATCAACGAACGAGATGATTACTCACTGACCCGTAAGACTTTCCTCGCGACAGTTACCATTCTGGTTCTTCCTGGTTTGGTCGAGGTCATCTTTCTACTGATTTATTATGGCTCCCCGATTCCTCAATCTATCATCGCCAAACAGGCCGGTCTGTATCCTCTGAAGCTTTCCGAGAGCGCTTACTATGTATTAGTTGACCAGCTATTTGCATTATTGCCTCTCAACTTTTCTTTGTCCCCCTTGATTGCTCCTGTATTCACGCTCATGAAAATCCTTGTGCTGGTCTTCATCTTTGTACCTGCCATCGTGCTAGGCGGTCTATGGCTAACCCGACGCGGCTTTCCTTACCTCATGTTCGGCCCGTTACTCGGCATTTTCGTGTTCTTTTATGCGACATCGAGAACCAATATCTTCCCGCACTACATCGCTCATTTCGAGGCGCTGCTCAAAGCCTTACTCTTTGCCGGTCTGTTCTCGACTCTCGAATGGGCAACTGCGCGCTGGCAGAGATTGATCAGGATTCGTCCAGCGTTGACGATAGGCATCGGGATATTGATCCTGTTCCCTGGAATCTACTATTACCCCATTCGCTCTATCTGGATGGGCGAGATTGACAGTCGCGATCCTGCGATTCCGCAGGAGGTAGAGCGCCAACGTATCTATCGCAACCTGGCCGTTCGACTCGAACCGCTCTTGCCCGACCATACTGTGGTCGTGTTACCAGAGATCGGAGAGTTGGGCTTCTATCTGCCAAAAGTCTATGTTTTGGATGCTGCCGGCCTGGTTTCTCCAGACGTTGTATCCTACTTTCCCGTACCCGCTGATCAACGGCCAAACGCTGGCACAGGGGTAATCCCTCCTCAACTGATACGAGACTACTTGCCCGACTTGCTCATATTCCTGGAAGTCTTTGGACGCTATGGGATACTTGACGATCCCTGGTTTTGGGCACATTATGAGCCAGTGATCACGTGGTGCGGTGATTGGCTACCCTGGGAAAGCAAGGCCCTTTACGTGTTTTCGCGCAAGGACTTCTCTTCTCAGTTGGTGTTGCCCGCGGAAGCGGAGCAGTCTTGTGTCTCTCCAATGCTTGCCAGCGAATGATCGTTCGTCTACGGTTAGGTCACTTGTGCGCTGGCGGCGGGCGCTGATTCTGGCCGCCGTCGCCAGCGCGCTGACGGTCGTGACGGTGCCATCGGCGCTTGGCTTCCTGACGACCTATCGCCTGCTCTATGCGCCCTGCAGCGAAGACCCGCGCACACCCGCCGACTTCGGCCATCCCTGGGAAGACGTGACCATCACCGGGCGGGCGGGGAATTTCCGCGCCTATTTCATCCCCGGCATCAACGGCGCAGCCGTGATCATCCCTCCGGCCACTCAGGCGGGACGCGGCAATCGCCTGCACGAGGCGGACGTGCTGGCCCGTCACGGCTACGCTGTACTCACCTTCGAGTCGCGGCGCTGCGCCGACGCGGGGCCGCTCAGCCTGGGCTACCAGGAAGCCGACGACATCGGCGATGCCCTGGCCTACCTGCAGACGCGCCCGGACGTGCAGCCAGAGCGCATCGGCGTGCTGGGGTTTTCGTCGGCGGGCGCGGCAGCGGTGATGGCGGCTGCCCGCTACCCGGCTCTGCGCGCGGTGATCGCCGAGGGGGGCTATGGCGACTTCGCCGCAGGGACGCTGGCGCTGGGCACCGGCGGCCCGCTGGAAATGCTCTACAAAGAGGCCATCGCGCTCAGCTACCGTTTGCTTAGCGGCGTAGAACTTGCTAAGCTGAGTCCGCAAACGGTCATCGGGCAGATTGCGCCGCGTCCGGTGCTGCTGATCTACGGCAGCCGTGAGAGCACACTCGATGGGGCGCGCCGACAACTCGCCGCCGCCGGACCGACCGCCGACCTGTGGATCGTAGAGGGGGCGGGGCACGGCGATTACCTGGCCGTTGCGCCGGAGGAATACGAAGCCCGCGTGATCGCTTTCTTCGACGCGGCATTGGAGAGTTGAAAGGTTGTCAGTTTTCAGTTGTCAGTTTTCAGTTGTCAGTTGTCAGTAATCAGTGATCAGCGGCCAACCAACCGCATCCCCTCATTGTGGAGCACCTCCGACCCTGATCACTGAATTACTGATCACTGAAAACTGATCACTGAATCACTAACGAAAGGCATTTACCGTGATCCCACGCATCATTGTTCACGGCGGAGCCTGGAAGATCGCTGAGGAAACCCATGCCGATCACATCGCCGGGGTGCACGCTGCCGCTGAGGCGGGGTGGCAAATCCTGGCGGCGGGCGGCTCGGCGCTCGACGCAGTAGAGCAGGCCGTCGTGATGATGGAAGACGATCCAACTTTCGACGCGGGTGTAGGCAGCGTGCTCAACCGCGCCGGTGAGATCGAGATGGACGCCATCCTCATGGACGGGCGCACGCTCAAGCTGGGCGCGGTCGCCGCCGTGCGCGGCATCACCAACCCCATCCGCCTGGCCCGTTTGATCTTCGACGATACTGATCACAGCCTGCTTGTCGGCGAAGGGGCGCGGCGCTTCGCCGAAGCGAAGGGGATGCGGCTGTGTGCGCAGGCCGAGCTGACCGTCCCGCGCGAGATCGAGCGTTTCCGCCGCCTGCAGCAGATGCCCGACTATCACCTGGCCTACGAGTTCGCGCCCGATCCGCAGGGCACGGTGGGCGCGGTCGCCATTGACGCAGAAGGGCACGTCGCGGCGGCGACTTCCACTGGCGGCGCGGCCTACAAGTTACCAGGACGTGTCGGCGACTCGCCGCTGGTGGGGTCGGGCGCGTATGCCGACGACCTGACCGGCGCGGCTTCGGCCACTGGTCACGGCGAAAGCATTATGCGCGTGGTGCTGTGCAAGACGGCCACGGACGCCATCGGTCGGGGTATGAGCGCGCAGCAGGCCGCCGAGTTCGCCATCAGGACGCTGTTCGAGCGTGTCGGCGGTTACGGGGGCGTGATCGTCGCCGATCGGCATGGGCAGGTGGGCTTCGCCTACAACACGCCGCACATGGCTGTCGCCTGGGTCGAACCGGATGGGACGGTGCGCGCTCGCATCAAAGACTAGCGACGGGAGGAGACTATGGCGCGGCGAGGGGTCATCTGGACCGTGGTGATCGCGCTGGCAGCGAGCGTGACTGCCTGCGGCGTGTTGCGCGACGCTCCGCCCACGGTCACACCGATCTATATCACCGCCACCCCTGTGCCGGTGATCGTGCCCATCGTCGCCACCGAGACGCCTTCGCCCTCGCCAGTGCTGGCGGCAACCAGCGCGGCGTTGCTGCCTACGCGCGGGCCAGAGCGCACCGCCACACCGACCCTGCCGCAAGTCATCACGCCGACGCCCAGCTTCACTCCCACCACCACCGACACGCCAGTGACGCCGGGGCCGGTCTACTATCCGCCCGTCGGCGGCGTGGCCGTCGCAGGGAGTGGGGGAATCGTCGTCGGCGTGCCGGGCGGGGGAGCGACCGGCTGTGCGACGGTGCCCGGCGGGACGATCGGCGCGATTTACCAGAGCGATCCGTCTATCGCGGCGGCGATCGGCTGTCCGCTGTCGGGCGCGCCGATCAGCGTGGCCAGCGCCTATCAGCCCTTCCAGAACGGCCTGATGATCTGGATCGCTGCGCCGGGGCAATCGCTCATCTACGCGCTGTATGGCAACGGCACCTATCAGCGCTTCAATGATACCTTCGTGGAGGGAGTTGACCCTAGCAGTGGTGGAGCCGTCGCCCCGCCGGGGTTACTGGAACCGGTACGCGGCTTCGGCAAAGTCTGGCGCGAGAATCCGTCGGCGCGCGATACCCTCGGCTGGGCGCTGACCGGCGAGAGCGGCGGCACGGCGGAGTTCCTGTCCTTCGAACGCGGCGAGATGGTGCGCGTGCCGCAGGCCGGGCAGACGTACATCCTGATCACCGGCGCGCCGGGCACGTGGAGCGCGCGGGCGGGGTGAGGTGAGTGGGGAGGGGGGAGGGGGGAGTTGTCAGTGAGGAGTAGTGCTATAGAATGAAATGCAGCAGGCCAATGTCTTTCTGGATCGCCTGGCGCACTGACAGACCCAAGACTCCCGACTCCAGACTCAGGACTCTCGGATGAAACTGGCTGACGGCACGCTGACCCTGGCCCCGCGACACGCCCGCGAGATCGCCAGCTATCACGTCCATCAGGGGCGCTCCAACGACTGCGGCCCGCACGTGGTGGCAATGGCCGTCAACTTCTGGCACGGGCGAACCGTCCTCGACGCGGCGGAAGTCGCCCGCACCATGAACCGCCCGCGCTTCGGCCTGGGACTGCCGCCGCTGGTGGTGCGGCGGGTGCCGGGCTGGGCGACTTTCCCCTGGGGCATCGCCGACATGCTGCGGGCGCATGGCGTCCCGGCGCGCTGGCGCGTTGGTGCGCGCGAAGACGATCTGCATCGTGCCCTGGAAGAAGATCGTCTGCTCATGCCCATCTATGGCGAGCCGTGGCGACGGCGTGGCCTGCGCTGGACGGGCTGGTCGCACGTAGCGCTGCTGTGCGGCTGGGAGCCAGCGACAGGGTTGTACTGGTTCGTGGATTCGTCGCGCACGGTCGCGCCCAGCAGCCGCCCGCGCGACGAGTTCCTGCGGCTGTGGGGCAACATGGGCCACCTGCTGATTGAGACGGTCCAGGGCGTCTCGGCAGAGATGGGCGCGAAGTAGCCGGAGGACCAGACACCGGCGGCCCTCACAGCTCTATCCGGCACGTCCATTCGTGGTACAATCCCCCGCCACGAGCGCACCCGCGCATGCCGCGAGGAGGCCCTATGACCGCACCGCTCTATCTGGCGCTGGTGATTCACAATCATCAGCCGGTAGGACAGTTCGACTTCGTCAACGAACACGCCGTGCACACCGCCTATGAGCCGCTGCTGGACTTGCTGGAGCGGCATCCGTCGGTGGCGTGCGCCATTCACTTCACCGGCAGCCTGCTGGACTACCTGATCGCGCATCAGTGCCCCCTGCTGGAACGGGTGCGCGCGCTGGTGGCGCGGGGGCAACTGGAAGTGCTCTCCGGCGGCTATTACGAGCCATTGCTGGCCACCCTGCCCGACGCTGACAAGATCGGACAGATCCGCAAGCTGAGCGCCGCGGTCGAAGACCTGTTCGGCATGCGCCCGCGGGGAATGTGGCTGGCCGAGCGCGTGTGGGAACCGCACCTGGTGCGGCCCATCGCGCAGGCGGGCATTGACTACGTGATCATAGACGACACACACTTCGAGGCCGTCGGCTTCGACCGCGAACGCGAGCTGTTCGGCTACTTCGTCAGCGAGGAACAGGGCGATACGGTGCGCGTCTTCCCTACCCTGTCCTATCTGCGCTACGCCATCCCCTGGGACAGCGTGCCCAACCTGATCGCGTGGTGCCGTCAGCAGGCGGAAGCGCCGCAGAGCGGCCCCGCGCCCAAACTGGCGCTGATGGGCGACGACGGCGAGAAATTCGGCGTCTGGCCGGGCACCTACGACTACATTTGGGGCAGCGGGCAGTACATGGAAACGCTGTGCGCCGCGCTGGAAGCCAACGCCGACTGGCTGAAGACCATCCGCCCCATGGACTATCTGGATCGCTTCCCCGCCCTGGGGCGCGTGTACCTGCCTACCGCCAGCTACTTCGAGATGGGGCAATGGGCGCTACCGCCGGGTCGCTTCCGCGAACTGAAGGCGATCAAGGCGGAACTCGAAGCAGCGGGGCGGGCCGACGTGTTGCGCTACCTGCGCGGGAGCGTGTGGCGCAATTTCCTGGTCAAATACGACGAGGCCAATCAGATGCACAAGCGCATGCTGATGGTGGCGGAGAAAGTGCACGCCATGCCGGACGGCCCGGCCAAAGAGCGTGCGCTCGATCTGCTGTGGCAGGCGCAGGCCAACGACGCCTACTGGCATGGCCTGTTCGGCGGCGTCTATCTGTTCAATTTCCGCATCGCCAACTACGCCAACCTGATCGAGGCGGAGGCATTGGCTGAGGGCGACGCGCCCCCGCTCACTGTGCGCCGCTTCGACTTCGACAAAGACTGCGCCGACGAGATCGTCTTGACCAGCGCGCCCTTCAACGCGCTGTGGAAGCCGGACGCCGGCGGCATGATGACCGAACTCGACTTTCGCCCCGGACGTTACAACCTGCTCAACGTCATGACGCGGCGCGAAGAGGGCTATCACGACGAAATCCGGCAGGCTGCGGCCCAGGGCAGGCAGTACACGCCGGAGATGGCCGCGCAGGGCGTCCCCTACAACGAGCGCGAGATGGTGCGCGTCAAAGAAGCCGGGATCGAGCGCTACCTGCTCTACGACTGGCACCGGCGCGGCGCGTTCATTGATCACTTCCTGCGCGAAGACGTAGACCTGCCCGCTTTCTATCGCGCTTTCTACGGGGAGCAGGGCGACTTCGCCAATCAGCCCTATCAGGCAGAGGTACAGACCGCCGCTGCTGAGGTCACCGTGGCCCTATGGCGCGACGGGCATGTGTGGGTGGGCGCGGATCACCGTCCGATGCGCGTCGAAAAACGGTTCGCCTTCCGCGCCGGAGACGACCGCTTCACCTGCACCTACACTGTCACCAATCAGGCGGATGCACCGGTCACGGTGCGCTTTGCCATCGAGACGTCCTGCGCATTCGACGGCGGGCAAGACCCGCGCTATGCTTTGCAGATCGTCAACGGGACACCGGCGGACGGCCTGGCCGATCTGCGCGAATACGACCAGGTGACTTCACACGCCGCCGTCTCGCGGCTGCGCGGGCTGGCGCTGATCACCACCGTCGAGCACCCGTGCACGCTGTGGACGTTCCCGCTGGAAACGGTAACCCTGAGCGAAGCGGGCTACGAGCGCGGCTATCAGGGCACGGTCTATCTGCACATTTGGGACGTGCACCTGGCAGCGGGTCAGTCCTGGCGGGGCTGGTTGACGCAGCAAGTGCGCCCGTATAACACGCAGGCGGAGTAGGGAGTTTTGAGTCTGGAGTCGGGAGTCTTGAGGCGAGAGTTGAGAGGCGAAGCGTGCCAATCGGAAAGCAACATAGGGTGAGGGATGCTATGAGCCGTCGTGGGCTGATTCTTGCGGTTGCGGTTGGGACATTGATCGTTCTGCTGGCGGCCTGCTCGTCGGGGGGCGGCAGCCCGACGCCAGCTTTCATCCATATCGAGGAAGGAGCCGAAGAAACGGCGGTAGCGCTGACGGCCACTGCGCGCGCCAATCCCACACCGACTCCTGGCCCTTCGCCGACGCCCACCGCCACCAGCACGCCCTATGCCATCCCCACCAGTCCGCCGGACTTCGACGGCAGCACGGTGATCACCACAGTGGGCCGTCAGGCGCTCACCCTGGCCGACTATCAGAAGCACGTCCGCTTCGACCGCTACCGCCTGCTCTATCCGGTAGTCAAGCTGGCAGAGCGCAACGGTGTCGCCCGCACGCTCGACCTGACCCGCCCCGAAAATCAATATCTGGTCTCGCTATTTACCACCCTGGCCGATAGCTACAGCTTCGGCAGACAGTCGCGCCGTCTGATGATCATTGACGCGGTCGTCGAGCAGGAGGCGCGGCGACGCGGCATCGAGGTAGACCCCAATCAGTTCAACGCCAAGCTGCTCAGCTTCCTGGGGTTGATCGTCGGCGAAAACGGGCAGATGCCGCCCGAATTCGAGGAGCGCTACGCCGAGTTCCTGCAGGGGCTGCGCACCTACGCGGACATGAGCGAAGAAGAGTTCCGCAAGATCGTGCGGGCGCGCACCCTCTACGATCAGCTTGAGTTCGTCATCGGGCACGAACCGGGCGCGGTCAACATCAGAGAGCAGACGCGCGTCGGCGTGCAGGTGCGCGATATCATCCTCTCTGACTACATGACCGCCCTGCTGGTCGCCGGGCGCGTGCGGGACGGCGAGTCGCTGCACGACGTGGCCGCGTCGCTGGGCTTCCAGCGTCCGGAGCAGGACTGGCGCGTGCTGCGTTGGGGCGAACAGGGCATCACTGACGAGATTCGCCAGGCAGTCTACCGCGCCGCGCCCGGCGACGTGATCGGCCCCTTGCCGACCGGTGAGCGCTGGTATGTGGCACAGGTGGGCACGGAAGTGCACGACATCCCCTCGCCAGAAGACGTAGACGCCCTGCGTCAGCAGCACTTCCTGGACTGGATCGAAGGGCGCATGACCGACCCAACCTATGTGGTGGACTACGACAACTGGCTATCCTACACGCCGCAGGAACCGTTGCCGCGCGACGTGTCGCCGCTGCTGCACGACGAAAACTTCAAGCTGCCGGAGAACCTGCCCAGCTACGAAGAACTGTTCGGCCTCAGCGAGCCTTCGCCGACGCCGGCGGTCACGCCGACGGGTCCGTAGGAGAAGGATATCCTTCTCTCCATGCATGGTTCAGGGGCGGACAGC
>AMZC01003012.1_pt1 | contig 13095 bp, 14 predicted proteins | sample 948551 | NCBI WGS metagenome assembly AMZC01 (sample SAMN01120625, study PRJNA171369) | bioreactor sludge metagenome | biome: sludge; isolation source: anaerobic thermophilic cellulolytic sludge from lab reactor | place: China: Hong Kong, Shek Wu Hui wastewater treatment plant | collected... | reverse complement strand
AAGGGGACTTTACTACTTTGCACTAACAGAGCCATGTCGACGCCTTGCCAGTGCGTGGGTCTCGTTGTATAATTTGCACCAACCTATGCGCCTGTAGTGAAGTGGATATCACGTCACCCTCCGGAGGTGGAAGCCCGAGTTCGAGTCTCGGCAGGCGCGCTCTACGGCGGCTTCTTAGCCGCCTTTTTTATCAAATCTATATACCCGTCGGCTTTTTTCTAATCTTTCTTTTATACAGAACTGCTATCTTTATCTAAAAAGTGCATCTAAAGAAAAGACCCTGCCCTTTTCTCCGGTTCTTTCAGGGGCCGGGTTAACGAGCACCACGACGATACGGTGAAAGGAGACGTAACAAGATGGGAGGATTTTACTTCGGAGGTTACGGGTTGTATCTGTTATTCAGCCTGCCGGCCTTGATCCTCGGTTTCTGGGCACAGATTAAAGTCCAGTCTGCATTTAACAAATACTCACGCATCCGAACCTTTACCGGGTTGACTGGAGCTGAGGTCGCGCGAAGAATTCTGGATAGTCACGGGCTGACCAGTGTGAAGGTTGAACAGACTTCAGGGTTCCTTAGTGACCATTACGACCCGATTTCTCGTACCCTTCGCCTCAGCCCGAACGTGTATCGCAGTAACAGCATTGCAGCAGCAGGCATTGCCGCCCATGAAGCCGGGCATGCCCTGCAACACGCGGAAAATTATTTCCCTCTGCAGATTCGCTCAGCCATCGTTCCAACAGTTCAAATTGGAAGCTGGCTCGGCCCGATTATTTTCATGTTGGGGTTATTCCTTTTGGGCAACACGGTAGCATGGGTCGGTTTGATCCTCTTTGCGGCAACAGCAGTCTTTGCTCTCATCACCCTGCCGGTTGAATTTGACGCAAGTAACCGGGCAAAGGCCATCCTGGCTACAAGCGGCATGGTATACAATACCGAAATGCAGGGCATTCACAGTGTGCTCGACGCCGCCGCCCTGACCTACGTCGCTGCTGCCATCCAGGCAGTTTCCACAGTGCTTTATTACCTGTTCCTTCTCTCTGGACGGCAACGCGATTAACCCCGGGTGATCCCCGTGAAAAACTGCCGGGTAAACATATCCCGGCAGTTTTTTTAACCTCGAAATTGAATTAATCCCCAGCGGCCATTCGTCTTCCAGGTAGGATCCCGGGCCGATAATGTCGATGCCTGACCAGGTTGTAGACCAACCATCACTTCCGATTTTGCCACACGCAGCGCTAAAACCGGCGCAGGAAAATATTCCACGACCTCTTGAAAGGACGTATCTTCCGACCAGTGGCAGTCACCTGTCAGACGACGATAATTGGCGTCTCCTTTGCTGATCACCAGCCAGGATTTTGATAAAAGGGCTTTGAGATGAGCGGGCATATCCCAGCAAGGTAACGGAGCTGACCAGAAAAAGTCACTCATGACTTGAAGGCGGTTTCCTGCGAGATAATCCTCCAATCTTCTTCCAAAGGTAGATAATTCCTGCTCCGCTTCTCCGCATAAATTCAACACCGTCTGCACTACATCGCCTTCGATGGCATCTGAAACAAACATTGGATAAGCTTTCACATGAAAGATCACCCGCCCCACCAGTTGACGCCCCAATAGCACGTCTGCAAGGGCCAGATCATGAATCAACTCAAAGCCCGCATTATCGATCAGAAAATGGATTTCTTTTCTCACATCCTTACCAGAACTTATCCATTGCACCGCCCGATCAAGGTCGTTTACCAGCAAATATTCATCCGCCTGATGGAGCCGGTTTGGAAGCGCCCCCGGTGAATCTTCGCTGGCAGGCCAGATGCTCAAATCCGCCCGGTTTGCCCATAAGTTGGCGTCAATCGCTTCATATAAAGCATCCTCAACCGGAGTTGAGGCATCTCTCCATTGCCCTGACCGTTGAACCAGTTCTTTCGCCCCTAACCGGGACGTGTTATAACCGAGCCTTTTTTGCAACCCATACGGGTCTACCAGATAAGTATCACCAGGCTGAAAATAACGCGTGGCTTCTAGCATCCTTCGGTAAAAAATCATCTCACATGCCAGGAAACTCAATTCGCGCCACGACTTTCCCAACCATGGGGCAAGATGAACGGCCCAATAATCCAGGTCGGGCGCGCCAGGGTCATTGAAAAGCCGGATCTGTCCCTCCGGCATTTCTTCGACCAGGGCCATGATCCGCCGGTTAATCCAGCCCGAGAAGTCATTCTCTTCAATCACCCGTCGGGCAATTTCGGGTAGGCGTACCAGCAAGGTATGCTCAGCAAAGGAACCAGGTTCAGAACATGAAAAGGGAGGGGGGTAATGACATCTCTGGAACATGAGCCTGATTATACCTTGCTCTGCAACCTGTGATAATTTGCACGAAACAGCCTTTTATGATAGATTTAATACAAATAAGTCCGCGAGGGGATGAAGCATGCCCGAAAAATCGATTCCAGATGTTGTGGTGAGCCGACTTCCTCGTTACTTGCAGGCCCTGGAGCACCTGGAAAAAGATGGAGTCCAGACGACATCCTCTCAGGAACTGGGGGAGTTCATTGGAATTTCAGCCGCCCAGATTCGCAAAGACCTTTCTCAGTATGGAGAGTTTGGTAAGCAAGGGAAAGGGTATAACATTCATTATCTCATCCATAAACTCCGGGAAATCCTCAAAGTTAACCGTATCTGGGAGATGGCGCTCGTTGGTGCAGGGAATTTAGGACACGCCATTGCCAATTATCAGGGCTTTGCAGAACATGGCTTTCGCATCGCATTAATTTTCGATTCCGATCCACTAAAAATCGGTCAAAAAGCTGGCAACCTGATCGTGCAGGATGCAAATCAGATGGTCGAAAAAATACGCCATCATGGAATTAAAATCGGCATGATCACTGTGCCTGCGAGTGAAGCGCAGGCAGTGGCCGATTCCCTGATTGCAGCCGGAGTTCGGGCTATTCTCAATTATGCCCCGATTACGCTTTCAGTCCCCCGGGGCGTTCACGTCCAGTATGTAGATCCCATCATCTACTTACAACGGATGACGTATTACCTGGAATAACAAAGAGCCTCAGACCTGTAACAGACTGCGAGATAAAGCATCGCGCATTCCCAGCGCCCGTGCCGCCCCCTCAGCCGTACATGTTGTGGGATTATCGACCAGATAAGCCGGAATTCCCAGGGCTTTGGTCAGGTATTTGTCGATCTCTCGCAGTAAAGCCCCTCCACCGCACAGCGCCACCCCCCGATCAATAATATCAGCAATCAATTCAGGTGGGGTTTTCTCCAGCACTCGGCGCGCACAGCTCACCACCTCCTGAAGGGGTTCCTGCAGGGCATCAACGATATCATTGCTCGTCAGAGAAACAGGTTTCGGTAAACCGGTGACCTGATCCTGTCCCTGCACTTCCATCGAACTCTGATCGTCCTGCGGAATGGCCGCACCAAGGCGAATTTTCAGTTGTTCAGCCGTCGGCTGCCCGATGATAATTCCGTATTTTTTCCGAACATAACTGATAATCGCTTCATCCATCCGAATCCCGCCACTGCGCAGGGTTTCAGCCCGAACCACATCGTTCATCGCCAGTACCGCCGCCTGGATGGTTCCTCCTCCCAGCGAAAGAATCATGTTTCCTGAAGGCGTACCAATGGGGAGATCAATCCCAATCGCAGCTGCCAGAGGTTGAGGGATCAGGTATACTTCCCGTCCAGCACTAAGCCCGGCCTCATGTACCGCACGGCACTCCACGCTGGTCACCCCGTAAGGCACAGTAAGCATCAGCCGTGGCGGGAAGAGTTGCATTGGCCCGGCGGTTTTTCGCACCAGGAATTTTAAAAGCTTCTCGGTAATTTCATATTCAGCGATCACCCCGTGCTGGAGCGGTCGAACAACTTCAATGGTGTCAGAAACCCGCCCGATCATATCGCGGGCAGCCCTTCCCCATTCCACCATTTTCTGCTCAAAGACAACGATCGCCACCACCGTTGGTTCGTTGAGTAGAATTTGATCTCCTTCAACGATTACGGTGTTCGTCGTTCCCAGATCAATGCCCAGCTCTCGGGTAAATAACGCCATGAATACGTTTTCCTTAACCTTTTGTCTACTATATACCAATATAAGGGGAGAAGCCCCTCTTCGATGATGAGCAAACTACCTATCCACGGCGGTAGCGTTTTACCGCACTGATCCGCAGGTTGGAACGGCGTAATGCTGCCTGAACCTGTAAATAGATATCCGGATTCTTTTCAGCTCCTTCTTTAAGAAGCTGCTCTGCCCTCCGACGCGCCTCTTCGGCGCGCTGGATATTGATCTCTTCCACATTTTCAGCTGCATCAGCCAGGACGGTTACCTGGTCAGGTTGCACTTCTGCAATCCCTCCCGCCACGGTGAAGAAGAGTTCCTCTCCCTGTCTTTTCACATGGATAACACCGTATTTCAAAGTCGTTAACACTGGCGAATGATGAGGTAAAATCCCCATTTCTCCGGCAGTCCCCGGTAACACCACCATATCCACGTCGTCCTGATAGACGATTCGATCCTGAGAAACAATTTCACAACGAATGGTCATCGTCCTATCTATCCCATTATTGCGCCAGTTCTTTTGCCCGGGCTACAGCATCATCAATTGTCCCAACCATATAAAAGGCCTGCTCGGGCAAATCATCATGCTTTCCATCTAAAATCTCGCGGAACCCTCGCACGGTCTCCCGCAAGGGCACATATACCCCGGGCCGGCCAGTAAATTGTTCAGCCACAAACATGGGCTGCGAGAAGAAACGTTCGATTTTTCTCGCCCTCGATACCACCAGCTTATCATCCTCGCTTAACTCGTCAAACCCAAGAATGGCAATGATATCCTGGAGATCTTTATATCTCTGTAATACCTGCTGTACCTCACGGGCAGTACGATAATGTTCTTCCCCTACAATATTCGGATCGAGAATCCGCGAAGTAGACACCAGCGGATCAACCGCCGGGAAAATACCTTTCTCGACAATCGCCCGGTCGAGGGCAATCGTTGCATCGAGATGGGTGAAAGTTGCTACCGGCGCCGGGTCTGAGTAATCATCCGCTGGAACATAGACTGCCTGCATGGAAGTAATGGAACCCTGCCTGGTGGACGTAATGCGTTCCTGGAGCTCACCCATTTCAGTAGCCAGTGTGGGTTGATATCCCACTGCCGATGGCATTCGGCCTAACAGGGCCGATACTTCCGAACCAGACATCGTGAAACGGAAGATATTATCAATGAACAACAATACATCGCGCCCTTGATCCCGGAAGTATTCCGCCATGGCCAGACCTGTTAAAGCCACGCGCAACCGAACCCCGCTTGGCTCATTCATCTGTCCAAATACCATCACGGTATCCTTCATAACGCCAGATTCCAGCATTTCACGGTATAACTGCGTACCTTCACGGGTTCGTTCACCCACTCCGGCGAAAACCGAATTTCCTTTATGCACAGTGGCGATGGAACGGATCAACTCCATGATGATGACGGTCTTCCCGGTACCTGCCCCGCCAAAAATACCGGTCTTTCCACCTTTGGTAAACGGTGCAATCAGGTCAATAACCTTCAATCCTGTTTCAAAAACCTCAACCCGCACCGACTGATCTTCAAAACTGGGCGCAGGCCGGTGAATGGGATACATGATGGAACTTTCGACCGGCCCCTTATTATCGATAGGACGGCCCAGGACGTTAAAAATCCGTCCCAGCGTCACTGGCCCGACCGGTACACGAATAGGCCCGCCCGTCCGTCGGACAGAGAGCCCTCGTTGTAATCCATCCGTGGAATCCATAGCCACCGTGCGTACCCAGTTGTTTCCAAGGTATTTTTCCACCTCCAGAACCACCGGAAGTTGATCGTCTGCAGTAACGATTTCCAGTGCTTCATAAATCTCTGGCATCTCGTCAGCCGGAAACTCCACATCGACCACACTTCCCTGAATCTGGACTATTCGACCCACGTTGTTGAAGACCCGTTCCATCATCCTACTCCCCGTTCATCATTCTGTAAGGCATTCGCTCCACCAGCGATATCCAGCATTTCATTCGTAATAATCGACTGGCGCAATTTGTTATATTCCAATTGCAGTGATTGAACCAGCTCATTGGCACTTTCAGTGGCATTCCGCATGGCAACCATCCGGGCCGCATGTTCACTCGCCTGCGCAGAAAGAATGGCCTTGTAAATCTGGATGGCCGTAAAATGGGGTACCACATTTTCCAGAACTTCATTTTGATCTGGTTCGTAGGTGAACACCGAGCTGGTTCGATGGGTAGCACTCAGATCACCCGGCTTCGCATGCTCCTTGTCAACCACAGTCAGAGGTAATAACTTTTGCGTCACCGGCTCCTGTTTAATCATATTTCGGAAGTGGGTATAGGTGATGAAAACCTGATCATATACATCCTTAAGGTAATCATCCACCACCAGCTGCCCGATCGCCGCCACATCATTGAAACTCGGTGGAGATGGCAAATCGACAAAGGCAGCTACCACGTTCTTTTTCTTCCTGACCAGAAGTTCGCGCCCTTTCCTTCCCACAGTAACATAATCAACCGGAACACCCGCCCGGTCAAACTCAGAAAGCGTGTGTCGGGTGATGTTCATGTTGTAAGCTCCGGCCAGCCCGCGGTCACTGCTCACCATTATCACCAGAATTCGATCAACCCTGTCTCTCTGTCTCAGCAGAGGGTGAAGCACATCCCGGCCCGGCTGGCGTGCCAGATGGATTAAAACCTTCCAGGCTTTTTCAGCATAGGGCATGGTAGCGTTGTTGGCCTGAATGGCTTTTCGTACCCGGCTTGCACTGACTGTTTCCAGAGCACGGGTTACCTGAGCCAGGTTCTTCACACTGCGAATGCGCAGCCGCATTTCACGAGTCGATGGCATGGCCAGTTTCCCCCATCATCATCCGACCCAGGTTGAGGTAAATGCTTGCAGGGCCTCTTTCAGTCGGGCTTCTGTTTCCTCGGTAATACGTTTTTCCTGAGCAATCGACCGGGCAATTTCAGGGTATCCCGCCTCAATATGCCGTACCAGCGCCTGTTTCCAGTTTCGCATTTGATCTAATGGGATTTCATCCGCATAACCATTGGTTCCGGCGTACAGAATGATTACCTGGTGTTCCAGCGGGATTGGCTCATACTGGGGTTGCTTGAGAATTTCCTGAAGATGTTGCCCTCGATTTAACTGGTTCTGGGTGGCCTTATCCAGACCTGAACCGAATTGCGCAAACGCCGCAAGCGACCGGTAGGCAGCCATATCCAGGCGCAACCGCCCCGCCACCTGACGAATAGCTCTTGTCTGGGCGGCACCACCCACCCGCGAGACCGAGATACCTACATTGATCGCCGGGCGAATACCAGCATTAAACAAATCATTCTCAAGGTATATCTGACCATCGGTGATAGAAATGACATTTGTAGGGATATATGCCGATACATCCCCGAGCAGAGTTTCAATAATGGGCAGCGCAGTTAATGATCCCCCGCTTCCCGCCAGCTTGACGACCCTGTACTCATCCGGTGAAGGCATTGCCTTTCGCGCCTGTTCTGCGTCATGGCGTGAGAGTGGACCACCAAAAACCTTACCATCCACTGCATCTTCAATGGTGGCTTCTTTTCCTTCAAAATCCTTCCTGACCAGCACATACTTGTCGGCCAGGCGGCAAGCCCGCTCTAATAACCGGGAATGCAGGTAAAAAACGTCGCCTGGGTACGCCTCACGGCCCGGCGGACGGCGCAGTAAAAGCGATACTTGCCGATATGCCCAGGCATGTTTGGAAAGATCATCATAGATCACCAGGGCATCCTTACCTTTCTCCATGAACTCTTCCCCAATCGTACAACCTGCGTATGGGGCAATGTACTGCATGGCCGCCGGTTCATCTGCCGCTGCCACCACGACAACCGTATGTTCCATTGCCCCAAATCTTTCCAGAAGAGCAATCGTGCGGGCGACAGCGGCTTTTTTCTGACCAATAGCCACGTAAATGCAGATAAGGTCTTTCCCTTTCTGGTTGATAATGGTGTCAATGGCAATTGCCGTCTTTCCTGTTTGACGATCCCCGATGATTAACTCACGTTGACCGCGCCCGATTGGGATCATCGAATCAATAGCGATGATCCCGGTCTGAACCGGGGTATCAACATCCTGCCTTTCAATCACCCCGGGAGCAATCCGCTCGATGGCCCGGTATCCGTTAAAATTCAGCGCACCCTTGCCATCAATCGGCTCACCCAGGGCATTCACCACCCGTCCAATTAACCCATCTCCAACGGGCACCGAGGCAATCCGACCGGTTGTATAAACTTGCATACCTTCTTTAATACTGGTGTAGTCTCCCAGTATGATGATCCCCACCGAATCGTGTTCCAGATTAAATGCAATTCCCATAACCCCATTGGCAAATTGCACAAGCTCTTGAGAACGAACTTTGGCGAGGCCGTCAACCCGGGCGATCCCATCACCGGCTTCGACCACAGTGCCAATATCACGCACTTCTAAAGCCGGTTGAAAGGTTTCAATTCGCGCCTGTAAATCTTCGGTGATCTGTCGGATAAAATCAGTCATGATACTTCAACTCCCGGTGCATGTACCGTCGATTGGATAACGCAACAATCATACCTGAAAGAAAAAAGAATGTCCAGAAAATTTGACCCCTACCATTACACCCCCTCCAGATTTCAGAGGTCATCTTTATCCGCGCGGGTTAAAGTACCGTAGTGCCTGGCGCAATCTTTCCTCCACATCATCAGGAGTATCTTTTGGAATCGACTGAAGCGCCATCTGCGCTTCCACCACACTGTAACCCAGTGAGGTCAGGGCTTCCAGCACCGCCTCATCTGCTGAACTGATGCCGCTTGCCAGCTCTATTCCTTCACCTTTAATCTTTCCCTGCAAATGAAGCAGGATCTTCTGCGCATTTTTCTTGCCTACGCCCGGCACTCTGGAAAACAAATCCGCCTGTTCGCTTAACACCGCCCGACGAATAGCATCTACAGAGAGAATAGAGAGGATCGAAAGCGCAATGCGCGGGCCAACGCCATTCACGCCAAGCAACAGGATAAAGAAATCTCTCTCGGCTTCTGTAGCGAAACCGTACAAAGCCAGTAAATCTTCCCTCACCACCAGATGGGTAAAAAGAGAAATGGTCTCCCCGATCCGGCAACCTGCCCGTAAGCTGGTGGGTACAGCTACCTGAAATCCCATTCCTCCAGTTCTAACCACAATGGAATTCTCACCAAACCCGATAATTTCCCCTTCAATAGACGCGATCATCGGGAGAGTCCTCCTTCCAAACGGTCTCTCCGCTGGTTCAAAACCTCATAAAGAACCAGAGAAGTAGCTACAGCCAGATTGAGCGAATCGCTCACACCAAGCATCGGAATACTTACCACCGCATCACAGAGGGCATAATGGCCCTGGCCCAATCCCTGGCGTTCACTTCCCATCATCAAAACGCAATATTCCGGGTATTGAAACCGGTGATAATCGGTTGCGGCTGCATCTGAAGTACCAACTACAAAACATCCTCGAGAAGTTTTCCATCGCGCAAATTCTTCGAGAGTTGCCCGGCATATTTTCAGATGAAACAATGCCCCCATACTCGCCCGGATAGAAACCGGGTCATAAGGATCGGTAGATTGATCCAGCAGAATCACTCCTGCCCCACCCGCTCCATCGGTACTGCGAAGGATAGTGCCAAGGTTTCCGGGGTCAGCGATTGAATCGAGGACTACCCAGGGTTTCTCTCGTTCCGGGGCTACTTCATCCAAAATTGACCAGTGTTGTCTCACCACCGCAGCAATTCCCTGAGGGTGTTCTTTGAGTGAAAAGGCCTCAAACACGGGCTTACTCACTTCCACCACCTCAGTTCCTCTGGATCTTTCCCGGGCAATCAAAGCCGCTCCGAACTGGCTTCTCAACAATTCCTCACAGACGATCAGCAATTCCACCCCGGCGGAATACTGGCAGGCATCGCCTACCACCCGCAGGCCCTCAACATAGCTAAGCCCCGTTTCCTGCCGGAATTTCTTTTGCTGCAACTTTCTTATCCACTTAATTTTTTCGTTGCTCGGGCTGGTAATCATTCTGCCGCCGTGTTCCAACGATAACTATGGAGGTGGCAAATAGCCACAGCCAGGGCATCAGCCGCGTCGTCTGGCTGGGGAAGCGCATCCAGATTCAAGATCGCCTGTACCATCACCTGAACCTGATGCTTGTCGGCACCACCATATCCACTCACCGCCTGCTTCACCTGCATGGGAGTATACTCAGCAACAGCCACCTGATGTTGCGCCATAGCCAGCAGAGCAACTCCGCGCGCCTGCCCCACTGCAATGGCTGTGGTCACATTCCGCCTGAAAAACAACTTCTCCACCGCTCCGCACTCGGGGCGGTGGAGAAGTAAAATTTCAACGATTCGATCATACAAGAGTTTTAGGCGCTTTTCGGCTTCCAGACCGGCCGGGGTACTGATTACCCCACACTCCACCATCTCCAGATCGCCCTGAGGAGACTCCCGCACCAGACCATAACCAGTGGTTGCCGTTCCCGGATCAATTCCCAGGACCAACATAGCGCCGCTACGCTTCGCTCTCCAATGCAGCAATTGCCTCGTCCGACAGCCGCAGGGTGTGATACACGTTCTGCACATCATCCAGGTCTTCAATCATCTCGATGGTGCGCAGTACCTGCAGTGCCTGATCTACCGGCAGTTCAACTTCATTCAGAGGAATCATGCGCAACTCGGCCTCTTCGATCTCAATTTTGGCATTCCGGAGAGCATCACCCATCAACTTAAAGTTTTCTACCGGCGCATAGATTTCAATCGTGTCGCCATCCTGCACCACATCATCGGCGCCACCTTCCACAGCCACCTCAAAAACTTTATCAAAATTCGCTTTTGCAGCCGGAACCGCAAAATAAGCCACGCGTTTGAACTGCCATCCCACCGAACCGGCCTCGCCAAGGCTGCCGCCCGCCTTGCTCAAAAGGTGCCTGAGTTCTGCCACAGTTCGATTGCGGTTTTCCGTGAAGCACTCGAACATCATGGCAACCCCATGAGGCCCATAACCCTCGTAAAAAATCTGCTCGAAAGCTTCCCCTTCTTTACTTTCACCGGTTCCGCGTTTGATTGCCCGCTCAATATTTTCCTTAGGCATGTTCTGTGAGCGTGCTTTTTCGACCGCCAGGCGGAGCCTGAAGTTTGTGTCCACATCTCCGCCGCCTTCGCGAGCAGCCATCACGATTTCACGCGTCAGGCGCGTGAAAACCTGGCCTCGCTTTGCATCAGCCGCGCCTTTTTTGCGCTTAATGGTTGCCCATTTTGAGTGACCAGACATACCTCGTTTTCTCCTCAGTGCGAGTAAATGGAGAGTATTCTCCCTAGTGCCCAGATTATACCATAGAACCCCTGCTCACCTTTTCATACCCTTTCGCCCTCATTGCTACACTCACCCGTTCTTCGTCCCTTACAGTCCCCTTACACCTGCCTCCATAACCACTGAAACACCGATAAATTAACTAAAATATAACCGTTTCAACACCAAAACGGTTAATAAGCCATGCAGAAAATCGTGCGCCTTCTTGTCATTTTCTTCTCTTGTTTCCTGTTTTTTCAGGGAGCTTCGCTGGCTCATGCAGATCCGCAAACACAACCCTCTGACAGCCAGAAAACCTCCCTGAAATACGCCCGGCTTTCTGCAAATAGCCTGTTTTCTTTCACGATCTCCCCTCAACCGGCCGGGGATCCCGCCTTTGTATCTTCCGAGCCCGGTGTTGTGACCGATTTTTCCCTTGCCCGCACTTATGGAACCATCGGTTTGCTCGCCCATAACACCCTGGCGGGGGCCGCGTTCAGCCAATTAAAAACCGGGCAATCGCTTCAACTTATCACCCAGGATGGCTCCATTACACTCTATCGAATTACTGCTATAGAAAAATACCGTGCTCTTACTCCTTCCAGCCCAAAAAGTGACTTTTCCCCACTGGATTCGCCCGGTCGCCGAATGACCGCCACCGAGCTTTTTAACCATATTTATGCCACCGGAGACGGTAAACGCCTCGTCCTGCAAACCTGTCTGGAGGCAAATGGGAATCCATCCTGGGGGCGGCTATTTATCATTGCGGAACTTGAAACCGGGACTCCTCCCTTATCAGCTCCTTTGATACTCTATAATCCGGCGCCCGCCTGGGCGTCCGGGGATACGCTGGTGGCCAGGTAACCTTATCAGTTAGAGTGCTTTCACCGGGTTCGATAATACTCCAATCCCTTCGATTTCCACCTCGACCACATCTCCGACTTTCAACGGGGCAATTCCAGCTGGTGTTCCCGTTAAAATCACGTCTCCAGGTTCCAGAGTCATCACTGAAGAGATAAACGCAATTAACTGCTGCACCGAAAACACCATATCCCTCGTTGAACCGACCTGTCGCAACTCACCATTAACCCGGCAATGGATCAGTACATCGGCGGGGTCGAGTTCGGTTTCAATCCATGGACCAAGAGGACAAAAGGTATCAAATCCTTTAGCCCTCGTCCACTGACCATCCACCTTCTGGAGATCTCTGGCAGTAACATCGTTCGCCGCGGTATACCCGAAAACGTAATCCAGCGCATCCTCCGCTGCAATCCATTTTCCTCTTTTCCCAATCACCACGGCCAGTTCACTTTCATGGTCCACCTGTTTAGATTGAGGGGGTAATAAAATTGCTTCTCCAGGCCCAACGACCGACGAGGGAGGTTTTAGAAAGATCAAAGGGATTTCCGGTACCTCAGCACCCCGTTCTCTGGCATGTTCCACATAATTCCTTCCAACTGCAATGATTTTTCCCGGCCGAACAGGGGCAAACAACTTAACTCGCTCCAGAGGCATCCCGGCCTCCAGCCGACGGTATTCATTAAAAATATCTCCCTCGACCAATCCAACATGATCCTGATAAATCCAACCGTACCGCGGTAACTCATCCCCTAGACTATATCGAATGAAGCGCATAATACCACCTCCTTTTTTCGCCAGTTTAACATACTTCATGAATTTTCATGTATAATTTCCCTACCCGGGCGGATAGCTCAGTCGGTTAGAGCGCATC
>AMZC01001000.1_pt1 | contig 13099 bp, 7 predicted proteins | sample 948551 | NCBI WGS metagenome assembly AMZC01 (sample SAMN01120625, study PRJNA171369) | bioreactor sludge metagenome | biome: sludge; isolation source: anaerobic thermophilic cellulolytic sludge from lab reactor | place: China: Hong Kong, Shek Wu Hui wastewater treatment plant | collected 2011-05-01... | reverse complement strand
TAACAGGCATACCGGTATACCTTCTTCCTCAACAAGTGAATAAGTCAGCAGGATGGGCAGCAAATTTATACAATAGAGTATTTGATAACTATCGTTTTAGAGAAAAGATAAGGCCTGTGCTTGAAAATTATTTAGGGGGTATTCCGTGGTATTATTACAAAAACTGTATTCGTAAGGGGGCAAGAAATTCAGAGGAAAAGCCTAAAGAATTGTTTTTATCTTTTGAATCGGCTGAAGATTATGGAATGGAACCCTTCAAACACGAGCTCACAAATATTGAAAAGTTACTTCAAAATTTTTTGACTGATATAAATTTTGAGAGTGAACTACAGTCATCAACTACCGGATATATCGCTATTCAGGCGGCATCTGAAAGGGGGAAAACCCTCTTGCCACAAATATATGATTTGTTATTACAATATTCGTTAAACAAAAAAGGTTTAGAATGTTGGCTTTCTTTAGGGAAAGAGGGGATGGTCAATAAATTTGGGAAAGCTGTTGGTACATATCAAATTGTACTGAGTGGTTATTCATACAAAGATTTAAAGTACTTTTCAGAGAGGGCATACAGGCTTTTATCCCAGAAGCCAAGAGTAAAAGACATAGTAATATATTCAGGAATGTCTGGTTCCGATAATCAAGTGGGAGTAAGGAATCCCCTTTGGGTAGCCGACCCCTGGTTATCGTCGGTGGCAGGAACAAATTATACTAACTTTTTTTCTTGGGCTGAATATAAGGGTCAGTTGTATTTTCCGGTAAATAATTTTCTCGTTTGCCTGAAGGATACATCTTCGCCTCAAGCGACGTTGTGGGACTTAAAAAACTCGGTATTTGAATTAACAAGTGGAGTAAATTATGTGCCTCAGGTGTTTTTAAATCAAGAAATAATGCGGCAACCGCCCGTGTATCGGTTTAATCAGGAATACCAGCTATTTATCGTTTTTGATATTCAGATTGCCCCTGAAATGGGCTTTCGCATACACAAAGAGGTGGTTAAAGAGATTAATCAAACGCTTCCCGTTGGATTCAGGGCCAGCTTGCCGGATTATTCTTTCCTGATGAAGCGTGGTGAAGAATATTCTTTCGGGCATGTTTTGGTAATCCTGTTTTTAATGTATATATTTATTTATCTGATAGCTACTGGCTTTCTTAATTCTTTCAGGGATGGCTTTCCTTCTTTGATGTTTATGCCACTTGCCACCCTGGGTGTATTATTGATTCATGCAATAAACGGTATTGCTTTCAATGTAGGTACGCTGGCAGCAATAATATTAATACAGGGCTTAGTAGTCAATCAATTGTTGTTTTTTCAATATACATACAAATGCTTATTGATCAACAATTCTCCTTTTGATGCCCTGACTTTGGCTTTTAGTGATAAAATACGACATATTACTATTTCGACCATATCAGTTGCATTGGGTCTTTTTCCCATAATTATTTTATCTCCCAAAGACTCGATATTAGGGAATTTTGCCTTGGGAACAGTTGGAGGTCTGTTGTTTTCGTATGTGCTTTTCTGGATTACTTTTAATATCTGGGCAGGATTTGTCTCTCCTGGTGCTAACCAGAAACCCGAAAATTGAATATATATGATTAAATACCTTATTCGCCATCCTGTTTCAGTTTTTGTCATTTTTGCTGCTGTTATAGTAGTGAGTGTGGTGGCTTTGATAAAACTTCCGACATCTCTGTTACCTGCCATTGATCTGCCCGAATTGCTCATAAAGACTGATTGTGGAAAGATGTCAGCTGAGGATGTAAGCCGTCAGGTTGCTCCCGTATTAGTATCCAAATTGGTTAGTTTGCCGGGTTTAGATAAGATTGTTGCACGTTCAGAGGATGGATATTCGGTGGTGAATATACGCTTTGTGCCTGGTACAGATATGAATACCAGCTTTTATGAAGCGGCTGAAAGAATTGAGTCAGCCATAAGGCTATTGCCTTCAGATGTGAGTTATCCGGCCATTGTCCGCCGGGGATTTTCTGACATTCCGGTATGTTTTCTGACGGTTTCACTTAGAAGATCGCCCATAGGGAAGTTTTCACCCAGCCAGCCTTTTTTTGAACTCACGCAATGGGTTAACAATTCTCTTATTCCCGCATTAGAACAATCAGATAAAATAGCCTTCGCCGATGCTTCCGGGTTGGAAACCCCGAAAATCATTGTTGTTCCCAAACCCGGTTATCTTCAAGCCGGACTCACTCCTGAACACCTGGCCCGCAGCCTTACACTTCAAAATAAAGAATTACAGTCAATTAAGCTGAGGGATAATAATGTGTATGTAAATTATTCAGTCGGCAATCCTGCCAACGATATAGAGACTATTAAAAATACTCTTGTAGAGTTTGGCGGAAGCTGGCACTATTTACATAATGTTGCAGATGTTCAGGTAATTTCTGAGCCCAAAGGATTTTGTTTGGCAGATGGCCGGCAGACTATACTGGTGGCGTTGTATAAAAAAGAAGGTGCCAGCCTCCGCGATTTCAGGCGTTCGGTAGATTATATCATTAATGCACAGAGAATGACGAACCCGGCTGTGGAAATTACGTTAGTAAGGGCTCAGGATACTTTGGTAAATCAACTGTTAACCAGCTTATTCAGAAGTTTGCTACTGGGAGTTTTATTTGTGGTTTTAATTATCCTCTTGGGCTACAGGCAGTTAAGACTCGCTTCTGTCATATTGATCTCAGTTTCTGTTTCTGTAATCCTTACTTTCTTGTTGCTATATCTGATGCGCATTTCTTTAAATATTATCAGTATAGCAGGACTTATCGTCTCTATTGGATTAGCTATTGATTTTGGAATCATTGTTTCGGACAATATTTTGCAGCGTTACAAAACAGGCTTGCCACTCCGGGATGCCATCGCAATAGGAACACAAGAAGTTATTGCTCCAGTACTGAGCTCGGCTTTTACTACAGCTGCTATTTTTATTCCTCTGATATTTATCAGCGGATATGCAGGAATGCTATTTTTTGATCAGGCTTTTACTATCGTTTCAAGTCAGGCAGCAGCTATCATTACGGCTTTATTTTTACTACCTGTACTTTTTAAGGTTTTTATCAATGAACAGAGTCTGAGATTCATACAAGGAAGTAAAAAAAATACTGTATGGGGAAAGCTCCATAAATCCATCGAACGTAGTTTTTTAAAATCCCGAAAAGTACCCGTAATAACTATTGGCATAGTCTTAATATTGGGTCCCATTGGAATATTTTTTAGCGAAAAAAGACTCTATCCATCATTACCTTATACTGAGCGTGAGATATGTATTCATTGGAATGAGCCTTTGACACCGGAAGCAAATTTTAAACGAATGGTGCAGTTGTCTTCATTGATAAATAATCACGTCGTCCATCACGAGATTTTTGCAGGCAGACAGGACTTTCTCTATGGCGAGAATTATGACTTTAAAGAGAATGAATCGTGTATATTTTTTGCCACTCATGGCCCAACCCAACTTGACACTGTTACTCAATTTCTGTCAAATTATCTAAGATCGAAATATCCCGAAGCTTCTTTCTCATTCAGGCAACCCTTGAGTCCGATTACTAAGGTATTCAATGCAGATGAGGAAAAGGTATATATTAAATTATTGCTGGACAATGAAAATCACTTTGATGTATCAAAAATTGATAGTTTGGAAAATGATTTAAAAAACAATGAGATTGAAATAAATGAACTACCTGTCAGGGCATCAATGATTTTACTTAAACCTGAAATGGAGAAAATTGCAGTTGCTGGAATTACGCCAGAAGATTTTTATCAACAGGTAAATAATTATATGGCTCCGGCTCCGCTGATGCAACTTCCGATAAGGGGGAGCAGGATTCCGGTTTATGCTGTTAATGCCTCGAGCATCTCTATAAATCATTTGTTGGAAGCCCCTATACATAATTCAACGGGTTCAAGTATTGAGCTGGGAAATCTCGTAAAAACAAGTATGACTTCCCGCATTGAAGAATATTTTACCGATGCTTCAGGGACATTTGTTCTGTTTTCTGTTCAAACCTCCCCCAGATTAAATAACAAACTGAATTCAATCGTAGCTAACCTTAACAAGGGAAGATATCAGGGAAAACTGGTTCTTGATGATTATAACCAGGAAAATCGGGCTCAGTTAATTAAAATGATTTATATTCTGATTATTTCTATTTTACTTCTTTATTTAATCTTAGCCGCCCAGTTTGAGTCATTGATAATTCCCCTGATTGTCTTAATTGAATTACCTATTGATTATTCTTTTGTCATGTTGGCATTATGGGTTACTAGTACAGGCCTTAATCTGATGTCGTTTATTGGATTAATTGTAATATCAGGTCTGGTTATCAATGACAGTATTTTGAAAATTGATAAGATAATTCAGGAAGCCCGTAGCGGCCGACATTTAATCAGAGCAGTAATTACAGGTGGCAGGGCGAGGTTAAATTCTATTATTATCACCAGCTTAACCACTATTTTGGCTGTTGTCCCTCAAATGTGGGGCAATAATGTCTCCACTGCTTTACAAAATCCGGTCTCGTTGGCTATTGTAATTGGTCTGGGTGCAGGGACATTGGTCAGTATTTATTTAATCCCTGCCTTGTTCTATTTTATTTATAGTCGCAAGCAATCCTCTCTTATGGTAATTAATCCATAATCTGTTTGTTATACATCGGCATTAAAGGAGAAGAGCCGGAGGGAGGAGTTTTTGCTGAAAAGTAAATTATCTTCACCTGCAGCTCCGTACTGCAATGAGCGAGTAAAGCAGTTCAACCTTAGAGACTTATTCTCTCTGCCTTACAAATAACTCCACTCGGTGCCGTCTTTCCCGTCTTTAAGCTGTATTCCCAATTCTTTGAGCTGGTCGCGGATGCGGTCGCTGGTAGCCCAGTCTTTACGTGCACGGGCTTCCAAACGGATATCGATTAAAAGACGGATGAGCTCTTCGGTCAGGCGGCTGTTGTCTCCGGCTTTTTCGTCAACGAGGCCGAGGATATTGAATAGAAAGGTGCTGAAGGTGTCTTTGAGTATCTGCAACTGGGTGGCATCGAGCTTTTCTGTCCCGGCCTTGGCATTGTTGATGGTTTTAACGGCTTCGAAAAGATGGGCGATGACTACCGGAGTGTTGAAGTCGTCGTTCATGGCTTCGAAGCAGGCATTGCGCAAATGGTTGGCATCGTAAGTGGATTCATCAGTGGGAGTCAGGGTTTGAAGGGTATTCCATGCTTCCATCAGGCGTTTATACCCCTTTTCGGCTGCTTGCAGCGCCTCATTCGAAAAATCGAGGGTAGAGCGGTAATGGGCCTGCAGAATGAAAAAGCGGATATTCATCGGACTGTAGGCTTTTTCCAGCTTGGGATGGTTTCCGCTGAATATTTCGTCCAGAGTTATAAAATTGCCCAGCGATTTTCCCATTTTCTGACCGTTGATGGTTACCATGTTGTTGTGGAGCCAATAACGTACAGGTTGTTTTCCATTGGCGGCCACGCTTTGTGCAATTTCTGCCTCGTGATGCGGGAAAATCAGGTCCATGCCACCGCCATGTATATCGAAGGTTTCACCCAAGTAGCGGGCGCCCATGGCACTGCACTCGAGGTGCCAGCCGGGAAACCCGTCGCTCCAGGGTGAGGGCCAGCGCATGATATGCGTGGGTTGGGCTTTTTTCCATAAAGCAAAATCGTAGGGGCTGCGTTTTTCGCTGATGCCTTCAAGTTCGCGGCTAAAGGCCTGTAATTCATCTAATCTGCGCCCTGACAAGATTCCATAAGGATATTTGCGGTTATAATTCTCTACATCAAAATACACCGAGCCCTCGCTTTCGTAAGCAAAACCATTCTTCAGTATTTTTTTCACCAGCTCCAGTTGTTCAATAATATGTCCTGTGGCTCTGGGTTCAATATCGGGGCGAAGCACATTCAGCTGGTCCATATTGCGGTGATAGCTGTTGGTGTAGCGTTGCACAATTTCCATGGGTTCCAGCTGTTCGAGCCTGGCCTTGCGCTGTATTTTGTCTTCACCTTCGTCTGCATCGTTTTCCAGGTGTCCTACATCAGTTATATTTCTGACATAGCGCACTTTATACCCGCAATATTTTAAGTAACGATAAATAACATCGAAAGTTACTGCCGGGCGGGCGTGACCCAGGTGAGCATCCCCGTAAACCGTAGGGCCACAAACGTACATACCTACATGGGGAGGATGATTGGGAATAAACTCTTCTTTGCGACGCGTGAGCGTGTTGTAGAGAAAGATTTTTTGAGAAATTTCGTTCATATTGCCAGGACTTAAGGGCCTGCAAAGGTAAAGGATTCTGCCGAAAAGGTATTTAGAGTTAACTTTTTATCAGCCGGCGGCTCAGTAGCGTTTTAGAGAACCTATGACGGGCAAGAGAGAATGAAACAACAGCAAGGGTAAAATATACCAGTACCTGAAGCCACAGCATGGCCAGTTCGTAAGAAATATCCGTAGCACCGGCTCCCATGCTTCTTATCCTTACATAAGCCGGCACAGCAAAGGTGCTGGGGAAAATTTTACCTAGCTGGTAAAGAGCCGGAGGGATGGAAACCGATGGCCAGGATAAACCACTCAGAAAGAGTACGACAGGCGAGAGAAAAACCATAAACATCAGTGCATCCACTCTTTCTTTGAATAAGACACTGATAGCCAGTCCCAAAAAAGACACAGCTAAAAGATAGGGTATCAGAAGTAAGACAACGGTGATGAATGTCCCTTTATCCGGGAATTGAAACCAGTGATAGACCCAATATAAGGCATAGATGGAAGTGAAGGTGTATACCGTTAGATAGGCCAGCGATTTCCCAAGTACAGCCGAAAAAGCTCCACCAGGGATGATTTTTTCATGCAGGTTGTGATTGAAATAATTTCGTTCGCGGGTAGTGCCTCCCAACAATCCAATACCTATCAGCAAGGTTTGCTGCAAAATAATGAGAATGATGCCGGGCATCACGAAACTGCCATATCCACCGGCGGGGTTGAATAGATATTTGTAATGGAAGGCAATGGGCTCAGCGCTGGCTAATGCCTGGTTATACGACATTCCTTTCATCAGAGCGCGTTGCACCTTGACCAACCCGTTGAAATGAGTAAGGGAAGAAATAACACTGGTGTAAACCTGCTTGTAATACAGGAAGTAACTGGCATCGCAATAAACTGGTAGCATGGTTTGCTGGCCGGCCAAAAGCTCCTTTTCAAACCCATCGGGAATAAGCACAATGCCATTGATTTTTCCCTGGTAAAAAAGTTCGCGGGCCTCCTCCAGGCTGGTAGGCTTAAGGGTGATATGAATCTGTTCGGTAGCATCTATCATTCTCCCCAAATGCCTACTGGTAGCCGAGTGGTCCAGATCGACCAGGGCTACAGGAATTTCACGCAACACCTCGTTTTTATAAGCTATGGAATAAATGACGGTATAAACAAGGATGGCTACGAAAAATACCAGAATAGCGCCCCAATCGTGAAAAATGATTTTGAGTTCGTCGTACCAGTAAGCCGAAATATGGGTGAGGAAACGTCTGATTTTCTTCATGGTGGTAAGTTTTTTAGATTTTTCCCCAGAATTTTTCATGGGTCAGCAGATAGCGCAGGCGGGGAACGAAGAGAACGCCGAGCACCATGAAAGCCCACAGCCAGAGCATGGGTATGAGCCCGTTGACCGAAGGTTCATTGCGCAGAGCCTGGCCTATGAAGTTTTGCAGGTAATAAGTAAAAGGAAAGAGGCTGGCAAAACTGCGGGCCAACGGGGGCATGTCGGCCAATGGATAGGTCAAACCCGAAAACGTGAGGGCCATCATAGTGTAGGCTGCTGCAAGCGAAAGCGCCAGGCGTAGATTGCTGGTGATGGCTATCAGGAAAACCGCCAGAAACTGGTAGCTGAGGATTAGCAGCAACTGGGTTACCAGCAAAACATGCAGATGCCCGTGCAGAGGTACCTCCAGGTAATGAAACAGCAGCAAGTCCATGATCCAGGCCTGGATCAGAAAGATGAAGGTGTAGGGCAGCATTTTGCCCAGTAGCGCCGTCCAGATGTTACCGCGGGCGGTTTCCAGCCAGTGTACACCTGTGCCCTGTTTTAATTCGGTACCTACGGCATATACCGTGCCCATCAGCACAAAGACGATGAGCATGACGGGCATCAGCATGGAGGCCAGAAAATACGAGTAGTTGATAAAGGGATTGAAAAGTATATGGGTATCGGGCATTACAGGCATGGTAGCTGCCAGAGCCTGCTCCCAGGTCTCTCCTTTTTTGGTACGGCTGAGTACCTGGATCCCAGATGAAAGGGTTAGGCACGATTTCATGATTCCTGATGTTAAAAGCCCACCTTTCAGAACGTTAGTGTTGTTAAGGTAGAGCACCACTTGGGCTTGCTGCCCGCTTAGTACCTTTTTTTCGGTTTGGGCGGGAATCAGGTAGATTGCATCTACTTTGCCTTGCATGAGGGCTTTTTGGGCAGCTGCGGGGTCGGGGTATGTTTCGATGTCGGCTATGGGGGTGGCATCAGCGGCCGAAGCCAGCTTGCGGCTCAGGGAAGTGTGATCCTGATCGACCAGCGCTACCGGTAATTTTCGCGGGACATTGTAAGAAAATAGCCAGATGACCAGCGTAAATGCTATGAGGGGTCCCAGAAAGGCAAAAAAGGCATAGGTGGCCCGGGTCCCGAATCGCTCATACTCCCGCTGCATAACCCTGAGGATGTCGTTCAGGAATGCTTTCATGGCCATTGGTTATTTCTTGTTGGATTTTCTTACCTGGTTCCAATCAACCAGAGCGCTCATGCCCGGACGCAAACCTTCGATTTTTTCAGTGGGGCGTGCATGCACTTCGAAAGTTTTTAGGTCGAAGTCGCCTGAAGTCTTAGTGGCATTCCAGGTGGCAAAGTTGCCCAGGGGATTAATATAGATAACCTGTAGGGGGATTACGCGATTGCCCAGGGCAGGGATTCTTGCATTGAAAGTGCTTCCCTGCCGGATGTCGGCCAGCAGGTCTTCACGTAGATTGAAAGAAATCCAGCAATCGTTGAGGTCGGCCAAGGTAATAACCGGATAACCTGCCGTTACAATTTCACCCTTTTCTGCAATGATGTTAGATACCTCGCCTGCAATGGGAGCATAGATGCGGGTTTCAGTAAGGTAAGCTTCTACTTCACTGATAGCTGCATTGGCCTTATGAACCAGCGCCCGGGCCGATTCCTTGTCTTCGGGGCGGGTGCCGTTTAATGCTTTATCGTAAAGTGCTTTGGCTGCCTGGGCCGTTTCGCGGGCTACCTTGTATTGGGTTTCGGCTTCATCGCGTTTCTGAGCCGGCACTACTCCGTCCTGATATAATTTCTCAATTCGGCGGAAGGTTTTTTCGGCCAGTTCGGCCGCAGCTTCTGCTTTCAGGTAACTGTTGCGGGCTGCTTCAATGTCTTCGCGTTGGGCTCCGGCTATTGCTTTTTTGTTTTGGGCTTCGGCTGCCTCGAGTGCGGCCCGGGCCTGCTCGAGCTTAGCTTCCACCTCGGGACTGTGTATGATAAACAACAACTGCCCTTTCTGTACTTTATCGCCTTTGCGCACGGCGATGCTGTCGATACGTCCGGTAAGTTTGGAGGCCACTTTTATCTGGGTGGCATCAGCTTCGCCCTGCACTTCAAAGGGGCGGGGCAGGGAAAGAATCCATACTGAATATAGGAAAAAGGCTCCAACGATAAAGAGCCCCACGGCAGCGGGCCATATTCCGCTTTTCCTGATTTCGTTTGCTTTAGCTGTGTTCATGGGTTGAATATTTTTGAAAGTTAATTTTGTTTTCTTCTGATTAACAATGGTTTATAGTGAGCCTGTGCGGGCTTTGTCTGACGACTGCCAGGCTGTGAATTGTTCCGGGATTCCGGCATATTGCAGCAGACGGGCCAGGCTGGTATCGAATCCATACATGGCCTGCAACCTCTCTATCCGCGTTTTGGCCTGCAAGAGGCGGGCATCGGTTACATCGGTTCCCGGAGCCATTTCTTCCTCGAAGGCTTTTTCTCTTACGCGAACCAGTTCGTCTGTAAAGGCCAGATCGTTTTCAATCTGGTGTATCTGCTCGAGGTACATGTTCAATTCATTGTAAAGTTTGATAATCATAGTATTAATGTCGGCCTCGGCTTTCTTTTGTACTTCTTCTACCTGATGGGTTTTCATGCGGGCGGCCTGAAGTTTTCGCATGCGGGCTGTGCCGTCGAAAAGAGTCCATTGCAGGCCAGCAGCAACCATCCATTCGGGGGCCTGTTCCGAAAGGTCTTTGTTTGCGATATCGTAAGTGCCTTTTAAGCCTACTGCAGGTAAAAAGGCTGCCAGGCTCACTTTTTCGCCGGCCTGGGCCTGGTTACTCAAGTTTTCCACTTGACGTAGCTGGGGGTTGTTGCGCTGAGCCTGTTCGAGGAAATAGGTAAGAGGGGGCAGGCTGTCGATATAAAAGAGTGGGGATACGGGTAAAGGCATTTCTGAGCTTTCAGTGCCCAGTGTATTTCTAAGGGCTTCACGAGCGGTTTCCAGTTCGCGGCGTGCCTTGTCGAGCTCGCGTTGGGCCTGCGAGGCATACACCTTGGCATTCAGCAATTCAGCTTTAGAAATTAAACCTTGTTCATGCATACGGGTGGCATCGTTGAGATGGCGCATCATGCCGTCGAGCACCATTTCGCGTACCTTAACTGCCTGTAGAGCCAAGTTCACTCCATAATACCGCTGTGCTAATTCTGCCATTAGTTCTCCGGCCACCTGCCGGCGCTTCCATTCGGATTCGCCTTCCTGCAGCCGGGCTACCCGATTGGCTATCCTTACCCGTCCGCCGGCATAAAGGGTCCAGTTGACCGAGGCCTGCAGGGTGGCAAATTCTTTTTTCTGAATCATCTGATCCCACTCTCCTTTCTCCACTTGATCCAGTCCTTCGAGCAATTTCTGCCTGACGACGGCTGTAGAAAGATTGTCGGGTAGAATGGGCATGATTTGCTGGGTGGCAGGGTCGGGGTTGGGAACTCCGGAGAATACGCCATATTTACCCAGAGCTCCGTATAAAGGCGTAATGGCGTCGCGTACCGGAGTCAGATCGAGATGAATGTCGTCTGACAGGTGAACATAGTTGGCATTCAAATCGGCCTGAGGCAGGTAAAGATTGCGGGCAGCCTGATGAAGGGCTTTCTTTTCCTGCACCTGATAATCGGCCTGGCGAAGGGCGGGGTTGTTGTTGAGCGTGAGGTCGAGGGCTTCTTTCCAGGTGAGCGGTCGCTGGGCCTTCATAGGACACGCGAGACTCAGCGTATACAAGAAGAAACCCATGAAGATTAGTTTATTGTTCATACCTTATTTTTTTAAAGATTTTAATATCAATGCCTTGACGGTTGATAGCTCATTGCTGTCGAGCTTGTGTGTATAAAACAGTCCTTTGATGCGCGAATTGATGAAGGTAATGGGATAGCCCACACAAAGCAGGTAGATGTTTTCTTCTGATATCATCGGGTCCATCTGTCCGGTTTCTATACCCAGCTTTCGAAAGCTGTTACATATCTGAAAAATACGATCGCGCAGGGTGTCTTCCATGCGAAAGGTGTGGTCGTGCATGAGTTTATAGAGGAACATGATTTTCTCAGGCGTGTCGCGGGTCAGCCTGAGCATCTGGTCGAGGAGTTCGTCGAGCACCTCTTCAAGGGTTTGTGATCGCTGTAGCACTTCTTCCATGTGATTGGCCACCTCGCTCAATGCCTTGTAAAATAGTTCGTTAACTAGTTCCGACTTGCCTTTGTAGAAGCGATAGAGGTAGCCTTCGGCCACACCTGCCTGTCGGGCAATGGAGGATATAGAGGCTCCTCCGTATCCGTTTTGTACCACCATATGCATGGTGGCCTGGTGTATTTTTTCGAGGCGGGTAGGGTCGGTGTTTCTTGCCATGTTTTTTATTTGAGTGAATATTCATTCATTAATCAGGGGCTGCAAAATTAGCAAAAACAGAACCGAACGTGAAAGATGTTAGAAAAATTTACTTGTGAAATTTTATTAATCTTGTCTAATCTATTGATTATAAATTTGTTTTAAAAGTATGATAGAAGTTCCGAAACCATCGCTTGAGTATTTTAGGTATGAAAATTTGTCAGTTTTAACAATAAATTAAAATACAGACTTTAGCCGGGCAAAAACCAATTTCTACTTTTGCCTTAGTTTCCGGGAGGAATCGATCAACGTGTAGAATGCACCCGATTTTTATTTTAAATTTAACAATTACAATTTTTTAAAGATATGGATCAAATTTATTTGCTTATTGTAGGTTTTCTTTTTGTGCTAGCTATTACCGACCTGATTGTGGGCGTGGGTAATGATGCGGTAAATTTTCTTAATTCGGCCATAGGGAGCAAGGTGGCTTCATTTCGCATCATTATGGGGGTGGCATTTTTGGGATTGCTTATAGGTACCCTGTTCTCAAGCGGTATGATGGAAATTGCCCGAAGCGGAATATTCAATCCTGGGATGTTTTACTTTAATCAGGTGATGTACATTTTTCTGGCTGTGATGATCACTGACGTCATCCTGCTCGATGCCTTTAATAGCCTAGGATTGCCTACCTCTACCACGGTTTCGATCATTTTCGAATTGTTAGGAGCATCGGTTTCTATAGCTACCTTTAAGGTACTAAGCGAAACCGGAGAAATCGGTAATATTGCTGCCTACATTAATTCGGCCAAGGTGTTGGCCATCATTTCCGGTATTTTGTTATCGGTAGTTATTGCTTTCACGGTAGGAAGCATAGTACAGTATTTCAGCCGAATCATCTTCACCTTCAACTTCAAGGAAAAGGTGAAATATCTGGGCGGAATCTGGGGTGGCTTATCGTTTACAGCCATCATTTATTTTCTGGTGCTAAAGGGAGCCAAGGGAACTACTTTCATGAGCGAGGAGGTCATTCAATATTTTGAGACAAATTCCACTTTGATACTGGCTGTGTGTTTTATAGGATTTTCGGTTTTGTTCCAATTGCTGATTTGGCTCTTTAGGACGAATGTTCTAAGGATTGTGGTCCTGACCGGAACTTTTGCCCTGGCTATGGCCTTTGCCGGCAACGATCTGGTTAATTTCATCGGGGCTC
>AMZC01005762.1_pt1 | contig 13175 bp, 10 predicted proteins | sample 948551 | NCBI WGS metagenome assembly AMZC01 (sample SAMN01120625, study PRJNA171369) | bioreactor sludge metagenome | biome: sludge; isolation source: anaerobic thermophilic cellulolytic sludge from lab reactor | place: China: Hong Kong, Shek Wu Hui wastewater treatment plant | collected... | reverse complement strand
GATAACTGACCACTTAGGCTGGAGAGAGGGGGCGTCTGTACGGCCCCTCAGTCGCCCAGGCGAGCCAGCCAGGCATCGAGTTCGGCGCGGGTGGGCGCGGCAGTTGCTCCGCCCACCTGCGTCACCGACAGGCCCCCGCAGATGTTGGCATAGCGGGCGCAGCGTTCCAGCGGGGCGCGCTCGACCACGTAGCCCAGCAGAAAGCCTGCGTTGAAACAGTCGCCCGCGCCGGTCGTGTCTACCGCTGGCCCGGCGTTGACGGCGGGCGCATGGATGATCGTGCCCTCAGTGCCGATCCACGCGCCGTTGGCCCCGTCCTTCACCACCACGATCTTCGTCCACTCCATCAGGCGGTAGAGCGCGCTCTCTACGGCGCTGCTGCCGCTGATGAGCAGCGCTTCGCGCGCGTTGGGCATGAAGATATCTACCATGCTCAGCAGACGCGGCCAGGTGCAGGCGTTGGGCAGGTTAGGCACGTCCTGGCAGTCCATGGAGATCGTCGCGCCACGTGCCCGCGCTTCCTCCACCAGCGGAGTCAGGCGCTCCAGCGACATGATCGCGCCCAGGTGCAGATGTTTGAACGAACAGCGCCGCATGGCCGCCAGCCAGTGCGCGTCCAGGTCAATGGGCGGCGGATCGTAGTAGGTGACGAAGGCGCGCTCGCCCTGGAAGGGGATCGAGGTGGTGACTCTGCGATAGGGCCGGTCCACCTCGCAGGCCAGCGACAGGTCAACACCTTCGGCCAGCGTCAGCGAGCGCACATACTGACTGTAGTAATCGTTGCCGAAGCAGGCCGCCCAGCCAACGCGCACGCCCAGCCGATGCAGCGACGTGGCCGTGATGAACATGGCCCCGCCGGTGGCGATGATCCCCTGGGCGTAGACTTCGCGGCCCAGCATGGGGAATTCGGGTAGACCCGTATAGATCAGGTCGAAGAAGTAGTCTCCGGGCACGAAAACGTCGTATTCCACGCGCCATTCTCCGCAAGCAGCACGATCTTCTGCACAGACGAACAGTCAACGCGGAGACGCAGAGCACGCGCAGCAGACCTCTATCATTCCCCTGCGCTCTCTGCGCCTCTGCGGTGCCATTAACGCTTGACCCCGCCCAGCGCAATGCCAGCGATGAAATAGCGCTGCATGGCCATGAACAGGATCAACATGGGCACGGTCGCCAGGAACGACCCCATCATCAACAGGTTATAGGGGGTGCGGCGTTCTCCCTGCAGCAGGGCAATGCCGATCGTCACCACGCGCGTATCGGGCGTGCTGGACACCACCAGCGGATACAGGAAATCGTTCCACGCCGCCTGCACGGTGATGACGGCAAACGCAGCCAGCGCGGGCACCGATAGCGGCAGCGTGACATGCCACAGCACGCGCAGCGGGTTCGCCCCGTCTATGATCGCCGCTTCTTCGATCTCCAGCGGGATTTGCAGGAATGCCTGACGCAACAGGAACAGCGCGAACGCGCTGAACGTCCCCGGCACGATCAACGCCTTGAAGCTGTTCAGCCAGCCCAGTTTGCGGATCAGCATGTATTCGGGGATGAGGATGGCCTGGAAAGGCACCATCAGCAGCGCCAGGCACAGGGCAAAGATCAGGTTGCGCCCCGGAAAGCGGAAGCGGGCGAAGCCATAGGCAGCCAGCGAGCAGGTGACGAGTTGCCCCAGCGTGCGCCCGATGGTCACGATGGCCGAGTTGAGCAGATAGCGGTTGAAGTGCGGCGACGTGTCGTAGAGCGTATCCAGGTTCTGGCGGCAGACCGCGTTCTGGGGCAGGAAGCGCACCGGTATTTTGTTCAGCTCCACCGGCGGCTTGCAGGCAGTGGAGGTCATCCACAGGAAAGGCAGGATCATGATCACCGCCCCGGCCAACAGCACCGCGTAAGAAAATAGCTGAATGGGGACCGTCAGGTCGCGCGGTCCGCTCCTGCGCCGCCTGACTCGTCGTGCAATCACTTTTCGCTCTCCGCTTCGTAGTACACCCAATAGCGCTGAATGGCGAGCTGAAACACCGTCACCAGCAAGATCAGGGCGAACAGCACCAGCGCCACCGCCGACGCATAGCCGAACTCAGAATGCGTGAAGGCGCGCCGGTAGAGGTAGTAGGCCAGCGTGGTGGCGCTGCCGCTCACGCCGCCGGGCACCGTGCGCAGGGTCATCACGTAGACCTGGTCGAAAATCTGGAAGCCGTTGATGATCGCCAGCACCACGACCAGAAAGGTGGTCGGCGAGAGCATGGGCAGGGTCACATGGCGGAAGCGCCCCCAGCGCCCGGCTCCGTCAATGAGCGCTGCTTCGTAGAGTTCGTGCGGGATGGCCTGCAGACCGGCCAGAAAGATGACCATATCGAAGCCCAGCCGCTGCCAGATGGCGACCACCCCCACCGGGATCAACACCAGGCCAGGGTCTACCAGCCAGTTGATATCGGCCAGGCCAAACGGCTTGAGCAACTGACTGAGGATGCCATAGCGCGGCTGAAAGATGCTCGTCCACACCACCGAGGCGGCGACGGTCGAAGTCACGACTGGCAGAAAATAAGCGGTGCGCAGCAGGTTACGCCCGCGCAGCGGCAGGTTGAGCAGCACGGCTACGCCCAGCGCCAGCCCCACTTCCAGCGGCACCACCAGCCCGATCAGTTTGAGGGTATTGGTCAGCGCCTGGGCGAAGTTGTCGTCCTGGATCAGCCGCTCGAAGTTGTCCAGGCCGATGAAACGCGCAGGCCGGATGGCGTTCCATTCCTGCAGCGAGGTGGAAAAAGCCATCAGCACCGGAATGCCGAAGAAAAAGAACAGTCCCAGCGTGTTGGGGGCGATCAGGGCCAGACCCCACAGCGCCTTGCGCCGGCTGAGCGGGGTGGGGCCAAGCCAGTTGAGAGGGCGCGCCAGCCACGAGCGCCCGTGCGTTGGAAACGGTCGTAGGGTGGACATGGGCAAACAAAGCCGGGGAGCAGGCGGCTCCCACTCCCCGGCGGTTACGAAAGGCCGCGCCTAGGGCAACTGAGCGTTGATCACTTCGCACGTCTCGGCGACGGCGTCCTCAACGCTCATGTTCAGGTCGAAGATCTTCACCACCAGCTCGGTGTTCATCACGTCCCAGATTTCCTCGAAGACGGTGACACCCTGTGAGTCGTAGGTGGCGTCCACGAAGGTCTGAATGTTGACATCGGTCTCGCCGAACGAGTCAATCCACAGTTGCTGAATGGCGGGCGAGGGGTTGGCCGGGGCCACGTTGCCACCCTCGGCGAAGAACTTCTGCCCCTCGTCGCTGGCCAGGAACAGGATCAGGTTGGCGGCCAGGTCGGGGTTGGCCGTGCGCGACGAGGCCACATAGCCCACCGCGTGCACGATCGAGCGGCTGCGCCCGGTCTGCGGGTGCTTGGGCAGTTGCACCACGTCCCAGCGGAAGGGAACTTCCTGCAGCGCCTGCGTCAGCTTCCACGACCCACCGGTGATCATCGCCACCTTGCCAGACGCCCAGAAGTTGAAGGCATCGTCTGCCGAAGTGCCGCCCATCACCGACACCGAGGGCATATACCCCTTGTCGTAGAGGCCCTTGAGGAAGTTGAGCGCTTCCAGGCTGCCGGGGTTGTCGAGCGTGCAGTCGGTGCGCGCCGCGTCAACGACGGGGGTTTCGCCCGTGGCGGCGATCCAGTTGGGATAGCCCGCCTGATATTCCGCATACACCGCTGCGCCGTAGACGTCGTTCTCCGGGTCGGTCAGCGCTTCGGCATAGGCGGCGAAGTCATCCCACGTCCAGTCGGCGGTCGGATAGGCCAGGCCCTTGGCGTCGAACATGTCCTTGTTGTAGAAGATGGCGATGGTGTCCCAGTTGACCGGCGCCGCGTACAGGTCGCCGTTCTCGCCCCAGCGATACGGCCCCACCAGACCACTACCCCAGATCGAGGTATCTACGCCGAACTCGTCCCAATAGGGCTGCAGGTTGAGCACCGCCCCATTGACGGCGTAGAAGTAGAAAAACGGCTGCGACATGTTGAAGACATCCGGCAGTTCGCCGCCTGCGGCGTTGGTCTTCAGCAGGTCCCAATACTGGCCCCAGGGCTGTACCTGCAGGTCCACCTCAGCGCCAGGGCAATATTCGCTCTTCCACAGTTCGATGGAGTCGCCGATGATCTTGGCCCAGTTCTCGTCCCAGACCCACATAGTGAGCTTGCCCGGCTCTTTGCAGGGCAGGGCCTTGATCGCCACTTCGCCTTCCTGGGCCTGAACCGGCAATGCCAGCACCAGCATCAGCGCCACAATGAGCAACAAACCAACACGACGTGCGTTCATAGAAACATCTCCTCCAGACTAATAACGCAGCAATTCTACGGCTGTGCCTTCATACCCTGTCACTGGCCACATTGCCTGGCATCTGCGCACAGCATGCTCATTATAGCGCAAGTCAAGCGTTTTGCTCAGGGGAATGTGGAAATATCTATAGAAGCGGGCAAGCCGGCTCTGCCACGACCCGCATACGGGGTGTTTTCCGGCATCACAGCGGCGATCTTGTGCAATTTGAACAAGACTCTGGCGGAACCATGCCGTACAATTGCAGATACGCAGACATGCCCTGGGCGGCTATCCGCACAGAGGGCAGATTGTAATGTTCATGGTTTGACACACATTGAGCAGTTTTGCTAACATAAGGTATCCTTTCTCAACTGTGTCTTTCCTTTTTTCCGGTTTCCTGACGGCCTGTGTAAGCCTGCCAGGAAGTAACAGTAACGAAGCGTAATCGCTCGATCGTGGCAGTGAAGCGCTTGGGACAAAGGAGGTGACTTCGGAGCCTGGTCATGACCGTCGAAATACCTGCCAGCAGACTGATCGTCTTTTGTTCCGCAGAGCACAGCGTCACACAGAAGGCCCGTCTGGGTCACACATCAGAGCACTTGAGGAGAGATTAGACCATGCGCAAGAAACTACTGTTCCTGCTTATCACCGCCCTGTTGCTGGTCACCGTGTTGCCGGTTCAGGCGCAGGAAAGCGGCAAGGTCGTGGTCAAGCCCGGCGAGAAGATCAAGATCGCCGTCGTGACCGACCTGACCAACGTGATCCCTGAGTTTGGCCTGGACATCGCCCAGGGTGCGCAGACTGCCGCGTCGTTCCTCAACGAGAAGGGCGGCATCAAGGGCTTCGAAGTTGAGATGTTCGTCGAGGACGACCGCTGCACCGGTGACGACGCAACCACTGTTGCCAACCGCGTTGCTTCCGACCCGAAGGTGGTGGCCGTGGTGGGCCACATCTGCTCCGGCGCGACCATCGCCGCCTCCAACGTCTATGAAGAGGCGCGCATCGTGATGGTGTCGCCCAGCGCCACCGCGGTCGAAGTGACCTCGCGCGGCCTGACCGTCATCAACCGCGTCGCCCCGCTCGACAGTGTGCAGGGTGTCTACGACGCCAACTTCATCTACAAGATTCTGGGCGCACGCAAGATCGCCGTGCTGCACGACAACGACACCTATGGCCTGGGCCTGGCCACCGCCGTCGCCGAGGAGTTCAAGCGGCTGGGTGGTGAAGTGGTGGCCTTCGAAGGCATCAACGTGGAAGATCAGGACTACCGCCCGGTGCTCACCCCGCTGGTGGCGCTGGAACCGGAAGTGATCTTCTTCGGCGGTTACGAGCAGCAGGCCGTGCTGCTGGCCCCGCAGAAGAACGATGTGGGCCTGCAGAACGCGATCTTCTTCGGCCCCGATGGCATCAAGGGTCAGGCGTTCATTGACGGCGCGGGTGAGGCCGCCGAGGGCACCTATGCCAGCTTCCCGCCCGAACTCGTCTATGAGGACTTCGACGCCAGGTACGAGGAACTGTTTGGCGTCAAGCCAGCCGAGCTTGGCCCCTTCCACTATCACGCAGCCGATGCGGCTGGCCTGATCTTCGCCGCGCTGGAGAAGGTCTCCGAGATTGATGCCGAGGGCAACCTGGTGATCGATCGCGAAGCGCTCATCAAGGCGGTGCGCGAGACCAAGGATTACGAGGGCCTGACGGGCACGCTCACCTGCGCCGAGAACGGCGACTGCGGCGCGACGGTCTTCGCCATCTACGTGGTCGAAGATGGCGAGTTCGTGCAAATCGAAGTGCCAGAAGATCTGCTGGAGATGGAAGTCGAATAACCCGTCTGTGATCCCAGGCGGACCTGAGCGGTTCGCAGCGTACCAGCGCCATAAGTTGGAGTTTTGCTTGTGGCGCTGGTACAATTTCGCCCTAATCTGCAGGCTTCGCATGCCGGGCCAGGCAGAGTGTCTTGTAGCGCAATCCTGGGGGTAGCTCTGGCCTGGCGCGGGCCGCAAGCGCCCTGGGGAGGGAGGTCTGGATGGCGCACATCACACAGGCTCGCCGGTTGGAACGCATCGAACTCAATGCCGACCGGCTCAGCGGCCAGTATTTCGGTTGGGGGGCATTGATCGCCGTCCTGCGCATCTTCTGGGTGATCGCGGTCAATGCCAGGCTGTTCGGTTCGCCGCCAGACGACATCTACGTCCGTATCGGAGACTGGCTGGGCATCCTCCTGTGGGGCTACACGCTGATCGGGCTGGTGGGCCTGGGAGCGGTGCTCTACGCCCGCTCGCGCAGCGAAGAGGCCACCTCCTCGACGCGGGCGATCATCAATTACCTGGGCGTAGTGCTGTTCCTGGCCGCGTCCATCCGCGTGGTCACCGTCATCGAAGCCGATCCGGCTCGCTTCCCCATCACCCTATGGGGCCTGCAACTGGTCAACGGGCTGGTGCTGGGCGGCATGTACGCCCTGGTGGCCCTGGGCTATACCCTGGTCTATGGCATCCTGTTCATGATCAACTTCGCGCATGGCGAAGTACTGGTCATGGGCACCTTCGGCGGCTGGTTTGCGCTGACCTACGTGATCGAAACCGGCGGGGGCACCTTCGAGGTAGGCGCGGCCAGCGTGGCCGGCGTGCTGTTGCCTTTGTTCTTCGCCATTCTGTTCCTGCCCCTGGAGACGCTGGCAGCCCGCGCCGGACGCCGTCACACCGCCCGCGCCGCCGAACCCGACCCCACCTGGTTTCTGACGTTGCTCAGCCTGCCCTTCCGCCTGTTGATCGGCGCGCTGGTCGGCTACGGATTGCTGCAGGCATTGGGGGGCTTCGCCCCGCACATCTATGAGGTGGTCACGACGATTGTGGCGCTGCTGTTCATCGTGGCGGTGGGGATGATCGTCTCGATGCTGGTGGCGGTCACCGTCGAGCGCGTCGCCTATCGCCCGCTGCGCGGTGCGCCGCGCCTGACGCCGCTGATCAGCGCCATCGGCGCATCGTTCTTCCTGCAACAGACCATGCTCAACGTCTTCGGCCCGTCTAAACGCGCCTACGCGCGCCCCAAACTGATTGACGGCACCATTGACGTGCGCCTGGGCGACCTGGGCACTATTCCCGTCACCAAGACCGGCATCATCATTGTCATCTTCTCCCTGCTGCTCATGGTCTTCCTGTACCTGTTCGTACAACGCTCCAAGACAGGGCGGGCCATGCGCGCCGTAGCCGAGGACAAACCGACGGCGGCCCTGATGGGCGTGGACGTGGATCAGGTGATTGTGATCACCTTCGCTCTGGGCGCGTTGCTGGCGGGCGCAGCCGGCGTGATGATGGGCTTCCACAATCAGTCGTTCAACTTCCGCGCTGGTTTCATCCCCGGCCTCAAGGCATTCACGGCGGCTGTGCTGGGCGGCATCGGCAACATCCCCGGCGCGATGTTCGGCGGCTTCTTCCTGGGACTGGTGGAAGCGCTGGGACCGACCATGCTGGGCATTCCGGCAGAGTATAAAGACGTGATCGCCTTCAGCCTGCTGGTGCTCGTGCTCATCTTCCGGCCTACCGGTATCTTCGGCGAAGTGTTGGCAGAAAAGAAGGTGTAGGCCATGCTGCAAACACGTATCCGACAGTTCCTCGGCTCCGTTCGCGAGGGCGTCAGCGCCGGTTTCATCAGCGGGATGCTGGTGATCTTCCTGATTCTGCTGGGCATTCCGATCAACCTGCGCGATATCGCCCTGTTCGTCATCTTGCTGGTGCCGGTCATTTTCGGCGTGCGGCTGGCGCGTCGTCTGTATGGGCGCGGGCTATTCCATATGCTGCGCAACGCCCTGGTGCTGGGCCTGGTAGCCGCGCTGCTGGCCTACCTGCTGATGGCGCTGATCAACCGCTGGCAGGAACATGGCGTCAACGTCACCGACTATTTCCCTTCCGTCACGACCGATACGATGACGGTGCTCTCCGGCGTGCCTGCCTCGCAGTTGTTCCCCAACCCGCCGCGCGATCCCCTCACCGGCAAATATCCGGAGGGCAAACCGCTGCGCACCAATCCCATGCGCCTGAGCTTCGACGAGAAAACAGGGCTGGAGGTGCTCGGCTTCAACCTGATCATCGGCGGCTTCTATGGTTTCCTGATCGCGTTGATCGTGGCGGGCGTGGCCGGTACGTTGCTGGGCTGGGTCTTCCTGGCAGCGCGTACGGGGCAGCGCTGGAAAGCCGCTCGCGCCTATCTTTCGACCAGCCCGGCAGCGCACAATGGCGTGTTGCTGTTGCCGATCGCCTTCTTCGCGCTGCTGTGGCTGACGGTCGGTCACGGCCTGTACAACGCCAACAAAGATACCTACAGCATTCTCAACCCGGTTCTTGATCTGGGGGGTAGCGCCCAGGAAGTACAACTGCTGATTGGTTTCGGCATCATTCTGTGGGGACTGGTGGCCGTGCGCGCCGCTCAACCCACCGATAAGGGCCTCAGCTATCCGGCGCGACTGGGCGTCTGCCTGGGCCTGATCGCCCTGCTGACGGCGGTGGGTCTCTGGCGCGTGCTGGGCAGCGAGACCTACTTCGTCGCCACGTCGCGGGCGCTGCGCGGCAGCGAGACGATCAGCGTGCTGATCTTGCTCGCCATAGGGGGCTTGCTGGCCGTGCAAAACGCGCGGGCGCTGCGCACACCCGGTCGCTTCGAGGCACAGTTTGCGGGCACGCAGGCCCTGCTGGTGGTGCTGCTGATGCCGCTCTTCCTCAACCAGGGCCAGAACGACGTGATGACCATCGTGGGCATCAACATCATGCTCGGCCTGGGGCTGAATATCGTGGTGGGCTACGCAGGCCTGCTCGACCTGGGCTATGTGGCTTTCTTCGCCCTGGGCGCTTACGCCTATGCCTTCCTGTCGTCCAACCAGATCGAGACCGGCCCAGACGGACAACCTGCCGGTCTGAAGTTCGCCGGCAACGACGAGATGGTGGTCAAACTGGCTGGTTGGATTCCTATCACCGTCGTCGTGACGCTGCTGGTAGTCCTGGTGGGGGTGCGCTGGTGGCAGCGCCGCAACGCCGATCGTCGTTCCTGGGCGCACCGCCCGCCGCTGGTACGCTTCCCCTCCTACCCTGGCAGTGGCTTCGCCACGCTGTTGACGGTGATCGCCATTGTGCTGAGCGTGATCGCGGCCTCGGCCCTGGAAGGCACTGGCCTCTACGACCGGCTGTTCAAGAGCGCGTCACCTTTCGTGATCGGCGTGATTGTCGGGGTCATCGTGGCCATGCTATCGGGCATTATGCTGGGCATTCCGGTGCTGCGCCTGCGCGGTGACTACCTGGCTATCGTGACGCTCGGCTTCGGCGAGATCATCCGCCTGTTGTTCACCAACCTGCGCGACTACACCGGCGGCCCGCAGGGCGTGCTGGAAATCCCGCGCCCGTTGCCCGCTGGCGCGACCGGCCCGGTAGGTTACCTCTGGATGGTCTACCTGGTGTTGCTGGGCGTGGGCATCATCGCCTTCTTCTCTACACGCCTCAAGCAGTCGCGCATAGGCCGGGCCTGGAGCGCCATGAAGAGCGACGAGGACATCGCGCAGTCCATGGGCATCAACCTGGTGCAGACCAAGCTGACGGCGTTCGCCATCGGCGCGGCCTTCGCCGGGCTGGGCGGCGTGCTCTTCGCGGCCCGTCAGCGCAACATCTACCCCAACGATTTCCGCCTGGACGTGTCCATCGAAGTGCTCAGTCTGGTGATCATCGGCGGGATGGGCAGCATCCCCGGCGTGATCATGGGCGCGATTGTCCTCATCGGCGTGCCAGAAGTGCTGCGCGAACTGGCCACATACCGCATCCTGGTCTTCGGGGCGTTGCTGGTGGCGATGGTCATCCTGCGGCCAGAGGGGTTGCTGCCCGCTCCCACGGCGCAACTGCGCGAACGAGCGCGCGCCCTGGTGCAAAGTCGCTACCAGCCCGAAGGAGGTGACTGATGAAAGAGCACACCGATCATCAGCCCGTGCTGCAGGCCATTGGCGTGACCAAACGCTTCGGCGGCCTGGTGGCGGTGGGAGACCTCGACCTGACCATCATGCCCAATCAGATCGCCAGCGTGATCGGCCCCAACGGCGCGGGCAAGACCACCTTCTTCAACTGCATCAGCGGTTTCTACACGCCGGAAGAAGGCGAGATTCGCTTCCTGGGCCATCCCATTCAGGGCCTGCGCCCCGACCAGGTGACCGCGCGCGGCATTGCCCGCACCTACCAGAATATTCACCTGTTCAAGGGGATGACGGTGCTGGAAAACGTGCTGGTCGGTGTGCACGCCAACCTGCGCAGCACACCAGTAGGGGCTTTGCTGCGGTTGCCCGTCAACAGCCACGAAGAAGAAACTGCCCTGGCCTATGCCTATGAATTGCTGGAATTCGTGGGCCTGGCCGATGTCGCCGATATCCTGGCGACCAACCTGCCCTATGGCAGTCAGCGCCGGCTGGAGATCGCGCGGGCGCTGGCCAGCAACCCGCGCCTGCTCCTGCTCGACGAGCCGACGGCGGGCATGAATCCCCAGGAAACCGAAGACACCATGCACTTCATCCGCCGCCTGCGCGACGAGCGCGACCTGACCATTCTGCTGATCGAGCACGATATGAGCGTGGTGATGAACATCTCCGATCAGGTGACCGTGCTCGACTATGGACGCAAAATCTCCGAAGGCACGCCCGAATACGTACAGAACGATCCCCTGGTCATCGAAGCCTACCTGGGCACTGCCGCTGACAAAGTGGATGTGGACTTGCTGGCGTCGTAGCGGATAAGGCGCAAAAGGAACGCGACCATGGCGCTCTTGGAAGTCGAGAACCTGCATACCTACTACGGCAAGATTCACGCCCTCAAAGGCATCTCGCTATCCGTAGAAGAGGGCGAAATCGTGACGCTCATCGGCGGCAACGGCGCGGGCAAGACCACCACCCTCAACACCATCTGCGGCATCGTGCGCCCGTCGCAGGGGCGCGTGCTGTTGCGCGACGAAGACATCACGCACCTGCCGCCCCATGTGATCACCAGTCGGGGTGTCGTGCAGTCACCGGAGGGGCGCAAGATTTTTCAGCGCCTCACCGTGCTGGAAAACCTGGAAATGGGAGCCTACAGCCGCTCCGACGTGCACGGCATCGCCGAAGACCTGGAATTCGTCTTCGAGACCTTCCCTCGCCTGAAGGAACGCCAGAAACAACTGGGCGGCACGCTTTCGGGCGGTGAGCAGCAGATGCTGGCCATTGGCCGGGCGCTCATGGGCCGCCCGCGCGTGTTGTTGCTGGACGAGCCTTCGATGGGGCTGGCCCCTCTGCTGGTGCGCGACATCTTCCGCATCATCAAGTACCTCAACGAGCACGGCACGACCATCCTGCTGGTGGAGCAGAACGCACTGATGGCGCTGGCCGTGGCACACCGCGGCTATGTGCTGCAGACGGGCAATATCATCCTGTCCGATACGGCAGCGGCCCTGCGCGAGAATCAGATGGTGCGGGCCGCCTACCTGGGCGAGCACTGAGACAACGCAGGAGGAGAGACCGGTGAAACGAGCGAGCTTCTTCCTGGTGATCGCCCTGGTCGTGCTGGCAGGAGCGCTGCTGTCCGCCTGCGGGGGCAGCCCCCGCGCTCGCGCCGACGAATTCGCCCGTTACCTGCCCGCCGAGGTGGGTGACTGGGAGCGCGACGACAAAGAGACGGTGCGGCTGCGTTCCAGCACCATCACCAACAAGGGCCATGTGACCATGTACTACGAAGGGGCCGACGACACCATCGCTTATGTAGTGGTGGAGGCACACCCCGGCGTGGACGCTGCCGAAGTCGCCTATGCGACGCGCGAGCGCGAATGGCGTTTGCAGGGTCTGACCCTGGATCGCGACCGCGTGGCGCAGAAAGCCACGGCTCTGGTAGCGCAGACGCCGCTGGTGCGCTATGCGCTGTTCCAGGAAGGCGACATCGTGGTTGAGATTGATGCCATCGCCGCATCGGAGGACGCGCCGGTGAGCGACGAAGCCTTCGACGAGCTGCTGACCATGGTGCGCAACGCCTACGCCAGGATCGGGCAATAACCGCTTTCTGTGACGCGCAGAAAACGCCGCCGGTGATATGACCCGGCGGTTGTTGTTTTCTGGTGGTGTGGTCGGTCAGGCTGTTTGCTTTACCTCACCCCCGCCTCGCTTCGCTCGGCTCGCCAGTGCCGAGCGGGGGTGAGGTGAAGGTATTGCCTGCAATTCTACACATTCCCAGCTTTACTCGCTTCTGAACCGCGTCGGAGAAGGAAGTGTACGGATACTAACGCCAACAGGGTCAACTGCGACCTTTCCTCTTGCTCACACCACCCCCAGCAACCGCGCCACCGAGGCCGTGGTGAAAGTCACCAGCACGCCCAGCGCCAGGGGCAGGGCTGTCGCCACTGCTGTCCATTTGAGGCTGCGCGTCTCGTGGTAGATGGTGAGGATGGTCGTGCTGCACGGGTTGTGGATCAGGCTGAAGAGCATCAGGTTGATCGCCGTCAGCGTCGTCCAGCCACCGGCATGGAGCACGGCGCGGATGGCGTTGTCCGACTCCATCTCGAACATCACGCCCGCGCCCGCGCCGACGCCCGTCAAGCCGGCTGTCAGCACGGTGAGCATCAGCACGGTGGGGATGACGATCTCGTTGGCGGGGATGGCGACGATATAGGCCACCAGGATCACGCCGTTCAGCCCCAGCAACCAGCCGAAGCCGTCCAGCGCGGCGACCAGGTGCTCGGCGATGCTCTGCCCGCCGATGTGCACATTGGAGATCGTCCAGATGACCACGCCCGCGGGCAGGGCCATGGTGACGGCGCGCCACAGCACGATCAGCGTGCGGTCAATGACGGACGTGTAGAGCGTCTGCCAGATGCGCGGCGGGCGGTAGGGCGGCAGTTCCAGGCTG